>Ga0207667_10004508_pt1 | contig 17062 bp, 17 predicted proteins | sample KBSCornC52_FD_184301 | JGI IMG/M metagenome (GOLD analysis project Ga0207667, IMG submission 184301) | Corn rhizosphere microbial communities from Kellogg Biological Station, Michigan, USA - KBS Corn C5-2 (SPAdes) (version 2) | ecosystem: Host-associated > Plants > Roots > Rhizosphere > Soil ...
CGGCTCCATAAGGAGCTCTCGGAACCGGGAGCGCTCGACCCGGTGGCGCGCAGCATCGCTCTTGCGATCGTCGGTCTCGGCTGGGCCTGGGCGATCTTCACGATCGGCAGTTTCATGGTCTCGATGCTGACCACGGCGCCGGGCGTGAAGCAGCCTTCGGTCGCCGACTTCACCAAGCACTACGGCCCGTGGATCATCTTCGCGACGGTCCTGATCCCGCTGATCGTCGCGGCGGTCACCAACTGGCTGAGGGACCGCAAGCGCTATGTCCTGACCAAGGACGATACGCGGCATACCCCTGCCCGGACGGCGCTGAACCACCTCTATGTCTCGCTGGTCGCTCCGCTCGGCGAACTTTCGGGCCGCCTCGGCTGGGGCGTGCTCGTCGTGCTCGGACTGATCCTCACCTACACGCTCTGCTATAATATCTGGTCGAGCTTCGCTTTCCCCTTCTACCTCGACTTCCTCCATTATTCGAAGGACGAGGTCGCCTTCGCTTCGAAGGTGTTCGGGATCATCATGACGATGGTCGGGATTTCGATCGGCGGATATTTGTTCCTGCGGGTCGGGCGACTCCCGACCATCCTGGTCGGCGCGATCCTGCCGGTGTTCGGCAATTTCGTTTACGCCGACCTTGCCGAAGGCGGGCCGCACCTCGACGCGGTCGCGGGCACGATCGGCGTCACTCAGCTGTTCGGGCTGTTCGGCTTCGATGAGCGGATGGTGCGGCTGCTGCTCGCAATATCCTACGAGAACATCTCGACCGGAATCGCGCAGGCCTCGTTCGTCGCCTACATTTCCGGCATCGTCAGCAAGCGCTTCACTGCGGTCCAATATGCTTTGCTCTCCTCACTGACCTTCCTGATCGGATCGCTGGGGCGCGGGATCGCGGGCGAGGCGTTCGACATCTACGGCTACGCAACGGTGTTCCGCTGGACAGCGGCGGCCGGCGCCTTCGCGATCCTGTTCGTGGCGCTGGAATGGATGCGGGTCGCCGCGGATGGCCGGCGCGCCGCCCGCGAGACGGCACCGAGTGTCGATGGAAAGCCAGGGGGCGCCCAACGGGCGCGCTAGCTAAGTGCCGCTAGAAATGCATTAATGTGTGACGGCTAGGGAGGGGGTTCCCGAGTCTGCTGAAGTTAAGGGGGAACGCTTCGGCCATGTTGTTCTTCATCCTCATCATCGCGCTGCAGGTCAGTTGCATCGTCCACGTTGTCCGGCACGGCCGAAGCACGATCTGGATCAGCGCCCTGATCTTCCTGCCGGTGGCGAGCACGATCGCCTATTTCATCGTCGAGATACTGCCGACGATGCGGCACAACCGGCATGTCCGCGCGGCGCGGCAGAAGGTGGTCGAGACTCTCGATCCCGAGCGCGAGCTTCGCGCGGCGCAGCAGCAACTCGAGATCGCCGACACAATGGCGAACCGGGTCCGCGTTGCGGACGCGCTCACCGCGCTTGGGCGACACTCGGAAGCCCTTCCGCTCTATCAGCGCGGCGCCGGGCCGCGGCCCGACTTCCGTACCGGCGAGAAGCTCGCTCGGTCGTTATTCTTCAACGACCGGCCCAAGGAGGCCCTGTCCGTTCTTGACGCCCTGCCAAAGGTCACCGGGCAATCCGACCTCGATCGGACCAGCCTCCTTAGGGCGCGAATCCTCGAGGATATTGGACGCAGCGAGGAAGCGCTCGAACTCTATTCCGGCGTAATGGATCGCCTTCCCGGCGACGAGGCCCGCTGCCGCTATGCGGCGCTATTGCTCAAGGTCGGCAGGCGAGGCGAAGCGCAGCGCGTGCTCGAGGAGGTCGAGCAAAGGCTGAAATATGTCGACCGGCACACGCGCGCGTCCGACGGACGGATGTACGACTGGGCAATGAAGGAACTGACCGCGCTCAGGGCCTAGTCCGGGGTCTCGCCGTTCTCTGAAAGCGCTTCTCCGGCAAGATAGAGAGAGCCAGCGATCAGCCGCGGTGATGGCAGGTCAGCGAGCGCATCCTGAAGCCCGGGCGCTGACCGTCCGCCGAACCTTTTCGCGAGCTCTTGCGGATCGTGGTGGGCGTGCTCGGCAACCGGCACGAACGTCAACGACAGCGCATGCGTCTTGAGTGAGCCGACGATCGCCTCCGCATCCTTATTCGCGAGGATGCCGAGCACGATGTGCATCGGCCCGCGCTCGGCGAGCAAATCCGCAAGGGCGGCAGCGGCGGCCGGGTTGTGGGCGCCGTCGACCCAGGTTGGAATATCGCCGGCGAGCGGCCCATGCTCCAACTGCTGAAAACGGGCCGGCCATCGCGCCGACAGAAGGCCCGAAAGGAACTCGGCATGGTCAACGGCCAGCCGGTCCTGATGTTGGATCATCTGCCAGGCGAGATTGGCGTTGCGAACCTGATGGGGTCCCGGCAGCGCCGGTTTCAAAGCGGGGTCGGCGATCCAGTCCCGGCCTTGGAGAGAGAGCGGGGCGCCGCGTTCGCCGGCGACGCGCAGGATGGCAGCCTCGGCCTTCGAATCCTGCGCCAGGGAGACCAATGGCACCCCGGGTTTCGCAATGCCGGCTTTTTCGGCGGCGATGCCTGCCAGCGTCTTGCCCAGAAATTGCTGATGGTCGATCGCGATACTGGCGATGCCGCAGACAGCCGGCCGCTCGACGACATTGGTAGCATCGAGACGGCCGCCAAGCCCGACTTCGAGGATGCAGGCGTCGGCGGGATCGCGCGCGAATGCCAGCAATGCGACGGCGGTCGCGACCTCGAAAAAGCTCGGCTCGATGCCAACGCTCGAATCCAGAACTTCCGTCAGGAGCGATGCAAGTTGTTCGTCCCGGATGAGGCGCCCGGCGATCCGGATGCGCTCGTTGAAGCGCACGAGATGCGGGCTGGTGAAGGCGTGAACAGTGTTGCCCCCAGCCTCCAGCGCTGCCCGAAGCAAGGCGCATGTCGAGCCTTTGCCGTTGGTCCCGGCGACGTGGAAAACGGGCGGGAGCCGGTCGTGCGGCCGGCCGAGGCGGTCGAGCAAAGCGGAAATGCGTTCGAGCCCGAGGCGGTCTCCGGCCGGTGACAGCATCGACAGCCGGTCAAGCTGGCCCTGCACGGCGGGGTCGGTGGAACGGGCGAAGTCAGCCATCCGCTCCTCCCTGCGGCCCCGGACCTGGTCCGGGGTCGTGGGAAGGGGGACCATCGAACGAAGATTCGATGGTGGGGGGGTAGTGCGGCGACCGAGAACCCCTCCACCATGCAGTCTTCGCTGCATGGCCCCCCTCCCCATCGCTCTGCGATAGGGAGGAGCTCTTTGTCACGCGGCCTTTTTCGCCTCCGGGCAGAGATAGGAAATCAGCAGCGCCAGCCGCTCCCTCAGCTCCGAACGCGGGACGACCATGTCGATGATGCCATGTTCGAGGAGATATTCGGCGCGCTGGAAGCCCTCCGGGAGTTTCTCCCGGATGGTCTGCTCAATCACGCGCTGCCCGGCGAAGCCGATCAGCGCTCCCGGTTCGGCCAGCTGAACATCGCCCAGCATCGCGTAGGAAGCGGTCACTCCGCCGGTCGTCGGATCCGTGAGAACGACGATGTAAGGAAGGCCGGCCTCCTTAAGTTCCTGAAGCGCGACCGTCGTTCGGGGCAGCTGCATCAGCGACAGGACGGCCTCCTGCATGCGCGCCCCGCCGGAAGCGGTGAAAATTACGTACGGGCAACGGTCGGCGACTGCCGTGCGCACTCCGGCGAGGAAGGCGGCGCCCACCGCTATTCCCATGGATCCGGCCATGAACGCGAAATCCTGGACCCCCAGGATGACCTTATGCCCGTCGATCCGGCCCCGGGCGTTGATGAGCGCGTCCCGTTCATTGGTCGCCGAACGCGCGGCCTTCAGGCGCTCGGTGTAGCGCTTGCTGTCCTTGAACCGCAGCGGATCCTCGCGGACCTCGGGCGCGGGCAAGATTTCATATTTGGCGGCGTCGAACAATTGTTCGAAGCGAGCCTTCGGCCCAATCCGGTCATGGAAGTCGCAGCGCGGGCAGACGCCGTAATTTTCCTCCCATTCCTTCAAGAAAACCATGGTCCCGCATTTGGAACATTTGTGCCAGAGGTTCTCGGCGCTCTGGCGCTTGGGCAGGAACGGGATGCCGCTGCGGACTCGGCTCAGCCAGCTCATTCAGATTCTCGCATCTTCTTTGGTTTGCGTGAGGTCGGCTGCAATGTCGGCGATCGCTCGGGCCGGATCAACCGCGGCCGTGATCGGGCGTCCGATAACGAGGATCGACGCGCCGTCCGCCAAGGCTTGGCGCGGGGTGACGATCCGCTTCTGATCGGCGACATCGGCGCCCGCCGGGCGAACCCCAGGCACGACGAAGAAGCCGTCGGGCCAGTCGGCTTTTGCCGCGGCGACTTCGGCGCCCGAGCAGACGATTCCGTCGACGCCGGCTTCGCGCGCCAGCTCGGCGAGGCGCTGCACCTGTTCCGCGGGGCTGCCGATAACTCCGGCTTCAGCGAGGTCGACGGTGTCGAGGCTGGTGAGAACGGTCACCGCAACGACCTTCGTTTCCGGCGGCGCGGCCGCCTTCGCCGCGGCGAGCATGGCCCGGCCGCCGGCCGCATGGACGGTGAGAACGGCGGGGGCGAGCGGAGCCAACGCGTGCACCGCCTTTTCGACCGTGTTGGGAATGTCGTGGAGCTTGAGGTCGAGAAAGATCGGAAGTTCGTGTTCGGCAATCCGAAGCACGCCTTCATGGCCGTTGGCGCAGAAAAACTCGAGGCCGAGCTTCACTCCGCCGGCAAGGCCGAGAACCGAGCGGGCAAGCGCGGCGGCCCGGTGGACGTCGGGCGTATCGATGGCGACGTAGATCGGCTTCATGCTGCCGGCTCACCCTCGTCGGCCGGCGCCGGGTGCGATGAGTCAACGGGCGCGGACTGCTGCCGCTGATAGACGTCGATCCGCCGCCGGGCGTTCCACATGCGCGCGCGGTGGATCAGCCAGGTCGGAAGCCAGCCGAGCAGGAATGCCAACAGAAGCAGGACAGGAAGCTTGATGTCGGCCTGAAGGTTGGCCCAGAGGTTCACCGTCACCGGGTGCCAGTTCCAGCTGGCGAACAATACGGCTACGACGGCGACCAACACCCAAAAGAGGGTCTTCAAGAACTGCATTGCGGTGTCGCTCTCCTGGCGCGGGTTCTTAGGGGAGCGGAACCATGAAGGCCAGAAGCCCGTTCGTCGCAGTAGGGAATCGCCTCGTCGCAACCGCGTTAAGGCCGGAGTTGAGGCGTTGAAACCGCCGCGCCAGACAGATAGCGGGCGGGGAGAGAAGTTTTTGGAATCATCGGTCAAAATCGCGTTAGGCGCGGTCGCGTTGCTGATGGGTGCCTCGCTGCTTGCGATGCGCCCGCATGGCGATTCGGCTCACGACGCGAAGCCGACACCGGCCCACCTGCGCCTCGCGGCGCTTTCGACCGAATCCCGCCGCGACGTCGACTACGCCACGCTCGACCAAAGGCTGAAGCGGCTAATGACCAAGCCGGCCATGGTCGGCCTGGCCGTTGGAGTGGTCGAGAACGGCCGGATCACTTTCCTCCGCGGCTATGGCGAAACGCTGGCGGGTTCGGACGATCCGGTCACTCCGCAGACGGTATTCCGGTGGGCGTCGGTATCGAAGGGGGTCGCCGCGACGATGGTCGCGAAACTCTCCGAACAGGGCAAGATCGACTTGAAGGCGCCGGTGGCGAATTACGCCCCTGACCTCAAGCTTCCACAGGGCAACGAATATCGCGCCTCGGTTGCAGACCTGCTGTCGCACCGGCTCGGCCTCTATCGCAACGCTTATGACAACAAGCTCGAGGAGGGGCAGGACCCGAGCGTCCTCCGGTCGTCTTTGGCGGAGCTCAATGCCACATGCCCGCCGGGAACCTGCTGGTCCTACCAGAACGTCGCTTATGACGCGTCGAGCGAGATGGTGTCGCGGGCGACGGGCCTGCCATACGAGCAGGCGGTCAAGCGCTACCTGTTCAATCCGATCGGAATGTCCAGCGGCAGCGTGTCGCTGGCCGGCCTCGAATCTAACCGGAGCTGGGCACGGCCGCACAGCACGGGCAAGCGGCCGCTGCCGATGGTCGACACTTATTACAAGGTGCCGGGCGCCGGCGGGATCAACAGCAACGTCAAGGATATGGCGCTGTGGATGCTGGCCCAGATGGGCGAAATGCCCGACGTGCTGGACGGCCGGGTGCTCGACACGATCCATGCGCCTTATGTGAAGACTCCGACCGAGCGTGGGCGCTTGCGCAAGTTCCTCGAGCGGCTCGGCACCGCCTGGTACGGCTTCGGCTGGCGCAGCTACGATTATGCGGGCCACCACATTGTCGGCCACCGCGGCGGGATCAACGGCTATCGCTCGCTGATCCTGTTCGATCCCGGCAAGAAGAGCGGCGTGGTCGCGCTGTGGAACAGCAACACCAGCCAGCCCGGCGGGCTCGAGTTCGAGGTGATGGACATGATTTATCACCTGCCGTTCCGCGACTGGATGGAGCTGGACAAGCGAGGCCAGGAATCGAGCGTGTTCGAGACCGAGTCCGAGATCGGAAGCGGGGACAGCGCGCCCTCGCGCAGGCGCTCGAAGCAGGGCTAGCGCTGCGGCTGTCGGCCGTCCGCCATCGCCTCGGTCCGTTTGAGTTCGCGAAGCTCGTCCAGGTGGGACTTGTAGCGGAAAGCCATGCCGAGGATCGACGTCGCCATCCCCGCGACCAACGCCGGCAAATGCCAGGCGGGATCTTGTGCCTTCGGCCAGGCGATCGCGCCGAGCAAGCATACGCTCAGCATCGAGACGAGATAGCCGAGCCCCTTCCAGTCGATGCCTGGATTGCGCATGAAAGTAGGAACATCGGCAAGGGCCGGTTGGTTTCCTTTGGACAGTCTCAAAGGAGCGTACCCATGTCCGAGTCCAAGCCGCGCGACGCGATCGCGCTTCTCAAGGAAGATCACCGCAAGGTCGAGGAGCTGTTCAAGGCCTTCGAGGAGGCCAAAGGCGAGGGCCGCAAGGAGAGACTGGCGCGCGAAATCTGCCTCGAGCTTTCGGTCCACACCGCGCTCGAAGAGAAGATCTTCTATCCGGCCTGCGATGGAAAAGTGGACGAGGAGCTGTTGAACGAAAGCTATGTCGAGCACGACGCGGCGAAGGTGCTGATCGCGGAAATCGACGCCGCGATGGGCGAAAGCGACAAGTTCTTCGATTCCAAGGTGAAGGTGCTTCAGGAAGAGATCGAGCATCACGTCGAGGAAGAAGAGAAACCGAAGAGCGGCCTGTTCGCCCAGGCACGCGATGCCGACCTCGACCTGGGGGCGCTCGGTGAACGGCTCGCGGCGCGGAGGAGCGAGTTGCGCGCGGACTATGAGAAAGCCGGGATTCCCAAGCCCGAGTTGACCACCATGGACGAGGTCGCCGTCTAGCAGCTAAGCGGGGCGGATGGGGCCGGGGCCGGACATCGCCGCCTTCTTCGACGAGGCGACCAACAGCGTCAGCTATCTCGTGTCCGATCCGGCCACGCGGGCTGGGGCGGTCATCGATCCGGTGCTCGACTTCGATCCGGCGAGCGGGACCATCGGGACCCGCTCCGCCGAGCGGATCCTGTCAGCGGCAGCCGAGCAAGGGCTGCGGATTGAGTGGGTGCTCGAAACGCACGTTCATGCCGACCATTTGTCGGCCGCTGCGGTGATCCGCGAGCGAACCGGAGCGAAGGTCGGCATCGGGCGCGGGATCCATGACGTACAGGCTGTGTTCGGTCCGATGCTTGGCGCTCGAGACCTGGGCGACGGCGACTTCGACCGGCTCCTCGCGGATGGCGAGAAAATCTCGTTGGGCGAGATGGCAATCGAGGTGATGGCGACCCCGGGCCATACGCCGGCCTGCGTCAGCTATCGGGTCGGCAACGCGGTGTTTGTCGGCGATACCCTGTTCATGCCGGACTATGGGACGGCCCGGACGGATTTCCCGGGGGGCGACGCGACGCAGCTCTACCGATCGATCCAGCGCATCCTGTCGCTTCCGCGGGAGACGCGACTCTTCATGTGCCACGACTATAAGGCGCCGGGCCGCGCCGATTTCGCGTGGGAGACGACGGTCGGGGATGAGGCGGATCGCAACGTCCACATCGGCGGCGGCAAGTCCGAAGCGGACTTTGTCCAAATGCGGCATTCCCGCGACGCGACCTTGTGCGCGCCGAGGCTTCTCTATCCCGCGATCCAGGTGAACATCCGCGGCGGGCGGCTTCCGCCGGCCGAGCCGGACGGGTCGCGTTACTTGAGGATTCCGGTGACGGTCGCCGAGCGCTAGCGCAGCGCCGCCATCGTCGGCGGCGCGTCCCGGCCATAGATGTCGCTCAGCAATGTGAGCTGACCATCCTCGGCGTGGGCCGTGAGATAGGTCACGTAGACCGGAACGGGCTTCGGCAGCAGCACCTGCTGCTCCGGATCGGACGAGGTGGGCGATGGTTCGCGGCCGAGCAACCAGCGGCCGAGGCGCCCGGCGTCCTCGAGCCGGATGCAGCCGTTGCTGAGGTCCCGGCTGTCCCCCGCGAACAGCTCCTTCTTCGGGGTATCGTGGAGGTAGATTCCGCCATCGTTGGCGAATGGGAATTTCAGCTGGCCCATCGAATTGCCGGGACCCGGCAGCTGGCGGACGCGCACCATGGCGCTGCCTTCGGCGACGGCCTTCCAGTCGACGTCTTGGGGCGACACGACCTGCGGATCGTCACCGAAGTCCGACAGCAATTGGTAGCCGTGCGCCTTCAGGTAGCCGGGACCCTGGGCAAGCACATTACTGGCGATGAGCTTCCGGACCATGTCCGGCGGCACGTTCCAATAGGGGTTGAGCGTCGCATAGTGGATGACGCTCGCCAGCATCGGGGTTTGGCTGGTCGACTTTCCGACGATCACTTTCATCGAGTCGGCCACTCGGCCGTCCTCGACCATCCACAACCGAGCGGCGGCGGCATCAACGACGACATATCTCCCCTTCGCCGGGAAGATCCGAACCCGCTCCAGGGTGGCCGCCAGCCTCTGGTCGGGTGGCGTACCGGTCGACTGAAGTTGGGACCAGGCTGCGTCGCGCAGCGATGAATAGAAGGGATTCACCTGCGAAACCGAGTGCACGTACGCAGCAAGCGAGCGGGCGGCCGCCGCGAGCTGAAGATCCTCGTTCGGAGTCCGCGGAGGCGGGGCGATCCATTGCTCGGCATAAGTCATTCCGGCGGGAGGGCGGCGCAACAGCGCCACATAATGGACCCAGCCAGTCGAAAGCAGGCGGTCGGCTTCCAGCAGTGAAGAACGATCGCCGGTCTCCGCCCGAGCCAGCAGGGCTTCGGCTTGCGAAGCGATGGCCGGCCCATCCGCATAGCCCTCTACCGACGAGCGCCTGAGAATCTGGATGAGTTCGCGGGCTGCCCCGCTGTCGGGCCCGTCGGCGAGCCACAAAGGCGCGCCATTGCGGGAACCGTAGAAGGCATCGACTGCCGGGTTGCCGAACATGAGCGAAGGGCGCGCTGCGGCCAACTCTTCGGGCGTCGCCGCCGAAGCGGGCGCGCCAAGGAGTATCAGCGCCGCGCAGGCGGCGCCCGCGAGGAGCCGTGTAGCCACATCAAATCTCTTTTTTGATCAAAGTCTTGCCACCACAACGTCTATCGCAGGGGCAAGTTCAAAATCGGTGACGAGTCTTGGTAAACGGCCGTCCCGCAGTGGGGCACTCCGGGCCCTGGCGGCTTACGATCCGATGTACACGGGCGTGCCAAGGCCGGTCACGCCATAGAGCTTCTTTGCGAACGCAACCGGCAGGCGAATGCAGCCGTGCGACGCCGGATAGCCCGGGTTGTAACCTCCATGGAGCGCGACCCCATACTGATCGATCCGCTGCATCCAGGGCATCGGCGCATTGTCGAATTTCTTCGACCGATAGAACGGCTGCTTGTCGAGCACGGTGAAGATGCCCGTCGGCGTGTCGCGGCCTTCCACCCCGGTCGAAATTGTTGCGACGGCCATCAGGCTGTCGCCGCGATAGAGATAGGCGAGCTGGTCGGTGAGGCTGATCACCACGCGCTCCGGACCGGCGCTGGCCGGAACGTCGCGCCACAGATATTGACCTGGCTTCAGCTGCTTGAAGCCGAACACCTCCATCATGTCGACGAGGGCTTCGGATGCGGCGTCGCCAGCCTCGGTCTTCGCCTCCGGCGTCTCGAGTGCGGAGGCCGGCGAAATCGGAACGCCGACGCTGAACGCACAAACAGTGGTCAGCGCCAGCATGAGAGCCAAACGCTTCATTTCACACCTGAAATTCAATTTCTATTCAACGCCACAATGCACCGCGGCCGAGTCGAGTTCCCGCAAATTGCTTGTCTTCGCCAGATCTAACGACTGGGATCTCGCGCTTCATCCGGTGAAGCATTGTCTGCCCGCCGGTGCTAAGGGCGGCGCTCGATGAGATTGAGGTTCGCACCATTGGTCGCAGGCGTGGCCACCGGCATGGGTGTGTTCGCGCTCCTTCGCTGGCTCCGGCTGAGGCGCGAAGACGCCGATGCTTTCAGTGAGTTCGAGGACCGGGTTGAGGAGGCCGACCTCGAATCCTTTCCGGCGAGCGATCCGCCGAGCTGGACCCTCGGCCAGGACATCGAGCGCCGGAGCTAGTCGAGTATCTTTCGATAGGCGGGATCCAGAAGGTCCTGCTCCTCCGCATGCTTCTTGATGTAGGCCGCGAAGAAGGGGCAGATCGGGATGACTTTGAGGCCACGCTCTCGAGCGGAAGCGAGCGCGGCTCGAACCAGCAAGCTGCCGATCCCTTTCCCTTCGTGGGCCGGCGGCACTTCGGTGTGGACGAACACGATCTTGCCCGCGCGCAACCGATATTCGGCAATGGCGAACGAGCCGTCGCCAAGGTCGATTTCAAAGCGGCGTTTTTCCCTATTGTCGCGGACAACATAGGCCGGATGGGCGTCGGACATCCGAATGGACTAGCGGTTTCGGCTCTCCAGCGCACTTCCGATCGTCTAGCAGGGCGACCCGGGGCTGCTCCTGCGGCTGATCGTGGATCCAAGCGCCGAAGTGGCGAGCGTTAGCGACTTGTTAGCTCCCGAAGGAGCAAAGTTTGCGGCACACGTGTCGGGATCGCCAATGACTGAAGGCCCTTCGGTCACAACCTTTGTCGTGGGAGATCGCCTCCCCTGGCCCGAAGATGCATCGGCGTCGGGCGAGATCGGGCCATTGGACCCGGGGGTCGTCTACGATTCCGGCAAGCGCCGGGAATGCACGATCCGGAAAATATCGGCTCGAGGCGTTACCTTGAGGGGCGACCTCAAAAAGGCTCCTGGCGACCAGGTCTCGGTCGAACTGGGCACCGGCCACCGCGCCAGTGGAACCATCACCTGGGCCGAGCGCGGCGAGTTCGGCGTTTCCTTCGACGAGCCGGTGGACATGGTCGCGCTCCTCAACCGCAAGCTCGTCAGCCAGCCGGTCGAGCGCCGGGCCATGCCGCGCGTCGAAATCCGCTGCGACGCCTTCGTGAAGTTCGCTGAAAACATGTCGTCCGCGGTTGTCCGCAACATTTCCTCTGGCGGCATGCAGCTGGAAGGCGACGATCTGCCGCCGGTCGGGACCTATATCTCGGTATTCGTCGAGGGGCTGAACATTCCGCCCGGCGAAGTCATCTGGCGGCGGGGGAATCTGGCCGGAATCGAGGTGTTCGAGGAGATCAGCTGGACTTCGATCATCCCGTGGATCCGAACGGCGATCAGGAAGGATGTGCCGGCAGCGGGACCGCCGAGCGGCCGCGGCTGACCTAAACTTTCGTTTATTGCCTCTTGCTGTTCGTAGGGATTAGCTGCCCCGCGACGACACCGTCATTGCCTGCGACTGAGTGACGGCGCCGCCGCAGCAAAGGGGAGTATCCATGCACAAGACGACGATTGCGGCATTGGCCGCAGCATCATTGTTTGCGCTTTCTGCCTGCCAACAGCAGCCGGCCGCGGGAAACAACGCGACGAGCACAGCCGCTGCCGCGGATGCGATCAACGGCACCTGGAAGGCTGATATCGCCAGCGTCCAGTTCGACCAAAAGCCGGACGAATATCTTCTGAAGGACGGTCAGTATTCGTGCAAGTCCTGCTCGCCGTCATACACCGTGGCCGCTGACGGGGCCTTCCATGCGGTCAGCCTGCCCTATGCCGACAACATGTCGGTGAAGGTGGTTGACGACCACACCATTCAGCGCGCGAGCCAGAAAGGCGGTCGCGAAATCGGCGGGACCAAGGTGACTATCTCGGTGGACGGCAACACGCTGACCGGCGAATTTACCGATACCTCCGTTCCAAATGCGCCGCCGAGCAAGGGCCAATATACCGAGGCTCGCGTCGGACCTGCACCCGCAGGAGCGCACGCGGTTTCCGGTCAGTGGAAGCCCGAAAAACTTTCGAATTTTACCGAGGAACAGCTGACGGTCACCATCAATGTGGAAGGTGACACGTTCCACTTCAGCTCACCCTCCGGCTACAGCTACGACGCCAAGATCGGCGGGCCGGACGTGCCGATCAAAGGTGACATTGCTGGGACGACCGCCGGCATCACCAAGGCCGGAGACGGCTATGTCGAAACCGACAAGCGCGACGGCAAAGTGGTCGGAACGACGACTTTCACGCCCGGATCAGACGGCAAGTTGCACCTTGTCGGCGAAGACAAGCTGACGGGGTCGAAAACTTCCTGGACCGCGACCAAGTCCTGATGTGAGCGGCGGCTCGTCGCTGGCGAGCCGCCCTCACTTCACCCCGCACTGACGAAGCTGTCGAGCACCTTCTTCCGCCCGGCCTTCTCGAAGTCGATCTCAAGCTTGTTCCCTTCGATCCCGGCGATGGTGCCGTAGCCGAACTTTCCATGGAACACGCGTTGGCCGAGCGACAGGTCGTCGCGGCCTTTGTTGCCGAGGCTTACGGCGGACGCGCGCGCTTCGATGATCCGCGCGGGCTCGGGATTGTAATTGGTGCGCGTGGCCCGCTGCCAACCGGGGCCACGCGAAGGACGCGCGACGTGGGCGAACGGATCCGAACGCTCCGACCATTGGGCGCGCCACAGGCTTTCGCCGCCGGTCATCGTCGTTTCCTGATCGATATGCGCGTCGGGCAGCTCGGCGAGAAAGCGCGACGGGATCGAGCTCGTCCACTGGCCGTAGATGCGCCGGTTGGCGGCGTGCATGACGGTCGCCTTCCGGCGGGAGCGAGTGATCGCGACGTAGGCAAGACGCCGCTCCTCCTCGAGCGCGGCTAGCCCGCCTTCGTCGAGCGAGCGCTGCGACGGGAAAACGCCTTCTTCCCACCCGGGCAGGTAGACGATGTCGAACTCGAGCCCCTTGGCGGCGTGGATGGTCATGATCGTGACCCGGTCGCCGATGCGCGCTTCGTCATTGTCCATCACCAGGCTGACATGTTCGAGGAACGCCTGGAGGGATTCATATTCTTCCATCGCGCGCGTGAGCTCGGCGAGGTTCTCTAGCCGCCCCGCGCTTTCGGCCGACCGATCGGCCTGAAGCATGGCGGTGTAGCCGGACTCGTCGAGCAGGATCCGAGCGAGCTCGGGGTGGGGGAGGGAACTCGCCATCTCCCGCCACCTGGCGATGTCGGCGACGAAGTTTCCGAGGCTTCGACGGGCCTGCGGGGTCAGCTCGTCGGTGCCGAGGATCGAGGCGGCGGCAATCAGCAGCGGTTGCTGGCTCGAGCGCGCGAATTTGTGAATCGTCGCGATCGCCTTGTCACCGAGGCCGCGCTTCGGCTGGTTGACGATCCGTTCGAAGGCGAGATCGTCGGCGGGTTGCTGAATCAGGCGAAGGTAGGCGATCGCATCGCGAATCTCTGCGCGCTCGTAGAAGCGGAAGCCGCCGATGATCTGGTAATTGAGGCCGATCGCGATGAAGCGCTCCTCGAACTCGCGGGTCTGGAATTGAGCCCGAACGAGGATCGCGACATCGTCCAGCGAGCCTCCCTTGATTTGGTGAGATTCGATCTCCTCGCCGATCCGGCGCGCTTCCTCCGGCCCGTCCCAGACGCCGATCGCCCGAACCTTCTCGCCGTCGCCCGCGTCGGTCCATAAGGTTTTGCCGAGCCGCCCCGCGTTGTGGGCAATGAGGCCGTCGGCGGCCGCGAGGATGTGGCTGGTCGAACGGTAGTTCTGTTCGAGGCGGATGATTTTTGCGCCCGGGAATTCCTTCTCGAAGCGGAGGATGTTGGCGACTTCGGCGCCGCGCCAGGAATAGATCGACTGGTCGTCATCGCCGACGCAGCACAGGTTCCGCCGCGGCTCGGCAAGGAGCTTCAGCCACTCATATTGGGCCTGGTTGGTGTCCTGATATTCGTCGACGAGGATGTAACGGAAGCGCTCGCGGTAGGTGCCGAGCACGTCCGAATGGCGGCGGAAGATCACCAGCATGTGGAGCAGCAGGTCGCCGAAGTCGCAGACGTTCAGAGTCTTCAGCCGGTCCTGGTACTGTTTGTAGAGATCGGCTCCACGCCCCGCGGCAAAGCCTTCGGACTCTCCGGCATCGACCTCAGCCGGAGTCCAGCCGCGGTTCTTCCAGCGATCGATGAGGCCGGCGAGCTGCCGGGCCGGCCAGCGTTTCTCGTCGAGGCCCGCGGCGCTGATCAACTGCTTCATCACGCGCAGCTGGTCGTCGGTGTCGAGGATATTGAAATTGGACTGGAGGCCGACGAGCTCGGCATGGCTGCGGAGCATTCGCGCCGCGACCGAGTGGAAGGTGCCGAGCCACGGCATGCCCTCGAGCGCCCCCCCGGACAGCGCGGCGACCCGCTGCTTCATTTCGCGCGCGGCCTTGTTGGTGAAGGTCACCGCCAGGATTTGGCTCGGCCAGGCCTTGCGGCTGGCGATCAGGTGAGCGAGGCGCGCGGTGAGCGCCGCGGTCTTCCCAGTGCCCGCGCCCGCGAGGACGAGCACCGGCCCTTCGGTTGTCAGCACGGCCTCGCGCTGCGGCGGGTTCAGGCCGGCGAGATAAAGTGGTTCGGGAGCTACGGCTGGCGTTTCGGGCACTTGAGCGAGGTAAGCCGGGGAGAACGGAACGGCAACCGAAGAGCGGCGCCTCCCGGACGGCGAATCGGAGCGACTCGCGGGGGTTCTGCAAAGGTTCCATCGGTTGTTACCGATATCCCCGTTATCCACAGGCCAATCACCTAATTTTTCGCTTTTGCGACTCGGAACAGATGTGCAAGGTGACTTGGTGATCGGGACGGCGGTCCCGGCCTCCCCAGGCAGCCGGCAACGGCAAGAAGGGTGCGGCAGGGACCAAAGATCCGATCTCCGCCGGCAGGCAATGCCAAAGCTCTTTCGGGAGTGGAAGCGGGGCCAGCCGGGAAGAGGCGCCGGAAGAGATGTCTTCCTGTCGTGCGACGCGGTTCCTGCGGTTCCTTGTGGATCGTGGTGAGCAAAGCGGGACGCGGTAGGGGTCATCCCAAGAAGGGCCGCGGAACATCGGACGGTTTTGGCCTTCGGGTCAGGCTGGACAGGTTGATAGGTCAGCGATCCTCCGGGTCGTCAACCAGGTAGGCCAGTCTAGCTCCTCGCAAGAGGGAGCTGTTTGATAGGAAGCGACGCCTGAGCTGGTGAGCCAGGATCGAGAGCGGGTTCTTGAGGCCTTCGGGTTACTTGAGCCAGGTTACGAACACCGGCAGATCCTTCGCTCGGCGCAGTGGGGGCTGGCAGCAATGCCGGCCCCCATTTCTATTCGCGCCTCTACATTTCTCCCTTCGGACCGGCGCGCGGACGCTGCGTCTCGGCGCCAGCGCCCCTCCGAATGCGCGCGTCGAGCTCCGCTCACAGGACACCAAATCGCGCTCACGCGTTAGGCGGGCAGGTGGCGGCGGCAATTTTGCCGCTGGAGCGGGCGCGAAGGAGATGGAGTCGTGCTCCGCTTGATCGTTTCACTGAGTCTTGTCGCACTTCCCGCCGCCGCGCTTGCAGCCGCGCCCCTACCGTCAGATGCCTGGTGGGAAAAGATCATCATCAGAATGACGGGCGCGGGCGAAGCGCAGGGTTGTCAGTACCAGACCAACCGGCCGGCCGCCTCCGGGGCCGACTGCAAGGTCGTCGGCGGAAGCATGTCGGCGCAGCCGGCATCGACCAGCGACGGCTACACGGCAATCACTTTCGAACGCAGGTTCAATCCGGGCGAGGCGCCCGGCGATTCCGCCATCCAGCAGGGCGAGAAATTGCTCGGCAAGAAGGTGTTGGCACTCGTGATCGATAATGCCGGCAAAGTCAGCGGCTGCAGAGTCGTCGACCTATCCGGGGATACGGGCCTGTCCTACGGGTGCGAGGAAGCCGCAACCGAACAGTTCGCCGCGACCGGCGCCCCGGCGACCGCTCGGGACCGCCACGGGTTCCTGACGATCCTCGCCTATGGGCACAACGAACACGTCGTCTAAAGCCCAAGGGGTCCGATCAAGCGTCCGGAGCGCAAATTTTCACGAGTAACTGCCCTTCGGTGACCTGCTGGCCCGCCGTCGCGGCGAGCTCGGCGACCGTGCCGTCGAACGGAGCGGTCAGCGCATGCTCCATCTTCATGGCTTCAAGGGTGAGCAAGCGTTGTCCTTTGACAACCTTTTCGCCGTTGGAAACTTCGACCGCCGTGACCTTCCCGGGCATCGGCGCCTCGATCTCGCCGTCGTGGACGCCATGCGAGGTGCCTGTGCCGCGAGCGGTCAGCGCGAATTCGTAGGCCTGACCTTCGTAGAAAACGACGACCCTTTCTTCATCGCGGAAACCGGCCACGGCGGCCATCGGTTGGTCGCTATCCAGGTCGATGGTCCGAAACTCGCCGGCGCGCCCGAGCGCCACTGAATGGTGAGCGGTGGAATTGAGACGAAAGCCGGCGAGGTCCGCCAGAGGTTCTTCCTCTTCCGGAATTGCGGTCGCGACGGAGGCAGCGCCTCGCCAAATGGCGTCATCCGGGTCCGGATCGGGCACCAGCTCCTCAAGGTTCCGCTCTATGAAACCGGTATCGATCCGACCCGTCCCGAAGTCGGGAAACAGCAAAGCGTTGAACAAGAAA
>Ga0207667_10004509_pt1 | contig 17062 bp, 23 predicted proteins | sample KBSCornC52_FD_184301 | JGI IMG/M metagenome (GOLD analysis project Ga0207667, IMG submission 184301) | Corn rhizosphere microbial communities from Kellogg Biological Station, Michigan, USA - KBS Corn C5-2 (SPAdes) (version 2) | ecosystem: Host-associated > Plants > Roots > Rhizosphere > Soil ...
TGCCCTCGGGTTCGGTCAGATCGTCGACATATTCCGCCCGCCCCGCCACCTGCTTGCTGGCGCTGTCGTGCGGCGCCGCCTCATGCAGCCGCCCGCTCTTGCCGGTCGTGGGGGTGGTGATGTCGAGTTTGTTCATGCCTCGCTCCCCTCCCCAACGCTCCCCGCGAGGGGGAGGGTGTCGGCCGGTGCTTGGAGCACCGTCGAGCCAAAATCACCGCGCGGCACCTCCCCCCTCGCGGGGGAGGTTGGGAGGGGGGGCGCAGTCGGCACTGAAATATTCATCATGCCACCGCCTTGCTCAGCCGCTCGACAGCACCGGTCGTTTCGAGGTGAAAGCGGCGCAGCAGGTTCTGCGCCGCCAGCAGACGATACTCCTTGCTGGCTCGCATGTCCGTGAGCGGCTGGTAGTCGGCGGCAAATGCCGGAATCGCGGCCTCGATGGTCGCCGTCGTCCACGGCTTGCCCAACAGCGCCGCCTCCACCGCCTTGGCACGCTTGGGCGTCGCCGCCATGCCGCCGAAGGCGATGCGCACCATACCCACCACGCCGTCGTCATTGACGAACACGCGGAACGCGCCGCACAGCGCCGAGATGTCCTCGTCCTTGCGCTTCGTGATTTTGTAGCAGGCCAATTTCTCGCCGACCGGCAGGTAGGGGACGATCACGCTCTCGACGAACTCGCCCGGCTGACGGTCCTGCTTGCCATAGGCGATGAAGAACTCCCGGAGCTTCACCTCGCGCCGGTCCTTGCCCTTGCGCAGGATGACATGCGCGTCGAGCGCAATCAGCGGCGGCGGCGTATCGCCGATCGGCGAACCGTTGGCAATGTTGGCGCCGATCGTGCCGGCGTTGCGCACCTGGGCGCCGCCGATGCGGTCCCACAGCTCCTGAAGCTGCGGGAAGTGCTTGAGCAGCGCCTCCCGCGCCCGCGTATAGGTCGCGCCCGCGCCGATCGTCAGCGCGCCCTCGGTCTCCGTGATCGACTGCATTGCTTCGAGGTGGCCGATATAGATCATCGGCCCGATGTCGCGCATGAACTTGGTGACCCAGAGCCCGACATCGGTCGCCCCGCTCACCAGCGTTGCGCCCGGATTGGCCGCGTACGCCTCGGCCAGGTCGTCCACACTCGCCGGAATGATCAGCCGGTTCCTGCCCTCGCCGAGATCGACCGTCTTGCCATCGCGCAATGCCTTGAGTCGCGCGATCATCCGCTGCCGGTGCAGCAGCAGCGGATCGGCCTCCACCGCGGAATAGTCGCTCATCGCGAGCCCGGCCTTGACGATCGGCTGGTATCCCGTGCAGCGGCACAGATTGCCCTGCAACGCAATTTCGATCTCCGGCACTGTCGGCCGCGGCGTCTGCATCCACAGCGCATAGAGCGACATCACGATGCCCGGCGTGCAGAAGCCGCACTGGCTGCCGTGAAAATCCACCATCGCCTGCTGCACCGGATGCAGCGGCCCATTCGCCGGCGACAGGTGTTCGATCGTCACCACATGCGTGCCGTGCAGCATGCCGACAAAGCAGATGCAGGCATTGATGGTCTCATATGTCAGTTCGTCGCCGCGCAGCCGCCCAACCAGCACCGTGCACGCGCCGCAGTCGCCCTCCGCGCAGCCTTCCTTGCTGCCGCGCAGCCGCTTGGTCAGCCGCAGATAGTCGAGCAGCGTCTCCGTCGCCTTGAGGCCGGTGATGGCGACGTCCTCGTCGTTGAGGACAAAGCGCAGCGCGTTGGTGGTCTCGCCCATCAGCTCCCCCGGTACGTCGAATAGCCGTAGGGCGAAACCAACAGCGGCACGTGATAATGGGCCTGCTCGCTCATCGTGAAGCGCACCGGGACGAGGTCGAGGAACGGCGTCTCGGGGCTCACCCCGACCCGCTCGAAATACTGCCCGACGTGAAAGATCAGCTCATAGTCGCCGAGATGGAAATGCTCGCCCTCGAGCAGCGGCCCGTCCGCCCGCCCGTCGGCGTTGGTGTTTCCGGTCAGGAGGTGGTGGCTGTGGTCGCCATGCAGCATCAACAGATCGAACCGCAGGCCGGAGGCCGGCCTGCCGTGCATGGTATCGAGGACATGGGTCGTGAGGCGCGGAACCCCCGCCATACCGATCCCTTTCTGCTGCGTTCGGTCGACTATTGAAAATATTCTGTCACATTCCAAGGGGTGCGGCGCTATATTTTTACCAAACGGTCCACTTTTGGGCCGCTTGTTTCGTATCGCCCGCCTGCGCATAAATTCTCCGGCCTTTTGGGAGAATTTTGCCATGCGCTACCCCCGCAACATGCTCGGCTACGGCCGCACCCCGCCCGACCCAAAGTGGCCCGGCGGCGCTTATGTCGCGGTGCAGATCGTCCTCAACTACGAGGAGGGTGGCGAAAACAACATCCTGCACGGCGATGCCGCCTCCGAGGCCTTCCTCGTCGACGTCCTCGGCGCCGCGCCCTGGCCGGGCCAGCGCCATGCCAATGTCGAATCGATGTACGAGTACGGCTCCCGTGCCGGCTTCTGGCGCCTCTGGAAATATTTTACCGGTGCCGCGGTGCCGGTCACCGTCTACGGCGTCGCCACCGCCCTGATGCGCGCGCCGCAGCAGCTCGCCGCGATGCAGGAGGCCAACTGGGAGATCGCCTCGCACGGCTACAAATGGATCCAGCACAAGGATATGTCGGCCGAAGAAGAGCGCCGCCAGATCGCCGAGGCGATCCGGCTCCACACCATCGCTACCGGTGAGCGACCGACCGGCTGGTACACCGGCCGCTCGTCGCTGCAGACCGTCGATCTCGTCTCCGAGGAGGGCGGCTTCGAGTACGTCTCCGACACCTATGATGACGACCTGCCCTACTGGCGCCCGCACAAGGGCCGCGCCCAGCTCATCATCCCCTACACCCTCGCGGCCAACGACATGCGCTTCGTCACCGCGCCGGGCTTCGACAATGGCGAGGAATACTTCCAGTTCCTCAAGGACAGCTTCGATACACTTTACGAGGAAGGCCGGCTCGGCTCGCCCAAGATGATGTCGCTCGGGCTCCACTGCCGTCTCGTCGGCATGCCCGGCCGCTTTGCCGGCCTCAGGCGCTTCGTCGATTACATCAAGGGCAAGGACAAAGTCTGGATCGCCCGCCGCATCGACATCGCGCGCCACTGGGCGCAGCACCATCCGTATGAAGCGCCAGATCTCGTGCCCTCCGAGATGGACCGCACGCAGTTCGTCGGCCATTTCGGCTCGGTCTTCGAGCACTCGGCCTGGATCGCCGAGCGCGCCTTCGACGGCGAGCTCGGTCCCGCCAACGATACCGCGAGCGGTCTCCACTTCGCGCTGCGCAGCCAGTTCCGCATGGCGACCGACAAGGAACGCATGGACGTGCTCCTTGCCCACCCCGATCTTGCCGGCAAGCTGGCGGCGGCCCGGCGCCTCACCGAAGCGTCGACTGCCGAACAGGCCTCGGCCGGCCTCGACGCTCTCACCGACCACGAGCGCGGCGAGTTCGAGGAGCTCAATGCCGCTTACATGGCCAAGTTCGGCTTTCCCTTCATCATCGCGGTGCGCGACAACACCAAGCCGATGATCCTTGCCGCCATGCACACCCGGCTCGGCAATACACGGGAGAACGAAATCCGCATCGCCTGCGGCCAGGTCGAGCGCATCGCACTGCTGCGGTTGCGGGCGCTGCTGCCAGAGCTGTAATCAGCGGGAGTCCCCATGTACATTCTCCACATCGCCAACAAGAACTACTCGTCCTGGTCGCTGCGCCCGTGGGTGCTGCTGACCACGTTCGGCATCCCGTTCGAGGAAAAGCTCCACCGCTTCCCGGCCGATGGCTCGTCCTCCTACCCCGAGTTCAGGACGTTCTCGCCGACCGGCTACGTCCCGGTGCTCGAGGACACGGACGAAAACGAACGCGTCTGGGACTCACTGTCGATCGTCTTCTACCTCGCCGAGCGCCATCCCGAGGTCTGGCCGGCCGACCGGCACGCCCGCACCTGGGCCCGCTCGGCCGCCTCCGAGATGCATTCGAGCTTTTTCGCCCTGCGCAACCAATGCGGCATGAATGTCGGCATCCGCAGCAAGCGCCCGCCGATCGATGCCGCCCTCGAGCGCGATCTCGACCGCCTCGATGCGCTCTGGGCCGACGGCCTTGCCCGCTTCGGCGGCCCGTTCCTCGCCGGCGACCGCTTCAGCGCCGTCGACGCCTTCTTCTGCCCGGTCGCCTTCCGCGTCCAGACCTACGACCTGCCCCTGGCGCAAGCCTCGCTCGATTACGTGCAGCGCCTGCTGGATCTGCCCGCCATGCGCGATTGGTATGCCGCTGGTATCGCCGAGGATTTCCGCGAGCCCGCCCACGACGCCGAAACCGCCGGCGCCTACGAGCTCATCGCCGACTACCGGGCTAAAGCGTAGCCGGGCCCACCGGCTCGTCGTGCTCTTCGCCGTCTTCCCAGTCGATCGAGGTATCGGTCTCCTCGGCCGTGTCGGCGAAGCGGTCGGCGATCCATTCCATGATCATGCGCAGCGTGTCGTGGCGTTCGGTGAACGTCGCGATAAGGTGCTGCGGCTCGAGCTTGAGGGCCGGAACGGACATGTTCGTGATCATGCGCGTCAATGGTAAACACGATACCAACGTGCGCGGCCCCGGTCCGGTCCAGCCCTGCCCATCGGCCTATTTGTAGAGGCCCTCGCGCACATTGATGCCGTGCTCGAGCCAAGCCTTCATGCCGACCAGCATGCCGGTCCAGCCTTCGGTGTTGCCGAGCGCCTGCTTGATGCCCTTGGGCGTCTCGCCCCAGCCTTCCTCGGTGATCGTCACCAGCGTCCGGCCGTCTTCGAGCCCCTCGAAGTCGAACGTCACCCGGTTGTCGTGCGGCACGAAACTCTGCCCGTCCGCCGCATCGTCGTTCGACGCCCACATCAGAACGATCTTCTTGTCCGGCACCACGTCCAGCACCCTGACCGGGAACGCGCCGGGAAAGTCGTGGAAGTCCCAGGTCGCGGTCGTCCCGCTTGCGAGCCGGCCTTTTGTCGCCGCGCCGGTCGCGAAGTAACGCGACAGCTTTGCGGGGTCGGCCACCGCCTCGAACACCTCGTGCACCGGCTTGGCGATGCGGCCGCTGACCTTCGTCTTCAGTGCCATTTCTTTCCTCCTTGGCTTGCAAGGCGAGTCCATATGTTATATTTCTATAACATGTCAACCGAATCGGCAGAGGACCGGGTTTTCAGGGCGCTCGCCGCGCCTGTCCGCCGTCAGCTTCTCGACCGGCTGAAAAACCATCCGCAGACCACCGGCGACCTCTGCGCCGCCTTCGGCGAGCTCGACCGCTGCACTGTCATGCAGCACCTCAAGGTTCTCGAAGAGGCCGATCTGGTGATTGCGGTGCGCCGTGGCCGCGAGCGTTGGAACCACCTCAACCCGCTGCCCATCCGTGACATCCACGAGCGCTGGATCGGCGCCTATGCGGCGTTCGCGGTCGAAAAGCTGGCGGAGCTGAAGGCCGGTCTGGAGGGATAGCTCTCAGGCGAGGATGTCGAGCGTCGCGTCCTGCACGTGGCCGCCGATCTGGTCGATCTTCACCGCGGCGAGGAACTGGTACTTCGCCAGCGTCGCCGTCACGAGGTCGCTCGCACTGTCGCTGACCGGCACCTCGACCATGCCGGTGATGTCGGCGTGCGGCGACGTCGGATCGTACACCATCCCATAGGCCGGATATTTCGGCGCGTAGGGGGCCGCCACGATGTCGGGATTGTTGGAGGTGCCGAGGTCGACCTGCACCGCTTTGCCGTCGCTCGACGGACTCGCCGCGAAAGGCGCAGCCGGACTCGTACCGGCGCCGGCGATGCTGCTCGCCGCCGCGTCGAACCGGACTTCCGCCGAACGGAGTCCCGAAGCTGCAATGCTCGAAACCGCATCCATCCTCCTCGCCTAAAATCGCACCCTGACCATTTCGCTACACCGGGAGGCCGGATTTTAGTCGAATCTTCACAAATGTGGCCGAGCGCAAAGTCTTCAGTCGGGTTCCTCCCTCGATCCTGGCGGGGAGATGGCGCGAAGCGCCGGAGGGGGTGGCCGCTGGCGCCGCTTACACCTTCGCAGGCTGGCGACAACGCGCGAACCGCTCTAAGACTCGTTTCACCTCACGAACCGCGCGTTTCCCTCATGGCCCCAACGACCTATGCCAGCCCCCTTGCCGGCCTGCCGCCGCAGGCCGCGCTCCACACCCAGCGCGCGCTCTTCACCGAGGCCTACGCGCTGATCCCGCGCGGCGTGATGCGCGACATCGTCACGAGCTATCTGCCGCACTGGACCCAGACCCGCGCCTGGATCATCGCGCGGCCGCTCAGCGGCTTCGCCGAGACCTTCGCGCAGTACATCATGGAGGTCGCCCCGGGCGGCGGCAGCGCCAGGCCGGAACCGGACCCGGAGGCCGAAGGCGTCCTGTTCGTCGTGTCGGGGCAGGCCGTCCTCACCATCGCTGGCAAGGCCCATACGCTGAAGCCCGGCGGCTATGCCTACTTGCCGCCCGGCACGGCGTGGACATTCGCCAACAAGTCGAAAGGCCCCGTCCGCTTCCACTGGATCCGCAAATCCTATGACGTCGCCGAGGGCATCGACGTCCCGGACGCCTTCGTCACCAGCGAGCAGGACATTCCGATCCGCTGGATGCCCGAAACCAAGGACCGCTGGGGCACCACGCGCTTCGTCGAGCCGACCGATCTCCGTCACGACATGCACGTCAACATCGTGACCCTCGAGCCCGGTGCCGTCATCCCGTTCGAGGAGACCCACGTCATGGAGCACGGCCTCTACGTGCTCGAGGGCAAGGCCGTCTATCGCCTGAACGACAATTGGCACGAGGTCGAGGCCGGCGACTTCATGTGGCTGCGTGCCTTCTGCCCGCAGGCCTGCTACGCGGGACCCGAACGCTTCCGCTACCTGCTCTATAAGGATGTGAATCGTCACGTAAAGCTGAGGCTGTAGGGCCATGATGCCAATGCGAAATTCCGCAGTCAGCGCTCCCTCCTTCGTGTGGGGCTTCGAGCCGTGCCGACGCCATGCCTGACCGCATCCTCCGCACCGAGCCGCTCACCCGCGCCGCCTTTGCCCCCTACGGCCAGGTCATCGAAGCCGACGGCGCGCACCACTATCCGATCAACGCCGGCAACTGCGAACGCTACCACGATCTCGCGCGCGTCGAAGTCGCCGGCCCCGGCGCGCGTCCCTTGATCTCGCTGCTCCATTCGCGCGGCTTCGGGCTGCCCTTCACCTTCACGCTGGTCGAGCGTCATCCGTTCGGCAGCCAGGCCTTCTACCCGCTCTCGCCAAATCCCTTCCTCGTCGTCGTCGCGCCCGACCAGAACGGCGTGCCCGGCACGCCGCATGCCTTCCTCACCGGCCCCGGGCAGGGCGTCAACCTCGCCATCAACACCTGGCACGGCGTGCTGACGCCGATCGGTCCCGATGCCGATTTCCTCTGCGTCGACCGCGGTGGCGAGGGCAACAACCTCGAGGAATACACCTTCCCGGAGGCGTGGCGCGTCGAGGCCGCATAACCCCAACGACGGGGCAACCGTCTTATGGCGTCCACATTCTGTCTCGACACTGTGGGCAATGTTGCGATGGAGTGGCGTGATGCGTCTGTTGTGTGCGTTGCTGATCGTCGGCCTCGGAGCCACGCCCGCCCTGGCGGCCAAGATCGAGCTGCCCGGCCAGGTCACCTATCGCGAGCGCATCGCCTTGCCGGACCATGCGAGCCTCGAGATTCAGCTCTTCGACGAGACGTTCCCAAGCCTGCCGCCCCGCCTCGACGTCAAAGCACCCATCGGCCAGGGCCAGGTGCCCCTCGCCTTCACCCTGGCCTTCGACAACGCCGTCATCCTCCCCGACCACAGCTATGCGCTCATCGCCTCGATCAGCGACGACACCGGACTGCTGTTCCGCAATTTCCAGCCTTATCCGGTCAACCCGCTCGCGCCCGCCCAGCCGGTCGTCATCGTCACCAATCTCGTCGGCTCGACCCAGACGGGTGCCAGCTCGAGCGTCCAGCCGACGGCACCGACCGCACCCGCCATCCTCGACTCCGTCTGGCACGCGACCTCGATCGGCGGCGCGGCCGTCCTGCCGCGCACCGTACCCACGCTCACCATCGGCGACGATCTTCGCGCCGGCGGCTCGGGCGGCTGCAATTCGTGGTTCGCCCAGGCACAGATCGACCGCGATACCGTCCGCTTCGGCGCCGCCATCTCCACCAAGAAGGCCTGCGCCGCGGCGGTCGACCAGCAGGAGCAGGCCTTCCACGACGCTCTGAGCCAGAGTGCCCGCTGGCAGGTCGATGGCAATAATCTCACCCTGTTCGCCGCCGACGGCTCGACTCTGTTGACGTTCAGCCGATGACCGATACGCCCACGCTGCTCGACCGTCTGCTCGACGTGATCGAGTTCGATCTGGCGCCGCTGAGCCGCAAGCGCGTCGGCGAAGGCGACAAGATCTTCGGCGCCGCAATCCTGCGCAAGTCCGATCTTTCGCTGGTCGTCGCCGAGACCAACCATGAAACCTCCAATCCGCTCTGGCATGGCGAGATCCATGCCATCAAACGCTTCTTCGAGCTGCCCCCGGAGAGCCGGCCTGACTCCAAGGACTGCCTGTTCCTCGCCACGCACGAGCCATGCTCGCTCTGTCTCAGCGGCATCACCTGGTCGGGCTTCGACAATTTCTACTATCTGTTCTCCTACGAGGACACGCGCGACGCCTTCGACATCCCGCACGACATCCGCATCCTCAGGGAGGTTTACGCCGTGGCCGATCCGGACCGCGAGGCACCGGCGCCCGGCCGCGACTATTACAACCGGCACAACGCCTTCTTCGACAGCCACGACATCACGCGGATGATCGCCGGCCTCGACCGCGGCACCAAGGAGCGCCTCACCGGCCGCGTCGACGACCTCACCGCGCTCTACGCCGACCTCTCGGCCATCTACCAGCGCGACAAGGGCAGGAAGGGCATCCCCCTCGCCTGAGAAAATCACTTAAGCCGAAACTTTAGCATTGACAGCCCCGCCGCATCGCGATACTTAAGGTCATGCTTAACCAAGACGCCTCGCTCGATCTGATGTTCCAGGCCCTGGCCGATCCGACCCGGCGCCAGATCGTCAAACGCCTGAGCGAAGGACCGGCCTCGGTCAGCGAGCTCGCGGCGCCGCTGCCGATGTCGCTGCCCGCGGTGGTCCAGCACCTCCAGGTGCTCGAGCAAAGCGGCCTGGTGACAACTCAGAAGGTCGGACGCACCCGCACCTGCAGCCTCGACACCGGCTCCCTGAGCCAGGTGGAGAAATGGATCAACGACCGCCGCCTCGGTTGGCAGAAGCGCTTCGACCGCCTCGGCGCCTTCCTCGATGCGCAGGACGAGAAGGAGTGAACACCATGAAACCGCGCAGCGTCACCCACGCCAGCTTCACCATCAAGCGCAGCTTCAAGCAGGCTCCCGATCGCGTCTTTGCCGCCTTCGCCACCGAAAGCAACAAGCAGGCCTGGTTCCACGGTCCCGACGAATGGGGCCGCGACAAGCACGAGATGGACTTTCGCGTCGGCGGCCGCGAGACCAGCGTCGGCGGTCCGCCCGGCGGCCCGGTCTCGAGCTTCCGCGGCATCTACCAGGACATCGTTCCAGACGAGCGGATCGTGTTCTCGTACGACATGGACCTCGACGGCGAGCGTATCTCGGTGTCGCTGACCACCATCGAGCTCAAGCGCGACGGGGCCGGCACGCACCTGACCTACACCGAACAGGGCGCCTACCTCGACGGCTGGGACCACCCGGACGGCCGCGAACAGGGCACCCGCGACCTGCTCGACAACCTCGAGCGCTACCTCGGCCAGAACTAGCCTCACAAAACTCACATCGAAGGAGACTGATCATGAGCGACCATTCCGTCGCGCACGGGACTTTTATCGTCGAACGGACCTACAACCATCCGGTCGAAAAGGTCTGGGCCGCCTGGGCCCGGAGCGACCTCAAGCGCCAGTGGTTCGGCGGCGGCGCCGACAATCCGCCGAAGGTCTTCGAGTTCCGCCCGGGCGGCCGCGAGTCCTCCGAGGGCACGATTCCGAACGGCCCAACCTTCAACTTCGACGTCGTCTATCAGGACATCGTCCCCAACAACCGCATTCTCTACAACTACGACATGCACATGGACGGCAAGAAGATCTCGGTGTCCCTCGCGGCGATCGAATTCTGGCCCGAGGGCCGGCAGACCAGACTCAAGCTCACCGAATACGGCCTCTTCCTCGATGGCCTCGACAACGTCGCCCAGCGCAAGGAGGGCACCGTCGGCCTGATGGACCAGCTCGGCCGTTTCCTCGATGGCACCCGCTAGGGAGGCTCGCATGCGCAAACTCGTCCTCATCAACATGGTCTCGCTCGATGGTTTTTATGAAGGCCCGGGCGAAGGCTTCGACAGGCTCGACTGGCACCTTGTGGCGGATGAATGGAACGACCTGTCCATCCAAACGCTCGACAACACGGGCACCATTCTCTTCGGCCGCACGACCTATGAAGGGTTCCGCTCCTTCTGGCCGGTGCGGGACGATCCGATCGCCCGGCGCATCAACGAGAAGGAAAAGGTCGTCGTCTCGACCACGCTCAAGGAACCCGGCTGGACCAATGCCAGCGTCCTCAGGGGCAATCTCGAGCAGGGCATCGACGCGCTGAAGGCCGGCCCCGGCAAGCAGATCGTCATCTACGGCAGCGGCAAGCTCGCGCAGTCCCTGACCGCCCTCGGCCTGATCGACGAATATCACCTTGCCATCGCGCCGGTCGTGCTCGGCACGGGCACGCCGCTGTTCGCGGCCGGCGCGCCGCGCCTCGGGCTCCAGCTCAAAAGCGCCGCCAGCCAGCAGACCGGCGTTATTTACGCCATCTACACCCCCGCCTTGTAGCGCCCGGTCCGCCCCCCTATACCCTCGGGCAAGAGGGGGCGGCTCCCCCGGCAGAGCAGGATGATCCACGACAATCTGCTCGCGCTCACGGCGCGGGCACCGCTCACCAGCGGGTTGCGTCAGGGCGACACGTTCACGCCCTATGCCGCCTTGCTCGAGCGTATCGCCCGCACTGCCGCGGGTCTCGCCGACCGGGGCGTGGCGCGCGGCGATGTCGTCGCCCTGCTGCTGCCGAACTCCCCCGATCTCTTCGTCGCCGCCCATGCCCTGTTCGCGCTCGGCGCGATCGCCATGCCGCTCAGCCCGGCCGCCACGCCCGCCGAGCGCGCCGCGTTGGCCGCCAAGACCGGATTGCGCGCCGTGATCGCCGCGCCAGCCGCTCGGGCAGCCGCCGAGGCTCTCGTCGCCGACGTCGATCTCGCCGCGACCGTCTTTCTCGCGCCGCACCTGCCGGAATGTCCCGCGAGCACGCTCCCGAAGCTGCCGGCCGATACCCCGGCGCTCTACCTGTTCTCCTCGGGCTCGACCGGCCTGCCCAAGGTGGTGCCGCACACCCATGGCGAGTTGATCGCCGACGGCGTCCGCACCAGCACCGCCTGGGACCTGCAGCCCGACGACATCGCCGTGAACATCCTGCCGCCCAACTTTGCCATGGGGTTCATGCTGGGCGCCTTCGACGTCGTCGCCCGCGGTGCAACGACGCTCTACTGGAACGATACGTTGCCGCTCGCCCTCTCGCGCGGCAAACTGCTGGCGCAGATGCAGGCCCACAAGGTCACCTTCATGGGCGCGGTTCCGGCGATGTACGACATCATCGCGGCGCAACGCGGCGAGACCCCGACCAGCCTTCGCCTCGCCTTCTCGGGCGGTGCCGCCCTGAAGCGGCCCACATTTGAAACGGTGAAGGCGAAATTCGGCGTCGCGCTGCGGCAGGCTTACGGCTCGACCGAAGCCATCATGGTCTCGCACAACAATTCCGCCGACATCGAGGCGAGCTGGGACAGCGTCGGCCGTCCCGCCGGCGACGCGCAGGTCCGCCTCGCCCCGGTCGCCACCGACCTCGGCCCCGAAACCGGCGAGCTCGAGATCAAATCCAGTTCCCTGATGCGCGGCTATCTCGGCGAGGCCCCGGCCAACGCCCAGGCTTTCGACGGCGGCTGGTTCCGCTCCGGCGACCTGGCCACGCTCGATGCCGAGGGCCGCATCGTCATCCGCGGCCGCACCAAGCTCCTGATCGAGGTCTCGGGCTACAAGATCGATCCCATCGAGGTCGAGGAGACCTTGACCGGCCTCACCGCCATCAGCGACGTCGCCGTGGCCGGCCTCCCCGATTCCCGCGCCGGCAATCGCCTCGTCGCCTACGTCGTCAAGGGCGCCGACATCTCCGCCGACGAAATCCTGCGGCACGCCCGTTCCCGCCTGTCGGTGCAGAAGGTGCCGGCCGAGATCGCCTTCGTCGAGGCGCTGCCACGCAGTTCGACCGGCAAGCTGCTCCGCGCGCGGCTCAAGGATCTCTGAAGCGCTTCCGACATCCTGAAGACCTACCCCGCGACCCGGCGCTCGACATACGCGGAAACGCTCGCCGGCGACTCGAACAGCTCGGCGCCCATGTCGCCGTCCGGGATGCTGATGCCGAACCGCTCCTCGAGAAACTGCACCAGGCGCACGAGATTGATCGAATCGAGGATGCCCGCCTCGAGCAGCGGCGTCTCGCGCGTCACCGGCGCGCCGCCGGTCTCCGCCACCACGCCGGAAATATAGTCGAGGATCGGTTGTTCGATCTCTGGCATTCACATAAGTCCCTGTTCCGGCCGGAATACTAGCCAATTCCGGTGCGACCTGAAATGCTCTCCGACGGAGGATCGTGGCTTGGGTGAATCCCGCCCTTTGGGCGAACAGGAGCGGCTGCTCAATTATCTGCACGCCTTCGGCGGTCTCATCGCCATGTCGGTGCTGCACGTCCGCGGCCGGCTCGATCCGGCCCTGCTCGGGGAAGCCCTCGCCTGGCTGCAGGCGCAGCACCCCATCCTCCGCGCCCATGTCCGCTATGGCGAGCTCGTCTTTCGCAGCCTGCCGCCTTTCGTCTACCGTCAGCCCTATTTCGAGACCGAGGGGACGACTGAAATCCCGCTCGCGATCGTCACCGATCCCGACCCCGAGCACTGGCGCAAGGTGCTGGCGAGCGACCTCCACTCGCCGATCAAGGATGGAATGACGCCGCGCATCCGGGTCTCGCTGGTGCGAACGTCCCGGACCGATGAGCTCAACCACATCGTCATCTGTGCCGACCACGCCACCATCGATGCGCAATCGGGCAACATGTTCGCGTGCCAGCTCCTCGACTATCTGGCCGATCCCGCCGCAGCACAGGCGAAGCCGCCGATTCACGAGATGCTGCCGCCACCGCTCGAGGCCGGCCTGCCGAAAAAGCCCGATAGCGGGACGCGGCGTTACCAGCCGGCCCTGCGGCTCCCGAGGCAAACGATTCCGGGCGGCAAACAGGAAACGCGGGTCATCTCGCATCACCTTGGCCCCAGCGTCACCGCCGATCTGAAAGCCGCCATCAAGGCCAATCGCACGACGCTGCACGGCGCGGTGACCGCCGCCTTCCTCATCGCCATGCGCGAGCGTTTCGGCGTCGAGGCTCTCACCTGCCTCACCACCATCGATCTCCGCCGCCTGATGAAGCCGGCGCTGCCGCAGGCGACCTATGGCTGCTACATCGACATCCTGCGCACGCGGCACGACATCACCGCCGACTTCTGGGCCACCGCCCGCGACGCGTCGTTCAAGCTGATCACCGCGCTGGCCAAGGACCAGCAGACTGCATCGATCATGAAGCTCCCCGATTGGGGCGTCTACAACAAGGAATTCTGGCCCACGATCACCCACAACCGCCGCATCGACGGCCTCGCCGTTACCACCGCGGGCGAGTCCGGGCTGCAGCGCGACTACGGCCGCTTCGTGCTCGAAGACGTGACCATGGCGGTCTCGCTCGACATGTTCGGCCCCTCGATGTTCGTGATCGCCAGCGAACGCGTGGGCGGCATCGACGTCTCGGCCGGCTACACCGCCTACGCCATGTCCGAGGCTGACGCGAAAGGCCTTGCCGGTCGCGCCCTCGCGCTGCTGCAATCCGTGCGTTAAGGAATGAGGCGTCCGCGATCGCTCGGCGCGACGAACGCTCCGAACCGTGCGCTCGAGATCGGCTGCGGCGACAGCAGATAATCCCGGCTGCTGAGCTCGGCCACGCTGAGAGTACCGTCGTCATGCGCACTGGCGCGCGGCAGCACCGAGATCAGGACAACCAAACCCAGCAGGATCAGCACGCCGATCCGTGCAATCGCCTGCCGCCGCCGCTGCTGGAACTCGATCTCGTACATTTGGCTCGCACCTGCTCGCGAGCCTGCCATAGCAGGAAAACAGCCGGTCGTGGTGGGCCGGCTGCTGATGTGGTAAGCGGAACGCTAACGCCGTTCTAGTTGGCCGGGGTCTTCGGCGCCGGTGCGGCCTTGGGAGCGGCGACTGCCTCGCGCGTTGCGGCGAACGACGCGATCAGCGGCGACGCCGACGGATTGGCCGGATCGCTGCGCAGCACCGTCCCCATGATGGTGTCGGGCTCGTTCGCACCGACGCTCCACGAGGGAATGAGGTAGCCGAAATAGTCGTAGTTGTAGGTCTTGCCGCCGATGGCCGCGGTGCCGTGCAACCGCATGGTTGCACCTTGCTTGGCTGCATAGAACGTGTTCCCGGTCAGGTCGTAGTTCACGCCCTGCCCGGTACGCTTGCCGGCCACCTTGCCGTCCTGCTCGGTCAGTGTCAGCTCGTTGAGGCCGAGCGCCAGCTTTGCCAGCGTCTCGTTCGGCTTTCCGCTGATGGAAAAGCTGCGGTAGATCCAGGTGCCGCTGAACGCGCCATCCTTGGCATTGAGCGTCAGTGTCGGCAGCCCCTGCGCCACCACTGCCGCCGGCACCGCCAGCGCCGTCACCAGGGCGATGCCCGCTGCGATATTCTTCCACGACCGAAACATGGATCCCCCGCCAAAGATCGATTTTGTCTCAGCCTAGCACCGCTTCGGCCCGGCATGGGAACAATGTAAATCAAAGGTTAACGACGCGGGCTGCGCACGGGAGCGTTTCCAGCAAAGTGGGGTTCACTTTGCGCTGCGGAAACGCGACCACTCAGGGCCTTAGATGCCGCCGTACCAGTCGTAGCCGTGGTCCTCCCAATAGCCGCCATTCCCCTGCCCGAACTGGAGGAAGCTGTCGACCAGTTCCAGCGTGTGGACATATTTCGCCTGCTTGTAGCCGAGCGCGCGCTCGATGCGCACACGGACGGGGGCGCCATTGGCAATCGGAAGCGCTGCATCATCAAGGCCGTAGGCGAGAATGGTCTGCGGATGGTAGGCGTCGATCAGGTCGGATGTCTCGTAGTAGATTTCCGGCCCGGTGAGACCGCCGCCCATGTCGTCGAAGCAGTGATAGACGACGAATTTGGCGTTCGCCTTCACCTTGGCCTGGTCGAGGATGGGTCCAAGCCGCGCCCCCGTCCATTTCGAGATGCAGCTCCAGCCTTCGACGCAGTCGTGCCGTGTGATCTGGCTCTGCGCCGGCATGTTGCGCAGCTCGTCGAGCGAAAGGCTCAGCGGCGTCTCGACCAGCCCGACCACGCGCAGGCGGTAGTCGGCAAAGTTGTTGGCCTTGAGCGCGAGGTAGTCGTCGGTCTGCGGATCGGTCGTCCCGTTCGGCCGCTGCGGCTGCTGGATCTCGCTGTCGCTGTAGGTTCGGGCCAGCGCCTGCTGCGGCACCAGCGCCCGCTGCGCCGCATAGGTCAGGCCGTTGGCGCGTTCGAGGAAATTGCGCACCGGTTGATCGGTCTGGCCCAGGAAGTCGAATTGGTCGCATCCGGCCAGCACGAGGCTCGACGCGCCGGCGGCCGATGCCGTCAGGAAGCGCCGGCGGGTGAGGATGAACTTACCCATGGCTCTGCTCCTCGTCCGCGCCGTGATTGTTGGTCCGGGTGTAGCCGGTGATCATCGAGCGCAGCTCATTGATCGGCCCCGCGAGCACCACCATGATGATGTGCACGAGGAAAAACAGTACGAACGCCATCATCGTCAGGAAGTGGATGGTCCGCGCCGTCTGCCGGCCGCCGAACAAATCGACCAGCCACGGCGCCCACGTGTCCACCCCCGGCGACATCGTGAGGCCCGTCGCGATGATCAGCGGAAACGCGATCACGAACACCCCGAAATAGGCGAGCTTCTGCAGCGGCGTGTAGCTCTTGCCGTGCGTAAAGCGAAACCGGAGGTGGTCGAGGATATCCCTGGGCAGTCCTCTTATGTCGCGCGGCTTGAGGATGATGTCGCGCCACAGATGCCCGGTGAACAGCGCGTTGATCAGCCAGATCAGGAGCGTGCCGACCAGCACCCAGGCAAAGAAGAAGTGGATCACCCGTCCCGTGGCGAGGTCGCGATACGACGGCACCGTGGCCCACGGGGGGAAAGCGGTGAAGTTGGGATTGTCTTGGGTCCCGGTGTAGCCGAGCCAGCCGCTGGTATCGAAGACGTGGCCGAAGAGCTTGGTCTGCCCCACCGGTCCGTTCGGCCCGTTGACCGCGTAAATGTCGAGGATCGAATTCTCGAAGCCGAAGCCCGATTGCTGGCCGATATAGAGGTCGGGCCGGGCGTTGAAGATCTGCAGGCCCGACAGCAGCATGAAGAACATCGCGACGGCCCACACCCAGTGGGTCAGCCGCGTCAGTCCGCTCTGCCGGTAGATGAGCCGGCTGTCGCTCTGGCTCACCCGGCGATCGCTGAACACCATGCCGTCGAGCGCCCCGAGCAACCCGAGCGCCACCGGCGCCGCCAGCACCCAGCTGAAGCTTTTGAACACGATGCAGCCGATCAGCCAGAACAGCACGCCGATCAACGCGATCGCCCCGCCCATGCCCGTGCGCCGGAACGCCACCGCGCCACCGAGCAGGAGGAACACCGCCCCCGCCGCGAGCAGCGATACGGACACGGTATCGGCGCCATGGTCGACCCCGAGCACGTCGTTGGCGTCCGGCGAAACGAACAGCCACACGGTGATCGCCGCCGCGACGATGCCGGCCACAAAGCTCAAGACTATGGCGG
>Ga0207667_10004510_pt1 | contig 17062 bp, 16 predicted proteins | sample KBSCornC52_FD_184301 | JGI IMG/M metagenome (GOLD analysis project Ga0207667, IMG submission 184301) | Corn rhizosphere microbial communities from Kellogg Biological Station, Michigan, USA - KBS Corn C5-2 (SPAdes) (version 2) | ecosystem: Host-associated > Plants > Roots > Rhizosphere > Soil ...
CTCTCCCCTCAGCTCGCCTTCCTGCTCAGCTTTTCGGCCTTCTGGAACTTCTTGATCACCCGGTCGCGCTTCAGGCGCGAGAGGTAATCGATGTAGAGCACGCCATCGAGGTGATCGAGCTCGTGCTGGATGCAGATGGCGAGGCGGTCCTTGGCGTCGCGGGTCACGCGCTTGCCCTCGAGGTCGGTGTACTCCACCGTGACCTCCGACGGACGCTCGACGTCGTAGTAGATTTCCGGGATGGACAGGCACCCCTCCTCGGTGGTGACCGTCTCCTCCGAGTATTTCTTGATCTCGGGGTTGATCAGCACGATCGGGTCGGGCTTTTCGCCGTCCTTGCTCAAATCCATCACGACGAGGCGCTTCATCTCGCCGATCTGTGTCGCGGCCAGGCCGATGCCCGGCGCCGCATACATCGTTTCAAGCATATCGGCGGCAAGCTTCTTCACCGAGTCGTCGACCTCGGGGATTTCATCGGCCACCTGGCGCAGCCGCTGGTCAGGCAGCACAAGGATTTCGCGTTTCGCCATTAGAATTCCGGCCTTTCAGGGGTTTTGCGTCACATATGGTATGTCCCGCCCGGGGGTCAACCGGGTGTTGACCGGGAGTGAACAATACGAGAACTGTTAAGGCGAATCTGCTAGGGATTCAGCATGGACAAAGTTCTCTTCTCCCTCGGCGACCTGCCCGTGACGGCCCAGACGCTGCTGCTGGCCACTGCCGCCGTGTTCGCGGCGCTGCTGGTCGCCATGCTGGTCGTGCTGCTCCGCGGTTCCCGCCAGCGGGCGGACGACGCCCGGCGCCAGGCCGCGGAGACCGAGGCGGCGCGCCAGAAGACCGAGGAGGCCGAGCGCACCCTCGCGCACCTCCTGCAGGTGCAGAACGAGATGACCGGCCGGATGCAGACCATGGCCGAGATCTTCGGCTCGCGCACCTCCGACCTCGCCCGGCTGGTCAACGAGCGGCTCGACGCGCAGGGCCAGAAGGTCGGCGAGGCCATCGAGTCCACCCACAAGAAAAGCGAGGAATCGCTGTCGAAGCTCAATGAGCGGCTGGCGGTGATCGACCGCGCCCAGGCCAATCTCACCGCCCTCAACAAGGACGTGGTGTCGCTGCAGTCGATCCTGAGCAACAAGCAGACGCGCGGCGCCTTCGGGCAGGGCCGCATGGAAACGATCGTCGGCGACGGGCTGCCGCAGGGCGGCTACGCCTTCCAGCACACCCTCACCAACAACAGCCGGCCCGACTGCGTGGTCTTCATGCCCAATGCCGCGCCGCCGCTGGTGATCGATGCGAAATTCCCGCTCGAGAGCTGGCAGAAGCTCGGCGCGGCGCAGAACGAGGCCGAGCACCGCATCGCCGCTCTCGGCTTCCGGCAGGACATGCAGGTGCATATCCGTGCCATCTCCGAAAAGTACCTGATCCCCGGCGAAACGCAGGACACCGCCTTCCTGTTCGTGCCGTCGGAATCGATCTTCGCCGACATCCACGAGCATTTCGAGGACGTGGTGCAGCGTGCCGCCAAGGTGCGCGTGGTGATCGTCTCGCCGTCGCTGCTGATGCTGTCGATCCAGGTGGTGCAGGCGCTGCTGCGCGACGTCCGCGTCCGCGAGGAAGCCCGCCGCATCCAGATCGAGGTGCGCGAGCTCGTGGGCGATGTCGGCCGGCTCAAGGACCGCGTGGTCGCATTGCAGAAGCACTTCGGCCAGGCCAACAACGATATCGGCGATATCCTGACCTCGACCAGCAAGATCGTGCGCCGTGGCCAGAAGATCGATGAGCTGGAGCTCGACGATGCCGAGCCGCAACTGCTCAGCGAGCAGCGCCTCGCCGGCGAGTGATCAGACCGCTTCCTTGAATTCGATCAGCGGCTCGTCGAGCCGCGTGCTGCGGCCCTCGACGATAGCGGCGAAGCGGCCGATCTCGTGCGGGCGGCTCAGCAGATAGCCCTGTGCGGACTGGCAGATCTCGCCCTTGAGGAAGCGCAGCTCCTCGACACGCTCGACGCCTTCGGCCACCACCGGCACGTTGAGGCCGGCGCCCAGCCCGAGCACGGCGCGGACGATCGCCGCCGACTGCTCGTTCTGGTCGACCGAGCGGATGAACGACTGGTCGACCTTGATCTTGGAAAACGGGAACGCGCGGAGGTTGGCGAGCGAGGAATAGCCGGTGCCGAAATCGTCCATGGCGATCTCGACGCCGAGCGCCTTGATCTGCCGCAGCGTCGTGACCGCCCGCACCATGTCGCGGATCAGCGCCGTCTCAGTGATCTCGACCTCGAGCCGCGCCGGTTTCAGGCCGGTCTCGATCAGGATTTCGTGCAGCGTGTGCGAAAACGCCGGGGAGTGGATCTGTACGGCCGAGACGTTGACGGCGATGGTGAGGTCGCCCACCCATTTGGCCGCCTCGGCACAGGCGGTGCGCAGCACCCATTCGCCGATCTGCAGGATCAGCCCGCTCTCTTCGGCGATGGGCACGAAGTCGGCGGGAGACACGCTGCCGCGCTCGGGATGCGACCAGCGGATCAGGGCCTCGAAGCCGGTGACCTCGCTGCTCTGGATGTCGACCTGCGGCTGGTAGACCAGGTGGAACTGATTGCGCGCAATGGCGTGGCGCAGATCGTGCTCCAGCAGCCGCCGGTCGCGCACCTGCGCGCCCATGTCGTTTTCGTACATCCGGGCCGTGCCGCGGCCGCCCTGCTTGGCGCTGTAGAGTGCCGTGTCGGCGTGCGACACCAATTGCTCGGCGTCGACCGCATGGTCGGGATAGACCGCGATTCCAATCGAGGCTGCGATGATCGCGCCGGACGGCGCCTGCTCGTTGGCGACGCGGAAGGCCTCGAACACCATGTCGGCGAGGCGCATCGCGTCATCGGCGCTGCTCACATTCTGCGCGAGGATGGCAAACTCGTCGCCGCCGAGACGGGCGGCAAGGCCCTGTTTGTCCACGGCGCTCAGCAGGGCCTGGCCCACGCGTTGCAGCAGAGCGTCGCCGGTCGGATGGCCGAAAAGGTCGTTGACCTCCTTGAAGCGGTCGAGGTCGAGTGCCAGCACGGCGAGCTTCTGCCCGGCCCGCTGGGCGTGGGCGATTTCCTTTTCGAGGCTGCGGGCGAAGCTGGCGCGGTTCGGCAGCCCGGTCAGCGCATCGTGGTGGGCGAGGAAGCGGATGTGTTCTTCGGCCGAGCGGCGGGCGCTGAGATCGCGCACGGCAACGGCCTGGTGCGGCCGGCCGGAGAAGTCGACCTCGCGCAGGATCACCTCGACCGGCAGCTTGCTGCCGTCGCCGGCGATCAGGTCGGTTTCGATCGCCGTGTTCAGATGCGTCGTGAGCTCGGTCATCACGGCCGCGTCGAAGAAGTCCAGCAGATGCCTGCCGGCGATCAGCGATTGCGGCACACCGACCAGCGCCATGAAGCTGCGGTTGGCGGTGACGATGATCTGGTCCTTGGAGACCAGCAGCCCTTCGACCGCGGCATCGGCGAGGCCGCGCATGCGGCTCTGCTCCACCGCGTTGCGGCGGCGGTCGCGCAGGTCGAGGTAGGTCCCGCCCAGCGCGAACAGCAGGATCAGGATCGACGCAACGCCCAGGACCAGCGACAGCCAGGCCGGCGTCTGGTCGCCGGCGCCGACCAGCGGATAGCAGTTGCTCATGTCGGCCGCGCTCATGCCGGTGAAGTGCATGGCGACAATGGCGAGGGTGAGCAGCCCCGCGCCTGCGAGCCGGTAGCGGATGTGGGAGCCGAGCGTGGCGACATAGAGCGCCAGCGCGCCGACGCTGATACCGATGAGCAGCGAGGCGCCGATGAGGTAGGGGTCCCAGCCGATCTTGCCGCCGATGATCAGCGCCTGCATGCCGACATAGTGCATGGCGGCGATGCCGATGCCGACGATGGCACCGGCCAGGGCGGCGTCCGAGCGGCGCCGCCCCAGGGTCGCGTACCACAGCGCGCCCCCCACGATCGACATGGCGATGGCCAGCGAGAGCAGCGTCAGCGGGATATTGTAGCCCGTCGGAATACCGATCTCGAGCGCCATCTCGGCTATGAAGTGCGTCGCCCAGATGCCGAAGCCGACCGAAATGGCGGCGATGCCGATCCAGGCGAGCTGCATCGGCCCCTCGGTGCGGCGCGCGTGGTGCAGCAGCGTCACGCCGGCAAAGGTCGAGAGCGCACAAACGACGGCCGCCAGCGCCACCAGCAGCAGATTGTGGTGGAAGAAGAACGTAACGAAGACGGTCTGCACGGCGGCTCCGAAGGCAGGTGTTCCCGTCCGGTTTAGGCGCCGAGCGGTGAACCATTGCTTGCGATGCCGGATAGAACTGCGCCGGTTTCGGCGAACTGGTGAAAATGCCGTTAACGGCGGGTGCGGAAACTTGCACCCCCTCCATGCGTTGGTTCCTGAGCGCTTTGAAGGAGGCCGCCATGAGCAATGCCCATCCGGGTCGGATTTTACCGCAGGACGTCGTGCCGCAGGACGGCTGGGGTGACATGGTCACGGCCCTGCCGGTCAGCCAGGCCGAGATCGAGGAACTGCTCTACGGCGATGATCGGCCGCCCGGCGAGCGCCTCGACCGCCTGAAGGAGCTGGCAGCACAGATGCGCGAGCAGGAACCGGGCGATTTCGGCGACGGGATCGGCCTCGCCGACAGCCGGTCGGTGCTGCTCGCGATCGACGAAGCCATCGCGCGGCTCAGCGGCGACATCGAGCGCGACCCCGATCTGGCTTTCGACGACGTGTCGACCGACGACGACCCGCTCAACCACCGCGAGACGCTGTCGCCCGATTCCGACGAGCTCGAAGAGATCGAGGAAGACGACGAGAAGTCGGTCCGCGACGACGCCGAACCCCTCCCCGACGAGGTCCTCGACCCCGAAGAATGGGGCGACGGCGACGGCTTCGATATCGAACGCGGCGTGAAGTGAAAAGAGCGCGTGGCGAATAGAGAGTAGCGAATGGGGAACCTGCCCTTCTCCTCGCTATTCGCTATTCGCTATTCGCTATTCGCTATTCGCTATTCGCTATTCGCTATTCGCTATTCGCTATTCGCTTTTCGCTATTCGCTACCCTACATCGCCGTCCGGGCCTTCAGCGCCTGGCTCAGCGTGCCCTCGTCGAGATAGTCGAGCTCGCCGCCCACCGGCACGCCATGCGCGAGGCGCGTGATCTTGACCCCCGTCTCGGCCAGCCGGTCGGTCACGTAGTGCGCGGTGGTCTGGCCCTCCACGGTGGCGTTCACCGCCAGCACGATCTCGCTGAACTCGGGCGCGCGGCGGAGCAGCGCGTCGATCGACAGGTCGTCCGGCCCGACGCCGTCGAGCGGCGACAGCACGCCGCCGAGCACGTGATACTTCACTGCCCCCACACCCGCGCGTTCCAGCGCCCACAGGTCGCTCACGTCCTCGACCACGATCAGGATGCCGCTGTTGCGGCGCGGATCGGCGCAGATGCCGCAGGGCGAGCGCGTATCGACATTGCCGCAGACCTCGCAGACGCGCACCGTCTCGACCGCACGGTCGAGCGCCGCCGCGAGCGGGATCATCAACTGGTCCTTCTTCTTGATGAGCTGCAGCACGGCTCGCCGCGCCGAACGCGGGCCCAGGCCCGGCAGTCGCGCGAGGAGCTGGATCAACTGCTCGAGCTCGGGTCCACCGGCCATCAGGCGGCGGCCCGGTTGTTCGAGCGCGTGGCGCCCCCCTCCCCAACCCTCCCCGCGAGGGGGAGGGTGCCGGCCGGTGCCTGAGGCACGATCCAGCCACATCCACAACGCGGCACCTCCCCCCTTGCGGGGGAGGTTGGGAGGGGGGGCGAAGTCGGCATCATGGCCACGACTAGAACGGCAGTTTCATGCCGGGCGGCAGTTGCAGCCCCTGGGTCAGCTCGGCCATCTTCTGCTGCATCATCTGCTCGGCCTTGGCCTTGGCCTCGTTGTGCGCGGTGACGATCAGATCCTCGAGCACACTGACGTCGTCTTCCCTGAACAGCGACGGGTCGATCTTCAACCCCTGCATCTCGCCCTTGCCGTTGAGCGTGACGCTGACGAGCCCGCCGCCGGAACGGCCTTCCACCGTGGCACGGCCGGCCTCGTCCTGCAGCTCCGCCATCTTGCGCTGCATCTCCTCGGCCTTCTTCATCATGCCCAGAAAATCGACCATCACTCGTCCTCACGCTCTTCCAGGAATACGTCTTCATAGGCTTCGTCGGGGATCGTCTCGGGTGCAGATTTCACCGTCACCTTCGAGCCCGGAAACATCTCCATGATCGCCTTGACCAGCGGATCGTCGACCGCCTCGGCCTCGGCTTTCGCCTGCTGGCCGGCGCGGATGTCGCGGATCGTCGGGCCGCTTGCCGCGCGAGTCGCGACGCTGACGCCCCAGGTCTGGCCAGTCCATTCCCGCAGACGCTTCGCCAGGGTCTGGATCACATTCTGATCGGCGCCCTCGACGAGTTCGACCTGCAGCGACCGCTCGCGGAACGCCACCGGCCGCATCTGCTGTTCCAGCGCGGTCTTGAGCAGCACGTCGCGCTTTTCGCCGGCGAGCGCCACGAGCTCCAGATACGAACGCGGATTGGCGAAGGCCACCGGCCCCGGTTGCGGCGAAACCGCCGGCACGGGTTGCGCCTGCGGCGCCGGTGCGGCCGCCCCGCTGAAGCGCGGGGCCTCGTAGGCGCGGGCCGAGGGCGCGCCGCCGCCGATCGGGCCACGATGCGGCACGCTGGAGCCGCCGCTGCCCTGCGGCGCCGACTGCAGCTTCTGGATCAGTTCGTCCGGGCTCGGCAGCTCGCTCGCATAGGCGAGGCGCACCAGCACCATCTCGGCCGCCTGCAGGCCATTGCCGGCGGTCTTGACCTCCTCGATGCCCCTGAACAGGATCTGCCAGGCGCGGCTCAGCACGCGCATGCCAAGCCTTTGTGCGAGCTGCGGGGCGCGCGTCCGCTCGTCGGGCGTCAGCGACACGTCGTCGGCCGCCGCCGGCACGATCTTGATGCGGGTCACCAGGTTGGTGAAATCGGCGAGATCGCCCATCACCGTCTCGGGGTCGGCGCCGGCATCGTAGAGCTCGTGCAGCAGCGCCAGCGCCTTCGCGACATCGCCCGCCATCAGCGCCTCGAACAAATCGATCGAGCGCGCCCGGTCGCCGAGGCCGAGCATGGCCTTCACCGTCGCCGCGGTGACCTTGCCGTCGCCATGGCTGATCGCCTGGTCGAGCAGGCTCTGGTTGTCGCGCACGCTGCCTTCGCCGGCCCGCACGATCATCGCCAGCGCTTCGGGCTCGTAGGCGATCCCCTCCTTGTCGAGCAGGTCGATGAGATGCGTGGTCATCGTTTCGGGCGACACGCGGCGGAGGTCGAAGCGCATGCAGCGCGACAGAATCGTCACCGGGACTTTGCGGATCTCGGTGGTGGCGAAGATGAACTTCACATAGGGCGGCGGCTCTTCGAGCGTCTTCAGCAGCCCGTTGAAGGCCGCCGTCGAGAGCATGTGCACTTCGTCGATGATGTAGACCTTGTAGGGCGCCGACACCGGCCCGTATTTCACCGAATCGGTGATCTCGCGGATGTCGTTGATGCCGGTGTTGCTGGCCGCATCCATCTCCACCACGTCGACGTGGCGGCCCTCGATGATGGCGCGGTCGTGGATGCCCTCGCGGTCGAGGTCGAGCGTCGGATGCCGGCCCGTCTCGTCCTCGAAATTCACGGCCCGCGCGAGGATGCGGGCGGTGGTCGTCTTGCCCACGCCACGGATGCCGGTCAGCATGAAGGCGTGCGGGATGCGGCCGGATTTGAAGGCGTTGCGCAGCGTCTGCACCATCGCGTCCTGGCCGATCAGCGTCGAAAAGCTCGACGGCCGGTATTTGCGCGCCAGCACCAGATAGGGGGCAGCGGCCCCCGGCGGGCTTGCCGCAGGCGTGGGTGGACTCATCTCGCTGTCGGGGAAGAGGGCGTCGGCCATGCAGGGTATATAGCGGTCCAAACCGTGAACCGCAAAACTTCATCCCCACGAAAGTGGGGACCGAGGCGATATTCCCGCCTCGCGTCGTCGCGGCTCGGCATTGGCCCTTATGCGCCGCAGGCCCGCAAGCATTTCGGCCTCCGCGGCCGGCGCCACACCCGACATCCAGGTCTTGAAGACGCGCTGGCCTTCTTCGGCCATGAGCATGAAGACCGGCGCCGCCGCGTCGCACACATAGACCCGCTTCACCCGGTTGTCGGCAGGGTCGGGCCGCCGCTCCACCCGGCCAATCTCGATGCGGCCAAGGCGGTGCAATTGCCCTCGCTCGCCAGGAAACGGCTCGACCCGCTGTGGGCGCAAATCCAGTAAAAAGGGGAAGGCGAGAGGCTGGCAACGACCCGTGAAGGTCTCGTTGGGGCTGCTTCCTTCCGGACCTGACCCGGTTGGCGAGGAACACGTCCGCGCCAACCTCTCGGGCGCTATATCGGACACGACGGCGGCCGGCGCAAGGCTTACCGCGAATTAACGCGCTGCCGGGTGGATAACACTGGCACAATCGGCGTTATCCCACCAAAGCCCATGCTCATACGGACCCAGTCATGCTCAAGCCCCTGATCCTCGCCGCCGCGGCATTCGCCCTCGCGATCCCCGCCGCCGCGTCCGGCCCTGCCCTCGCCCAGACCTTTGAGGTCAGCGGCTATCCGCAGTGCAACGCCGGTATTCTCAGCTTCATCCCGCAGATCGTACGCCGCGAAGCCGTCGCCGCGGTCAGGCCCGGCGCGCAGGTGCGCGTCCACCAGATCTGCCGCGGCTACCAGCTCAACGATTTCGGCAATGCCGCGGGCCTCACCCGCACGATCGCCTCCAACCCGACGCTGGCACGGGCGCTGGCCCGCTCCGGGTGGCGCGCCGACAACGTCGTCGGCGTCAATATCATCAATGATCGCAACGTCGTGCTCTACGTCTACCAGAACCCGGCGCTCGGTTAACTCAACTTGATGAAAAACCCGGCCAATCCGGACTGAAACCGATAGACTCGTCTCCGCATTAGACCCTCAGGGCGGACGAGACGGAGACGACGAAAATGGCGGCCATGGATACGGAACAGCGCGGCGCCCAGCGCCGCACCACGCTCAAGGGCGGCAAGATCGTCTTCAACGCCGGCCGCTCGACCATCGACTGCACGGTGCGCAACCTCAGCTCGCAGGGCGCCAAGCTGCAGGTTGCCTCGGTCGTGGGCATCCCGGAGACCTTCGACCTGCTGTTGCAGGACGGGCGCCGGCCCTGCCGCGTCAAATGGCGGACGCTCAAGGAGCTGGGCATCGAGTTCGTCACCACGCACTAGAGCAAAGGGCCACCGCAGCGGCCCTTCTCATTTGGCGCGCGCGCCGGCGGCTGCGACGGGCCGGTCCAGGCCTTCAGCGCAGTGCCGGTCTTCCTGGGTGCAAAATGCCATCAAGCCGCTCGCCGGCGGTCGGCCGCCTTTGCCTCAGGCGGAACAAGAGCTTGCGCCCGGTTGCGACAGTCCGCAACGGCCCCGGCGGCGGTTCGCCGGGCGGCAGGGGCGCGAATCTTGCGGCGATGTAAAGTTCGCGAAAGGGGCGCGCAAAGCCGCCCTCCTACACAGCGCACGCCGAGCAACGCGTCGGCCGCGGTCTCGACAGCGACCGTCGATCACCCGCAACCGGAGAATTCCATGCGCAAATTCGTACTTCCGCTAGCCATCGTCGCCACCCTCGCCACCTCCTCGATGGCCCTCGCCGTGACCAACAATTCGGTGACCGGCGCGATCCGCGCGATCGATGCCAAGGCCGAGACCGTGACCGTCGGCAAGACCGTCTACCACTTCGCCAAGGGCACCAGCCTGAGCGCCTTCAAGGTCGGCGAGCGTGTCGTCATCAAGGCCCATGCCTACAAGAAGATCGAAGTCGGCGTGAGCATCGCCGCCGCCCCGGCCGCTCCGGCGCCCGCCCCGAAGCCGGCTCCGGCCAAGACCGTGACCAAGACGGTCACCAAGACCACCACCACGAAGTAAGCGTCTCGTTCGCGACGTTCCACGGAGCGGGGACCGCCAGGTCCCCGCTTTTTTGTTTGTCCGGCAGCCGCCAATCGGCAGTCGGGGTTGTCGCGCAACGACGGAGCTATCGCCGCGAACCGTGCCGATCGCGAAGCTTCACGCCTGCTCCCGACCGCCGATTGCCGATTGCCTATGTTCCCGTTATGTTCTACGTCTCGCCCGCGGAGTCCGCCGATGGACGCGACGATCCTGCATGCCGATCTCGATGCCTTCTATGCCTCGGTGGAGCAGCTCCTCGATCCGCATCTGCGCGGCAAGCCGATCGCGGTCGGCGGCGGCGTGGTACTCGCGGCATCGTACGAGGCCAAGGCCTTCGGCGTGCGCGGCGGCATGCCCGGCCGGCAGGCGAAGGAGCTTTGCCCGCAGCTCATCTTCGTTCCCGGCCACTACAAGGACTATTCGCGCCTCGGCGACGCCGCGATCCGCATCCTCGACGACTACACGCCGCTGGTCGAGCGCATCTCGATCGACGAGGCTTTCGCCGATGTGGCCGGGACCGAGCATCTGTTCGGCACCCCCGCGGTCATCGCGCAGACGGTCCGGCGGCGCGTGCGCGACGAGCTCGGGCTGCCGATCTCGGTCGGGGTGGCGCGCACCAAGCACCTCGCCAAGATCGCCTCGCAGGTCGCCAAGCCGGATGGCCTGTGCGTCGTCGATCCCGCGACCGAGCTGAGCTTCCTGCACGACCTGCCGGTCGAGCTGATGTGGGGCGTCGGCCCCGCCACCAAAGCGCGCCTCGGCACCATGGGCGTTTCGACCATCGGCCAGCTCGCGGCGATGCCGGGCCGCTCGCTCGAGACCCTCCTCGGCCCGGCGGCCAGCGAGAAGCTCCATGCCCTCGCCTTCAACCGCGATCCGCGCCAGATCGACACCGGCCGCCGCGCGCACTCGGCGGGGGCGCAGTCGGCGCTCGGCCGCAAGCCCGCGACCGATGCCGTCATCGGCCCGACGCTGCGCCATCTCGCCGACCGCATCGGCTCGCGCCTGAGGGCCAAGGCCATCGCCGGGCGCCGCATCACGGTGCGGGTGCGCTGGTCCGACCTCAGCGCCGTCACCCACGCCGTGATGCTCGATGCCGCCGTCTCCGCCACCTCGATCATCACCGAAATCGCCCGCGAGCTGGTGCGCGAGGTGCTGGCGGCACACCCGGAGGAAGCGACAATCTCGCTGCTCGCGATTTCCGTCAGCGCGCTCGAGCAGCAGCCGGCGTTGCAGCTCGAGCTGTCGCTCGGGCTCGGCGATGAAGCCCGCCGTCCCGGCAGCCGGCGCGGCGCTTCGCGCTTTTCGGCCGACCGCGCCATGGACAAGGTGCGCGACCGCTTCGGCTGGGAGGCCATCGGCTATGGCTCGGTGGTACTCGAAGGCCGGCGGCTCATCCCCGACGCGTTCCGCGAACTGGCGGAGAAGGAGCTGTAACGTTGTTCTCGCGCCGCTAGCCGCCGGGCGGTTCCCGCGGCAGCCCGGCGGTGCCGCTGAGCAGCAGCGCGAGGTCCACCTGTCGCGACGTGCCGGTCTTGAGCAGCACCGATTTGAGCTGCGTGCGCACCGTCTCGCGGGACAAATTCTGTGCGGCGGCGATATCGTCGATGCTGAGGCCGCCGGCGATGCCGCGGGCGACGCGGGTCTCCGCCGGGCTCAGATCGAACAGGCCGGTCAGCACCTCGGCCAGCGGCGAGGTTGGCATCGCGACCGGCGTGAACACCAGCAGCGCCGCGGAGTGCACGAAAATATCGGTCGCGGCGCGGCGCACCGGCATTACATGCGCCACCAGCGCATCGCGTTCCGCCGAGGCAGGAATCGGAATCGACTGCACATGCGGCGCCGTTCCGAGCGCGGACGCGAGGCGTCCCAGCGCCTCCCGCAACAGTGCATCAGCTTGCGGGTTGCGGAACTGCACCCGATCGAACGCGCCGGTCGCGACGGCCGGGGCCAGAGCCTCCAGCCCGGCATTCACGCTGACCGCCCGGCCGCCGGCGTCGATCATCGCCGCCGGCACGCCGATCGTCGCCATCGCCTCGGTTGCGGCGCGCGCCGCCCGCAGGCCAAGCCGGTGTGACAGGAGCGCGGCGCGCGCGAGATGCGGCCGCAACTGGTCGAGCCGAATCATCGTGTCGCGGTCGAACGACGCGTCCTGCTCGCGCCGGGCGAAATCGAAGATCAGCACGTCGCGCGTCGGCGTCGGAATCACCGTCCCCGCGGTCCAACGGATGCCGTGCGGATAGATGAAGTCGCGATAGACCGGGTCGCGGTCGAGCTCGTCTTGGGTGAACATTTCGAGGTCGTGCAGGAAGCCATTGTGACCGCTCGCCAGCGCCCGCTTCGGCCGCTGGTTGTCATACTTCTCGAAATTCGCCGCAAAACCTTCGAAGGTTGGCCGGTAGTTGGGCGTCGAGGTGAAGCGCATGCGCCCGGTCGGGTCGAACGACGCCACTGCGGCGGCCCATGAGTGGACCCGCTCGGCCAGGCGGGCGAGCACGTCCGGCCACAGCTCGGGCACGGCCGCGGCCTCGTAGATCGATTCGAGCAACGCCGTTTCGGTCATGCTGAAGTCATATCACCGTCGATCGGCCCGCAATCTAACCTGCGGCAAAGTAGAGATGAAGAGACCTCAACGACGTTGCTTCGGGCATTTCGCGACAGAACTGCCTGATACTGCCGAACCGGCAGACCTGTGCAGCCTGCTCCCTCGTGCCCAAGCCCCGGCCAGCGGGCCCGCTCCGGACGCCGGCGCGACGCGCAACCGGCAGGCCTATCCGGGGTGACGGCGGCCCGGCGTAAGATGCCCCCTCGAGTCCACAAGGCGAGGAGCGCCATGTTCGTCCCATCTTCCAGCCAGCGGTCGGAAATCGAGCGGACCGCCGCGCTCGCTGCGTCGATAATGCTCGAGCTGGGCGAAGTTGCCGGTCCCGAGCGCCGGCAGCTGGCGCGCGCCTATCTGCGCGATCGGTGCGCCGGGCTGGGCAAAGCAATGCGGCGGATGCTTTCCCGCGATGGCGATGCCCGATATTTCAAGCCGTTCGGCAACCGGCCGCTGACGCACCGCGACCTGCTTGTCTTCGTGGCCCAGGCGCTCACGCTGTGCGAGAGCTGGCTGCGGCATCGTCGCGACGGGGACGCGTCGCCAGCCGATGAACCGGCATTCTAGGATTGCTGTAACGCCTTGCCGGGACGTCGCAAATCACTCCATCGGTCGAAGTTATGCCGGGTGTTTGCGGCGGTGCTATATTGCCTCATCCCTCCGCCGCGCGAGGCAGTGACGAGCTGCCGGCGGGCGGCTCACCGGCAAGCGCACCCATTCGCGGGGCGCGTTTTTCGGTGGGTCGCGTTGCTGGGAAAAGGGGACCGCGGAGGTCGCTCCGCGGTGGGCCAATGTTGGAGCCGAGGCGGCAGGCACAGTTCCTCCGCCCTCCAGCGGCGCATGCCTGAATCCACCCCTTTGCGAGGCGGGGCCGAACGTCCCTTAAATCGCCGACTACCGGCTTGGATCAGTAGGTCCCGCCACGCCGCATATCGAAGCGGCAGCTTTCGCCCGACGCGTCCGGACTGGGCCCCGGATGCTGCGGCGTGCCTAGACGGGCTTGGCTGCCGGATAGACCCCGAGCACGCGGAAATGATCGGTGAAGAACTGCAGCTCCTCGAACGCGAACTGCACCGAGCGGTCGTCGGGATGCCCTTCGATGTCGGCGTAGAACTGCGTTGCAGTGAAGGAGCCGTCGACCATGTAGCTCTCGAGCTTGGTCATGTTGATGCCGTTGGTGGCAAAGCCGCCCATGGCCTTGTAGAGCGCCGCCGGCACGTTGCGGACGCGGAACACGAAGGTGGTCTTGACCGGCGCCTTGGTTCGCCTGGGCGTTTCGGGTGCGCGCGAAATGACGAGGAAGCGCGTGGTGTTGTGCGCCGCGTCCTCGATATTTTCGGCGAGGATGTCGAGGCCGTAGACTTCCGCGGCAAAGCGGGAGGCGATGGCGCCCACGCTGCGGTCGCCGCGTTCGGCGACTTCATGCGCGCTGCCGGCGGTGTCGCCGCCGTTGATGGTCTTGAAGCGGTGCTTGCGGATGAAGGCGCGGCACTGGCCGAGCGCCACATTCAGCGACTGCACCGACTTGATGTCCTTGAGCGTCGTGCCCTTGAGACCGAGCAGGTTCATCTCGATGCGCAGGAAGTGCTCGCCGGTGATGAACAGGCCGCTCTCGGGCAGCAAATGGTAGATGTCGGTGATGCGGCCATAGAGCGAGTTCTCGACCGGCACGAGGCCATAGTCGGCCTTGCCGGTCTTCACCGCCTGGATGGTGTCCTCGAAGGTCGCACACGGCACCGGCTCGCCCCTGGGGAAAACCGCATGCGCCGCCGCATGGCTGAAGGCGCCCGGTTCGCCCTGGAATGCGATGAGCTTGGCCATGGAATACGCCCCTTCCGTCCTGGTCGGCGGCTCTATGAACCCTGCGCCTCCGGCAAGTCAACAAAGCCTTGCGCGGCCTCAGGATTTCTCGTGCAAGGGACAATTGTCGCAGGGGCCCTGCGACAGTTGCGGCTCGCTTCGCCCATGGACTATCTTGCCGCACGCAACGGGACGGGGGCCCCGCGCTGCCCATCGGGCAGAAGCGGCGTTTACAGCCTTGTCCTGGCTCGTCTATACCGCGCCGGAAGAGGCTTAGGGACCCCGCAATGGATTCGTTCGAACTCAATAAGATTATCGGCGCGATTCTTGGAACGCTGCTGTTCGTGATGGGCGTGGGGTTCATCGCCGAGGCGATCTACGAGCCTGCCCACAGCGGCCCGGGCTATGCCCTGCCCGAACCGACCGGCAACCAGACGGCCGACAACGGCACTCCCGCGGCGGCTCCCGTCGATATCGGCACGCTGCTGGCCAAGGCCGATCCCAAGGCCGGCGAAGCGGCGGTCAAGAAGTGCCAGGCGTGCCACGATTTTACCGAGGGCGGCCCGAACAAGACCGGTCCGAATCTTTACGACGTCGTCGAACGCCAGATCGCGAGCCATCCGGGCTTCTCGTACAGTGCCGCGCTCAGCGCCCACAACAAGGACACCTGGACGTACGAGAACCTCAATGCCTGGCTGACCTCGCCCAAGACCTTCGCCAACGGGACCAAGATGACCTATGCCGGCGACAGCGACGACAGCGACCGCGCCAACATCATCGCGTACCTCTCGACGCTGAGCCATTCGCCCAAGCCGTTCCCGCAGCCCAAGGCGCCGGCCGGTGGCCAGGCTCCGGCCAGCGGGCAGACCACCGCGGGCAGCTCGTCGGTGGCCCCGGCGGCCGGCGTGCCGACCCCGTCGACGAACGAACAGAACGGCCAGAACCCGACGCCCGCCAGCTCCGCCGGCGTGACGTCGGCCTCTTCGGCTGCCGAGCCGTCGTCGGCACCGGCCTCGAGCGCCGCGGCCTCATCGGCCTCGGAGGCTCCGACGTCATCGGCTGCCGCGCCGGCATCGTCGTCCTCCGCCGCGCAGTAGCGATTGCGACATCGCGTTCAACGAGCCGCGCCGCAGGGTGCGGCTCTTGCATTTTGAGAGGCCCGAAATGACCACCCTGCTGCTGCATCTGAGCGACGTCGACGAAGCCCGCTGGGCCGCCGCCTATGGCGCCGCGCTGCCGGGCGTCAACGTGGTCCGCCAGGCCGAGCCGTTCGATCCCAAAGCCATCGACTACGCCTTCGTCTGGAAGCCCAGGGCCAACGCCTTCGACGGCCTCAGCAACCTCAAGGCCGTGCTGTCGCTCGGGGCGGGAGTCGATGCCCTGCTCAAACATCCGGCGCTTCCCGATGCGCCGATCGTGCGCTTTGTGGACGAGGATCTGACGCAGCGCATGAGCGACTACGTCGTGGCGCAGGTCACCATGCACCAGCGGCTCTTCACCCGCTTCAAGCGCGACCAGGTCGCGCGCGTCTGGCGGCAGAATTACCCGCCGGCGGCAGGGGAAACCAATGTCGGGATCATGGGCCTGGGCGTGCTCGGCGCCGACGCGGCACAAAAGCTCGTGGGCATGGGCTTTACGGTACTCGGCTGGAGCCGGACGCCGAAGACGCTCCCGGGGGTTCGCACCTATTCGGGCGACCAGCTCGATGCGTTCCTTGGCGAGACCGACATCCTGTGTTGCCTGCTGCCGTTGACGCCCGACACCAAGGGTATCCTCAGCTACGGCCTGTTCAGCAAACTGCGGCGCAGGCTCGACGGCGGCCCGGTGATCGTCAACGCCGCGCGCGGTGGCCACCAGGTCGAGGCCGATATCGTCAAGGCGCTCGGCGACGGCACGCTGGGCGCCGCCAGTCTCGACGTGTTCGAGAGCGAACCACTGAGCCCGCAGAGCCCCCTCTGGGCGCTCGACAACGCCTATCTCACGCCGCATATCGCGGCGATCAGCAATGTCGACGCCGGCGTGCGCTACTTTTCGCAGATCATCCGCCAGCACGAGGCCGGCAAGCCGCTGCCCAATGTGGTCGACCGCAAGCGGGGGTATTAGAACCGGATTTCCCAGATCTCGCCGGTCATCGCCTTGCCGAAATTGTCCTCGTCGATGGTCTCGACGACTTTGAAGCCGGCGGCGGCGTAGATGCGGCGGGCCGATTGCTGGATGGTGTGGGTCCACAGCCGCATCCGTTCGTAGCCATTGGCCTGCGCAAAGCTCACCGCCTGCTTGACCAGCGCCGCCCCCACCCCCTGGCCGCGGGCCGCGGGCTCGACGTAGAGCATCCGCAACTGCGCTGATCCGGGCAGGCCCTCGGACGGCATCACGAAGATCGAGCCCACAATTTGGCCGCGCTGTTCTGCGACCCAGAGGTCCTTGGCTGGAGTCGTGGGCGCGGCGTGATACTGGCTGTAGATGCCGGCGATCAGCGCTTCGAAGTCGCCGTTCCAGCCGAACTGCTGATTGTAGAGAATGCCCTGGCGGTGAACCATCCAGCCGATGTCGCCGATCCGCTGCGGCCTGAGGAGTAGCGGCGCGGCGGGGACCGGCTCGCCGAGGATGGCCCGCAGCCTTGCCATGGCCTCCCCGAGTTCGCGGCGCCTGCCCGC
>Ga0207667_10004519_pt1 | contig 17046 bp, 14 predicted proteins | sample KBSCornC52_FD_184301 | JGI IMG/M metagenome (GOLD analysis project Ga0207667, IMG submission 184301) | Corn rhizosphere microbial communities from Kellogg Biological Station, Michigan, USA - KBS Corn C5-2 (SPAdes) (version 2) | ecosystem: Host-associated > Plants > Roots > Rhizosphere > Soil ...
TTGCGATAGCGGCAGCGCCGCCCGGCGGCAGCTCGCCGATGAGCCCCTGCCAGGCCTCGAGCTGGCCGTACGCTGCATATTGTTCGAGTTTGCTGCGCGAGTCGGCAATGTCGAGGTTGCGCATCGTCAGCTGGCCGATGCGGTCGTCGGGACTGAACGCCGGATCGTCGGTGCGTTCCATCGACAATCTGTCGGGGTGGTAGCTGAGGGCCGGCCCGCGGGTGTCGAGGATCGAATAGTCCTGCCCACGTCGTAGCCGAAGCGTCACGCTGCCGGTGATCGGATGCCCGACCCACCGCTGCAAACTCTCGCGAAGCATCAGCGCCTGCGGGTCGAACCAGCGCCCCTCGTACAGCAGGCGGCCGAGCCGGCGGCCCTCGGCATGGTAGTTGGCAACGGTGTCTTCGTTGTGGACGGCGTTGAGCAACCGCTCGTACGCAATGTGGAGCAACGCCATGCCCGGTGCTTCGTAGATACCACGGCTTTTGGCTTCAATGATGCGGTTTTCGATCTGGTCGGACATGCCGAGCCCGTGCCGACCACCGATGAGATTTGCTTCCCGCACGAGCTCAACGGAACTAGCGAACGAACTCCCGTTGATGGCGACCGGGCGGCCGTGCGCGAACTCGATGGTGACGTCTTCGGTGGCGATGACGACGCCGGGATCCCAGAACGCCACACCCATGATCGGGACGACGATCTCGATCGAGGCGTCGAGATGCTCGAGTCGTTTAGCCTCGTGCGTGGCGCCCCAGATGTTGGCATCGGTCGAGTAGGCCTTCTCGGCGGAGTCGCGGTAAGGCAGATCGCGTTTCGACAGCCACTCCGACATCTCCTGGCGGCCACCGAGTTCGGCGACGAACCTGCTGTCGAGCCATGGCTTGTAGATGCGCAAGCTCGGATTGGCGAGCAGTCCGTAGCGGTAAAACCGCTCGATGTCGTTGCCCTTGAAGGTAGAACCATCACCCCAGATCGACACATCGTCGTCGCGCATTGCCCTCACGAGGAGCGTGCCGACGACGGCGCGACCGAGGGGGGTGGTGTTGAAGTAGCTCTGCCCAGCCGAGCGGATGTGGAAGGCGCCGCAAGCGAGCGCGGCTAGGCCCTCTTCGACCAGCGCCTCACGGCAATCGACGAGCCGCGCGTGCTCGGCGCCGTAGATGATTGCCCGGTCCGGCACGTCGGCGAGATTCGGCTCGTCGTACTGCCCGACGTCTGCGGTGTAGGAGTACGGAACGGCCCCGCGCTCGCGCATCCACGACACCGCGACCGAGGTATCGAGCCCGCCGGAAAACGCGATGCCGATCCGTTCGCCGACCGGAAGCTCGCTCAAGACCTTAGACATGGCGAAGATTATCCAGGACGACGCCACCTCGCCCGCCGCGGGGCATGAGCCGAGAACTGACCGTGCGATCGTCCGATCAGCCTGCGGCGCGGAACTCCTCGTAGCGTTCTTCGAGTCGTTCGGGATCCGGCCTGGCGTTTCGTGCTTTCGGTACGAGCAAGGTTGCTCCGGCCCATACGAGTGGTCTCACCTGCTCCATGGCGTGCCGCAAAGCAACGTTGTCGGGATGCCTGCCGTCGTCCCCCCGATACTTGTAACGCAAAAGCCCGTCGGCGCCCTCGGCATCTTCATACGGCGGGATTTGATTCGGCGGCGTGAAGGTAGTGCGCAATGACAAGGCGGCATCAAGGCTCGCCGGCTTGCGAATCCCGCGTTGAGGGTCGATCAACGGGACGCGTCGGCCTTCAAAGGCGAACTGAGAGAGTTCGACGTGGCTCACGTTCTCGAGGCCGTGCCTAGTGCGTTCGTCAAGCCAGGCCAATGCGGCTTCGCGTAGCCGATAGTCGTACGAGTCGGCCTCGGTGCTCACGCCGGAACCATCTCATAGCGGTCCGGGTTGAGCGGAGGGTTCGCGAGAAGGCACGCCGGTCGGCGGTCTTTGACTACTTGCGCTAGCGAGCCGCGGCTGGGATCTGGGTGGTGAGGCAGAACGGGTGGCCTGCAGGATCGAACATGATGCGTCGCAGCTCCGGCGCCGGCTGCATCACGGCGGGTGTCGCACCCAGTTCCTGAGCCTGCGCCGCTGCAGCGGGGAGGTCGTCGACGGCAAGATCGAGGTGCATTTGCTTCGGCACGCTGTTCTCGGGCCAGGTCGGCGGCCGGTAGTCAGCAATCTCGATCATGGCCAGCCAGACCCAGTCGGTGCGCACGCAGATCGTGCCTTTCGCCGTGGTGAAAGCGACCTCGCCGCCGAGCATCGCTGCCCAGAAATCGGCGAGCGGTTGCGCGTCGGAGCAGTCCAATGAGACGAACCCGGTTTGAGCCACCGCCATGGGACACAACTTACCGGCAGCAGGTGGCCGGAACCGGTCGGCGCAAGACGTCGTCCAAGACGAGTCCGTGAGTCGTTACTGACATCGGGGCGATCACGATGCCACGTGTCGTGGGATGTTTGCCGGCCGGCGTCGGATTTCGGACCTTCGATCGGCAACGCTAGGAGCGCCGAAGGGAATCCCCGTCACAGTCTGATATTGGCTAGCATCGCGGTGTGCCTGATCCGCAGCGAGCGCTCGGCGGTTTGATCGCCGCTTCACGGCTGATGGTGCCCGACGAGTTGGTAGACCTGTTCGTCGAGGCCGGCCATGATTTAGGTGCGAGCCGGGTGGTGGTCTACCTGGTCAGTCATGAGCAGCGGGTTCTTGTGCCGCTAGCCATGCCGGGTTGGCCCAAGGATCCACAGTCGATCGAGGGCACGGTCGTCGGTCGCTGCTTTCGTCAGCTGCAGTTGCATCACGCCGAGACCGAAGAACACCAGTGCGTGTGGGTGCCACTCGTCGACGGGCTAGAACGGCTCGGTGTCGTCTACTTCGAGTTCAAGCCGGGCGAACGAAAGGTGCCCGACGACGGACTCCACGAGTTTGCTGCGTCGGTTGCTGAGCTTGTGCTGGTGAAGCAGGTCTACGGCGACCTGTTCCATCGGATCCGCCGGCAACAACCCATGTCGTTGGCTGGCGAGATTCTCTGGCAGTTGCTGCCGCCGTTGACTTTTGGCACCGATCGTCTCGTCATCTCTGCGATGCTTGCGCCCGCCTACGACGTTGGCGGTGACTGCTTCGACTACGCGTGCGATACGAACACCGCGAGATTCGCCGTGTTCGATGCGATGGGCCACGGGCTCGAAGCCGGCTTGCTTGCGACTCTTGCCATCGCCGCATACCGCAATGCTCGCCGTCTTGGCAGCGATCTCGCCGACTGCGCGAATGCCATCGATTCGGCTATCGCGCAAGAATTTTCCGATGGACGGTTCGTTACCGGCATCGTCGCAGAGCTCGACCTCGCCGAGGGCCGCCTTCGTTGGCACAGCGCCGGTCATCCGTCGCCGTTACTGCTGCGCTCTGGCCAGCTCGTCAAGACGCTCGACAGTGACGTCGATCCGCCATTTGGTCTTGGTAACGCCGCAAAAACCATGGCAAGCGAACGCCTCGAACCGGGTGACAGGGTGCTGCTCTACACCGACGGCATTGTCGATGCCCGTTCCCCCGACGGCGACTTCTTCGGGGTTTCCCGGCTCGTAGATCTTGTGACGCGCGCCGTCGCTGCTGATCTACCGGTACCTGAGACCATGCGTCTGCTGATGCACGCAGTGCTCGACCACCCCGCAGGTGCGCTGCGCGACGACGGCACTGCCTTACTCGTCGAGTGGAAGGGCCGGGGCGCCTTTCGCGCCGATCCAATGCATACGGATCCCGTCACGATTCCGTAGGCGCTCGAGCGCAGGCTGGCGCTTCGATCAAGAAGCAAGCCACCTGGGCGCACTGGCTGCCGTGCTTTTCGTCAAGTTATCGTCTAACCGGCCGAATCTTTATCCATACAGAGAGACAATGCTCAGGGCCGCGTCGTCGGCGGCGGTCCGTAGCCGATCCCTTCGAGCGAGACAGCGAACCCGTTACCGATGCCAGCGACCTACAGCGATCTTCTGCGCACCCGCTCCGTGGCGTGGTTGCTCACTACCTCGGTAGTCGGCCGCTTCAACCAGGGCATGACCGGCCTGGCGTTGTTGCTGCTCATCACCCAGCACTCCACGTATGCGGCGGCGGGCGTGGTATCGGCGTCGTACCTGGTCGGCGGTTGCATGGCCGGGCCGGTGCTAAGCCGGCTCGCCGACGCGCGCGGTCGGCGCAAGGTGCTCTCGATTACGTCGGTGCTGTTCGCCGCTGCGATGTCTGCGCTGTCGTTGGCGCCGGCACGCCCTGCGTTGATGGCAGCTTTTGCTTTGCTGGCGGGCGTTTGCACGCCTCCGTTGACCGCGTCGATTCGCGCCGTGCTGCCCGCGCTCGTCACGCCTGAGCAGCGGCGGAGCGTCTTTGCGCTCGAAGCCACGATGCAAGAGCTGATCTACATTCTTGGCCCGCCGTTGACGGCCGTGCTGGCGACCGTCGCTGGCCCGCGCGTCGCCGTTGCTGCCGCCGGCGCCTTTGCCTTGCTCGGCACGCTCGGCTTCGCCCGTGACCACAACGCCGACGCCGGTCGAAGCCACGTCGACGCGCGCCTTCCCGGCGGTCGCGTGCTTCGTTCGCCCGGCATTGCCGGCATGATCGTCGCCGGAATCGCGCTGATCTCGGCGTTCGCCTGTGAAACGGTCGGTATCGTCGCGATCGTTAGCGGTCGGCATGCGTCGTCCACCTCGGCTTTCATCCTCGCTTGCACGAGCATCGGCTCACTGTGTGGTGGCCTGATCTACGGCTCGCGCGCTCGCCATCGCGCGGAGCTTCGCCACCTACTGCTCTTCGTCGCGGGCGGCCTGGCCGTGCTACTGCTCGCCCCCGACCGAATTGCGCTGACAGTGCTGCTGTTTTGCTGGGGCCTCACCATCGCGCCCGCCCTCTCACGCCTATTCGAACGCCTATCCTCACTCGCACCGGTCGGTGCCTCGACCGAAGCCTTCGGCTGGATGGGCAGCGGTCTCACGGCCGGTAACGCGATTGGTTCTGCGGTCGGCGGCTTTCTCGTGACCGCCGACGGTGGGCGCGCTGCGATCGCCGCCTCGGTCACGTTCACCATCGTTGCCGCACTCATCTGCGAACCCTGGCCCGTATTTTCGCGCCGTCGAAACCGGAGATTGGGCGCCGAGGGCGTAACGGTCGCGGGCTCCGAAGTCTGCGCCGACGCGGCTTCGTGACTTCGTCTGCCGACGCTATTCGGCGATAGCGAAAACCGGTTCAACGATTGGTATGTCCGCAGTTGGAGCGAGGTCGTCGCGACGCATCAGCATCAAGGCGACCGGTACACCTGCCAATCCGATGGCGCCGCAGATCCACAGCGCCCATTGGAATCCACCGGTCAGTGCCACCGGAGCAGCAGCGCCCGCGATCGTCAACGCCTGGGTGTGCGAAGCGGCAACGGTCGACACGATGGCAACGCCGATGGCGCCGCCGATCTGCTGCGAGGTGTTGAGCAGGCCCGAAGCCACGCCAGCATCGCGCTCGACGACGCCCGCTAAACCCGCGATTGAAACCGGAATGAACGCAAACGCCGTACCCGCTCCTGTCACGAAGAACGGACCGGCGAGGTTCGCCCAGAAATGTCCATGCGCCGGTGCGGCAGTGGCCCACATGATGCCGCCACCGATCAGGGCCATGCCGAGAGTGAGCACGAATTTCGCCGACACGCGAGTAACTGCGGCTTGGGCAAGGCCGGCGAGTGCAACCGATGTAAGGGAGGCCGCGAGCCACGCGAGGCCCGTTTTGATGGCGGAGTAGCCCAGAACCTGCTGCATGTAGAGCGTGCCGACGAAGATGAACGCGAAAAACCCGCCCCCGAGCAACAATCCGGCCAGGTTCGCGCCCGCCAATGTCGGACGACGCAACATGCGCAATGGCAGTAGCGGTGCTTCAACCCTCGCCTCTATCACCAGGAAAGCAGCGACCAGTGCAGCGGCGGCAACGAAGAGCAACACAGTACGAGCACTTCCCCAGCCGTGCTGCGGGGCCTGAGAAAGTGCGTATACGAAGAGCAGCAATCCACCTGTTGCGGTGATGCCCCCGAATGGGTCGTAACGACGACGCTGAGTTTCAAGGCGACTTTCCGGCACGATGCGGCGCGCGAGCACGAAAGCCGCGACTCCGATGGGCACATTGAGAAAGAAGATGTACTGCCAGCCCACATAGCGGGTGAGCAACCCGCCAGCGATCAGGCCGATAGTCGCACCAGCCGCCCCGATGCCGCCCCAGGCTCCGAGAGCCTTGTTTCGTTCGGCGCCCTCGGTGAACATATTCATCACGATCGAGAGTGCGGCGGGGAGCACGATTGCCGCGCCGATCCCTTGGATCCCCCGCATCGCAATCAGAAACGAATCGCTCGTCGCCAAGGCGCAAGCGAGCGATGCGCCGGTGAAGGTGGCTAGCCCGGCCAAGAGCACTCGCCGTCGTCCGAGCAAATCCGCGGCCCGCCCGCCGAGCAGCAGGAAACCGCCGAACGTCAGGCCGTAAGCGGTTACGACCCACTGCAGGTTCAGTTCGCTGAAATGCAGCTTGCGACCAATCGTCGGCAGCGCCACGTTCACGATCGTGAGATCGACGATCGTCATGAAAAAGGCAACTGCAAGCACGGCAAATGCGCGCCAACGAAGCGCGAACGGCTCAGGTTTTGTTTGCAGGCTCACGGCTTGACCTCCGGGTCGAAGAAACGTCGTCGCTCATATGACGGCCAGATCCCGTTGGACTAACCGGTCGATTGCGATGGACCACGACGAGCTGCGCGGGTGTATCTCCTGCGCCGCAGACCGCGCCAGCCGCCAAAGAGGCGACAGTCAAAATGTCGCCCTTCGTGAAGCGCTGTCGAGACCCGCTCGCGCAGACAATCTCGATCTCACCGACGGTCACGAAGATGAGCGCCTCGCGCAGGGTCGCGTGGCGCACCGATAGTTGGTCGTATGGATGCAGCTCGACAACCCGCTTCTCGAAGCCGGGTGGCATCGTGAGTCGATCCGCATCGATGGCGTCACCGGTCATGCCGGAAGCTTGACGGCGAACAGATCGATCAGGTCGGGCTGCAAGAAGGCGTCGATAACGGCGATGAAGCCGCTTTCGATGGTGAGCACTGAGATTCCGAGTGGTTGCAGCCGTTCGCCCTCGCGCGAGCTGAACAAGGCGAACGCCGGCTGACGGTTTGCGCGCGTTGGCACGTGAATGTGTCGTGGCGCTGTCGGCGCGAACGGGTACTGCGCAAGAAATGAAGCGATTTCCCCGCGGCCGCGGTACCACGACGGCGATGGCGGCATCGAAACACGAGCGTCTTCTGCGAGCAGTGCGACCAGTGCGTCGAGATCGGCGGTGTTCCACGCACGCATGTAGCGCTCGAGCAAATCGCGCTCGACGGTATCCGGCGCGCGTCCTCGCGACCATTCGGTACGACGCGCGGGCAGCTGCTCCCTCACCGTCGTCCGGGCGCGCTGCAGCGCGCTGTTGGCAGCGATCAGGCTCATGTCGAGGATCGCCGCAGTTTCGCGCGCACTCCAGCTGAGCACGTCGCGCAATAGCAACACCGCCCGCTGCCGCGGCGGCAGATGCTGGATCGCCACGAGGAACGCCAGCTCGATCGTCTCGCGCGCGACGATCTCGTCTTCCGGGCCGCCTGTTGTGTCGACGATCTCGTCAAGCAATCGGTCTGGATACGGCGCGAGCCAGGCAATCTCGCTCGCCGGTAAGGGAGCATTACGGGCATCGCCGGGCCCCGTGACATCAGGTGGCAGCAGCCGCCGCTTGCGCGATGCCAACACATCGAGGCACGCGTTCGTGGCGATGCCGTAAAGCCACGCGCGAAGGGTCGATCGACTCGCGTACGTCTCGCGCCGTCGCCATGCTCGCAACATGGTCTCTTGGACGACGTCCTCGGCGTCCTCCGGCGAACCGAGCATCCGGTAGCAGTGCACTTCGAGTTCACGCCGGTAGCGGGTGGTCGAGGCCGCGAACGCCTCGCGGTCGCCATCGAGTGCGGCGTCCCACGCGGCGCTCGCGTCGTCCAGTTGTTCGATGCTCACACTCATATGACGGGAGCGGCCGAGCAAAGTCATCGGCGGAGGCAGCATCGAGCCTTTGGGCGACTCGTCCGAGTGTCGTCGACGTGCTGTTGGATCGACCTATGACCGACGCAGACTTGCGGGCCGAGGCCGAGCGGCACCTTCGAGCCCTGGCAGGCGATGACGCCGTCTTGCGCGACGATCAGTGGCGCGCGATCGAAGCGCTCGTTGCGCAGCGGCGGCGGGCGCTCGTCGTCCAGCGAACGGGCTGGGGCAAGTCGGCGGTCTACTTCATCGCGACCGCCTTGCTACGTGCTCGCGGCGCCGGTGCCACCGTCATCGTGTCGCCCTTGCTCTCGTTGATGCGCAACCAGATTGCTGCTGCCGAACGGGCGGGCATTCGTGCGCAGACGATCAACTCTGCCAACGTCGACGAATGGCGTGACGTCGAACGCGCGGTCGATGCAGGCGAGGTCGACGTGTTGCTGGTTTCTCCCGAGCGGCTGAACAATCCCGGCTTTCGCGACACCGTGCTGCCGCGTCTTGCCGCGGAAACCGGGCTGCTCGTGGTCGACGAAGCTCACTGCATCTCCGATTGGGGTCACGACTTTCGCCCCGATTACCGGCGTATCGCCACGTTGTTGCGCGACCTGCCCGACGGAATCCCGGTGCTCGCGACCACGGCTACCGCTAACGAACGGGTCGTCGCCGATGTCGCCGAGCAGATGGGCGCGTCGCCACGGGCAGGCGAGACCCTCGTTCTGCGCGGCAGCCTCGACCGGGAAAGCCTGCAACTCGGCGTCGTCTCGTTGCCTACCGGCGCGCACCGGCTCGCGTGGCTCGGCGCGCATCTTGGCGACCTGCCGGGTTCGGGAATCATCTACACGCTCACCGTCTCGCAGGCCGACGAAGTCGCCGCTTTCTTGCGTGCCCGCGGGTATCCCGTCGCGGCATATTCGGGTCGCACCGAGTCCGCCGACCGATTGGCAGCCGAAGACGATCTACTGGCGAACCGCGTCAAGGCGTTGGTCGCGACATCCGCCCTCGGTATGGGCTTCGACAAGCCCGACCTCGGTTTCGTCGTCCATCTCGGTGCTCCGCCGTCACCCATCGCGTACTACCAGCAGGTCGGCCGCGCCGGTCGCGGCGTCGCACACGCTGCGGTGCTTTTGCTGCCAGGACACGAAGACGCCGATATTTGGAGCTATTTCGACAGCGTCGGGTTTCCGCCCGAATCTCTCGTGCGCCGCACCCTTCACGCTCTCGCTGAGGCAGGCCGCCCTATGAGCACGGCCGCGCTTGAGGTGTCTGTCGACCTCAACCGGTCGCGCCTCGAGGCAATGCTGAAGGTGTTGGACGTCGACGGCGCGGTGCGCCGCGTTGCCGGTGGCTGGAGCGTGACGGGTGCCGAATGGGTCTACGACTCCGATCGCTACGAACGGGTGAGTGCGGCTCGTCGCGCCGAGCAGCAGGCGATGCGCGACTACATCACGACCACAGGCTGCCGCCTCGAATTCTTGCGTCGTCAACTCGACGACCCCAGCGCAGCGCCGTGCGGCCGCTGTGACAACTGCCTTGGACCATTCTGGTCGACCGACGTGCCTGACGAAGCAGTCGAGAACTCGCGCGCCGAACTACGCCGACCCGGCGTCGCTGTCGAGCCGAGACGCATGTGGCCGACCGGGCTTGCGGCGTCCGGCCTCGATCTCTCGGGAAAGATCGCCGCTGGCGAGCAGGCCGAGAACGGCAGGGCACTTGGCCGGCTCAGCGATATCGGGTGGGGTCCGCGGTTACGCGCGCTCCTGCACACCGAAGCGCCTGATGGGCCCTTGCCTGACGAGGTGATGGCCGCATTGGTCGACGTGCTGCGCACCTGGGAGTGGGAACGCCGTCCGACCGCTATCGCGACGGTGCCGTCGAACCGGCGTAGCCACCTAGTGACGAGTACCGGCGAAAAGCTTGCAGAGATCGGAAAATTGCGATGGCTCGGGCAACTCGGCCAGCCGAACCCGCTAGAACGCAAGGCGTCGCGCACGAACAGCGCACATCGGGTGCGGGCGCTGTACGGCACGTTCGGCGTGACCCGCGAACAACATGAGGTGCTAAGCGGCGGCGATCAGGTGGTGCTGCTGATCGACGATCTCATCGACTCCGGCTGGACCATGGCGCTCGCTGCTCGCGAACTGCGGCTGGCCGGCGCGCTCGCCGTCCTCCCGTTGGCGTTCGCCGTCCAGGCGTGATCGGCGCCACCAGGCGATCAACCGCCTACCGCGCTTGCTCGGTAAAGCCGACGGCCGCGACGGCGGCTGCGACGAGAACCACGATCGCCGAAACGATAAGGCAGACATGCAGGCCGTCGTAGAAGGCCGCGTACGCAGCGTTGATCACCTTGGTGACCACGGAGCCGTACTGCGCGACCGCAGAACTGCTCTCGCTTCCCGAGGGCAGGCCGCCGTGTTCGACTGCCCCGATCACGATTCCTTGGAAGTTCGCAGGCACTCCAAGCGCCCGTAGTTGCGACGTCAAATGCGACGTTAGCTGACCGTTCACGATGGCCCCGAGCACGGCAGTGCCAACGACCGCACCGATTTCCCTGCTGGTGTTGACGGCCGAACTCGCCATGCCGACCCGCTCGGCGGGCACCGCACCCGTACCCGCGAACGTGGTCGGAACCACAGTGATGCCGACCCCGACACCTGCTATGACCAGCCCGATCGCCAGCGGCAAATACGCGGGATGCGTGCCGAGAAAGCGGTCGGTGAGTAACAGCCCCGCACCGAACAAGATGCAGCCGACGACGACGGGAACTCTCGGACCGACCCACGCCGTCCACCGCCCCGCAAACAACGATGCCAACACCATCGCGACCATCATCGGCAGGAACTGCAGGGCGATCTGGTAACCGCTATCACCGACCACAACCCGCAAATACAACGCGGAAAAGAAGAAGATGGCGAAGGTGCCGAAGTACGCGGCGAATGCGACAATGTTGGACGCCGCGAAGGTGCGGTTTCGCAAGTAACCCAGCAGCAGCAGCGGATGTCGGGCCCGGCGCTCCCACCAGACGAAGCCGGCGCCAGCCGCCACGGCTGCGGCGAACAGCGTGAGCACGCCTGGATCGGTGTATCCCATCGACTCTCCGTTGATGACGGCAAAGACCAGCATGGCCAGGCTTCCCGCTCCAAGAAATGCACCCGCGGTGTCGACGCGATGTCCCTGAATGTCGATGGTTTCAGGCAACAGCGCGGCTCCGACACTCATCGCCGTCAGGCCGAGGATGAGGTTGAACCAGAAGATCCAGCGCCAACCGCCGAGCCCGACGAGCGCACCGCCGATGACCGGGCCGAGAGCCAGCGCGAGCCCAGAAACCGCTGCCCACACGCCAGTTGCTCGCGCGCGTTGACGTCGTTCGGGGTAGACGTAGCGCAGCATGGCCAGCGTTCCTGGTTCGGAACCGGCGGCGCCCAGGCCCATGATCGCGCGCCCGGCGATCAGCACCGAGGTGTTCGGAGCCAGTGCGCAAAGCACGGAGCCGGCACAGAACACGCCCGCACCCGCCAACATCACCTTGCGATGCCCGAACTCGTCACCAATGGCGCCGGCGGCCAACATCACACTGGCGAAGACGAGCGCGTAGCCGTTCACGACCCATTGCAGCGACTGCACGCCGGCATGTAGCGACGACTGAACGTCACCGAGCGCGACGCTGACGACCGTGTTGTCGAGAAACGTCAAGAACAGCAGTGTGCACAGCGCGGCGAGCGCTAACGATTGGCCTCTTCGCAGGCGCAGCGATGAGGCGGGCGACCCTAGTAGCGCCGCGTCGTTCACCCCGCCGGGCTACTCGCTCCGGACACCGCAGCAGCGCAGGCCGGCGGCAAGCTGCTCGTGTTGCCGCCGCTTTGCAATGCGAGTAGGGCGCAGAAGCTCGCGTCGCCGACCTTCCACGTGCTGCCCTCGAGCACCGCCTGTCCTTGCTGGTTGGTCAAGACAGGCGCGCCACCGAGCATGATCGTGTAGGTCACCTGGGCACTCGATCCGTTGACGATGACGTTGCTGACCTTCGCGGCGCTCGACTGCGCGAGCGTCGAGCCTGCCTGCGCCTGGATCACCTGGGCGAATTGCTGGCCGTTTTGCAACAGCGCGATCTTTTGCTGGGCGGGTGTCTTGCCGTTAAAGAATGTCTCCCAAGCGGTGGTCACGGCCGCGCTGGCGCCGGACGCCGACCCCGACCCCGACCCCGACCCAGACGATGCTGCCGACGGCGGCGATGACGACATCGCGGCCGAGGCGGACGGCGGCGCCGCGCTAGACGACGTGCTGGCGTGGTGCTTGCTGCTTCCACAGGCGACGAGCACCAATGATGCGAGCAACATCACGACTATCGACCCCGCTGGGAGGCCGCGGCGTGCGGTCTTAGGTGTCACGCGTGATCACCTGCTTCTTCGGATATGGGCGAGCCGCCATGTTCATGCCCGCAGAAGGGCACATCGATCACCCCAGAAGGTAAGTCTTATCGCCGCGTCAAAGGGGTAGGGCGCGGGGCGCCGAGTATCCGCTGACTACCTGCCGAGTCCCAGTTTTGAGGAGGCGTCATGGCTCAGAAGATTCGCGACGTCATGACCGCGTCGCCGATCACGCTGACCGCTGATCAACCTGTCAACGACGCTGCCCGCGCGATGAAGGAACACGACATCGGAGACGTGATCGTGCTCGACGGCGACAAGATGTGCGGCATCGTCACCGACCGCGACATCGTGGTGCGCGTTCTCGCCAGCGGGCGAGACACGATGACCACCAAGTTGCGTGACGTCTGCAGCAGCGACGTGGCAACCGTCGCCCCGAGCGACGACATCAACGCGGCGATCAAGATTGTTCGTGAGCGCTCGGTCCGCCGCATTCCGGTGATGGACGACGGAAAGCCGGTTGGCATCGTGAGTATCGGCGACTTGGCGATGGAGCGCGATCCAAAATCGGCGTTGGCGGATGTGTCGGCCGCTCGAGCGAACCGCTAAGCGCCGTCTGCCCTCCGCTTAGATCGCTGCGCGCGCCTGGGCGACGATGCGCTGTAGATGGTCGTAGTGGGCGCCTTGCCAGAACACCCGTTCGCAACCAGGGCAGCGCGCGAACGCATCATAATTGCGTTGCGTGCCCGGCTGAATGCGGCTGAGAATCGCACTCTTCGCGGCGGGCACCACGACCGTGTTGCAGGCTGGGCAACGGGTCCACGGCGCGAGCGGTGGGGCGAATCGGTTGACCACGTCGACTAACTGATCGGCGGGCTGGTTTCCGCGCACGTACGCGCCATCGCGCACCGTACGTCGAAGTAGCAGCCCGTGATCGCGGGTGAGAATCACGCGCCGGGTGGCTGAGGCCTGCGCGATGAGTTCGTCGTCGGTCGCATCGTTGGACCAAGCCGCGTCGATGCCGAGTAACCGCAGCCGCCGCGCCAACGTTCCAAGATGGACGTCGAGTAAGAACCGCGGCGGGTCGGTGGGCGCGGCCTGTGGCCGGTGACGAGGCGTCAGCGACACAGTGGAATTCGGTGTCGGCCGCCAAGTCGGGTCGACGATCGTGTCGTTGACCATGATGTCGCCTACCTCGGTCAGCGGAATGCCCAACGAGCCGATCAGGTGACCGATCGTCGACGCGCCGTCGTCACGGACCGTGACGCGGCTGCTTCGGCGGCGGCCGAACATCAGCGGTTGTAGCACCGGCGCGACGACGATGGTCAGCGTTTGTGGGGCTTCGTCGTCCGGCATGAATGCCATCGTCTACTGCGGGACGCCGCGCAGCTTTTCGGGGTCGAGCACCAGGTCGATAGACACAATTTTGCGATCCACAATCGTGATGCCGACGACGCCAATCGGCCGACCCGGAGACCGCACGACGAATCCCATTGCGCCGTTCACGATCGACGGCTCACAGAACGCGGCAAAGCGGCGTCCATCGGTCGCTGCTTGCCGCGCGACCGCCGCGGCCCCGCTCGTGAATGGGGGTGCGCCGGTGTTGCGCTTGCCATCGTCGATGCGGAAAACGACGTCTGGATCGAGCAATTCGAGCAATGCATCGAAGTCGCCGGCCCTCGACGCGGCGAGGAACGCGTCGACGATCTCGCGCTGCGTCGCCAGGTCGGAGTTCGGTGTCGTGCCGGAACCCTGCACTCGTCGCCGGGCCCGGCTTGCCAGTTGGCGCGTTGCGGCGGGGGTGCGGTCGACGACTGGCGCGATGTCTTCGAACGGAACGGCGAACATGTCGTGCAAGACGAAAGCAAGACGCTCGGACGGCGTGAGCGTTTCGAGCACCACGAGTAACGCCAACCCGACCGAATCTGCAAGCAGGGCCTCAACTTCCGGATTCGGTGCGTAGTCGATGCCGTCTGGTGCGACGACCGGCTCGGGCAACCAGGTGCCGACGTAATCCTCTCGGCGGGCTTGCCTGGCACGCAGCATGTCAATGCACACCCGGCCGACCACGGTGGTCAACCACGCGCCGATGTTGTTGATCGGGTCATCGGTCACCCGGCTCAGTTTTAGCCAGGCTTCCTGCACGGCGTCGTCGGCATCGCTGATCGAGCCGAGCATGCGATACGCGACCGCGCGCAGCTGCGACCGGTGCTTTTCGAACTGCTCGGCCTGCCAGCTCGCGTCGTCCGTCCCCGGCTCGTCCGTCACTGCCTTGTCCACGACTACGTCCGTCCAATCTGCTACCTCGGCGCTCGCCGCTCGCCTTCTGGCCAAAGAGATCCCACTACGTAGACGGATACCGAGCCTGCGATGTGACGGCGTCACATTCGCGATCGCCGAGCCGTCGACCCGATAAAGGACATCTGCCGAAGGGTCTCATCATGACGTCACCGGTTGCTGCAGCGTCGGTTCTCGCGACGCGGCGCGGCAAACTCATTCTGGCCTTGCTGTGTGCGATCGGATTCCTCGACTTCGTCGATGCATCGATCGTCAACATCGCACTGCCGTCTATCAAGGCCGACTTGAAGTTTTCCGTGCAGAATCTGCAGTGGGTGATCAGCGGATACCTCCTCACCTATGGCGGCTTCATGCTGCTCGGCGGCCGTGCAGCTGACCTGATCGGTCGGCGCCGGGTGCTTCTGGCCGGCACGCTCGTGTTCGGCATCGCGTCACTGACTGGTGGCCTGGCTGTAAATGCAGGCATGCTCGTCGGCGCGCGGCTCATGCAAGGCGTTGCGGCCGCGATGATGGTTCCTGCTGCACTGTCGATCCTCACCTCGACATTCAAGGACGGTCGCGACCGCGCAACTGCCCTTGGTGCGTGGGGCGCCATGGGTGGTCTGGCGTCGGCCGTCGGCGTGGTTTTGGGTGGTCTGCTGACCGAAGGCCCAGGCTGGCGTTGGGTCCTATTCGTGAACCCGCCGATCTGCGTCGTCCTGCTGGCGGCGACGTATCGGCTGATCGAGGCGGAACGGCACCACGCGCGGCTCGCAAACTTCGACCTGCCTGGCGCGATACTCGCCACCGGTGGTCTGCTGCTGCTCGTCTTCGCCTTGGTCAAAGCGCCGGACGTCGGTTGGGGCGCCGCACGCACAATCGCAGAACTCGCAGGCGCTTTCGCTTTGCTGGTTGGATTCGTCATCAACGAAGCTCGAAGCAAGAATGCGCTCGCACCGCTGTCGATCTTTAGGGTCAGAGGGCTTTCCGCAGCCAATGCCACGCAGTTGATCGCGGCTGCAGGCTTCTTGTCGACGTTCTTCTTCCTCAGCCTGTACACCCAGAACATACTTCGATACTCACCGATCAAGACTGCGGTGGCCTATCTCCCGCTGTGCGGAGGTGTGATCGTCGCGGCCGGTATCGCGTCGCAACTGCTTACCCGCATCGGCACCCGGCCGTTGATGGTCGTCGGTTCGCTCGTTGCCGGAGGCGGTGTTCTGATGCTCTCGCGCCTTCCGGTGCATGGCACTTATGCGGCCGATCTGCTACCGGGCACGCTAGTGATGTCGGTCGGCCTGGGTGCGATGTTCGTCGCCGTCGTCACGGCGGCCAACGCCGGTGTGGCACCAAGCCAGTTGGGCCTTTCTGCGGCGCTGTTGAATACGGCGCAGCAGGTCGGTGGCGCACTCGGAATCGCTGTGCTCTCGGCAATCGCGACTGCACGCAGCCAGCACCTGCTGGCCATGCACGACGCGTCGTCGGTGGCCTTGACGGCAGGCTTTCAGCGCGCGCTGCTGGCCTGCGGATTCTTCTTGCTGGCGGCCGCCCTCATCGCGTTACGTGCGAGCAACAGCAAAGGGGAGGAGCCGGCGCATTCCAACCTCGACACGGTGCCGGTCGGTGCCACGGTCGGTTGAGACAACCCGGATGCGGCGGCATGCTCGGCGTGCTGGGTCCGAACGGAGCCAAGACGACGGCACACCCGCGACCGGGCGCAGTTACTGGCCGGCAGGACAGCGCGGCAGCCCAACTCGGGCTAGCCACGGCCTGGCAGGCGGCGGTCCAATACCTGAAGATCAACGCCGCCCGCTGTTTCGCGGGAGGCTCAGCAGGAACGCGCGCAGGCTCACGCGCGCGTCGACGTCAGCGAACGCATCCCCGACGGCGGGTGCGTCGCTCGGGTACATCGTCGGCGGTTCGCGCCAGGATCGTCGCCGTGTCCAACTCCTGAGCGAGTTCACCATCACGTGCCGCACGTATGCGTCGGGGGATCCTGCGGCCACGATTCGTGCCCAGTAAGGCCAGTTCTCTCCAGGCTGGTCTGCGAGGGCGGTCTGCCTCGAGAACCCTCCAATAACGGGGTAACTTTCGTGCGCTATAGAGCTGAAAGTTACCCCGTTGTCGAGTGCAACGCGACGGTGCGACGGGCCTGCCGCTCGGTCGCCGTACCCACCGCGAGGCATGGCCAGGATCTGCGTCGATCTCGCGGTAGTGGTCGGCAGGGCGTCTTCGCGATGGTCGTCGGCAGGGCGCCTTCGCGAGGACATGCGCGCGGGCTCGCGTGAGGTCGGCTGGTTCATTGAGCCGCGGGTTGTTGCGCGAGTCAGCTGCGGGTTGTT
>Ga0207667_10004521_pt1 | contig 17039 bp, 18 predicted proteins | sample KBSCornC52_FD_184301 | JGI IMG/M metagenome (GOLD analysis project Ga0207667, IMG submission 184301) | Corn rhizosphere microbial communities from Kellogg Biological Station, Michigan, USA - KBS Corn C5-2 (SPAdes) (version 2) | ecosystem: Host-associated > Plants > Roots > Rhizosphere > Soil ...
AGTCGCCTGCGCGCGACCTTGCCACGTCCTCACCCGACAGCAAGGTCGCGCGCAGGCGACTCTTCTCGCGCTGGTCGTAAGGCAACAGCAGTTCGCCGTCGATCTTCTCGGCGTGTTCAATCTTGGTGTTCAGGGTCAGCATAATTATTCTTCAGAACAGGAAATAACGTTGCGCCAGCGGCAGCACCTTGGCCGGTTCGCACACCAGCAGCTCGCCATCGGCGCGCACCTCGTAAGTTTCGGAATCGACTTCCATCCTCGGCGTCGCGCCGTTGTGGATCATGTCGCGCTTGCGCAGATTGCGCATGCCTTTCACCGGCACGACCGGCTTGTTCAGCTTGAGCATGTCACCGATACCAGCGTCGAATGCGGATTGCGATACAAACGTCATCGAGGTCTTCAAGCCGCCGCCGTAGGCACCGAACATCATGCGGTAATGCACCGGCTGCGGCGTCGGGATCGACGCATTCGGATCGCCCATCTGCGCCGCCGCGATCATGCCGCTCTTGAGGATCATCGACGGCTTGACGCCGAAGAAAGCCGGCTTCCACAACACGATGTCGGCGATCTTTCCCACCTCCAGCGAACCGACCACATGCGAAATGCCATGCGTGATCGCCGGGTTGATCGTGTACTTGGCGATGTAGCGTTTGACGCGGAAATTGTCGTGGCGCGACGGATCTTCCGCCAGCGAGCCGCGTTGCGTCTTCATTTTGTGCGCGGTCTGCCAGGTGCGCATGATCACTTCGCCGACGCGACCCATCGCCTGCGAGTCGGAGGACATCATCGAGATCGCGCCGATGTCGTGCAGGATGTCTTCCGCAGCAATCGTTTCGCGACGGATGCGCGATTCGGCGAAAGCGATGTCTTCAGCGATGGCGGGATCGAGGTGATGGCAGACCATCAGCATGTCCAGATGTTCGTCCAGCGTATTGACGGTGTAGGGACGCGTCGGATTGGTAGACGACGGCAAGACATTGCCTTGCCCCACTGCCGCGATGATGTCCGGTGCGTGACCGCCGCCTGCGCCTTCGGTGTGGAAGGTGTGGATGGTGCGATCCTTGAAGGCCGCCAGCGTATGTTCAAGGAAGCCGCCTTCATTGAGCGTGTCGCTGTGGATGGCGACTTGCACGTCGAGACGATCGGCCACCGACAGGCAGTTGTCGATCGCCGCCGGCGTCGAGCCCCAGTCTTCATGCAGCTTCAGGCCGATGGCGCCGGCGTGGACTTGTTCTTCCAGTGGCGTCGGCAGGCTGACGTTGCCCTTGCCAAGGAAGCCCAGATTCATCGGAAACGCATCCGCCGCCGACAGCATCGAATGGATGTGCCAGGGACCCGGCGTACACGTCGTCGCCGCGGTGCCGACCGCAGGCCCGGTGCCGCCGCCGATCATGGTGGTGACGCCGCTCATCAATGCTTCTTCGATTTGCTGCGGACAGATGAAATGGATGTGGGTGTCGACGCCACCGGCCGTGACGATCATGCCTTCGCCGGCGATGATCTCGGTAGCGCCACCGATGGCCATGGTGACGTCGGGCTGGATGTCCGGATTGCCGGCCTTGCCGATGGCTGCGATCTTGCCGCCCTTCAAGCCGATATCGGCCTTGACGATGCCCCAGTGGTCGACGATCACCGCATTGGTGATCACGGTATCCATGACGTCCTTGTAGTTGCGCTGCGACTGGCCCATGCCGTCGCGGATCACCTTGCCGCCGCCGAACTTGACCTCTTCGCCATAGGTCGTGAAATCCTTTTCAACCTCGATGAACAATTCGGTGTCGGCCAGACGCAAGCGGTCGCCGACGGTGGGACCGAACATCTCGGCATAAGCCTGACGTGAAATCTTGGCCATTATTTATTTCCCTTCTTGTCGAGTGCGCCCATCACCTTGGCGTTGAAACCGTAGACCTTGCGATCGCCGGCCAGCGCCACCAGTTCCACCGTGCGTTCCTGGCCCGGCTCAAAGCGGACTGCGGTGCCGGCGGCGATGTTGAGGCGCATGCCGTAGCCGATCTGGCGGTCGAATTTCAACGCCGGATTGGTCTCGAAAAAGTGAAAGTGCGATCCGACCTGAATCGGACGGTCGCCGCTGTTGGCGACGGTGACGCTCGCGGTGCGGCGGCCGACGTTGAGTTCGATGTCGCCCGGCTCAACCAGCATTTCTCCTGGAATCATGATGGCGCCTCTTAAGGAATGGGATGATGAACCGTGACCAGCTTGCTGCCGTCCGGGAAAGTCGCTTCGACCTGGATATCGGGGATCATCTCCGCCACGCCATCCATGACGTCGGCGCGGGTCAGAATCTTGGTACCCTCCGACATCAGCTCGGCGACGGTGCGGCCGTCGCGCGCACCTTCCATGATGGCCGCCGTGATCAGCGCCACCGCTTCCGGATAATTCAGTTTCAGGCCGCGCGCTTTGCGCCGTTCAGCCACCAGGGCTGCCGTAAAAATCAGCAGCTTGTCTTTTTCCCGTGGGGTCAGTTCCATGCGTTCTCCTTGATTCTGTCTGTGTTGCTTATCTACGTATTCCAGATGCGCGGCACGATCGCTTCGCGCTGCATCAATTCCGGACGGATGCGCTGCCATGCATGCGTCAGCCACTGCCGCGCAATCTGGCTGGAGTTGCCCAGATAGCGCAGCACCAAGACCTGCTTCATTTGAGTTGCTCCGCTGCGGCCGTCATGGGCCAGCGCACTGGTCTGCTCGCGCAGTTCGCCGAGGAAGGCGGCATTGAGCGGCAGGCCCACGGCAATCAATGTCGCGCTTACCGTATAACCGGCCAGCGCCAAAGGACTCGTCATCGACGACGTACCCGCGCGCAGTGCACCTTGTTCGAACCAGACCAGCTTGCCGCCGCGACGGATGCTGGTGCGCTGGCTGACGCGACCGCTGTTGAACGATTCTCCGGATGCAGTGCGGCCGAAGCACAGTATCTCGCCACCGATATACGTTGCGTCGGCAGCCAGCTCGACCGTGTGTTCCATGCGCACGTCGGCATCGTTGAAGAAGATGGTTTCCTGCGGCAGCCATTCCAGCGCTGCGCCGGCGGTCGCTGTCAGCGACACTTGCTGCTGCGAGACAAAGCCGTTGGCGCGATACCACTTACCGGCGCCCGGTGTGGTCAGCAGGGCATGGGCGTTATCGCCGACATGGGCGGTGATGTTGAGAACGTCGCCGCCGAGGATGCCGCCCGGCGGATGCACGATGACCGCATGGCAGACGGCGGGGTGTTCCGGATACAGCGGCTTCTGCACGCGCAGCGGACCGAAGTGGCTGCGCTCGATCATGCGCGTGGTGCCGGCATCGTCGGCGAAGCCCAGCGTCAGCCGCGCCTGCTGATGGCGTGAGGCGGCAATGGCAGAGACCGCGGCGGTCTGGCCCGATTCCGTGACGGCAGCGGCAGGATCGATGATGCGTTTCATGCAATGTTCTGATGGTGCGACGTGAGGATGGAGCGGCGGAGCGGACCTTCGTTTATAGCAGACCTGCCGTGAAAGTGCACGCCGCCCGGACTTGATAATCCGGCAACATGGTGCGCGCAAAAATGCATTTACACCGCCAGGTGCTTCTTCACGTCCTCGTTGTCCATCTCCGCCTGCACGCCCGAGGCCACCACTTCGCCGCGCGACATCACGACAAAGGTGTCGGCCAGCTCGCGTGCAAAATCGAAGTACTGCTCGCACAACAAGATGCCGATGTCTCCGCGCTGGCGCAGCAGGCTGATCACGCGGCCAATATCCTTGATGATCGACGGCTGGATGCCTTCGGTCGGTTCGTCGAGGATGATCAGTTTCGGCTCGGCCAGCAGCGCGCGGGCAATTGCCAACTGTTGTTGCTGCCCGCCCGACAGATCGCCGCCGCGACGGTGCAGCATTTCTTTCAGCACCGGAAACAGTTCATAGACTTCGCCCTTGATCGTCGACGCCTTGCGGCCGGACTTGGTGGCCATGCCCATCAGCAGATTTTCTTCCACGGTCAGGCGTGCAAAGATCTCACGGCCCTGCGGTACGTAAGCGATGCCTAACGCTGCACGTTGATGCGGCTTGAGTTTGGTGATGTCCTTGCCTTCCAGCGTGACATTGCCGGCAGCCACCGGCAGCACGCCCATCAGGCATTTCAGCAGTGTCGTCTTGCCCACGCCGTTGCGACCGAGCAGCGACAGGCACTTGCCCTTTTCGACGTTGATCGACACGCCGCGCAGGGTGTGCGCGGCGCCGTAGTATTGGTTCAGTTGATTGACTTGCAGCATATTCTTCTCGTCCCGGGTTTAGAGCGCTACTCTCAGCGGCCTAAGTACACTTCAATCACGCGATCATCCGATTGCACCTGCTGCATCGTGCCTTCCGCCAGCACCGAGCCTTCGTGCAGCACGGTGACTTTGCCGCCCTGCGAAATCTCTTCGACGAAGCCCATGTCGTGCTCGACCACCATGATCGAATGCTTGCCGCGCAGTTCATTGAGCAGCTCGGCGGTGCGCACGGTCTCGGCGTCGGACATGCCGGCCACCGGTTCGTCCAGCAGCAGCAATTGCGGTTCCTGCATCAGCAGCATGCCGATTTCCAACCACTGCTTCTGGCCGTGCGAGAGCAGGCCGGCGACGCGGTTTTCCTGGCCGTTCAGACGGATCAGTTTGAGGATCTCTTCGATCTTGCCGATCTGTTCCGAGTTCAGGCGCGCGAACAAGGTCGTCTTCACGCGCTTGTCCATCTTCATCGCCATTTCCAGATTTTCGAAAACCGAATGCTGCTCGAACACCGTCGGCCGCTGGAACTTGCGGCCGATGCCGGCGTGGGCGATTTCGTATTCGGTCATCCTGGTCAGGTCGATGCTCTGGCCGAAGAACGCCGTACCTGCCGTCGGCCGTGTCTTGCCGGTGATGACGTCCATCATGGTGGTCTTGCCGGCGCCGTTGGGACCGATGATGCAACGCAGTTCGCCGACCGAAATGTCGAGGTTCAGGTTGTTGATCGCCTTGAAACCGTCGAACGTCACCGTGATGTTTTCCAGGTACAGGATGGCGCCGTGCGTGGTGTCGACGCCTTCCGGTTTGATGCGTGCATACGAGGTGCCGTGATCGGCATGCTCGTTGTTGTCGACGCTGTCTTGCGGCGCTGCGCGGTTATACATTTCGCTCATGCGGCCTCCTTGATGCGATCTTGCGGGTCTTGCTTCTTGAGTTTCTTGACCAGTCCCAGAATGCCTTGCGGCAGGAACAGCGTCACCAGGATAAAGATCAGACCCAGTGCAAACAGCCACAGATCCGGGAAGGCGGCGGTGAACCAGCTCTTCAGACCGTTGACGGTGAACGCGCCGATGATCGGGCCGATCAGCGAACCACGTCCGCCGACGGCAGCCCAGATCACCATTTCAATCGAGTTGGCCGGCGACATTTCCGACGGGTTGATGATGCCGACCTGCGGCACATACAGCGCACCGGCAATGCCACACAACACCGCCGACAAGGTCCACACGAACAGCTTGAACCACAGCGGGTTGTAGCCGATGAACATCAGCCGCGATTCGGAGTCGCGCACGCCCTGCAGCACGCGGCCCAGCTTCGACGTCACGATGGCGCGGCACAGCAGCAGCGAGCCGAGCAGGAAGGCCAGCGTCACCAGATACAGCACCGCCTTGGTCGACGGCGCCGTGATGGTGTAGCCGAGGATGCGCTTGAAGTCGGTGAAGCCGTTGTTGCCGCCGAAGCCGGTGTCGTTGCGGAAGAACAGCAGCATGAAGGCGAAGGTCATCGCCTGCGTGATGATCGAGAAGTACACGCCCTTGATGCGCGAACGGAAGGCGAAGTAACCGAACACGAACGCCAGCAGTCCCGGCACCAGCACCACCAGCAGCATGGCGAACCAGAAGTGCTCGGTCATCCACCAGTACCACGGATAGGCCTTCCAGTTGAGGAACACCATGAAGTCCGGCAGATCGCTCTGGTACACGCCGTCGTGGCCGATGGCGCGCATCAGGTACATGCCGTGCGCATAGCCGCCCAGCGCGAAGAACACGCCGTGGCCGAGCGACAGGATGCCGGTGTAGCCCCACACCAGATCCAGCGCCAGGGCTGCCATCGCGTAGCACATGAACTTGCCGATCAGCGCGATGGTGTAGCTGGAGATGGACAGCGGATGGCCGGCCGGGAAGATCAGATTCAGGATCGGCAGCAGACCCAGGATCACGGTAAACACCACGATCCCGATCCATGCCGGACGCGAAAACAGTGAAGGTTTCAATGGGAGATTGAGGGTACTCATTCCACGCTCCTGCCTTTCAGTGCAAACAGGCCTTGCGGGCGCTTTTGGATAAACACGATGATGAACACGAGGATGGCGATCTTGGCCAGCACGGCGCCGGCGACCGGCTCCAGGAACTTGTTCACTTCGCCCAGGCCGAATGCGGCGATCACGGTGCCCGCCAGTTGGCCCACGCCGCCCAGCACCACCACCATGAAGGAGTCGACGATGTAGCCCTGGCCGAGGTCAGGGCCGACATTGCCGAGCTGCGACAGCGCGACGCCGCCGAGACCGGCGATGCCGCAGCCGAGGCCGAAGGTCATCATGTCGATCTTGCCGGTCGAGACGCCCACGCAATCGGCCATGCGGCGGTTTTGCGTGACTGCGCGCACGAACAGGCCGAGGCGAGTCTTGTTCAGGATCAGCCACACCGCGAACACCACGAACAGCGCGAAGAAGATGATCACGATGCGGTTGTACGACAGCACCAGCGAACCCAGCACCGTGATGCCGCCCGACATCCAGCTCGGATTGGCGACTTCGACGTTTTGCGCGCCGAAGATGGAACGCACGGCCTGCATCAGCATCAGGCTGATGCCCCAGGTGCACAGCAGGGTTTCGAGTGGGCGGCCGTAGAGCCAGCGAATCACCAGGCGTTCCAGCGCAATGCCGACGGCCGCTGCAACGATGAAGGCGGCCGGCAACGCGACCACGATGTAGGCGTCAATCGCGCCCGGGAAGAATTTGCGGAACACCAGCTGGCACACGTAAGTCGTGTAGGCGCCGATCATCAGCAGTTCGCCGTGCGCCATGTTGATGATGCCCATCAGGCCGAAGGTGATCGCCAGGCCGAGCGCGGCCAGCAGCAGCACGCTGCCCAGCGAGACGCCGTAGAACAGCTTGCCGACGAATTCAGTGATGGACAGGTGGCGGTCCAGTGCCGACATCGTGCGGACTGCTTCGATGCGCACGCCTTCGTCGGGTTCAACATAGCTGCCGTCGGGATTCTTGGCCAGCATCTGTTCCAGCACCGGTTTCAGGTTGGCGTTGGTGGTGTCGGCCAGCGCTTTGACGGCGGCCTTGCGTGCGGCTGCGTCAGGCGCATGCAGGTTGGCCGTGGCGACGACTTGCTTCAACACTTCCTGGATTTGCGGATCTTTCTCGGCAGCGAGCGCCTTGCTGATCAGCGGGGTTTGTGCGGCGTCGGCAGTCTTCAGCAATTCAGTCGCGGCGGTCAGGCGCGTAGCGCGGTCCGGCGAGAACAGCTTGAGGCCGGACAAGGCGCCTTCGACCACGCCGCGCAGGCGATTGTTGACGGTGATGCCTTCGGCGTCGTCCGGCGCCGGGCCGGTCTTGTCGGTGGCGGGATTGAAGGCGTCGCTGTCTTCGATGATCAGCACGTCGCCGGCAGGCGTGGCGTACAGGGCATCGCTGTTGATGGCGTTGAGGATCTTTTGCGCGTCGGCATTGGCCAGCGCAGCAATCTGCGTGACGGCGGCGATGCGCGCATCAGGGTCGTCGCCGGCCAGCGGCTTGAGCAGCGCCGGATCGATCGCGGCATGCGCGCTGATCGCCTGGGTGCACAGCCAGCCTGTCAGCAAGGCGGACGTAATTATCTTGGGGAGAAGTCTCATGGTTCTTTTCGGTGGCAAGGCAAGACGGAAAGAAAGTCGGTCTCACGACGCTTATCTGAGATTCATGCATGCGATTCCAGAGATGGAACCGCCGCAGTGATTGCACCGGACGGGATGTCGGACGCCCGGTGCAAGGTCTTGCAAACCGCTGCATGGAACATGCAGCGGGGACTGCTCAGCTAACCAAACATGGCAAGCGACTGCATTACATCTTTTGCTTGCTCTCGTTGCCCGGGATGTATGGGCTCCATGGTTGCGCACGGATGGTGGTCTTGGTCTTGTTGACCACGTTGAACTGACCGTCGGCCTTGATTTCGCCGATCATCACTGGTTTGTGCAGGTGATGGTTGGTCTTGTCCATTTCCAGCGTGTAGCCGGACGGCGCCTTGAAGGTCTGGCCGCCCATCGCTGCGATCACCTTGTCGGTGTCGGTGGTCTTGGCTTTTTCAACTGCTTGCTTCCACATGTAGATACCGACGTAAGTCGCTTCCATCGGATCGTTGGTCACGACGGTGTCGGCGTTCGGCAGACCCTTGGCCTTGGCGTAGGCTTTCCACTTCTTGATGAAGGCGGTGTTGACCGGGTTCTTCACGGATTCGAAGTAGTTCCAGGCAGCCAGATGGCCGACCAGCGGTTTTGCGTCAACGCCGCGCAGTTCTTCTTCACCCACCGAGAACGCCACGACAGGCACGTCGGTCGCCTTCAGGCCGGCATTGCCCAGTTCCTTGTAGAACGGCACGTTGGAGTCGCCGTTGATGGTCGAGATCACTGCAGTCTTGCCGCCGGCTGCGAACTTCTTGATGTTGGCGACGATGGTCTGGTAATCGGAGTGGCCGAACGGTGTGTAGACTTCATCGATGTCGGAATCCTTCACGCCCTTGCTATGCAGGAAGGCGCGCAGAATCTTGTTGGTCGTGCGTGGGTACACATAGTCGGTGCCCAGCAGGACGAAACGCTTGGCGCCGCCGCCTTCTTTCGACATCAGGTATTCGGTGGCAGGGATGGCTTGCTGGTTAGGCGCTGCGCCGGTGTAGAAGACGTTCTTTTCCAGCTCTTCGCCTTCATATTGCACAGGGTAGAACAACAGGCTGTTCAATTCCTTGAAGACCGGGAGGACAGACTTGCGCGAGACCGAAGTCCAGCAGCCGAACACGACGGAAACCTTGTCTTGCGAAATCAGCTGGCGCGCTTTTTCAGCGAACAGAGGCCAGTTGGATGCTGGGTCAACGATCACGGGCTCGAGCTTCTTGCCCATGACGCCGCCATTGGCGTTGATTTCATCGATCGTCATCAGCGCGACATCTTTGAGCGATGTTTCGGAGATGGCCATGGTGCCCGACAGCGAATGCAGGATGCCGACCTTGATGGTGTCCGCGGCGAACGCGGCGGGGAGCCAGGAGGATGCTGCAAGTGCGAACGCGCCGAGTGCTGTTGCTTTTAGGATAGTGCGACGTGACATGAAGTGCTCCCTACAGTTAGAAGAATCAATGAGAGTTTGTTGACTGCCTTCCTGCTTTAGCAGAATGCGTGCCAATGACAATTCGTCAATCTCTCTCGATTTTTCCGGCTTTGCAGAAGCGGACGCGCGCTATCGCACCATTTTAGTGATGATGAAAATGGAGTCGGTGCGTTGTCGTGCGATTTGCGACGATTTGCCCCAGAATGGCGCAAATCGGCGGACTGGTGTTTGCTTTTAGCGCAAAAACACGTAATGCATCAGTTGACGGATCGGATATTGCACCCAGCTTTGCACCTTGGGCGGCAGCTCCAAGGGACGCAAAATCATCTTCAACGTCATGTCCGGCGTCAAATTGGTGCGCACGGTGGCGCTCATGCGCGCGCTCAGCTCTCTTAAATAGGCGAGGTCGCCGGCGCGCGCCGGATCGCGGAATTTCAGCGCATGGCGGATGGCGCAGTCGGCGTCTTCGTTGCGCATTTCCAGCGTGCGGCGGCTCAGCGTGCCCAGCACGCGCGAGCGGCCGATGCCTTCGCGCCGACGGTACTGGCGGAAGTATTGATAGAAATGCTTGTAATGATTGACCTCGTCGTTGGAGATGCGCGCCGCCAGTTCCTGCAGCACCGGTTCCTGCACGCTGCGCGACAGCGCGCGGTAATAGGTGGCGGTACCGGTCTCGACCACGCAGCGCGCCGCCATCTCCAGCGCCTTGGTCGGCTCCAGCAGTTCGACCTTGCAGTAGCCCGCGTACTCGGCGAGAAAGCTGTCGTAAGCTTGCTGCCAGTCGAATTCGGGCCAGACGTGCCCGACGTAGGCGCGCAAGGCAGCGCCGTGCTGCAACTCTTCCACTTCCCATTGTTCGCGCAGCCAGGTCGCCACTTCCTCGTTGTCATGGAAGAAGTCGATCAGGTTGTGGGTATACAGATCGGAGCCGCTTTCGACGAACGAGGCGCAGGTCACCAGGTAGAAGGTGTTTTCATCGTGACGCACGCGCTGCAGATCGATGCGCGAGAAATCCAGATCGGCGATGCGCCAGCGCGGTTGGTAATGTTGATGCGGTTGGTGCGATTGATGCGGTTGCTGCGATTCCTGGCTTGCCACGTTACCTCCTCGACAGATTGCGATAACGGTATGACGAGACGTGCAAGCCTTGGTTCGCCGCCGCATGTTGGCGATTTGTAACAGCGCATCAGGTTCAGCGACCACGTTGTCCGTATGCCAAGCCGGTGATCGTCGCGGAGAACAGCAATTGCAGCAGGCACACCGCGCTCCAGCCGCCAAGCTTCCACGCCAATCCGGACAGCGCTGCGCCGATCGCGCCGCCGATAAACAGGAAGCCGACGAACAGGCCATTCAGGCGGCCGCGCAATTGTGGCGACAGCAGGTTGATCTTGCGGCGTTCCAGCGTCTGGTCGGCCGCCACGCCGCCGTCCAGCAGGATCGCGGCGACACCCAGCAGCACCAGCGCCAGGCCTGCGTGCGCATGGACGTCGAAGCCACCCCAGCCGCTGCCGGCAACGCCTGCGATCAAGGCCGCCGCCAGCATCGCCAGATGACTGACATGGGACGCCAAGCGGCTGTGGCCACGATCGCCGGCCCGGCCCGCGAACGGCGTTGCGCATACTGCGCTGGCGCCGACCAGGGCGAACACCGCGATGCCGCCTGCACCCAGCGAAAACGGCTGCTGCACCAGCAACAGCGCAACCGTGGTCCAGTAAGACATGTACGCCGCCATGCTGAGTGCGCCGGTCAACGCGCCGTATTGCAGGACGCGTTCGCTGCACAGCAATTGCCATAGTGATTTCAGGATGTCGCGATAAGCCTGGGTTTGTTGCGGGTGACGTTCCGGCAATACGCGCGACAGCACCAGCGCCAGCAGCGCCACGATCAGCGCCAGCAAGCCGTACACCGCACGCCATCCGGCCACACTCGCCAGCCAACCGGCCACCGGTCGCGACAGCATGATCCCCAGCATCAGGCCGCTCATGACGTTGCCAATCACGCGGCCGCGATGCGCTTCCTCGCTCATGAAGGCCGCCATCGGCACCAGCATCTGGATCGCGCTCGACAAGACGCCGGCCAGGAAAATCGCCGTCAGGAACAACCAGGTTTGCGCGCTGAACATGGCGATGCCCAGACAGGCGGCGCAGCCCGCCAGCAGCCGCACGATGAGGCGGCGATTTTCATGCAGATCGCTCAGCGGCACGATCAGGAACTGGCCGCAGGTATAGCCGAGCAGCGGCAGCATCGCGATCAGGCCGATGGCGCCGCCGGGGATGTGCATGGTCACGCCGATGGCGGCCAGCAAAGGTTGTACGGCATAGAGATTGGTGACGATCACGCCGACGGCGGCGGCGAACAGCAGCGTCATTGCCGCGCTCATTTGCGTTGCCGGTGCGACGATCTTCGCAAGTGGTGGGGAAAGCTTGCTGCATTGTTCCATGGCGGCTCCAGGTGTTGCTGATGCTGTAGATGTTGCGGGAGGCCAGTATAGGTAGCGGCTAACTATGCGACAATTGAATTATTATCATAAACACTATGCGAGATTGTTTTGAACACGCGAGACCTGCAAGCCTACGTCGCCGTCATTGAAACCGGCTCCATCGTCGCCGCCGCCACGCGATTGCATCTGACGCAGCCGGGCATCACGCGCCGCGTGCAAAGCCTGGAAAGCATGCTCGGCGTCGAGTTGCTGGACCGCCAGTCCAAGCCGCTCAAGCCGACGTCGGCCGGACGCGATGTCTACGAAATGGGTCGCCGCGTGCTGGCTTCAGTCGACGACATGATCGATCGCGTGTCGCCGCATGCCGACGCCATCGGTGAACTTCGCCTGGGCGTGCCGCCGTTTTTGTCGGAGGCCGCATTGACCACACCGCTCGATTGCCTGCGCACCGAATTCCCGAAACTGAGCGTGCGCGTGACCGCCGCCTGGTCGCCCGGCCTGATGGACATGCTGGAGAAAAACATCATCGACGCCGCCGCCATCATCGTGCCCGACGGCGTGCCGCCGCCGGAGCGCTTCCAGGTTCACAAGCTGGGCCGTGAGCCGGCTCTGGTCGTGGCAGGGAAGTCGCTGAAGTTGCCGCGCGGCGAACTCACGCTGACCGAACTGGCGCAGCATTCATGGGTGCTCAATCAGGATGGTTGCGGTTTGCGCAGTGCGATCCGGCTGGCCGTCGAAGCACGCCACCAGCCGTTCACGGTAGCGGTGGAAGCCTTCGGCGCCGAGCTGCAATTGTCGCTGGTGGCGCGCGGCGTGGGCATCGGCATCACCACGCCGAGCGCGCTCAAGCGCAGCGCTTTCCGCAAGCAGATCCGCGTGCTGGCCATGCCCGAGTTCGACAACGGCATGGGCGTCTGGCTGGTGCATGCGCCGGGTTTGGCCAGCGGCCGTCTGGCGGCGCCGCTGCTGCGCTTTCGCAGCAGCCTGGCGGATATCCTGCGCGAACAGGGCATCGCCAGCGGCACCTCCGTGACGGGCTTGCCTTAGCCGTATGCTTACAGGCAACCGAGTCGCGACAATTCCCGTCGCAAGCGCTCATGCAGCGCCGGTGAGCTGGCTTGCATGGGGGCGCGCAATTCATCGCGCAGCATGCCCATCATCGCCAGCGCGGTCTTGATCACGGCCGGATTCGGCTCGGCGAACAACAGGCGGATCAGTGGCAGCAATTCATAGAATTGCTCGCGCGCTTCGACCAGACGCTGCGCTTGCACCAGCTGCGCCACGCGCACGAACAGGTCGGGACGGATGTGCGCCGCCGCCGTGATTGCGCCGCTGCCGCCGAGACATAGCGTGGTGAAAATCTGTTCGTCTTCTCCAGCCAGAATTTGCAAACCGCCATGCGCGATCAGGTCCATGGTGGCCGCTGCGCTGCCGCCGCAATCCTTGACGGCGACGATGCGTTCATGGTCGGCAAGCGCGAGGATGGTGGCGGCGTCGATGTTGACGCCGCTGCGGTACGGGATGTTATAGACGATCACCGGCACCTCGGCGGCGTCGGCCATGGCCAGGTAAAACGCACGCAGGCCTTCCTGCGAAGGGCGGATGTAATACGGCGCCGGAATCAGCAATCCCGCGACCGGGCGCTGCTGGATTTTCTGCATCTTCTCCAGCATCGCGACCTGCCGATTGCCGGCCAGGCCCATCACCACCGGACAGCCCGGCACTGCATCAAGGATGGCATCGAGCACGGCCAGTTGTTCAGCGTCGTCGAGTGCGGCCGCTTCTGCGGTCGAGCCGCAGGCGACCAGGCCGGACACGCCGGCGTCGGACATGCTGCGCGCCAGTGCCTGCAAAGCGGGGAAATCGATCTTGCCGTCTTGGAAGGGCGTGACCAGGGGAATCCAGATACCGTCGAAAGAACGCATTGCTGCTCTCCATAAAATTTACTGCATTACAGACCGTGAATGTCTGTCGGCAGGTTGCAAGGAGAGATGTAGCGAGGGGAACGTGTCCGGTCTGCATTGGCCATCCTGTCAGCCCACCTGACAGGACAGCGCGCCCCGGTCAGATGAGCGACTGTTTCTTTTGTTTACCGGCCGCGACGGTGCGTGCACGCGCTCGCGCAGCCAGGGCATACAGGCTGAGCGACAACAGGCAGGACAGGGCGACGATGAACATGAAGGATGAATGCAAAGTAAAACGATGGATTTATTCTAGCAGCATTTCGAAAAATGGTTTCAGGCGCCTTCCCATTCCTGAAGGAAGCTGGTGCGGAAGTCGCGCAGCCATTGCACGCGTTGCAGGCCGAGGCGACGTCCGGCTTCGGTCTGCATCGTCGCCGGCAGGGTTTCCAGTTTGCAGGCGATGTGGTCGAGCGCATAGCGGCGATCATCCGGCGCGCGATGGGTGGCGCGCGCATCGCCGGCATGCGCCAAGGCGCTGCCCATGCGGCCGGCCGTGTAGAACAGGCGCGCCAGTCCGACCGCGCCGAGCGCGTCGAGACGATCGGCGTCCTGCACGATCTGCGCTTCGATGGTGGTCGGTGCGATGCCGGCGGAAAAACTGTGGGCCTCGATGGCGTGCGCGACCGCGTCGAGCTTTTCCACCGGGAAGTCGAGCTGCTGCAAATGCCGGCGCGCCAGTTGTGCTGCCTGACGCGAGGCGAGATGACGTTGCGGATCGTCCTTGGGCAGATTGACCAGATCGTGCAGATAGCAGGCGGCCTGCACCACCAGTGCATCGGCTTGCGGGTAATCGTCGAGCAGGATGCGCGCGGCTTGCCAGACGCGATGCAGGTGGTTGATGTCGTGCGCGCCGTCGCCATCGGCATCGCTGATTGCGCCGGCCAGCGTAGTCAGTTGTACTGACCAGTCTTGCGGGGAATTTTGTGAACGATCTTGTAGGAGATCTTGTGAAGCAGGGTGCATGGGCGTCGCCGGAGAAAATCGCGGAACTGCGATGATAGCCGAAGCATGCCGGGCCCGAAATGCAACAAAGCCCGCCGTAGCGAGCTTTGTCATTCCGCAGAAACTGCGGTGCCGGGGATTTTTCCATCAGCGACCCATGCTATCTGCGTGGTGCCGCCGGTTTGTCGATCCCGGACTTGGATGTCGTGAAGGCCTTGGCCTTCACGACAGATCAAGCGATTAGATCGCTTTGATATTGGTAGCTTTTTCGCCCTTAGGACCAGTGCCGCGCTCGAACGAGACGCGCTGGTTTTCGGCCAGGCTCTTGAAACCGTTCGATTGGATGTCCTGGAAATGCGCGAACAGATCGTCGCCGCCTTGATCAGGCGTGATGAAACCGAAACCCTTGGCATCGTTGAACCACTTGACCGTACCTGTTTGACTTGTAGACATGTTATTACTTCCTTGAAAAAAATGAGGGACAACGCCCGAAGCGCACCCGAGACCAAGAAAGATGTAACCGAAGAGAGTCCGACAGAGGAGGCTCGCAAGCGAGCTCAAGAGAAGAGACCAACAATAACGACGACTTGATGTAAGTGCAAATTTGAATATACAGGTAAATCCGGAGTTTACCTAAACATATCGAGATTTAATTCACGATATGTCCGAGGGCGGCGGTCAGCGAAAACCGTAGGTCGGCGCCGGAGTGCGCTCCTGCAGCTGGACAATCGCCCGCTGCAGGCGTTCTTCGGTGCGCTTGGCGCGTGAAGCATTGCCGGATGTGGTCAATTCCAGATCGGGAAAATACACGCGCACGGATTTTGCCGCCGTGATCAGATCGAGCCGATGCGCATGTTCATGCGTGAGGTCGGCGCCGATATCCCAGACGCACTCGACCAGCTCGACTTCCAGCGCAGCCGCCAACGTCATCGCCTTGGCGGAAATCGCCGCAGCGCCGTTGCTGCGCTCTGTGGGGGTCGCGTTCGACATCGCAATCTCGTTGCGTATCGAGATATCAGTAGCGACGACGTTGCTGTCCGCCGCCGACCGGTCCGCGCTTTTCCAGATGACGGAAAGTGATGCGGCCCTTGCTCAGGTCGTAAGGAGACAGTTCCAGTGTGACTTTGTCGCCGGCCAGGATGCGGATATGGTTCTGGCGCATCTTGCCGGAGGTGTAGGCGATCAGTCGATGGCCGTTTTCCAGGTTCACGCGGAAGCGCGAATCGGGCAGGACTTCTTCGACGAGGCCGTTCATTTCAAGTAGTTCTTCTTTAGCCATGGTGGTTTCCAAATAAGGCGACCGGCAGGCGGCAGCTTGCAAGAGGCTGCAACAAGATCCGCCGAAGATCGCAGAAAAAAGGCCGGTTACCGCTTGAGCGGACCAGTGCGGTTTGTTTTTCGCCCGGGAGCACCGCGTGCAGACATGCGGAAAGACTTGGCGCCGGATGCACAATCTTACCGGCGGCAGGACTACTACAGGACGGGCCGCGTGCCGGAAAACAGTGAAACGAGAGGCTGGCGCGGCCGGAAAGAGTGGAGACTGGCGCGCTTCGAGATGATATTGCAGGCCGGTCCGAAAAAGGGCGAAACCGCCCAACGAGCCTCTATTATACATTGTCTGCAGTGAACCCTGCCAATCCTTCCGGAAGCCGCGCCAGACCGGGGCGATCGCCGATTTTGGTTGCTATTCGCCGGACTTACGCGCACTATAGGTCGATTATCCGAGTAAAGGAAAAGCCATGTCGCAGTCTGTTACCGAAGTGAAATTGACCAACGCCGGCGTGATTTTTTCTGTATGCGTGGAGTTCGTCGACCGCGAGTGCTTCATCTCCAATGAAGCGCTGATCAAACTGGCCTCGCAGATGTTCAACGCGATCGGACCAATGCGCACCTTCCGCGAACTGGAGGCCAACATTACCGGCGTCGCGCGTCGCCTGGTGCATGCCGGCGTGCAAGGTTCGCCGCTGCAGCTGACCCCGAACACCTTCCAGTAAGTCCTTCGGGCGGCGGGTTTGCCGTCCGATTCTCGCCAGACTGCCGGTCTCTTGGCGCCGGGCATTGTTTGTCTTCCGGGCAACATCTCCACTTGTCGTCGGCCAAGAAAGCGCCCGTTTCCGCCGCCGGCGCACGTGCTGCTGCAACTTAACATCGCTCAGCGCGTCACAAGCGGGTAAACTGCACCCCTATGCGGCCGCGCCCTGCGGTCCCAAAAAAGAACCAGTGAGTCCTCATGTCCGAAGCCCCCCTTCCCTTGTTTTCCGACCTCAATCTCAGTGAACCGCTGTTGCGCGTACTGAAAGAGCTCGGTTACGAATCGCCGTCGCCGATCCAGGCCGCGACCATCCCTATCCTGCTGAGCAAC
>Ga0207667_10004525_pt1 | contig 17031 bp, 38 predicted proteins | sample KBSCornC52_FD_184301 | JGI IMG/M metagenome (GOLD analysis project Ga0207667, IMG submission 184301) | Corn rhizosphere microbial communities from Kellogg Biological Station, Michigan, USA - KBS Corn C5-2 (SPAdes) (version 2) | ecosystem: Host-associated > Plants > Roots > Rhizosphere > Soil ...
CCGGCCCGCTCCAGCGCCTTCATGGCCCGGCGAGCCGTCTTGTCGCAGACGCCCCAGCGCTCGGCGATCTGGACGTCGGTCAGGAAATCGGGGTTTTCGGGCGCGCCGGTCATGAGCGGTCCTGCGAAGAGATTGAGGGGGTCATTCCGCTGCCTCCAACTGAAAAGGGGGCAACGTGAACTTGCCGCGCCATGTTCGCCACGCCTCCGTCACGGCTCCGGTGCCGGGGAAAATATCAGTCAACTCGTCGTCAGGGTGTGCCGCTGCAAGTTCGAATGCCCAATGGCAAACGGCGGCCGGCTTCGCGCCCGTCAGGCCACGTTTGAGGGTGATACTTTCCTGAATCCAGTCCCGGTTTACCTGGCGCTTGCTGACGACGGGCTTGCGCGCCGGCTTGATGATGACCGGCTCCCAGGCATATGCGACGGAGACATTGCGCTTAAAGGCGGCAAAGCCTTTCACCCACGAGCACCAGCGGGCGTTCGTCTGCGCGACCAATGGCGCGAGGATAGCCATGGAGTCCTTGGTAGCGGATGCGTGCAGCACCCAGCCGTCGAACTCTGTCTCCAGCCGCTGGATCAGGGCGGCGTGATCGACTTCGCCGGCATAGTCGGGGTGATCGGCGTAAAGATGCGCGCAGCCGATATATGGCGGGTCAGCGTAGCCGATCTTCACCGCACTGCCCCCATAGGCCGGTTCAGCAGTTTAATCACACGGCGAATAGCTTGGAGATCATCAAGGGCCGATTCCGCGCTATATCGCTCCAAATTGATGCATTTGTCGGAGAGTGCCTCGATGTCGTCCAGCGCCTTAGCGATCGCGGCGTGCGCATTGCATGCCTTGACGATGAAGGCGGCATCCTCGTCGCTCGCCGTCGTGCAGATGATGTAATTTTCGCCTTGGCCGGTTCGAACGGCAGACGGTCCTTCCTCTAAATGCCAAGGTGAAAATCGCCACGGTAGTGGGCTATGCTCACCCATGTTGCTCGCCCCCACGTTCTGCCGGAGGCACCTTGGATGAAAGCGCATTCTCTGCGATCTCAGCCATGTTGTGGGCCAGGGTCACTTCGGTTGAAGCTGGTGCCATATTGGCAATAAGTTCCAGCGCTTCGACCAGCACATCAATATAGTCGGCAGCGAAGTCCAATTCCTCGGTATCGACATCGCCAAGGTCAATCCGCTGCAAATCGTCTGTGGCCGGGTCGAGGGCTTCTCGTATCCATTTTGCCTGTTGTCGTAAGCTCGCGGCGTAGCTCATGACCTACCCCCAGCATTTCCCACAGGAACGAAACAGCCATGCTTGACGAGGTGGTGAGCATCGACACACTTAAACAGCTTGCCGCACGTCGGGCATCTCGTTTTGGCGGGGCGCTCAGTCTGCATTGCGCGCAATGCATCCTCGCGCCCCTGCTCGATCATTTCCGCGTCCCACATTGCGTCTGCCTCGTCACCCATTGGCATCACTCCCCATCGATCTCGACGCCGTTTCCGACAATTCCGCAATCGCAGCAGACGCCGGGGCAGTCGTACCGGAATCGGCCAATTTCAGGAGAGTTGCGGTGGTAGTATCGCAACCAGCACCGGATGCGGCGGATGCGTTGCGTGATTGTCATTTCCCATCCCCCGGTGCGGACACAGATGCGAGGACGGATCGAGCGCGTTCAATCGCTGCATCTATTTGAGGAATAAAAGCGGTTGCGTTCGGTTTCCGGCCCTGAGCGATCATTTCAAGGCGGTCAAGAGCTTGCGTTAGTGCCTCAACGAGTTGATCGTGATTGTTTACGGCCTTGACGATAAAGGCGGCGTTGGGGCCGTAGGGGTCGGTGCCGGCGGCACGGTGAGCGTCATGCGGCTCGCTTGTTTCGCCTCGCGCGACGCACGCAACGTCGCCATCAGCGCCACGGATAAACCCCCAGTCATCGTATTTCTTTGGGCGGTAGGCCCACGGCGTGGGCGTGCGCTCACTCATTGGCATCGCTCCCTTGGGCGTCGAAATGATTGTGGATGTGGACATTTAGGTTGACGGGAGCCCAGCCGATCCAGCGGCAAACGGTAGCGATCCCAAAGATCAACGAGCCGCCGACAACCATGGCTGAGAAGGCGGCCCCGACGAGAACGAAAATGGCTTGGATCGAATTATCCATCAGCGTTCTCCTGGGGAGATCGTTCACTGGCCATCGTCTTGGCGGCAACATCACGCACGAATTTCAATGCAAGATCATGCCGACAAGAGGCGGGTTCATTGTCGATACAAACAGCCTCGATTTGCGCCAGCCCATCAAAGCGCTCTTCCGCGAAGCGCCGATAATCCATAAGCTTTGCGGCAATCTCGTAAAACTCTTCGCGAGACATACTGACATCGCCAGTATTGCGATGATCGAAAAGCTCGATGCCGAGTTCGCAACAGGTTACTGCGACGGCTTCATAGCCCACGCCAATATCGACATAATGATAAGGGTCATGTCCGCAAAATGGGCAAACCTGGCTCATGACCGGACCTCACTGTCACGATCGATGCTGTGAATAGTCATGAGTATTCGTTCCCCGTCCAATCGTCCCAATTAAACCCGCAACGGCATTTCGAGACGAAGCCGGGCAGATACTTCCCGTTCTTGCAGTTGGGTTCGCGCGACTCTTCGCACTTTGGGCAGACCGGCTCCTCAACCGAAATGACGGTGCCAGGCGGGAACATCTTGGCATCGAGCGTCAAGGGTTGGTGCTCAAAGTCTCCATCCTTGTCGCCATCAGCATAGGTCCACCAACGCGGCTGCATCTGGTCGCACTCTGGCCCGCCATACATATCTGGCTTCATCTCCGCTCGCATTGTCTCTCGGCGTTTGATGTTGCTCATGCTCCACGCTCCGGGCGCGTATGTGGGGAGGCCAGCAATTCAAGCGCAGCGCGTCCAACGCGAGCCCTGAAATCCTCGTGGTTTATGTCCTGGTTATCCCAACCGTCCGCAACGAATTGAACGAACGACAGAAGATCGTCCGTCTCCCCCTCTTGGGCTGATGGGGCGAGGGCGCGTATTTCTACTGCACACTCCATTGCACCGTTACCAAATGCCGCCAGTATCTTACGTGCAGCCTTTGGGTCATTCATACATCTGTCAGCACGAGCGACGATTTCATCGCAAAGCTTTGCACATTGCTCGATCACCGCCTCTCTACACGCCCCGACAGGGGGTTGGGGGAGGGTGGCGAGGATGGCGTCAATAATTCGCTCAGCCAAAGGTCGCCTGACCGACATTTCAGGCGGCGCATTTACCACCTGATAAACGGCTCGCTTGATCGCCTCCCTCTGCCCCTGCGCGATGGGCTCTCGCGGTATGGCGCGGAGGGCGGCAATTACCATCGAGGTCTTTTCGATCCCAAGCTCGACGTATCCTTGACCTGGGACCATGCGAACAAGGCCATTGGAATTCTCTATCTCATCCGCCAGCGCCAGCCGGGTTGCTTCGTCGGTCATCGGGCCAAACCCCACCAAATAAAAGACCCCCAAATGAATGGGGATAGGACGATTAAAGCTGCCATGGCGAGGTCGGTCATGACTGGTTACCCTTGGATTCCAGCGCAGTCGCTATGCGGTCCAAGCGCCGATTTATTCCCATCGCTACGAACGCGAGCGCAATCCATAAAGTCATCCCAAGCCAAACGATCATCATGACTGCCCCTCTGCACGGTCCTGTTGAGAATGCTGGGAGGTCATGTACGCTTCGATGAACGCCGCCGCGGGGCGCGGGTCGATCGCGTTACCAAATCCGCGCAGCTTACCCACTCGGTTGGATACCCCATGAGCCAGCAGACGAATTCCGGGTTTAACGCGCCTGGCTTTCCCGTCTGCTCCGATGACCCATTCGAGGGCTGCACCATCGTGCCGAGAGGCATCGATTGCCCCTGCCATTTCTTGCCTGGTTCGTTGCCCAGCCGCTTCTTGCGGGCTAGCACCGTCTCCGGATTTGTCTCGGGCTCCATCGCAGTTGGCGTCGGCCAAGTCCAAGCCGCCGTGTTGCCGTGGCTGTCCGGTGGCCCCCATTTGTTGGCTCGTGGCGTAGGGTACATCGCCATCGCGATGGCCGCTAAATCCGGTGAGCGACCCCGCGCCACTTCCGTCCTTGCGCCCTCCGGCGTTCTGATCGACTTGTCCGCGCTCGCAGTCGGCGTAGGCCATACCATCCGCCCCAGCAGCCCATTCACTGGCACGTTCGGACAGTACCCGCCGTCCTTGTGATCCCGTGTCGTCGGCGTGGGCCACGAACCAATATCGGTCCCGAAGGTGGTCCGCACCCGCGCTCGCGGCTTGTATCGGGAGTGCCCCCACGGCGTAGCCCAAGGCTTCCAGGTCACCTCGCACAAGTCCGAGCCATGCAGTAGCGCTCGCAACCTGCTCTCCAAAGACGACTGCAGGGCTGCACTCGCGGATAAGTTCTCGCCATACGGGCCAGAGGTGGCGTTCGTCGGCAAATCCTCGTTGGGCTCCGGCAAGGGAGAAGGGCTGGCAGGGGCAAGAGCCGGTCCAGGCTGGACGGCTATCGTTCCATCCGGTTTTTCGCAGAGCGTAAGACCAGCCGCCGATGCCAGCGAAGAAATGGCATTGCGTGAATCCGGCAAGATCGCTTGGTCGAACATCGACAATTGAACGGGTATCGACTTCGCCATCTGCAATAAGCCCCGCTTTGATGAGATTACGCAGCCAAGCCGCTGCAAATTCGTCGTTTTCGTTGTAGTAGGCGCGGCTCATTTCGCCTCCCCGATGACTGGCTGGATGTGGGGTGTCATGGCAGCAACCAATCGATATCGTCGTTTTCAATTCCACAGGCGCGATCAATTTCGGCTTGGATCGCGCGGTCGGCAAACGACTCGTTGTCGTCGTCATCATCTGGCTCAACCGCTCCGACACCCTTGCCGCCATGCTTCACAATTATGTGCATCCGGATACCCGCGTTACCGCGAAGGCGCTTGCCACAATGCGGGCAGGAAATTTGCATCCTAATTCTCCGTTCAAAAGCGCTCACGTGCGGCGTGCACGATATCTCCGTTGAATTTCCGCCAACGTGTGATTGTCCTGGGCTTTCGGAATCCCAATCCACGCTTGCGGAGGCGGGCGACCTTGGCCTTGATCTTCACGTCTCGCACTGTTTTTGCCGCATGACATTCGTGGCAGAGCAGTTGCAGGTTCGCCTCTCGATGCTGGCCGCCGATGATCAAGGGAATGATGTGGTCGATCTCCGCTCTCAGTCCGCCGGCGATGCGCCTGGTGCAGCACTGGCAGCAATCATCCGCCTTGCGAGCCACACGCTCTTTCACGCGATCAGGAATAGCGCTGTCATCGGTTCGTCCGATCCACTCCAAAACGGTCCTACTCATGCTGCCTCCCGCTGAGGCAATGCTGCCGGATCAACGCCGAGCAGGCGCGCGATCACTTCCATGATCTTTGTTTTGCTTTCCTGAAACTCCTGAGCGCCCATAGCGCGGCGGCTTTGGCTCTTTGCCGTGAACCGCGTAACGGTCGCGCCCTGGGTGACAACCACGGCGAATTCATCGATCGGACGAATGAAAGCAGCTAGGCGAAGTGCCTCGGCCTTGGACGCGCACGTGATAGTGTGGCTGTCGCTGTAGCCGGCGCGGATGAGTGCCCATTTACGGAGGTGCTCGGGTGAAGCGCAGTGTGGTGCATCGGCAAGATGCTCGGGAAGGCTCAGCCATGCTTCGCGCAGCCATGCAAATTCGTGCCTGTGCGTTGCGTCGGAGCGCTGAGAAACGGGCGCCATGATGTATCGTTCGCCTACTGTGTAGAAGGCGTCGGCGCGTTTCGGCCGGAGCGGGCGCATGACTTCGCCATCCCACTCGAACGGCTCGGGAGGGGTTACGTCGCTCATGCCGCCTCCTTGTCGCCATAGAGGCTATTGAGCTGCGAGAGCTTGACGGCCATTTCGAGAAGAAACCCAGCGACTTCGGTTTCCAGCTCGTGGATGCGCTTGTCGTCGCGCTGAACGCGCTTCACGAACAGCCGCATGTTTTCCGGCATTCGGGGGTCGTATGAAACAAAGTCGCACCAAGCCCGGCCAGTGCAAGCCATCTGGAATTGCATCTGTGTTTCGTATTTGGCCGGCACCGCTTGACCGAGAAGCGTTTCCATGTGGGTCGCGGTGTTGGGGCATTTGATTTCGACAAGCCCGTCATTCCCCACAAGCCCGTCAGGCGAGCATCCGGCCTGTTCGATCTTCGGATGGGTCACGAACGCGACTTCCTCGACCGTGACACCCTGGTAGAAGCAGTAAGCGTCCCGCGCTTCCGGCTCGGTCTCGGTGCCGTGCTGCATGGCGGCGAAAGAGAAGGATTCCGCTGGCACTCCCGTTAGGCGTTCGGCTATCAACTGCGCCGCATAGTTGGCGCGGCTGGCGCTATATCCGGATTTGGTCTTTGCAACCACGTCCGCAACGCGAGAGGCGGTTACCTTGCCGAGCCGTAACGCCTTCCATTCATCCGATCCTTGAATAATATGGCTCATTTTGAAGCCCTCTTTTTGTTGAGAGCCGCAACAGCGCGGGGAAAATCCTTGGTAGAGATATCGGCAAAACCGCCCACTTTGAAATATCGGCAGAACGCCTCCTTGTCCGCGCCGACCTCATCAGCAAGAGCAACCAGTTCCTCAACTTGCTCTAGCGAGATCGTGTCGCCGGCGTCGGCGCTTTTGCCATCGTCGTCGTTCGATACAGCGAGGCCTAGAGCGGCTTTAAGCGTCATCCTCTGCAAATACGTGATGGTCGATCCCACAGCCTGAATGCTGTTCTTGTTGCCGCTGTCGTCACGACCGGCCGTCAGCGTGATTTCCTCGAAATGGCCAGAGCGGTGAAATATGATGCATGTCACGGTCACAGGCTCGTTGGGAGCGGAGGTCGCGCGGTAGCGGTAGGAAAGGCCGTATTTGGCAAGGATTGGTTGAACGGTCTTTGCGATGCCGCCCAGGTCTTCGTATCGATAGTGAGTGCGGCCCTTCGAGGAAGTGAAATCCACCTCGCGATTTTTGCTGATTGTCGGGATTTCGGATTTCGCCGCCGCCATTGCTTCGTTGAAGGCTTCCAGCGCCTGACTGGCCTTCCAGCGCTCCTGCAGCGCCATAAGCTTCTCGACCATTTCGAGGCTGGCGTTGGATTCAACGGCCCGCTGGATCATGTCCATCGGCGTCATGACCGATAGCGCCCGCGGCTCCTGCTCCGGAATGATGTTGATCTTCTCAAGCTTGGTTGACATGCTCACACTCCCAAGGCTGTTGCGGCCATCGCATTAAGCTGACGGTCGAGTTTCTCGATTGAGACGTTGTCCTGCCGCTCGGGGTCGCCGGGCAGCCGGCGATCCTCCGGCTTGATCCCAAGGCGGCGCTGGTGCTGCCATATGCCGAGCATGAGGTTGGCTTGATCCTGGGAGGTCATGACGCCCTCAGAAAGCCGAGTAGCGAACGCCTTCGACCTGACGGCCAAAGGGTTCGATCATCGTGGTTTCGACGGGGAGGCCGTGGCGCTGGCGCCAGGCGCAGATCAGTTCGGGCAACCGATCTGCGTACATCTTCAAGCCGGAGCGCAGAGAGCGAGGGGTGATCGCCCCGTAGGTCAGCATTGCCTCACGGCGGGCCAAACCCTTGAGAACCGCCAAGCGGACCTCGCCGGTCTCTTCATCGATCAAGTTATTTACGGTGAGAGTGGCCATCTGCGGTCCCCATCGCTGAGCTGATGGGAAGAGTTTGCCATATGGCAAAATCGCAGTCAACAACAAATTGCCATATGGCAAAAAATAATGCTACAACCCTCCTTCCGGAGGGCCGGGGAGGGAGCAACAGGCAAACAAGAAGCCCGCCCTAATCGGCGGGCTTCTGCGAGGGGCGTCTAGTTGATCTTCTTGGGATTGTTACGAGCGATCAGCTTCGGCAGATACTCGAGTGCCTCGCCGTCCCGAGAGCGGAAATACGGGATCGCGTAATGAGGCAGCCACTCTTCCCGGAAGTGGCGCCGGAAATCCGCAAGCAGTCTCTCAGGATATGCCTTCGGCCAAACACGGCGACCATCTTCGTAAATGTGAAGGTAGGTCGGAAGGGTGTCCGTATCGATGCCGTGAGCGTCGCGGAGCCACTTGCAGAACATCTTTCCGTGCGAAATATCCGGGAGAAGATGCTCGGGCAGGGTGTAGCCCATCAATTCCATTGGGGCGATCAACAGGGTCGTAAGTTCTGCCAAGATTGAGAAGTGTGCTACGGGCACGTTTGGCTGGTTAGTCACATACCGACGCAAATGGTAGGGAACGGTTTCGGCGACTGACGTCGGCGTGTTGCCGCTCATCCAGTCGAAAACCCATTGCGACACTTGGACCGCGAAAGTGGGCGAAACCCACTGCCCAAGGTTGATAGCCACCTGTGGGTGGACCCAGGTCCCTTGGTGTCGGGGATCCCCACCTTGGATTGATTGGACTAATTCCGTGGTCGGAATTCCGGCCGCGGCCGAAAGCGCTGCTAGAAAATCCTTGGTGGTCTTGTTTTCGTTCCAGTGCTTGAACTGCTTCTCCGCCGCTTGGCACATTGCAGTGGCGTTTATGTAACCGTCCTTGGGGCGCTGGTAGATGATGGCGCCTTTGACCGGGTGGGGTATCAAATCGAAGTGCTGTTGCATCGTGGTGTTCCTTGTGACGAACGACCACGGCGTGCTTGTTAAATCTTACTAAAAGCGTACAACGATTCTCGGAAGTGAGAAGCCGTACTGCGCGCGCCGTGGTCCGGTTTCATGAAGGGCGGTTTCCGTTAGCGCGGACCGCCCTTCGGCTTTAACGACACCCCGAATCAGGGGTAGCCATCGCGCTTATTGGACACGCGCGGGACTCCCCGACGCAATGCAATAGTTGTGCTCTCCCACACATCCCTCATCAGGTTGTGGGCAAAAACCATCGTGCGATGGCTCGTAAAAGTAACTACAAAAACTAATTGACGCCAAATATTTTTGTAGTTACAAATATCCTCATGAAAATCACCTTTGACCAAGCCAAGCGGGACGCCACTTTTGCCGAGCGCGGGCTTGCCTTTGAGGATGCCGCGATCATTCTCGATGGCGACACGCTGACCGCTGAGGATACCCGCGCCAACTATGGCGAGCGGCGTTTCCAGACGGTCGGCTTCCTCGATGGCCGCATGGTCATGGTGGTTTGGACCCAACGTGGCGAGGCTCGCCACATCATCTCCATGAGGAAGTGCAATGACCGAGAAAAAGCGAAATATCAAAAGCGATTTGACGAGGGCTGAGGGCTACGAGCTGAAGCGGGCCGACTATGACGAGGCTCCGGAGCTGTCTGACGAGCAGATCGCCCAGGCTGTTGTCCGGAAGCCGGGCAGGCCCGCGGGACAAACCAAAACCCAGGTCACCCTACGCCTCGATAACGACCTTCTAGCCGCCTACCGGGCGACCGGCGATGGCTGGCAGGGAAGGATCAATGCGGATCTGCGGCGGGTGCGGAAAATGGCGTGAGACGCGGGGAGGGGCTAGGGCCAGCCTCAATACCTCGGTGATCTCGTACCGTAGGTGCCGTTATAGGGGTTGTAATTGCCCCGGGCGCCGTAATTGTCGGTCTGGGTGCTATTCGGATTGGTCGAGGTGTAGGGTTGGACGTAGGTGCCGTTATTGCGGGTATAGCCGGAACTGGAATGGCTGTTGGGGTTCGATCCGGTACCATAAGTCTGGAATTGAGCCATCGCGCCCGTTGAAATCAGCGCCAAAACACCCGCAAAAATAACCGTTTTCATTGATTTTCCTCCCAGCCCGTATTTGGGCGAGGGGAGATTATCGGGTCTATTTAGGGTTGCAACCTAGAATCTAGGCTGCGGGCCGCCCGGGACCTCGAACACTGGGCCTGGGCTCGACAGGATCGCTGCGGCTCGGGCCGTTCGGTCTTGTTGACGTAGGGCATCCCGCTGCATTCGACACTGGATATATGCCTGGCTACCAGGCTCGGCCCCATAGGACCGACAAGTCGCGTCATCGTCCGTCGCGATCTCTTGACGGGATGCGCAGCCGGCGAGAGCGCACGCGGTAAGAATGAAAATAATGCTCTTTTTCATAAATCTAGTACCGTTCTTTTGACTCGACCCAAAATGCGCGGCTCATTTTCAGGGAAGAATGTCTTGTGCCCTTCGGTAAACGTGACGGGTTCGAAGCGCATTGGATCTGGCCTAAACCGTTTATAGGTCGCGCCATCTTCTGGATCATCGATCACGTAACAGCCATTTGGTACCAGGCGTTTGTCCCGCCGATCCACAAATATGATTGAATCCGGTGGGGATATTCGATCCATCGAGGTGCCATCCACCCTTAAGGCCACCCAATCACCAGGCGGTAGACCGGCGGCGTGCACGTGCTGAAAATCCTCGTCCAGGGCCTCAATGCGCGGGTTGTGCAGAAGCTTGCCGGCGCTAACCTTTGAAATCAGCGGGACAGACTGCCAGCCGGTAGATCCTGCCTCGATAAACTCCTGCCACGGGACTCTCAGTCGGGCCGCCACCCGTAACAATTCTTCAACTCGTGGCTCGCGCTCACCGTTTTCAAAACGAGAAAGCTGCGAAACGGAAATCCCCACCTCCTCCGCGAGCCTTTCCAACGTTACGTCGGAAAGACTTCGCAACTCCTTGAATCTATAAGTCGATTTCTTATGGGTCTTTGCCATTAGGCAAGATTGCGGCATCCAGCTATCTCTAGCCATGGCCATATGGCAAAATCTGTGTTGACAATTTGCCATATGGCAAATTATAAGAGGGCATGACGCTCTCGGAATATCTCGATCAAAACAAAAAGAACGCCTCGGATTTCGCAGCCTTGCTCGGGTGCGAGACTTCGACAATCACGCGCATCCTTCGAGGCGAAAGAACCCCGTCGCTGGGTATGGCGCTGCGGATCGAAGAAAAAACAAAAGGGTTGGTCACCCCTAAAGATTTTGAGGTCAAGTCCTCCCACCCGGAGGCGCAGGCGTCATGACCGATCCTCACCTTCTCGGGATTTTCGTCTTTCTGACAATGGCGGCAGTCGCCCTCCTATTTGGCTGGAGCACAAGACGATGACGACCCGGCCAATCGAGGGGGCGTTCGATCAACCGGGCCGACGTGACAGGCGAGGGGCTTCGCCTGAACTTTATCCGCTTCCATCAGCGTCTATAGCGCGCCTCGAAATTCTTGATCCTTCTAACTCCTTCCGCGATGCGATCGCGCTGATCTGGGCCATCTTCATGCTTTGCGCGGTCGCCGCTGTGTTCGGGGTCGCGCTGTTTCTTCTGTTTTTCGTGAAGTTCTAGTGCTCGCTCGGTTGCCGCCGAGAGAGCAATCCATGGGTCTGCGTTGTCGTTGCCGTGTGTGTCCTTCGTCATGAGACCAACCATGACAGAGGAGTTTTCCAAATGTTGGAGAAGTTACCCAAAATGAGTACGCGTGAATTGATGATTGCACTTTCCGGGCGACCTCCTGCTTACGGCGAACAGCCGCGCTGGCTTGGGTCAGTAGCCGACAAGATCGGCGTTTCGGTCAGGATGGCGCGCTCGCTTTGGAACGACGAGATCAAGAACCCGGATCACCGGGCAATCAAGAAAATGAGGCGCGAACTGGAGTTGGCATCAGCGCGGAAAGAGGCCGCAGCACTTGTCCAACAATATCAAACCATCGCCGGAGGAATGCGTGCTCAGGACCAGGATTTTTATAGCGCGGAGATTGCTCGCCTTGAGCGGCTTGTTCGCATCATTGGCGGTCTGGATCGCACCAGAGATTAAAGCGAAGTAGCCGCCAAGCATCACACAGGCGGAACAAGAGGGCAGGGGCAGAATGCACGGGATCGAGCTTACACCGACACAAAGACAGATTGCTGATCGACGGCGGCAGTTCCACGCCTCCATTGCCGCCCATGCAAGGAGCCTTGCACGAAGCAAGGCAACCAAATGGGAGACCGTTGTTGAGGCCGCGTTGCGCGATCCCCCAGCCCCATCGACACGCTTCTGGTTTTCAATCGAGGACGGTCCAAAACATACCATCAGGTCTGTTCAGGACGCGGTTTGCAAGAAATTCAACATCGACAGGACCAGGCTTCTGCAGCGCAGGCGGCTCAAGGGCGTCGTTCTTCCCCGCCAAATCGCGATGTATCTCTGCCGCGAGGTGACAACCCATTCCCTTCCCGAGATCGGGAGAAGGTTCGGCGGATTCGACCACACGTCGGTGATGTCATCCGTTCGCAAGATTGAAAATTTGATCAAGACAGATCCCGACATGGCCAATGTCATCCGAGAACTCAGGGAGCCCTTCGATGGCCACTCCAATCCATCTTGTCTGCCGGCGGATCAAGCGCCTGGCACTCCCGCATCAGATTGCTCACCTGCGCTCACTAGTGGAGCAGGAGAAGCCGAGGAGCATCCGGCGGATGGAATTGGAGCTGCTGCTTAAGGACCGCATCACAAGGCAATTGAAGAAAGAAATTAGGGCCAACTGAACGGGGCTTTGGGGGACATGGGGCATTTCGTAGTCTGGACGGACGAGCAGGCCAAAGCTCTGAAAGAATTCATTGAGCTTGAGGGACTTTCTTATCAGGAAGCCGCTGAAAATATCAACGCGCTATTTGGCGGTTCGTTCTCGCGTAGTTCTGCTGTGGGCAAGGGCAAGCGCATGGGGCTCGTTTCCCCTGCAAAGCCCGCTCCGAAATTTCCACGTCGGATAAAGCGAGACCAAGCCGCGCCTCGCATTGTCAAACCCGCGCCGGCAACCGCACCGCGCCACGTCATCGAAATGCGCTGCGCCGAGCTCGAGCCGCTTCACCTGAGCTTACTTGATCTCGAACCGGATCAATGCCGCTGGCCCTATTCGGAAAGCCCACACACCACGTTCTGCGGTCATCAGAAGCTCGTGGGCTCTTATTGCCTGGCGCATTTTGAGTTGTCGGTTGGGCCAGGCACGGCATCGGAAAGGGCGGTGGCATGATTGCGAGGATAGCCTACCTGACGAGCCCTGACGCCGGGCGTTACGTCCTGAACTTCCAGCCACTCGGCACCGACGAGCTTACCTCGCTCGAGATCGGCACCGACCAAATGCGCAATATCCTGATCGACGGCATATCGCTGATGCTTAGGCAGAGTTTTCACCGCGTAGGACCGGAAACCAATTCGAAAGGGGCCCTAACATGGCCGAGCTCATCGGGCACAACAGCGAAGGCGTAAGCCGGTTCTCAAAGGACCAGCTCAGATCCATCATCGAACGCGTCGAACGTCTTGAGGAAGAGAAAAAGACAATCTCCGACGACATTCGCGACGTGTATGCCGAGGCCAAGGGCAATGGCTATGACGTGAAGGCGCTTCGGACGATCGTGCGGATGCGCAAGCAGGACGCCAACGAGCGGGCCGAGCAAGAGGCGATTCTTGAAAGCTACATATCGGCAATGGGGATAATCTGAGTGCCCGATACGCCGAAGAAAAAGCCTTGGTTCAAATTTTATCCGCAGGATTGGCGCGGTGATGCCAAGCTGCGCATGTGCTCGATCGCGGCGCGCGGGCTGTGGGCTGAAATGCTTTGCGTCATGCACGAAGCGGAGCCATACGGCCATCTTCTGATTGGCGGGCGCCCTGTCAACGCCAGGCAGCTAGCCTCCCTTGCGGGTGTCTCTCTGTCCGACTGCAACAAGCTTCTGATCGAGCTCGATCTAGCGGGCGTTTACAGCCGTAACGAGGACAAGATCATTTTCTCTCGGCGGATGGTGAGAGACCACAACAAGGCGGACGAGGACCGCAAGAACGGTAAAGGCGGGGGTAATCCCAAGTTGTCCTCACAAAATAAGGGAGGGGTTAACCCCCCGGTTAAGGGGGAGGATAAAGCCCAGAGGCTAGATACCAGAAAAGTTTCCGAAGCTAGCGCTTCGGGCGCTGATGCGCCTCCCGATCATCGAACGCGGCTTTTCAGCGAGGGCCTTAAAAAACTTGCCGAGCTAACCGGGAAGGGACCCGACGCCTGTCGATCGTTCGTCGGCAAGTGCTTGAAAGCCGCCGGCGATGACGCCGTGGTCGTTCTCGGATTGATCGAGGACGCCGACCGAAACCGGGTGGCCGATCCATCGGCCTGGATAGCTGCAAGCCTGAAAACCAAGGGAAATTCCGATGCGAAACCCAAGAGCGCAATCATTCAAGCCGCTGACGATCTCGCCCGAACGATTGCCGGATTCGATGGCCCGCCAAGAAGCGCAGACGAGCTACGCGGCACAGCGGGCGAGGCTCCTGTTCGGCTGCTATCGCACGGGTGACGCCAACGATCCAGAGACCTACGTGGCGGCAATTACGGCGGTGCTCGCGCGTTATCCCGAGGACATAATCACTCGGGTAACCCATCCAGTGACGGGCCTACCCCACGCCAAAAGCTGGCTGCCAACGGTCAAGGAAGTGACCGACGCTTGTATGGAAGCCTATGAGTTGACGCTTGAGAGCGTGGCCCGGGAGAAGCGCATCGCGGACCAGATCGCCGCCAGAAACGAGACCGAACGGGAGCGCCCGACGCTCGACCACCTGAAGGAAAAATACGGCAAGAACTGGGGAATTGGTGAGGAGCCAGGGACCAAGGTCGAACCCGAACCGGCGCCGACCAAAGATCAACTTCGGCATCACTATCAGCATTTCAATTTGTCCTTCAAGCCAAAGAACCATGCCGAGCTTGAGGAGCATATCGAGCGTGGCTTTTCACCGAGTACGGTCTAGGAAATTTCAAAATGCACGGGGCAGCAATCACAATGACCAGGAATATCCGCCGCGTAGGCGTGCCGGCGACGAAGAGGGGGAGAGAGAACCCGACTTATCCGTTTGGCCCAACGGCAGAGCGGCTGGCGAAGTCTGAGGGCAATTTCACAGTCGGTGATGACAAGCAGGGAGGAACAATCCACACCATCCGGGATACACCGCTGGACAGGATGTTTAACCGCGATGCGATAGGCGGGGTCGAATACGCTGCCTTGCAGAAATACAAACACCACTGGCACCATGCCGGACTTGAGGCCGGGATGGGCTCGGTTGACCTAAACCGGATATTTTCATCAGACCCAGGCTCCATGTCTGGAATGGCCAAGACCGAGGCTCAAGCGCATCATCGCAAGCAATGGCGGACAGCTCGGGAGCATATCGGCAATCGCATTGCGGAGATCGTTGATCGGGTTGTCTGTGCGGAAGATACCGTGGAGAACGCAGGCTACCGGATGGGCTGGCGGAATAAGCCGCAGGCCATAGCAGCCGCGACGGAGATGCTTAGGGACGCTGGATATCGGTTGGCGAAGTTGTGGGGAATCGGATGATGACTCTCAACGCGCTTGACAGGTTAAACCAAATCACCGCAAATCGGGCATCATCGTGATTTGCGCGCCCGCCCGAGAAATCGAGGCGGGTATTTTATTTTCCCCGGTCAGACGAGCCTCCCCTTACCCTCCGCTGGTAACAGCCCGGTAACAGTGAAACCTACATGGCATTCGGAACCCCATTCAAGCCCGGACAATCTGGCAATCCAAACGGGCGACCCAAGTCAAAGCCGTTCAAGGAAGCTATCCAGCGAGCCTTGACTGAGGCTGGCGATGACAAAGCCTCTCTCCAAGCTGTCGCCACGGCTTTGGTTGATAAGGCCATGCAGGGCGATGTGCCGGCGATCAAAGAGATTGCTGATCGGCTGGACGGCAAGGTGCCGCAGGGGATTATCGGCGGCGAAGAGGGCGATCCCGCGATTACGGTTACGTGGCAAAAGTAGTCATACCTTACAGGCCGCGACCGCAGTTTGAACCCTACCACGAACGCACGGAACGATTTGCCAAGATCGTCGCTCACAGGCGGTTCGGCAAAACCGTTGGCTGCATCAACGACAAGATACGGAAGGCGATAACAGCCCCGGTGAGGCCGTCAACGCCTCCGAGGCTCGGATACGTCGCCCCGACCTATAGCCAAGCTAAGGACGTTGCCTGGTCCTATCTGAAATACTATTCGGCGCCCATTCCCGGCTTGAAGATGTCGGAATCGGAATTGTGGGTTGAGTACCCCCACAATGGGGCTCGGATCAGGCTTTACGGCGCAGACAATTACGACCGGATGCGCGGACTATATTTCGACGACCTGACGATTGACGAGCCGGCGCAGATGGACCCAAGGGCCTGGCCCGAGGTGATGCGACCGACATTGGCGGATCATCAGGGCACAGCGACATTCATTGGCACGCCTGCGGGCCGCGACTGGTTTTACAAGATCGATCGCGACGAGACGGGGGCAGAACTACCGGGTTGGTTTAGGCGAATACTGAAGGCCTCTGAAACCGGGATTATTCCGCGCGAGGAATTGGAAAGCCTCAAGGCGGGGCTGACCGAAGAACAATATGCCCAAGAGTTTGAGTGCTCGTTTGAGGCAGCTGTTATCGGCGCCTACTACGGCAAACTGATGGCTCAGGCCGATGGCGACAAGCGGATTACTGGAGTTCCGTATGAGCCCACAGCCCAGGTTTACACAGCGTGGGATCTTGGAATTAGAGACAGTACGGCAATCTGGTTTGCACAAGTTATCGGACGAGAAATCAGGATTATCGATTACTACGAGTCGAGCGGCGTTGATCTCGGGCATTACGTTAGGGAAATTTCAGGACGGCCCTATCTTTATGCCGGTCATATTGTTCCTCATGACGCACAAGCCAAAGAGCTGGGAACGGGCAAGAGCCGCCTGGAAGTTCTGGAAAGCCTTGGGCTGAAGAACATCACGGTTGCCGCAATGCACCGGGTTGAAGACGGTATCAACGCGGTCCGCACGATCATCCCGCGATGCTGGTTTGATGCCAAGAAATGCTCTCGCGGCATTGATGCCCTGAAGCTCTATCGAGCCGAATACGACGACAAATTGCAGGCGCTAAAGCCGAGGCCGGTTCACGATTGGACCAGTCACGCGGCGGACGCCTTCCGATACCTCGCCATGACATTGGATAGCCAGATCGTGAACACCGGATTTAATCGGCCGATTCAATATCGAGAGCAGGG
>Ga0207667_10004528_pt1 | contig 17026 bp, 6 predicted proteins | sample KBSCornC52_FD_184301 | JGI IMG/M metagenome (GOLD analysis project Ga0207667, IMG submission 184301) | Corn rhizosphere microbial communities from Kellogg Biological Station, Michigan, USA - KBS Corn C5-2 (SPAdes) (version 2) | ecosystem: Host-associated > Plants > Roots > Rhizosphere > Soil ...
ATCGATCACCGCGATAATGTCGACGATCTTCTTCGCCGAGGCGTTGATCGAGCCCATCATGCCCACCACTTCGGCCACTGCGGCGCCGCCCTGGATGGCCGCGTCCGAGGCCGACACCGCCAGCCCGTTCGCCTGGGAGGCATGCGCGGCGTTTTGTTTGACGGTGCTGGTCAGCGCTTCCATCGAGGAGGCGGTCTCCTCCAGCGAGGCGGCCTGCTGCTCGGTGCGCGCGGACAGGTCCAGATTGCCGCTCGCCATCTGGCTCGACGCACTGGCCATCGTCTCGGTGCCGCTGCGCACCTGGCCGACGATGCCGGCCAGGCTGTCGCGCATCGTCTTGATGGCATACAGCAGACTCGCTCGGTCGTCTGGCCGGATGTCGACCGCTATGGTCAGGTCGCCATGCGCAATCCGGTCGGCGATCGCGGCGGCGTAGGCGGGCTCGCCGCCCAGCTGGCGCAACAGGCCGCGCGCAATCAGGATCGCCGCCCCGACCGCGATGGCCAGCGCCAGCGCGCCAAACAACAGCATCAGCTTGAATGCCAGCCGGATGCTGTTCTTGATATCGGCGCTGCTCGTCTCGACGATCTTCGTTTGCAGCTCCGCCAGCGCCTTGACGTGCTCCTGCAAGTCGTTCAGGATCGGCAGGGTTTGCTGATGCATCAGGCGCACCGCTTCGTCGCGCCGATCCTGCGCCAGCAGGCTTTCCACGTGGGTGAACGAGGCGACATACAAGGCGCGCTGCTCCTTGATCGTCGCCAGCAAGGCCCTGCCATCCGGCGCGGCGATCAGCTTGTCGAGCGCCGCCAGCGCGTCGGTGATGATCTTCTTGTTGACCGCGATGCGCGCGTTGATCGCCCGCGCCTGCGCCTGATCGGCAATGAACAGCTGCATGGTCTGCCTGGCGTTCTCGCGCATGGTGACGTCGATCCTGTTCGCGGCGCCCGCCTCGACCCAGTTCTCCTCGATGATCCGGGCGTTCAGCCGGTCGATCCCGTTCAACTGGACCAGACCGCTCGCCATCAGGGCCAGCATCATGGACAGAACCAGGCCGAAACCCAGCGCCAGGCGCGTCCCGACTGGAAGTGCGACTCTTGTCATGCTTGTCTTCTCCTCTTCGATGATCGTGCTCAGGCAGTGCTCATCAGGGCGTGGTTCGCCAACAATTCGGAGACTTGGCTCGCGGGCAGCGGCCGGGCGAAATAGTAGCCCTGCATTTCGTGGCAACCATGCTGTTTCAGAAAATCCGCCTGGGCCATGCTCTCCACCCCTTCGGCGATCACGTTCATGTTCAGATTCGACGCCAGTGCGACGATGGTCTTCACGATCGCGCGGTCGTTCGCGCTCTCGCCCACGCCGAGGATGAAAGAGCGGTCGATCTTGATCGAGTCGAGCGGAAAGCGGCGCAGGTAGTTGAGCGAGGAATAGCCGGTGCCGAAATCGTCCAGTGACAGCCGTACCCCCAGGCACTTCAGTTCCGACAGGATGCCGATCGCCTCGACCGCATCGGGCATGATCGCCGTCTCGGTCAGTTCGAGCTCCAGGTGCTCGGCCGCCAGGCCGGTCTCGCGCAGGGCGTCGGCCACCGTGTTGATCAACTGATCCGGATCGAGCTGGCGCGCCGACAGGTTGACCGCGATATTCACCGGCAGACCATTCTCATCCTGCCAGGCGCGGCTCTGGCGGCAGGCGGTGCGGATCACCCAGGCCCCCAGTTCGACGATCAGGCCGGTTTCCTCGGCCAGCGGGATGAAGGCCGACGGCGCGATCACGCCCAGGGTCGGGTGGTTCCAGCGCACCAGCGCTTCGACCCCGGTCACGGCGCCCGTGTGGTAGTTGATTTTCGGCTGGTAATGGAGGGCGAATTCGGCATTTTCCAGCGCATGGTGCAGCGCCGTTTCCAGCTTCTGTCGCTCGCGGTTGTGGGCGTTCAGTTCCTCTGTGAAGTAGCGCACCGTGTTGCGGCCTTCGCGCTTGGCGCGGTACATCGCCAGGTCCACATTCTTCATCAGGGTCTGTTCCTGCGCGCCGTCGCGCGGGTACAGGCTGACCCCGATGCTGGCGCTGACGTACACCTCCTGGTGTTCGACCGTGAACGGCTTGGCCAGCTCACCCAGCAGCTTGTTGGCCACCACCATGGCCTCGTTGGCGTTGTCCAGTTCGGGCAGCACGATCACGAATTCGTCGCCGCCCAGCCGCGCCACGGTATCGGTCTCACGCACCACCGCGCGCATGCGCTGGGCCGCTACCTTCAGCAGGGCATCGCCGGCATCGTGGCCGAGGCTATCGTTGATGACCTTGAAATTGTCCAGGTCATGCAGCAGGATGCCCACCAGCTTGCCGTTGCGGTTGGCATTCGCGATCGCCTGGCGCAGCCGGTCGCTGAGCAGATTGCGGTTGGCCAGTCCGGTCAGCGCATCGTAGTTGGCGCCATATTCGAGCTGGCGCTCATAGCGCTTGCGCTCGGCGTCCGCCTGCAAGGCCGCAATGCCGTAGGCCAGGTTGTCGGCCAGCCTTGCCATGATGCGCTGTTCGTCCGCCGTGAAGGCGTTCGGCGTGGCGGCGCACATGGTGAGCGCGCCGATTGTCTCGCCGCCCGCCGTGAGGGGCAGCGTCATCACCGCGGCCACCCCGCAGGCGGCCGCGAAGCCTTGCCACACGGGGCAGGACGGCAGGTCACCGCTGCCGCTGGCCAGCGCCGTCCTGAGCGCGTCTTCCTGCACCCCGGTCAGCGCCACCATGCCCGCGCAGGCGACCCAGACATGGGGATGGCCGCCCACTTCATGCACGATCCGGCAGATCTGGTCGAGCAGCGCAGCCACATCGGTGGCGCGGATCACCGCCTCGCTGCAGGCGTTTTGCAGCCGCATCGCGCGCTCTACCCGCTTGCGCTCGGTGATGTCGAAAATGATGCCGATGGTGGCCGGCTGGCCATCCAGCTCCATACTCGAGCCGTAGACTTCTACGTCGAAGGTGCTGCCGTCCTTGCGCCGGGCACTGCGCTCGTAGTGCACTTCGCGCACTTCGCCGCTGATGCGGCGCCGGACGTTCTGTTCGACGAAGTCGCGCTCGGCGTCGATCACCAGGTCGAGCGCGCCGGCCGCCGTCATCATCTCCTGGCGGCCATACGCAAACATGTCCGCCATCTTCGGGTTGACGAAGCGGTAGCGCCCGTTCTGCACGATATACACGCCGACCACGGTGTTTTCGGCCAGCCCGCGGAAGGTCAGCTCGGCCTGGTGGATGCTGTGCCGGTCGTATTCCAGGTCGGCCACCAGTTCGCCGATCCGTTCGGCGCACTGGTTGAAGGCCAGCGCCAGCTGCCCGATCTCGTCGCTCGAGGCGAAGCGCACGCGGGCGCGGTAATCGCCCTGCGCCAGCGCCAGGCTCTGTTGCGCCAGCGCGCGCAAGGGAAACACCACGTTGCGCCGCGTCCAGACCATGGCCAGGCCGAGGGCGACGAAATCAATCGCCAGCAACGCGCCCATCCGGCCCAGCGCGGTTTCCTGCGCCTGCCGGGCCTCCTGGGTCAGGGCCAGGACGAGCCGCTCGGCGCGCTCGAGCTGGAGCGCCTGGACCGACGCGACCAGGGCCGCCGTGGCCTTGGGCGACGCCGCGCTATCCTGGATCCGGCGCCGGTAATGCGCCCAGTCCTGCTGCAAGGCCTGCAGCAGGGGCAGCAGTTGGCCGGACGGCCGGCGCAGGTTGAAGCCGAACGCGCTGCCGCCCTGGATCAGGGCCGACAGGGCCATCTCGTAGTCGTCGATGCTGCGCGCCAGCAGCAGCGGCGCGGTTCCGGGCTCGTACAGCGCGCGCGTGCTCTGGTAGGCGATCTGCTGGCTGAGCATGCGCAGCCGGCCAGCCACGTTGACCGTCTCCGCGACCCCGTTCAGGTCCTGCAACAGGCAGCGGGCGACCAGGATATTGGCGAAGGCCACCAGCAACGCGCTCATGAATAGCGCGCCGATTTTTTTGCTGATGGAAAGCCGGAAAAGGGTCTTGTACAAGGAGGTCGTGCTTATAGTTATCATGGCTGGAAATAACCAACATCATGGTTTTATATAAGTCACAGTGTGTTTGTAAAACATTTGGCGGGGAAGTGCCGCCTGGACGGGGCCGACCGGCCCTAGCCGGAATGGCGCGCGTACAGGGCCGCCAGCTGGGAGCGGCCGCTGACCTGCAGCTTCAGGTAAATGTTGCTGAGGTAGTTCTTGACGGTCTTGTCGCTCAGCCCCAGGATCTCGGCAATTTCCTTGTTGGTCTTGCCGTCGGCAACCAGCGGGGGAAGCTTGCTTTCCTGCGGCGACAATAGACGATAGCTGCTGGCGGCCGGCACTTTTTTCAGCGCCGCTCCAGCCCCCCGGTGCACGGCGTGGATGGCGTTGGCCAGTTCTTGCGCGCCCGCGTTCTTGAGCAGGTAGCCATGGCTGCCGGCCGCGTGGCAGCGGTTGCGCATCTCCGGGCAGTCCAGCGAGGTCAGGAAAATCACCCGCATGTCGCGCGCGCCAGCCAGTATCTTTCGGCAGACGTCGAACGGCGAGCCGTCCGCCAGCGTGGTCTCCATCAGCACCAGGTCCGGCTTGTAAAGCAGCGCCAGCCGGACCGCTTCGCCCCCGCTGGCGCAGGCATCGATCACGTCGATATGGTGGGCCCTGAGGGCGTGCGAGATGCCGATCTGCATCACCTCGTGGTCGTCCACCAGCAGGGCGCGGATCCTAGTCTGCATGGTCGCTCCGCGGCGGCGCCGCCAGCAGCCGCTCGAAGGCGGCGGCCGGTACCGGCCGGCTGAAATAATAGCCTTGCACATCGTCGCAGCCTTGCTGGCGCAGATAGGCCAATTGTTCGGCCGTCTCCACCCCTTCGGCAATCACATGCAGCTTCAGGTTATGGGCCAGCGCGATGATCGAGGTGACGATCGCCGCGTCATCCGGATCGGCCATGACGTCGCGCACGAAGGATTTGTCGATCTTCAGCACGTCGATCGGGAAACGCTTCAGGTAGGCCAGGCTCGAGTAGCCGGTGCCGAAGTCATCGATCGACAGCTGCACCCCGAGCGCCTTCAGCTCGTGCATGCTGGCCACCGCGCTGTCGACGTCGGCCATCAGCGAGCTCTCGGTCAGTTCGATGTCGAGGCAGTCGGCCGCCAGGCCGGTGGCCGCCAGCACCGCCCGGATCGAGCTGGCCAGGTCCTGGGCGGCGAACTGGCGCGCCGACAGGTTCACCGCCACCCGCAGTCCGGGATAGCCGGCACGCTGCCAGCGCTGGTTCTGGGCGCAGGCCGTGCGCAGCACCCAGTCGCCGATCGCCACGATCAGGCCGGTCTCCTCGGCCAGGCCGATGAACTGGTCGGGCGGCACCATGCCCAATTCCGGATGGTTCCAGCGCACCAGCGCTTCCATGCCGACGATCCGGCCGCTGTCCAGCGCGACCTGGGGCTGGTAGTGCAGCACGAATTCGTCGCGCTCCAGCGCGTGGCGCAACTCGCTTTCCAGACGCAGGCGCTCCAGCGTCCTGGCGTTCATCGCGCTGGAATAGAACTGGTAGGTATTGCGCCCCAGCTCCTTGGCGCGGTACATGGCGATGTCGGCGTGCCGCATCAGGGCCGCTTCATCGGCACCGTCGCTCGGCCAGGCGGCGACGCCCATGCTGCAGGTCGGGAAAAACTCGTGGCCCTGGATCACCACTGGCTGGGCGACCGCCGCGAGGATGTCCTGCAGCACGCCCGCGATGCCCGCGCCGCCGCCCGGGGCCGACAGGATCATCACGTACTCGTCGCCGCCCACCCGCGCCACGGTGTCGGCCGGTTTGACGACCGCGCGCAGGCGTTTGGCCACATGCTTGAGCATGATGTCGCCGGCCCTGTGCCCCAGGCTGTCGTTGACCAGCTTGAAGCGGTCCAGGTCGAGGTACACCAGCCAGGCCGGGCAGAACGGGTCGGCGATCGCCTGGGCCAGGCGCTGGTACAGCCGCACGCGGTTGGGCAGCCCGGTCAGGGTGTCGTAATGGGCTTGATATTCCAGCGCCCGCTCGCGCAGGCGCAGCGCCGCTTGTGCATGGTGGCGCGCGGCGTGGTAGCGGTAGGTCTGGATGGCCGCGCTGACCCGCTCGGTCAGCCCCTGCAACAAGGCCACTTCCTCGCTGTCGAAGGCGTCATGTTCGACCGAATAGATATTCAGGATGCCCAGCGCCTCGTCGTGCCGCACCATCGGCAAGGCCACCTTGGCGCGGAAGCCGCGCCGCTCCGCAGCGCTGCGCCACGGCGCCATCCGCGCATCGCGCGCGAAATCGTTGACCACCACCGGACGCCGGCTGCGCAGGGCCGCGCCGATGCTGCCTTCGCCGGCCGCGCCGGCCGCCAGCGAGGACCCCAGGCAGTCCAGGTAGTCCTGGTGCGCGCCGGTGATGCCGGCCAGGCTCAGCGCGCCGGCCGCGCCGTCCAGCACCGCCACCCACGCCATCCGGTAGCCGACCGCCAGCCGGTTGCACACGCCCTGCAGCAGGGCGCGCTCGTCACGACTGGCAGCGATCACCTGTTCGCAATCGCGGATCACGTCCAGCGCGCGGTGGCAGCGGCGCAGCGATTCCTCCAGCCGGTGCTGCACGCTGATGTCGATGCCGACGCTCTCGACCCGGCCGCTGCCCGCTACCGCGCCGGCAATGAAACGCGCCTCGTAACGGATCCAGCGCACTTCCTGGTCGGGCCTGACGATACGGTACTGGAAGGACTGCGACTCGCCCTCGAGCAGGCTGCCCGACAGCGCCATCACCCGGGCGCGGTCGGCCGGGTGCACGCTTTTCAGCCACAGGTGGGGATCGGCATAGAAGGCCTGGCGCGCCTGGCCATACACCCGCTCGACCGCCGGGCTGACGTAGCTGATGCCCCAGCCGGGCACCTCGAAGGTCCACTGCACTTCCTCGATCGCCTCCATCATGCCGGCCAGCTGCGGTTGCGCAGGGGCGACGCCCGCACCCAGCGCGCTCAGTTGCGCAATCCGCTCTTGCTGCTTGCACCGTTCGTCGGTCTGGGCGATCAGCGCGCCGATCGCCATCGACAGATTCGGCAATTGCGCCTCGCGCTGGCGCGCCAGGGTGCTGAAGAACTCCAGCACGCCGGGGCTGCGGCGCTGGCCGTCGGCACCGACATACGCGACCGGAAAGGCGTAGCCCGACAGCAGCCCGCATTCGGCCGCGCTCTGGCGCCGCAGGAACGTCGGGTGGCTGGCGATCGCCTCGACCCAGCCGGCTTCGCCGGTACCCCACACCTGGCCCACCAGGCCTTCGCCCGGCCCCATCCGCACCGCCTGGCTGTCGCGCGTGAAGGCGTTGAGCTGGGAATGCGGCAGATGCCAGAAGTGGCGGCAGGCGAGCGTGGTGGCGCCGTCCGCGTCCGGCTCGGCGGCCCAGAAGGCGCCCCATTCCCAGCCCAGGTTTTCGCACACCAGCTGGATCACCCGGGTGACCGCGCTTTCCAGGGTGCGGGTGCCGACCAGGATCTGGGTCGACTCGAAGCTGAAACGCTCGCGCAGGGCCGCGTGTTTGGCGGCGGTGATATCGGTCAGCACCCCCATCCGCACGCTGCCTTGCGCGACGCCTGGCGCCAGCGATTGCATCTGGAGCCAGCGCAGGCCGGTCAGCGCATTGGCGATCCGGAACTCGCAATCGACCGGCGTGATGTGCACCTGCGACAGCGCCGCCATCAAGCCCAGCACATCCTCCGGCACCACCTGGATCAGGCAGTTTTCCAGGCTGCGGTGCAGGCCCGCTTCGACTTCGAGGAACTGGGCGGCGCGGGTCGACAGCACGATCTCGCCGCTGTCGGCATCGCACCACCAGCGGCCGAACGAGGCGGCGCTCTCCACCTCGCCATTGCGCAGCGCACTGGCCAGCGCCGAGCGCAGCTTGCGCGGCGCGGCCGGCTCCGATGTCAACGGTGGAATCAGGGAAGGCAACATAGGCGTGATGAGGATCGTCCCGCCGCGAGACGTCCGCCAATTTTCAAATTCGAGATGTTCATCTATGTGTTCCTGGCCCCTGTCCCGTTAAAAACAAAAAGCGTCCGCTCAGCCTGGTGCCGACACCAGGCGGAGCGGACGCCGTTGTCCTGCGGTCCCTCGTTAGACCGCCTCGTTCAGGTGATCGCCATTGATCCGTTATGACTTGACTTAATAAGCAAAAGCTATGCCATCGATTGCAGGGCGATTTAGGAGGGAATGGAACAATAGAACATGATGCTCGACATGATTTGATGCTATGCGGAACATTGCGGCGCATCATGCCTAAACATGGTGCGGCCGGCTTGGCGCGTGTAGAACCTGGGCACGGCCCAGCCGGTCGTGCACGGGTGGCCGTGGAAATATGCGTATTTTCCGTGCGGACATATTGCTAAACTGGCTGCAGCCCCACTTCGTCCCGCACCGGATAAGGATCCCCCAACGACGCCCGCATCGAGACCTTGCACGTTGCACTATATTATTATGTTCTTAATACAATAAATACCAGATACCCGATGCCCAGTAGTCGCTCTCCCTTCGCGCGCGCGCTTGCCCACACCGTCCTGCCGATCGCAATGCTGGCCAGCGTGCCGGCGCTGGCCGCCACCACGGTCGTCGATGTCGGACCGGCCGCGACCACGCGCGACGTGCGCCAGGTCCGGATGCGGTTCAACGACGACATCACCGCACTGGGCGACGACCGCGCCGGCGATCCGGCCGTCGTGACCTGCAGCGACCCGGGCCTCAAGGCCGTCGGCCACTGGATCGACACGCGCAACTGGGTGGGCGAATTCCCGCGGGCGCTGCCGGATGGCGTGGCCTGTACCGTGCGACCGCTGCCCCTCTCCGACCTGAAGGGCAAGCCCGTTGCGATGCCCGCGCCCTGGCGTTTCGATACCGGCGGTCCGCAGGCCGCCATCCAGTTCCTCCAATCCCCGCTCAAACCGCGCCTGGCACTGGAAGACCCGGTGGCCCTGTTCGTCCCCTCGGTCCCCGTCGACCCGGCGTCGCTTGCCCACCTGGGGTGCAACGTGAATGGCGTGGCGCAACCGGTCAGCATCCTGGCCGGCGCGCAGGCGCAGGACGTCATGGACCGCTATCGGAACGCCAATCCGCGCGCGGAGAACCACAAGGACCGGCTGGTCGCCCGCTGCGGCAGCCGGGCGTGGCCGAACGACGCCGACGTCACCTGGGTGTGGGGCAAGGGCATCCGCTCCCGTGACGGCGTGGCCCATCCGTACGACCAGACCTTTAACCTGCGCGTGCGCCCGCCGCTGACGGTGGCCGTGCAATGCACCGTGATGGCCGGCACGCCGGGATGCGATCCGCGTGGTCCGGTTACCCTCGATTTTTCAGAAAAAATAATGCCGCCGGCAGAGGGCGACCTCGTCCTGGCGGGCGGCGCGGGGCGGCGCTACCTCATGAAACCGGCGCGCTACGGCTCGCCTGACGCCAACTGGCTCCAGAGCGACACCGTGATGGTCGAAGGCGAACTGCTGACACCCGTCTTCGGCAAGCCGGTGGCCGACGTGACCGGCCGTACCGTCGACACGGTAACGCCGAAGGCGCCGCCGCTCGTGGTGAGCCATTTGCCCGCCTACGCCGCCATGGCGCTGCAGCAGGGCGTGGTGCCGTGGAAGCCCGGCCAGCAAGCCCGATGGGCACTTGCCCTGCGCAATACCGAGCCCAGCGTGGCGGTGCGAGCATGGCACCTGGACGGCGCCCGCGACCGCAACGCCATCCTGCTGGCCTTGCACCGCAGCGCGGCGCTGGGCGGGCTCAAGACCGCCTTCGACGATCCGCGCGACCAGGCATTCGGGCGTTCGGCCGCCCTGCTCGACAAGATCGGCGCACGGGCTGCCAGCACGCACGTCGACCAGGAAGTCGCTCCGTCGGGCCGAGCGCTGGAGTTGGCCCCGATGAAGCTGTCCGGCTACGGCACCTGGCTGGTCGAAGTCGACAGCCCGCGCTACCGCGCCCGCCTGGCGGCCGACGCCAGGGCGATCGGGGAGCGCCACCCGGGCTCCACGGCCTCACCAGAGTGGGACAGCGCGCGCCTGGCCCTGGTCCAGCTCACCAATCTGCGCATCCACGCGCGCCTGTCCGACCGCTATGCATCGCTCGTCTGGGTGACGGCCATCGACAGCGGCACTCCGCGGGCGGACACGCTCGTCGACGTCCACGATTGCAGTGGCGAGCGCCTGTTCTCCGGCCGCACCGACGCGCAGGGTCGCTTGCGGATCGACGGCCCGCTGGTGCCCGCCACGTGCCACGACGCCAGCGATGGCCTGTGGTTCGTCGCCCGCCATGGCGACGACGTCGCGGTCCTGCAGCACCGCCCAGGCCTGCCGCGCACGGACGCGCCGCGCCAGATCGTCCACGCCATCCTCGACCGGACCCTGCTGAGCCCCGGCGAGACGCTGTCGCTGCAGGCCGTGACGCGCCTGCCCGTCGCGACCGGGTACGCGATCCCGCCCGCGCAGACCGGCAAGCTCAGGATCGTCCACGCAAGCGGCGCCACCGTGTACGAGGCCGCGCTGGCCTTCGACGCGCGCGGCAGCGCGCTGAACCAGTGGCGCGTACCGCCAAACGCCCGGTTGGGCACCTACGACTACACCATCCTGGGCGATGACGGCGTGGCACTTCGCCACGGCGAATTTCAGGTGGAAGCGTTCCGCCTGCCTGTGTTCGAGGCACGCCTGGACGCACGGGCCAGCGGCGAGGGCAAGGCGCCCGTCGTCGACCTGGCGGGCAGCGTCGCGTTCCTGGCCGGCGGTTCGGCGGCGAACCAGCCTGTCCTGGTCCGGGGCAGGTACACGGCCGCCGTCGACAGCCCGGTGCCCGGTTACGGGTTTGCCGACGACTCCCGGGCGCCCATCGATCCGCCGTCGTTCGCCGAACGCCGGGCCGCGCTCGACCAGGCCGGCCGCTACCACGCCAGGGTCGACGTCCCGTTGGCGGACGCGCCGCTCACGCTGCACGCCGAGATGGAATTCGCCGATCCGAACGGCGAGACCAACGTGCAGACCGTGAACGTGGCCGTGTGGTCCCGCGCGCGCAAGGTCGGGGTGGCGGTGCGGCGCGGCACGGTCACGGACAGCGCCGACGTCGCGGTGATCGTGGTGGACGCCGCCAACCATCCCATCCCGGGCCAGGACGTAACGGTGGATGCCGCGCGGGCGCATTACGTCCGCGGCATCGACCGGCGTGGGTACTGGAGCGAAGAGCCGGGCGTGCGCGTTCCCGTCTGTACGGTGCGCACCGACCAGCATGGCAAGGGACAATGCACCGTCCCCTGGACGGGCAGGACGGCCGACAATTGGTTGTTCCGGGCCACCGCGCCGGAAGCGTCGAGCGCCACGGCCGTTGTGGACCCCCGCCTTTTCCGGTGGAGCCGCGCGGCGTCGGCGATCGCGCTGGCGGACGAGCGCGAACCGGAGGCGGGCCAACCCCTGAAGCTGCGCCTGAAACCGCCGTTCCTGCCGGCGACCGCGCTGCTCACGGTGGAACGCGAAGGCGTGCTGGCCAGCCACGTGCTGTCCGTGACCGCGGCGGACGAAGAGATCACGCTCCCGACCGAACCCGGTTTCGCGCCCGGGGTCAACCTGGTCGCGCAGTTCGTGCCCGCGGCGGGCGGCGCCGTGGACGAGGTCGAGCCGACGGCCCAGATGGAGCACGAGGACATGCTCGACCTGCATTTCGCACGCGCCAGCCATCAGCTGGACGTCGAGGTGACGCTGGACCATGCGACCGCGCGGCCCGGCGACACGGTGCAGGCCGAGGTGCGGGTAAGTCGTGCCGGCGCCCCGGCGACCGGCGCCAGGGTGACCCTGGTCGCGGTGGACGACGCGCTGAACCTGCTCAAGCGGAACGACACCTGGGCGCTGATGGACACTTTCTGGCACGGCCGCTACATCCCGATGGGCGGCGCGCGCAGCGACCTGACCTGGCCACGGTCCTTCCAGTTCGGCCCGATCGCGCGCCAGTGGCCGGCGCTCGAGTCGCAGCTGCGAAGGTACGACTCGTCGACGTCGTACCAATCCGACCCTGGAACGACACCGGACAAAAACTTGGCGGGGCTGGAGCTCGTGGTCACCGGACAGCGTGCGATGACCGTGACCACGGGCGTCACGATGGACAGGAACAGGGGCGCCGCCCCCGACGAGGACGAGGACGAAGTCGTGTCCGATGAGGCGGGGAGGCTGCCCGGTCCGGGCGCGCCGCGCGCCGATTTCTCCAGCCTGGCCATGTGGAAGGCCGACGTGCAGCTCGACGAAGACGGGCGCGCGCGCGTCGCCATTCCGCTGCCGGATTCGCTGACGCGCTGGCGCATCGTCGCGCTGGCCATGATTGGTGCCGACTCGTACGGCATCGGCAAGGCCACCGTCCAGACCCGGAAAGCCCTGCAAGTGCTGTCCGGCCTGCCGCCCGTCGTGCGCGGCGGCGACGAACTGGACCAGAAGATCACGCTGCGCAACGACAGCGACCGCGTCATGACGGTCCGCGTCCACGCGCAAGCGCCGGCCGGTACGCCGGCGGAGCTCCAGCGCACCGTCACGCTGCCGGCGCACCAGAGCCAGGCGGTTTCCTGGCGCATCCGCGTGCCCACGGGCATCGACCGCATCGACTGGCGGATCTCCGCGCTCGCCGACGAGGACGGCGAGCGCGACGCGCTGCTCGTCACCCAGCACGTGACCCGCATGCCCGTCACCGTGCACGACCGCATGCTGGTGCGGGTCGACCGCGCACTCAGTCTTCCCGTCGCGCTGCCGAAGCAGGCGCTGCCGGGCCTGAGCATCGTGGCCGTGCAGTGGTCCGGCAGCCTCGGCGCCGGCGCGGTGGCGGGGGCGCAGGCGTGGATGGCAGCGTATCCCTATCGCTGCATGGAGCAGATGGTGTCGATGGCCGTCGTCAGCGGCGACGCCGGGGCCTGGAACGCCGCGATGGACAAGCTGCCGCAACATCTGGACGCGGACGGCCTGGTCGAGTATTTCCCGGACACGCCAGGCAGCGACATCCTGACCGCCTACCTGTTCGACATGGCGGCGGCCACCGGCTGGCCGCTCCCCGCCAACGAGCGCGAGCGCATGTTGACGGGCCTGCGCAACGCGCTGGCCCGTCCCGATCCCACCCCGTCGCTGCATGAGCAAAATGAACTGGAACGGCGCCTGGCGCTGCAGGCCGCCCTGGGCGCGAACCTCGGCACGGCCCGGCCGGTCGTGCCCGAGGACCTCGACGCCCTGCCCACCATCGCCCTGCTGGACTGGGTGCGCTATGTGCTGGCCACCCCCGACGGTCCGCTGCGCCGCGACCGGCTGGACAGCGCCGCCGCCAGCCTGCGCAACCGCTACGACCTGCAGGGTACGCGCCTGCGCTGGCGCGGCGACGCGTCGCAGCAGCGCTGGTGGATGATGTGGACAGGCGACGTCGTCGCCGCCCGCACCGCCCTGCTGGTACAGCAATGGGCGCAGGCGGACGCGCGCTGGCAGGACGACCTGCCGCGCATCATCCAGGCGCTCGTCGATGTGCAGGTGAACGGTCACTGGAACACCACCGTGGCGAACGCCTGGGCCGTGGTCGCCCTGCGCCGCTTCGCGCAGGCGGCCGAAGAAACACCGGTGACGGGAACGTCGACGGCGATGCTGGCAACGCGGAGCGAGGAGCGCAGTTGGCCCAATCCGGCGCCGGCGCTGTTTGCCTGGCCCCGGCACGACATCGGTACCGCGCTGGCGCTCGACCACAAGGGTACGGGCGCGCCGTGGGCGACGGTGCTGGTCAAGGCCGCCACGAGGGCGGAGCAGGCGATCGCGCACGGCCTGGCCATCGGCAAGACCATCGCCCCGGTCGCGCAGCGCGTGCCCGGTCGCTGGTCCGAAGGCGACATCATGCGAGTGACGCTGCACATCGTGTCGCACGGGGACAATGGCTGGCTCGCCATCAACGACCCGATTCCCTCCGGCGCGACCATCCTGGGCAAGGGCCTGGGCGGTGAAAGCATCGCGGCCCAGCTGGCGGAACAGCAGAGAAGGACACCGTGGATGGCGCGGCCGAGCTTCGTCGAGCGCGGCAGCGACCGTTACCGCGCCTACTACGCCCGGGTCGGGGCCGGCGAATGGGACCTCAGCTACACGGTGCGCCTGAACAATGCCGGCACCTTCCAGTTTCCGGCAACCCGCGTCGAAGCGATGTACGCGCCGGAGATCTTCGGTGAAGCTCCGAACGCCGCCCTGGACGTCATGCAATGACATGCACGGCACCAGCGTCACGGCCAGCTGGCTTGCGATGCAGGAAGATCGGCCTGCCAACTCTTGGTATCTTTTCAGTGTCGACCAACTTTACACATGGGTGCCGCGTTCAACATCCGAGCAGTATGCATGCCTCTTGCAGACCTACCGGTACGTTTTATGCTTAACGGTTAGGACACACCTTACGAAAGGAGTCGTCATGAACCGTCTTGCGATCGGCTTGTCTGCTTCCCTGTTTTGTTTGTGCGTCGGGGCCGCGCATGCGACCACGATTCGATATGCGGCAACCCTCAGCGGCGCCAACGAAGATCCGGCGAACAGTTCCCCTGCCACCGGTTTTACGACGGTACTCATCGATGACGATACCAACACGATGACCGTCAACGCGACTTTTTCCGGCTTGACCGCGCCAACGACGGCATCCCACATCCATTGCTGCACAGCGGTCCCGTTCGAGGGCAAGGCCGGCGTCGCCACCGCGCTGCCCACCTTTCCCGCCTTCCCGCTTGGTGTGACTTCGGGGAGTTATACCGAGACCTTCGACCTGCTGAGCCCGAGCACCTACAACGCCGGTTTCGTCACCAGCAATGGCGGCAGCGTGGACAGCGCGCGCCTGGCATTCCTGGCTGGCCTCGCATCCGACCGGGCCTACCTGAATATCCATACGACCGCGTTCCCAGCCGGGGAAATCCAGGGCTTTCTCACCGAGGTGCCGGAACCTGGCAGCATCGCGCTGTTCGGCCTTGGCATGGCCAGCCTGGCCGCGCTACGGCGCCGGCGTGGGATTGCTCGCGTGTAGGCGTTTCTGGATGGTTGCAGCTGGCCACTGCAGGCCAGCTGCGGCCGCTGGCTGATAGAACGTCGGCAATCGTCAATTCCTAATTATCAGATTGCTGTTTTAGTTCTACAGCCGGGCGTGTTTTCTTCCTGGTGAACACAATCTTCTCGATCGACGACTCCCCATTCCGATCGATCACATACTGAATGGTCGCGTTATACCTCTTGGCCGGCTCCAGCGTCCGGTCCAGATTCATCTGCTTGATCATCGCAAACACGATCGGCGCGATGACCCCGATGAATTTCGGCTTGAGCTGGGGTTCGGCCTGCTTCAAGGTCAGCTCACCGTTCTCGCCGACAGTGCTGAGCCACTGATCCATGCGCTCAGGGATCTTGTTCAGGCTGATCTTGCCATTGACGGTCACTTCGACCGTGTCGGCGTTGCCGTCCAGTTCCTTCGACAGGCTGCTGTCGAACAGGCGCGAGTCGAGGAACGTGACCTGGGCCGGAGGTTTGTCTTTGGGCTTGTCCTGGGCCCATGCAGGCGTCAGGGTCAGCGCGAGAGCGGCGCACAGGCCGGCATGGAAACGGGTAAAGGACATGGAGATCAGCCTATCGTTAGAAAATCGATCATTGTTCCGTGATGTCGACGAGCGCAGCACCATACGCATCCGAACACTTCGCCGCATCGCACATCGCCGTGCCCATGATCCAGCTGAGCCGCGCGCGGCCGTCGGCATCCGTGAGCGATTGCAGGAACGGGCCGGCGCGCTCGTTGCCCAGCAGCGCCAGATCGCGCGGCGACTCCGCGACGACCGCCAGCACGCGATCGACGCCGGCCGGGCCCTGCGCCGTGATGCGCCAGCCGGTGCGCGGCAGGCGCAGCGTTTCGCCGGCCTGGATCGTGTTGGCGTGGTCGCGGTCGTTCGGGAACAGCAGATAAAAGCTGCGGTTGTCCGAGCCGAGCAGGATCAGATACAGATGCCCCGCATGCGACGAGGTGACGGTCAGGTCGAGCTTGTCCTTGCCGATCGCGAGCCGGTCCGCGCCCAGCCTGACCGTGACCTGGCGCCGCGGGTCGCGCTGGGCCAGGATGTCCTTCAGTGCGGCGCCAGGGTCGCCAGCGGCACCCGCCGACGCATCGGCGCCGCCCGCAAACCAGCCGGGGACGAACTGCTGGTTGCCACCCAGGGTGATGTGCTGGGCATTGTATTGGGTGCTGTTGGCAAAGCGGGCGTTGACGCGCTGCTGTGCGCACGCGGCCAGTTCGGCCACCGAGACCTGGCCGGAGTGATCCAGGTCGCTCGAATCGCCCAGCATGCAATCGCGCCAGGCCTGGGTCGCGATGCCGCCGCCGTTGTCGTCGTCGAACGAGACTTCGTCCGGGCGCGAGGACGAGATCTGCACGATGTTCTCTGCCTGGCCGCCCTGGCGTACGGCTTCCACCGTGAATGCGCGGGTCTTGATGTTGGCGGGACGGGCGCACTGGTCCGCCGCGCCGGCCGGGCTGAACTTGGGCGTCAGCGTGCCGCCGGCGACGGACATGCTGCGCGCCTGCGCCAGCGGCTGGCCGGCGATGCCGCCCGAGTGGCAGGCGTCGTAGAACACGAACAGCTTGTCGCTCTTGTCGGCGATCGGTTTCAATAGCGATGCGAGGCGGCCGTTCGTGAGCGGCGTGGCGTCGCTGGGCAGCAGTGCTTCCACGCAGCCGTTGCCCGTTGCGCTGGCGTCGTACCAGCGGCTGCCGTGGCCGGAGAAATAGAAGAACACGCGGTCGCCCGGTTGCGTCCGTTTTTCCAGCGCGGCGATCTCGCGCTCGATGTTGGCGGCCGTCGCTTCCGCGTCGCGCAGCACACGGATGTTTTCCTCCGGTACCTGCATGGCCACGGCCATCCGGGTGGCGGATTCGATGTCGTAGCCGACGCCCCTGAGCGTGGGGATCGTCGGGTCGAGATATTCGCCGACGGCGATGATGAGCGCATGACGCGACATGCGCGGCTGCGCCGTTTGTGC
>Ga0207667_10004529_pt1 | contig 17025 bp, 11 predicted proteins | sample KBSCornC52_FD_184301 | JGI IMG/M metagenome (GOLD analysis project Ga0207667, IMG submission 184301) | Corn rhizosphere microbial communities from Kellogg Biological Station, Michigan, USA - KBS Corn C5-2 (SPAdes) (version 2) | ecosystem: Host-associated > Plants > Roots > Rhizosphere > Soil ...
CGCCCTAACATGGGCCTGGGCGGCATGACGCCGAAACAGCGGCTCATGGCCGCAGCATAGTCTCTACTTCTGCCTCGCGTTAAAAGCGGGGGGATTACCGACCGAGCGCTGTCAGCTTTGCGCAATCTGTTTGCGGGAATCTTGTTGCTGTTCAAGTATCGGATTGCGACCGGGGCCGGAAGCGCCGCAGAGGGTTACGAACTGATTTTCAAGACCGGGGAGATTCTTCCGCAGCCTGACGGCATGGGCGGTATCGAATGGCAACCGATGAAATTCGGCAACACGACGATTGACGTACCGGATATCAAAAAGCGCTTCGATGCATTTGGCATCGTAACTGACTGGAAGGTTATCGAGGCGCTACAAAAAGAACGCAACAACGCGGAACACCTTCATCCCCAGAATGCGGCCGGGGTAATCGGAAAATTTCTCTCCGACACGTTCCCGGTATTGAGCACGTTCATTCAGGACGAGCTAGATTCCGCGCCGGCTACGCTTCTCGGCGAGACCTGGACAACGATGCTGAAGCATCACGATTTCTATCAGGCTCAGGCTGCCGTATGTACCGCGGCTTGGGCAGGCCTGAACGTTCCAGACGACCTCTTGCCGGTGGTGCCTGACATGCAATGCGAGGCGTGCGGGTCGTCCTTGCTGAAGCCGTCCGGCGACGAAGAAGAGAGCAGCGACCTTGAAAGCGGTGAGGTTACGTACATTTGCGTCAGCTGTGCACATCGCGCACTCATCGTGCCCTTGCTCGAAGAAACCCTTATCGAATTCGTCGGCGGCTACGACCCTTTCAGCGGCGAAGAGCCGCCCACCGCGGAATGCCCGGAATGCCAACACGCGACGTTTGTACATACAAAGGGAAAGTGCCTCTGGTGCGGCATGCAGCTCGACCCCGAAGGGTGCTCGCGTTGCGGAAACGCTCTGACATTGGATGATTACGACAATTCGCTGTGCGGATATTGTCAGTATCAAGCCGACAAGTATCGTGATGCCTAAGACCAAGGACCCTCGCCGACACCTCACTCGTCGGTTGTAATCGCCCAACGCGTCCGGCCCGTCCATTCTCCGGCTGCTGGTCTGATGCGGCCTCCGCCGGCACCTAACCCAGAGATTCGACCGCATTTAAAGTCGACGACGTATACCTTTGGCTGGAGGAGAGGGCTCGATACCCCGCGGCCAGCTGAATGGCGCCAAGCGGGGAGCTCCGGGCGCGACCTGGGAGCAGCGGCTAGAGGGTGAGCGGCAAGGTGTGCATACCTTGTGATAGTCCAGCCGAGTCGGGGCGATGCACGCGACCCCGATGCCCCGTGCGAGAGACCGGCTCCGCAGTCCAGCGCGCAGTCTCAGGGCGAAGCTCCCCCTAACCCAGCGTCCTGCTGGGCTAGGGGGGAGCTTCGCCCCATTGCTCAAGACACTCACCACAATCCAGACATTAAAGACTTTTCTCTGAGAGATGGACTTCTTTCCGACAACCGGATTGTATGTGGCGCTGAGCGTCCAGAAGGTAGACAGTATCTTCGTCAAAAAGCCGACCCGCCGCGCCGTGATATGCACCGATTTTCTTCCTCATTCGGTGAGCAACGAAGAGCCTTTCGAGAGAAAGGCACCGTCAGAAGCTGGACGAGTCTTCCTTTCTGGCATAGGGGGCATGACGAGGAGCATAGCGCGTAGCCTCGAACAAGCCTGAAAATGGCGTTTCGTGTCCTGGGCTAGACTAAGCGCCGATGATACGCCCCGACGGTTTCGCAGCGACACGTGATTCCGATGCGCGAGGTCTGCCAGACACTCGCTGGCCCAAGACTCTCTCCACCGGGCCGGCGAAGGTGGCCGCGTAGTCGATTGTAAGAAAGCACTACGCGCGCGTCGAGGACACATGGAAGTTTCTCAGCCGTATCTGGAGGCGGATGCTGCAAGCGTTGCAGAGAATCGAGGCAATCAGATGGGAGCGACGGTGACTAGCTGCCATCTACGCGCGGCAGCCGTTTCCTACTCCCGGGCACGCCCACTTCGACGCCCCTAAGAAACCGAAAACGTCTTCGACACCCGCGCCCGTGGCGTAGAATCTTCAGCCGTATAGCGTGCGACGTTCACGCAGCACACTACTGCCGGTAAGAGCAGCTGAAAACCGTAAAAAACTGAACTTCGGGGATGCGGCGTGCATAAAACCAAACTCATGGCCTTCTCAGGCGTTTTGACGCTGCTTGCATCCTGCAGTAGTGTCGGACCGGGCTTCGCCAACCATCCCGGGGACTGCGCATTAGGCATCCCATGGGCGGACTGCCTGCCGGGCACACGCGGGTACGCGAACGGTGGAGGCAGCCTGCACCGGAAGGAAGCCGCGGATGCTGCGAAGGCGGAGCATGACCTCCTTGCTGCCGAGTTTGAAACCGTGCATCAACAGTGCAAGGCCGACATGGCCGTCCCTGAGCTCGCCCCTCTGGGCGACAAGCTTGAGTTTCAGCGCAAGCTTGATGACCCACCTCCCTTTCAATATGCATCCCTGGATGCGTTCCCAACGGCGAATGAACGCATGCTCATCCGCAAATGGGCAACCATCCGAGATTCGTGTGTGGCACGTGAGCGTGAAGTCAACGTAATTCCGCCTAACGCAACGCCATTGGATGAATCGTTCATTCGACAAGAGGTTGCCTTCGGGACAGAGGCTGAGGCAAAAGTCAGTGAGCTGGTTGTTGCACTCTATCAACAGAAGCTCACCTACGGCGAGTTTGCGGAGCATCGATATGCCATTGGAAAGGCCGCCATGGATGCCGACCGACAGTACCGCGAGGCGCGCCTGATTCAGGACCAAGACCGGCAGATTCAGGCCCAACAGATTGCCAATCAGCAGTTCGCCAATAGGCTGAATGCGTGGGCCAACTACATGCAGGCGGTGAACGCCCGTCAGCCTCAGACCGTGCGCCTGAACAGCGTGCATTGCACGTCCACCAGCGTGGGCAATACGGTCAACACCAACTGTTTCTGAGCACTTCAGTTTGCAATGAATCGCGGGCAAATCTCGAGACTCACTGCTAATGAGTTTGCTTACGCTACACGCGCTAGCATACCGCGCGCGACTAGGACTCGCCTCCGATGACATTTCGCCAACCCAAGCTGCTTCCTGACGAACCCGCGATTGAAGATTCTTTCGGCGCACACGAGAGAATTGCGAATGCGATTGCCGCGCTGATTGAGACATCCGAAGGAGGCAAAAGCATCCACCTAGACGGCGAATGGGGTGCGGGCAAGTCAACTGTGGTTCAAATGCTTAGGAAGCGCCTATCTGCCAATCGAGCACCGCAATCCGAAAAAGACCCTCGGACTCGAACGTTCGTCTACGACGCGTGGATTCATTCCGGCGATGGCGTGCGACGTGCTTTCTTCGAGAGCCTGGTTAACGACCTGCTTGCTTGCGAATGGATTCGCCCCAAGTCAAAATCTGAGAGCGAGTGGAAGGCAAAGCTCGACACTTTCTCCGGGAAGAGCAAGCGCACTACGAAGCGCTCAAAACCTGAGTTCGAGGCCGGCACGCGGGTTGCATTGGCTCTCGGTGTCACAGGGGCGCTGTTGTCTCCCGTTCTCTACAATCTGATATCAAAGGCTCTTCAAGACTCACCAACATGGCTACTCTGGAGCCTAACAGGATGTGGCGCTGCTATTTTGTTTTGTGCCGTGCTTGGAATCAGTGCGAAGAACGTTCAAGTCCTGTTGACGAAGTCTACTCAGGACGAGACGACGGATACGCTAACGGAACCTGTCCCAACGTCAATAGAATTTCAACAGGAGTTCGGACGTCTCATGAGCGACGTTCTGAACCTACGCGAGCGAAGGCTCGTCATTGTTATCGACAATTTAGACCGCGTCGAACCGGACGAGGCAAAGCAAGTCTGGATTCTTCTACGGTCTTTCCTCGACAATCCCGCATTCCGTGAAAACGAGTGGTTCAAGCGCCTATGGCTCCTCGTTCCGATAGCGGGCGAAAGCTATCTTTCGAAGCTCTCCGTCGGGGGTGAATCTGGCGGTAGCAAAGGGAATACGCTTGAGAAGGTCTTTCAAGTGCGTATGTCGCTGCCACTACCAATGCTGCGGCCCTGGAAAGGCTTCCTTGCCCGGAAGTTGGCAGACTGCTTTGGTGCTGACGAAGATGGAAGCTACGAGGTCATTGCTCGGCTGCTGCATGCTAGCACAGCGCGTGCTGCGCCAACTCCAAGGCAGCTTGTCGTTTTCATAAACGAGCTGGTCGCTCTCTATACGGAGCGGCAGGGCGATATGCCGCTATCAACACTCGCAGCCTATATTCTGTCACGTGACCAGGTGAGGGCGCGACCATGGCAAGTGCCGACGGACATAGCCAAAGTCCACTACCCTCCCACCCTTGAACAAGACTTCGCAACCTTGTACCTGCACGCAGAGAAGTCACCTGATTCTCTATATCTGCTGATTTTGCCGAATCTCCAGCGAGCACTCGAGATGGGAGAGCCGAGCGACCTTTACAAGGTCCTTGAGAGTAGCCCGGCGGCACATGACATTCTGGACCAGTACTTAATTGACTCCCTTACCAGGATGTCCCAGTCCTCTGAGGAGGCACAGAAGGAGCAGGCGCTTTTCCTCGCGTATCTGCGTGCTTTGGTCATGTTCATTGAACCGGCGCTTTCCGGTCACCTCTCGGCTGGCTTTTTGAATCATATCCGCCCAAGAATTGACCGAGTCATGGCGTTGACTGGTTCACTTGACCTGTCAAACCCGAATATAGCAGGAGGAGTCGACGCTTACCTCCAACTAACCAATGACACTAGCTTCGCCACGGCCAAGGTGAGTAGTCTTCTGCATGCAATCTCTGCGATTCCTGATACGAACAGCCCTATAGCTCCGGGGGCGTGGGATTTGTGGACAAGGTCTCTGAATGAGCTACTGTCCAATCAAAGAATCCGGACAGCCGCCACTCGTTCAGAAGGTCGGCATATTTCTTTGCCCATTCCAATCGAAAGGTGGGCTGCAATTTGCGAAAGCCTGGAGGCAGACCCCGTTGGAGCCGCCGTCCTGGCTATGATTGATGTTTCGGCGGACAACGAGAAGCTTTCCGATTGGATTGTGACGGAATCGCTGCCGATGAACGTCGACAATCGTGCAGGAAGAGTCCTCCGGCAGGAATTGCGCACACGAGGCTCCGAGTTTTTCCAACTTGTAACCAAGAAAACTGCTGAGGTGTTTCGCGCACGCACCGACCTACCACGCTCTGAGGTACTAGCGTGCCTGGTTTACCTTGTGGAAGTATCGAAGGAATGTGCAAGGCCATTCCTGAAAGAACTGACGGACGAAGGCATGTTCCTGCAATGGGTTAGGCACAACTCCACATCGCCGTCGTTCACCACCGATGAACACTTCATTCGTTTCGCGGCGCTTTCAATTTGGTCGCAAGGCGACCTCGCCTCGGCGCGGCCTGACAACTTTGCGATAAGCGTCGCAACTGCAATGCGCAATCTATTTCGAACTGGAGCGCCGACCCCCGGTTCTGTCGTAAAAGTTGTCAACGAACTTATTCTGCGCACGAAAATCTATGATGTGCTGCCAATCATCGCTGTGATTGCAGAAGGTGCCCACGAAGTACTGGACCAGATGTTGTTCGGGCTATGTGCTAACGCGGAATTTTTCAACGCTGCAAAAGCCGAACTGTCCGGAGATAGCTGTGCGTCTTCGTCCCAATTCCTGCTTGGGGAAGGTGCAAAGGTTGTACGGAAATTGCTCTCACAAAAAGTAGAACATTTCCAGCGTCTCCACTCACTTCCCAAAGAACAGACTATCTAGTTTGCGCCGGGTAGTCACACGGAATTCTGCCGCCCACTGCGGCCCGAGCACTATGCCATTTTGGAGCCAAGAATTCGAGGATTCTGGGCGCAACGTCGACCGCGTCGTCAACAGGCAAGTATGTCACCGGCTCTGCACGCCAGCATGGAGGCAGCTGTATTGCTACAGCGCTGGCTGCCCCATTGTGCGCAAATCTGTCTTGCCGCACTAGTCGAGTCAATTCACCGCAAACGTTGCGGCGGATGAGCACGGTAAAGCAAGGTCCGCTTGGACAGAGGGTGCTGTACCTCTCCGGGCACTATTCCAACACCCATAGCGCTTCCTCAAGCGCGCTATGGGGGTGGGCGGCGTGGGGACACCATACTGCCGTCAACACGAGAAATGAACGTGAGGGATGCGCCGTCGCCCGCGTACTCACCAGCACATGACATATCGTCCACGCTTACGAAGACTTGAACACAACAAGAATCAGGGACGGACTTGGGTTGCGCAAAAAATACGGACTGTATGCACCAACAGGTACTTTTGCTCCTTATGCGACGCGGCTTTCGCGGTACTGCACTTTTCTCAAAAAGTGCAGTACTCGCCGGGTCCGAGCCAGCGCAGTTTTCTCATTTTTCATGAGAAGTCTTGAGAAAGAGCATCATCGCCAACCGCGAAGGAAGTCTTCAAAATCCGTAGCGTAAGCGCAGCTCATCGGCTCTAGGTCTTCGTCAATTGCCGGACATGTGCTGTGAGCGATGCTCCGACGGAAAAATGTTTGTGCGGGCTCAGGTGTTTCGCGCAACCGGACGTACCGTACCGTGCCACTTGTGTGCACAGGCACTTCGGGAAGCGTCGGACGCGGCGGTAGTTGCTCCTTGCCGCCGTTCAAAGCGGCGGCAAGGCATCTGGCCATAAGGTCCCACACGGTCGCCGACCAACGCGGATAGCTGCGCACATGGGCAATGGCGCCAACATCACTGAGCAGCGTTTCTTCCAGGTGCACTTCGTAGTCGGCGAGTGCGCCGTTTTTGACGCGCCCGATGTCCGCAGTAGCAATGACCCTTTTGCTGGACTCGCGACCACCTCGTCACAGTTCTACAGTAACTCTTAGCATCCTTTGTACTCCGTATCGTTATACATTGTTGCCAGTTTCGCTTTCAACTGAGCAAGCACACTCGGCTCGCTGAGGCCGAGCACTGGGTCCGTGAGGACAAGGTGGTCGCGGCACCAAGCGGGCCAATGCAGCCAATCATCATCCATAGCCAACCACTCGACCGGCCACCGGCGCAGGACGTCCGCCCAGATTTGCATGCCACGTGGCGCAGCGGCGAAATCTTCGCGGTTCATCCGGCTGTGATATGTCGCGCCCACGACGCGCGCCTGCAGCGAAGGTGTGAGTCGGCGCGACACGCGCACGATACTTCCGCGATAACGGCGCACCCAACTGGTGGACAGCACTATTTGCACTTCGGGATACGGTTCCAGCACCTCTTCCAGAAGTTTGCAGTGCTCAAAAAGGCTGTGACCCGGCGAGTTCAGTAAAATTGGACCACGCTTGTGAAGTAAGTAGACGTCCTCGGGATGAAGCACCCCATCGTAATCAAGATACAGCACGCGGCCGCCGGTTTGTCGAGGGGGCGGTATCTGCGGCGTGGGGACCTTCAGTTTTGTTAACATTGCTTACCATATTCCCTGTACAAGTGTGAGCCAACTGCTGTGTGGACATGCAGTCGAAAACTCAGTCGTGCCAGCGGTGGCCGGTGCGAATCCGCGCTGGTGCCTCCGCACAGAGAGACGGCATAATTCCAGTCCTCTGACGCTCCAGTCTCCTCAACGCTCGTTCCCCGTGATTTTTTCAACGGGCACCTGCCGCCCGCTCCGTGAATTCAATCGCTTGGATGCTTTGACGCTGCCTCCAACACGCGACGGGCAGTGGTAATGACGTCGTCGCCAATCACATACGCTGCGGGTGGGAGCTGCGCAATCAATTGAGCCGTTCGTGCGCTAGCGTAAGCGAAACTTCCTTCGCATAGAACGTCAATTCGAAAGGTGGCCACTAGCCGAGTGCCCGCAGCTGCACGGCGGGAAGTCTCATGAACAAAAATCGTGAAGCGCTCCGACACCGGGTATGGGCCACGCGGTGTCGGATAGGTGAGCGCCCGTAGAGCGCGCTGCGACGTCAAACCGCCCGATTCGATGGAAGTGCCGTCGCACACCACGAGCAAGGTATCGCCACTGCAGTCACCCAGATACACAGCGACGTCCGTCTGCACGGCAGCGCTATGTTGCGATATACCCGGGGCATCGCACATGGCTAGTCCTCTCGCGTCTCGATTCGTCTCATGGCGTGTCCTGATTACCGCGCTCGTACACGACTCTCCTGCTACCAACCTGAATCCGCCGGGTGATACGTCGTCGGCCAGTGGTGACGACTGCCACCATCGGTATTTGCGTGGACGTACCACCGTTGTACTCTCTCGCGAGCTTTCCCGGACCGACGGAAATGCCCAGCTTTTTGAAAGCCTCCGCAGCTATTGACTCGAACGTTGCGGCCGGCGCGGGACGGCCTGTATATCGATTTATGCGGGTTTTGGCATATATGCCATGGCCTACTCGTATCAGTTGTCCAGTCGCGACCAGCTTGGCTAGCACACGGGTCAGCTGCGATTGGCTTCCCAGTCCCGACACCTCCGAGCGAAGAATGACGACGCTCTTGCGCCGGCGGATGGAGCGCACGACACGAGTCTCCAGTGTCATCGTCGCCAGTAGCCCGGCACATTGCCGGATGAAGCCAATCGCAAAGAAGTCTCCCGATTGCTGCGTCGACTTGCATCCCGCAGAACGCGACCAGTACCAAACGAGCGACGCTTCAAAACGGGTCTCCCCGCCGCATACGGAGCATGATGTCCGCGACCGCGGGTTGATGGTCTCTACTAGCCAGATGGAGCAGCACAGCAAGGCCGATTTCTGAAGCAGAATGAGATGGGTCCACGCGCATCCGCGCGATTTTTACCGCCCGCTGGCCAGTGGCAACAGCCTCCCCACGTACTCGCCCTACCGAGTCAACAGACACTGTGAACCGACCGGCCGCATTTTGCACAGACGCTCGCTCCCGCTCCACGAGGCAGGTCACATGCGTTACGCGGCCCCGTTGTGTAGTCGGCACCGGCCTATTTGCTATCACGGGACCGTCCTCCGATATGAGTTGTGCGCTCTCATATCGGTGTAAAGCGTGATATGCGTCAGCCCAAATGTCTGGAACGCCGCTGTGCTGTATGCACCGGGTGTACAGCTCTTGCATCCATCGCAGGTCTGAGCCGAAACGGCCAACGCACACGGCAATGGCGATATCCTCGCCCTGCCTGAATGTTGCATGGTCTACCGCATAAAACGACGTCACGACTGCTCCCTGTTTACAGCGCGTCGAATCGACCGCCATTCGTGGAATTCGCGTACGCCGGCTACGTAAAGCACACGCATACGCAACGTAGAGAGCGCACTCACCGAATCGACGATTGCTGGCAAGCCGCCAAGTACCCCAAGCGCATCGCACATGCCGGCGCTATCTGAACCGCGGAGACGCTGTTTAGCATTGCCGCCACCCAGCAACTGAGCTTGCGGGAAAGGCCGGTCGCGAAACAGCTTCCGCGCGTTGCTCGCGCTATTGCCTAAAGTCAAAAGCCACCTCGATTAGGCGCCGTGCGAACTCTTGCAGCCCGCCTAAAACCGATAGAGTGGAGTGTAGGCGTTTACGTTGTACATGTAAATGTCTACACGTTAAGTGTAGAACATTTGAGTGCTGTAGACATCTGCGTTGTCGTCATGAAAATGACGACATGAAAAAATCCAGTGAGCCATCGACCCTGCCAGAGCGCTTCGCAACGAACCTGAGGAAGTATCGCGTTGGACTGGGAATGTCGCAGGAGGAGCTCGGTAGTTACGTCGGCGCCGACCGAACGGTCATCAGCCGTCTGGAACGAACATTCGGCAACCTGACGTTAGAACGTGCGGAGGCACTCGCGAGCGCGCTGGGCATCGATGTTCGTGTTTTGATGAGTTTCTCTGGAAAGGACGAAATCCAGCGGCAGCCTCCGACGGGGGACGTCTCGAGCGCTGCGGTTGGCGCCAAGGTCAAACAATTGCGGGAGAAGGCGGGCCTTTCGCAGAAACAGCTAGGGGAGTTAGCCGGAGTTGACCGCAATTTCATCTCGCGGGTTGAAGCGCCGCACGGACGGGGCACGCCCTTGAAGCTTGCGACGCTCGAGAAGCTGGCAGCAGCGTTCGGAATCCATCCTGTCGAGCTGCTTTAGGCCCGAGAGACTGGCGTTTATCCACCGCTCAGCCAGCGATGGACGATATCCCGCCGCCAGCGCAGCAGTTCCCGGTCGTAGAACTCGGCGCACGGTGGTAGCAGCCACGGACGATGCCTTGCTCGCAAGATGACTGTGCGCAAGGAAACGCCGAGCAGTTCGGCGAGCTCGAATGGGTGGAGATAGGCCGAATCTGAAAGAGAGTGGGTGTTGGTCTTATCCAGCCTGTAGAGAATCGATTTTATGTCGCAGCAGAAGCGAAACATCCCGGCGCTCACTTTGACGACGCCGAGCCACCCACATCCAGCGTTCGCGTAATTCGAACGGCACATCATGTGCGGGGCATGACCTACCCGGCCCCTCCTACCCTTCGCTCCTAAAACGGGTTGTTCACTCGACGTCGCTATATGCCTCTGGAACGGATGCGACACTCGGGCCCGCCGCTGCAGCCCGGATTGACGCACATCGTACCGCTCCACGCACCGCGGGACGCTGTGAGACGCATAACGGCAGTGCTCCTGCATTTCGTCAATCAGATACAGCACGTCCGCGTTCGCACATTGCCTTGCTGGGCGAGACTTGCATGGGATTTAGCCGTTAGAAAATGCTTAACGAAGCCGTTATTCCGGCGCGGACGGTCGCCGTGACCGCGCCCTTTCACCATCCTGACCTGACTGTCGGTAATCCCGGCTCCGAATCGCACGAGTACAGACACGTCCGACTGACATACGGGGAGTTCGAGCATCACGTGCGGAAGCTTCTTGCCGCGGACGGTTGGTCGGCTCAGCGGGTTGCCAATATTATTTCCGCCCTGCACGGCTGGATGAAAGTGCTCGGAGTCAGCGCAAAGGACACTGTCGCCGAAGAGCTGAGCACCCGCTTTGCACAGGCATTCAGACGGTATGAGGACGAGATTGCCACGCAGCTCTCAAGCCGTACCCAAAAAGACCGCCAGGAGCAGTTGCACAAGCTGAAGCAACTGTATGACGCCGTGTCCATTGACGACGTGCTTCCGGCCGTCTTCAGTGATGCATTGGGTTTCGCCGTTGAACGCAGCGGAGAAACCCTCGCCCAGATAGGTCGACTGTCCGGAATCTACCCTCAAGTCCTCGGCCGGTGGATACAGGGACACGAGATTCCACAATACCAATCCATCTTCGCGAAGATTCCCGGGCTCGAGCAAGCTTTGGGACTGCCTCCGAACACTTTGCTTAACCGGTTACCGCAGCGGCGTCGCGAACGATACGAGCGCCGAGCTGCCGAGGCGGCTGCCCCGAGAAAGGATAAGTCACCCAAAGCGAAGCGCGGCGAGAAAGCCATATGTCACATTCGGCCGACTGCGCGCCTGAAGGCTCAATGGGAGGAACTGATTAGGTTCAAGACTGACACGACCCGCGACGGCGCGACAGCTCGAAACAGTTGGCGCCTCAAGTCCGTCGAAAGCAGTGGATTTCGTATTATTTGGGCGAATGTCTGCGATGGTTCGGTGTGCGCTACAGCAGGAGTGCATTGGAGCGTCTTTGCACCGTTCCTCGGCTTCATCACAACGCATTCGGTTCGCGGGCGCACTGTGCCACTCGAGCATGCAGATACGCTTGCCTGGCTGACATCGACTGTCCACATCAAGTCGTTTGTCCAGTTTCTTCGCATGCGGGCCAATAACGTCACGCATCATGGTGTGATAACGCTGTTGAGCAACGCCCGGTCCCATCTGCGACCGAGTACGGGTTTCCTGTGGCTGCACTCCGAACTGGCCGACGACCTCTGCCTCGCCGGCGACAAGCGTGCGCATGATATTGCAGCTCACGACAATCCTGAGCAGGCGTGGCGCACCCACTGTGAGGAGGCTTATCGCGAATTGCTTCAACTGGAAAAGTCGCTTGCCGCGCAGTCCCCCGTGCGTTGTGTCCGCAGCCCTGCACGACGCATTGAGTCGATACTGGCAAGCGATTTTCCACTAAAAAGTCTGGTGAAGATGGTGCGCGACCTGGAAGCAGACGAACCACCGCAGGCGCACCATCGGGACTACGTGGCGTGGATTCGCGACGTCTTGCTCTGCAAGATGCTAGTCAGCAATCCATTGCGCGTCGGACAGTTCAGCGTGATGCGGTTTCGGGGCGACCGCCCGAACCTCTATCAAAGTAGCGACGGAGGCTGGCGTCTGCGGTTTGACCCGAGTGACTTCAAGAACGAGAAGGGTGCAGCGTTCGAGGAATATGATGCAGCCGTGGAACCGTCCGTCTGGCCCTGGATTCGCCGCTATCTGTCTGAAGCACGAGCGCATCTGCTCGGTGCCGATACGGACTATCTCTTCTTGCCGGGCGTCGAAGGGCCAAACCGGGGAGCCGGTTATGCTGCCATCGACATTGAGCCGTGCGGCAACTGGATTGCAGACGGCCTATCCGCACGGGTGAAAGTTGTAACCGCTCGGTACGCACCTGACACGGATGGCTTTGGGCCACACGCGTTCAGACATATTGTTGCCACGGACCACCTGAAACGCCATCCGCAGGATTACATGACGGTCGCCCAACTGTTGCACGATAAACTGGCGACCGTGATGAAAGCCTACGCTCACCTGAAGGTGGATGACGGATTGAGAACTCTGCACGCCGGCGTCGCGCAAGCAGCACGCGAACTAGACGGTTACGGAATGTGATGCTGATGCGGGCCCGCCATTACGGCGTCCACCCAACTCTGGTCGACGCCGTTCATTTTGCACCGCGGGTTGAAATAACCGACGCCAAGTCGACGGTCGGCCAAGTTGCAGCATAAGCGGCGAACACGAATAGGCAGGGCCCCGCTCTCACGGTGCATTTTCCTTATATCACTGGCTCACCTGAATTCCACTCGGCAAACAGCATCCGTTCGACTTCAAGCATTGTCACCCTATGCCTGTCGAGCAGCTCACCGAGATGCTTCTGGTCCAGCAACTCAACGCAGTTCAACGTGGCATTCTCTTGCGCCTGCCGGTTAAAGAACTGGTTCGTGATGCAGACCTTCTCGAAAGTCACACCGGGATGTCGACGACGATAGAACGCCTCTCCGGCCACGACTTCCTTGACGGCTTCCCATCCCAGCCTGATTCCTTCGGTCCCGCTCGTCTTGGCCTGGATAAGCTGCCCTCGATGACCGTCAATGGCGACAACGTCGACGCCATTGTCACTTGTTCCAGGCGTGCGATAGCAGTCATAGCCACGCTTGCTCCAAAGCGCTCCCACAAGACATTCAAAGTGCTGCCATCCCATACGGAGCGCCATATCGAGAGTAATGCGCTCATCAATCGAGGCGCTCTGCGAGTCGGGGACGACATCCGCAATGTTAAAGTCCGCGGGCGCCACATCGCCCGCGCCGTTCAGCATGTCTTCTGCCAGCCCCCGTTTGTAGCCCAGCAACTGGTCAAGCTTGACGTCGAAAGTCGTGAAGTCGGGCGCATGAACAACGGGATAGTAGACATAGACCGGCTTCTTCTGGTTGATGCGGTACGCCCGGTCAGTGGCCTGGTCTTCCTTGGCGGGGTTCCAGGTTCGCGAGTAGTGGATGACATGGTTTGCAGCCTGGATATTGACACCAAACCCGACAGCAACGGGCGAAAGCACCAAGACACCAAACCCGGGCGAGTCCTGGAAGGACTTGATTCTCTTCTGGCGACTGGCGACGTGACTCGACGACGCGCTGGTATCCCCATTGATGATGTCCGGACGCAACCCGAATTCGGCCTCGATATAGTGTTGCAGAAGACGCTGAATTTCACGGAACTCGCAGAAGACAATTGCCTTCTCGCCCTTGGCCTTGATTTCATGAAGCTGCCTGAGGAGCCAGTCGAGCTTGGGTGACTTTGCGCGATACGCGCTCGGGGACTCCGGCTTGAATACGCTCAGTCCATACGGCCGCGGGTCCGTGCATACCAGCCTCAGATAATGCAGCAGCCCGAGGTGGTTCTTGAACGGCGTCGTATGGTTCGGCTCATTGCGTTTCTTGAAACTGTCTACAGCGTTGGCGTACAGGTTGCGCTGGATACCCGAAATCGGCAGTTGCCGACAGTCTTCCACCACGATTTTGGGTGGCAGTCCTGTGTCCACTTGAGTCTTGAGGCGCCGGAGAATCTGCGGCGAGATGCGCGCCCGCAATTCTTCGACGCGTGCCTTTTCCTCCTCGGTCCTGGCTTCAATCGGTTTTCTGTACCGCTGTCCAAAATCGTTGAGAGCACCGAGCAAACCAGGTTGAACATAGTCGAACAGGCACCACATGTCAGCCAACGTGTTCTCGACCGGCGTTCCCGTACAGGCAATCTTGAATGCGACATTCTGTTTCTTGGCAGCGCGCGTCACCATTGCGGCAGGATTCTTGATGCGCTGTGCTTCGTCACACACCATCAACGACCACTTCTGCGCAGCGAAGGAGAATTCAAGGTCGCGCAGCGTTTCATACGTTGTCAGGACCACCTTGGAGTCGCCGACCCAGTCCGGTTTCAGAAACTTGACGAGACCATCCTCGGTTTGAAGACGCTGGTCAATCTGAACACGTGGTACCCGAAGTCCGGTGAGGCCCTCGCCGTAGGCCGTCAGGAGTGGCAGTGCACCGGGTTCAAAAAACTTGTTCGCCTCCTCTGCCCAGTTTTCGAGCAGTGAGACGGGAGCGACAACCAGCATGGGGTCCATATCGGGCTCCCGCTCCAGCAGCCACGCCATCAGCGCAAGCAGCTGAAACGTCTTGCCCAGCCCCATGTCGTCTGCGAGGATTGCTCCCCGGACCTGGTAGTCGGTCTGCAGACTGAACAGATGCTGCATCCACGCGAGGCCCTCCTGCTGGTGCGGCAGCAGGGCGAACTCTGGACGGATGCTCGTGGGGACCTTCGGTTGCGCGGGCACAGCCTGCAGCGCCTCGCGGCGCATCTCCTCATACTCGAGCGCCTGGATATTGGCCCGCAACACCAACTGCTTCTTTGGCCTTCGCTCCTCGCGTCGCTCGCGTTGGCCACGCTCCGGGTCAAATGGCTTGTCAGAACCCACCGCAGAGAAGACTTCCTCGAACGTTGTGACAATCTCATTCGCATCAGCCAGCGAAATTGGGTCCTTCAGCCACGGGACATCCAACGCGGCTGAACCCTTCGCCTCAGCGGCCTGCACGTCCTTCCTGAGCTTTTCGATGGCTGGTTTGCTGGTAGGAACTGCGACCGGTTCACCTCCATCTTTCGGTTGGTAGACCACGACCGGCAGGACATTGTCAGGAAACCACCCCTCCTCCTCATTCTTCTTCGCGATGTACGCCGAGTGGTAAGGCTTTTCAACACCGATGGACTCGATGCGTGCTGAATAGCCGCTCAGGTCATGTACCTGGGCATAAGACACAAGGGTCGGCGGCGTCTGACGCTGCGCGAGTGCCGCCGTCAGGTCCTTTAAATGCTGCTCGGCATCCCCCTGCACAACCAGGTCGTAGCCCTGCCACGCGAGGAGCTGATGACCAAGCGCCAGCGCCCTTGAGAGCGCCTTGACGAAAGCTGATAGCTCGTCGTCATTGAGCCAAGGGCTCTCCGAGGCAGTCGGACCGCTTGCTACAGCTGTTTCGATGAGCAGACCAACCCGCACCGGATATCCCGCGGCGTCGCGCTCGAATACCGGCACGAAACGCTCGTAGTCAAGACCAGCATCCTCACGCGCCTGCTCAAACTGCGCCTCTTCGATTACGTCGACGGCGTCCGCGCCCAGCGCGGCATAGGGATTCAGTAGGAATGCCTGGGCTCGCGAACCGGCCACACGCCGCCCGGGCAGCCGCTTGATTTCCCGCAGCACGGTCCGCACTTTGGGTGTGACCAGAACCTGAACGATACCCTCTGGGGTGACGATGTCATACCGGTCACGAATCTCTCGCGCGCGGTCGAAGGCGTCAAGCCAGTCCGAAGGAGCCCCGTCGAAACCCGGCTCAATTTCAACAACGTGGTCATCGGACACATTGACCGAACGCCTCAGCCCGATATGAAGTTTCTCCGGACTCAGCACCACCGACCTGTAAAGGAAATCATCAAGTCGTGCACCAGCTTCAAGTGCTAGCTTGCGGATTCGTCCCCAACCCTGGCGATTGACCACATCGGTACGTTCGTCTTCGCTGCGCCGTGAGAACGCAACCACTGCCTTGAAAAGGTCCCACTGGGCGGGGCGCATGAGCGCCTCCGCAGGTCCGTCAGCCATGACCGGGCCGGTGAATGCACCGCGAAATTCGCCCCCTTCGTCGGAATGCCATCCATCCAGTGCAATAGCAAAGTCGCGGTCGGACAACGAATGACTGCTTCGAAGGGCGGGGCGGGTCTCAGTGAATGAGGGAAGTCGAAGAATCTCGCGCAAAGGCGCATAGTCCGACCGCTCAAGAGCCCCGTACAGCGAATCCCAGTCCAGCAGAAATCCATCGTCTGTTTGCCCGGCGAGGCCATCATCAGCCAGTTGCGTGAGATAGCCCTCGACCAGGCTCCCCTCAACATTCACACCGTCCGCAGCCAGATGACGGGTCAGGACTACTCCCGCCGGCGACCAGACTCTTCCCCACGACGTCACGTCGGGTTCTTTTGCTTTCTTGAATAGCTTGAACACGGTTGACCTATCTCCACCATCCCTTGCCCGGCTTGGCGCGGAAGCCCCAGCGCGTCAGCACCTGATTGACCATTTCGTCGCTACTGAAGCCGCGGACCCAAAGGTTGCCTCCCATGGATGTCTTGTCGTCGACTTCCAGTCCATGTATCGCAGCGAACCGTCGGAGCGCGACGTTCGAATAGGATTCGGATGTCGTCCCGCTCCGATTTGATGGTGAGCCCCCAACCCCACGCTTTGCGGAAGACAAAGACTGCTGTAGATTGTCAATTACGATGACCGCCCGAGCGACAACTATCTTGGCCGGTCGGCGGGGTTAGTTGTCGCTGCTCAGTTCGTCA
>Ga0207667_10004530_pt1 | contig 17023 bp, 10 predicted proteins | sample KBSCornC52_FD_184301 | JGI IMG/M metagenome (GOLD analysis project Ga0207667, IMG submission 184301) | Corn rhizosphere microbial communities from Kellogg Biological Station, Michigan, USA - KBS Corn C5-2 (SPAdes) (version 2) | ecosystem: Host-associated > Plants > Roots > Rhizosphere > Soil ...
AGCATTGGACAGTTTGCTCGAATTAAAAAACAGGGGCGAATCTGTAGCGATGTTCATCTCCGACCAGCGCATGCCCGAAATGGAAGGGGTTGACTTTTTGGCGCAGGCGATGGAATATTATGATGATGCGAAAAAAGTGTTGCTTACGGCCTATTCTGATACAGACGCCGCCATAAAAGCGATCAATAACGTAAGGCTTGATTATTATCTGACGAAGCCCTGGGATCCGCCTGAGGAAAGATTATACCCTGTTATCAATGACCTGCTGGACGACTGGCAAAATGATTTTCATCCCGATTTTAAAGGCATCAAATTAACAGGGTACCAGTTTTCGCCAAAGAGCCACGAGATCAAGGAATTTTTATCAGGCAACTTGATACCTTATCAATGGCTGGATGCAACGGATGAAGAAGGCAAGCAATTATTGCAACTGAATCATTTTGAAGCAAAGGATTTGCCCGTCATATTTTTTGAAGATGGAACGATGATTTCAAACCCGAGCATCATTGATGTTGCGAAAAGAATTGGCTTAAATCCGGATGTAAAAAACGAGATTTTTGATGTGGTGGTAATTGGCGCCGGTCCTGCCGGATTAGCCGCTTCGGTGTATGGCTCGTCGGAAGGATTAAAAACATTATTGATTGAAAGAAGAGCGCCGGGAGGACAAGCGGGCACCAGTTCGCGTATTGAAAATTACCTCGGTTTTCCTTCGGGATTGAGTGGCGCTGATCTTACACGCAGGGCTATTACACAATCAGTAAGATTTGGAACCGATTTTCTTTCACCTCAATCAGTAAAAGCCATACAGGTGCAGGATAATTACAAGAAAATCATTTTGGGCGACGATAAAGAAATAATGGCCAAAGCGATAGTAATTACTACAGGCGTAGATTATCGCCAGTTGACAACACCAGGGATTTCGCAGTTTAAAGGAGCCGGCATTTATTACGGCGCGGCAAATACAGAAGCTTCCGCATGTAGAGACAAAGTTGTTTTTATTGTTGGAGGCGGAAATTCAGCAGGGCAGGCAGCGATGTATTTGTCAAAATTTGCTAAACAGGTAAATATTCTTATCCGGAGAGATGATCTGTCATATACGATGTCGTCTTATTTAATAGATCAGATAAAAGGTGTCGGGCATATTTCAGTTTGTACTTCGGGGGAAGTTATTGAAGCGAAAGGCAATGAAAGATTAGAGCAGCTGACGATTAAAAATATTAAAACAGGAGAAATATACACAGAAGATGCTGCGGCACTGTATATTTTCATCGGTGCAAAGCCTTTTACAGATTGGCTGGACCAGGAAATTATTACCAACGATAAAGGGTTTATTGAAACGGGTAGAGACCTTCAGCACTATGATAATTTTAAAAAGATCTGGAAGCTGGATCGGGACCCTTATTTATTAGAAACAAGCTGCCCGGGAATTTTTGCGGCAGGAGATGTGCGTGCAGGGGCCATGAATCGCGTGGCATCTGCTGTGGGCGAAGGTTCTATGGCGATAAGCTTTGTACATAAATACCTGGCGGAAATATAGTTGACAGCTAAAACTTCCACTTGAAGTTGAATAACTAAATCAACTATTGATCAGATATTGTCTCACATGCAGGTGGATTCCTTCCATCGCTCTATCCAGTTGCTTGTTAATATTTTCTGAACCGATGTTCCTTCAAGAAACGAAAAGGAGAATAAAAGTCAAACAATTCTTTTACTTGCGGCAACTAAAAAAGCTACATCGAAATTTAGAAAAGAACATCCGAAGAACGCGAAAAATAAAGTATCTAAAAATATCAATTCATAATTTCAGTTATCTTTAAGAGACCGGCAGTAAAACGACAAATTTCGTGAATTCTATTTTTTTTGTTGAATAAATCACTATTCTATTTATTTAAAGGCAATTGAATAATAAATTCACTTCCTTCTCCATCTTTACTTTCCACCTTTATTTCTCCGCCATGTGCTTTTATAATATCATAACTCAGGCTCAAACCCAGTCCTGTTCCTTCTCCTGTAGGTTTTGTAGTAAAAAATGGTTGAAAGATTTTGTCAAGAATGTTTTGCGGAATGCCGTTGCCATTATCTTTTACTTTTATTTCAACTTTATTGTCAATCTTCTTTGTGCTTACTGAAACTGTCGGTTCGTATGAAATATGATTCTTGCTTTTTTGTTCGTTCACTGCATAAAATGCATTGTTGAAAAGGTTGAGTAACACTCTTCCAATATCCTGCGGAAGGATATTTATTTTTCCAATTGATTGATCAAAATGAGTTTCAAAGGTTGCATTAAAATTCTTGTCTTTTGCACGAAGGCCACGATAGGAGAGACGCAAATATTCATCTGCTAAAGCATTGATATCAGTTGGTTCTTTTTGTCCGGAACTTTTCCTGGAATGTTGCAGCATTCCTTTTACGATGGCATCGGCGCGTTTTCCATGATGGTTTATTTTCTCTTCGTTTTCTCTAAGGTCATTTAATATTTCGCTTTCCAATTGTTCATCTCTTTCTGCTTTTGGCTTTATGCGTTCAGCTTTCAGCTCTTCAATCAATTCTTTATTTACATCAGAAAAATTATTTACAAAATTCAAAGGGTTTTGAATTTCATGCGCAATGCCGGCAGTTAGTTCTCCAAGGCTTGCCATTTTTTCTGTTTGAATTAGTTGGGATTGGGTCGATTTTAGTTCTGATAAAGATTTACTTAATGCCGCTGTTCTTTCCTGCACTTGTATTTCAAGTGTTTCATTTTGTGAAGCAAGTAATTGCTGTTTCTCCTGCTCCTGCTCGAGGTTTTTTTGAGAAAGTTCGTTTACGTGTATGAGTTGTAAACGTAAATCACGGTTAGCAGATCTGAACCCCCACGCCAAATGAAGTGCATACGTCAATGGAATTCCTAACTGTGGAAAAATCATTTGCACTAAAAGCAATTGCGGTGTATAAACCGGAAACCAATTAAATACGTCGATCACAATTAAGAATAAGCCCGCCTGTTGTATCAGGAAACCAATCAATAAAATCCAAAACCCGGTTGCATTATTTCTGATACCAAGAATAAACATCCTGATGACTTCAAAATATACCAATATTGAAACAACACCTAATAAAAAAGCAAAACGTGGATTTAGTACCGCAAACACGCATGTACTCATCCCGGCAACTATAAACCATGTCCGGCGAGGCATTTTTCCTTTGTAGTATAAAGCATAAAGTACAAGCAAGAAAAAAGGATTAAGCCATGCAGCTGTTATGGACGTGGTATTACTTGCTCTTAATAATGGCTCCCATTCACTTTCTTTAAACGTAAAATAAATGGAGGTAAATACAACACAAAAATTAAGCAGCAATAACATAGTAATCAAGCTGGCCAATCGCTTTGGATAAAAGAGCCAGACGAAAAAAAAGTAGATGCTAAAAATAAATATGATACCAATAGCGACAGATAATGAAGTGAAATTGTCTATATCTGCCAGTGGCTCAACCTCAGGAAGTGAAATTAATAGCCGAAAACCCACGTGTTTATTAGCATAACCAGCTCGATTTGCATGCATATTTGAATAGTGTACAAGTAGTGTATGATGCGACTGGCTATCCAAACTAATAATAGTTGGCTTATGTGGCACAAACATTTTTTCATCTTCTATAGTACTTCCAACTGCACCATACCGTTGTATTAATTTCCCATCGAAAAAAATTTCTGAAGCTCCAAATTGGGCCATGCGCAGTATAATCGGTTTACCTCTTAAATTCACAGGCACGCTAAAGGCTTTCCGATACCAGCCGACACCCTGCATTGCTAACGGCTTACCATTTCTGTTTTGCAATAACTCAGTATTTGCAACATTCCAGTTGGCGTTATTTGAATCCATCGCCGACAGATCATTTCCCGCATGAAATAACCATAATGAATCAATCGGTAAATGATTATAGCGAATTACCTCTGACCAATAACCTTTATCTTCAAAATTCTGCGCTGTACAAAAAAAGCTTAACAAGACAAAGCATGTTAGTATAAACAAAATACGCCCTCTCTTTGCCGGGTAAATTGACTTGATGCTCATACATAAGAGTTTACAGGTAAAGAAATTATAAATTCACTTCCTTCACCTCCCTTACTTTCCACTTTTATCTCTCCCCCATGCGATTTTATTATATCATAACTCAAACTCAATCCCAATCCGGTTCCTTCGCCTGTTGGTTTTGTGGTAAAGAATGGCTGAAAGATTTTATCAAGAATCGTTTCCGGAATGCCATTTCCATTGTCGCGAACGGTAATGGTAATCCCATTTTCTGTTTTTTTTGTAGTAACGAAAACTATCGGCTTGTACGAAATAAGATTCTGGCTTTTTTGTTGGTTTACTGCATAGAAAGCATTGTTGAACAAGTTTAGAAGCACCCTTCCAATATCCTGCGGAATGACATTAATTTTTCCAATCGTTTCATCAAAATTCGTTTCCATGGTTGCATTAAAATTTTTGTCTTTTGCTCTAAAACCATGATAACTGAGTCGCAGATATTCATCTGCCAAAGCATTAATATCGGTTGGCTCTGTCTTGCCTGTGCTTGCTCTTGAATGTTGCAACATTCCTTTCACAATGGCATCAGCGCGTCTGCCATGCTGGTTTATTTTTTCCTGGTTTTCTTTAATCTCATTTGAGATAGAAATTGCTTCTTCAACATTTCCGGATTTTAATTCTTGCTGTAATTCGTCAATCATTTCCTCGTTTACTTCAGAAAAATTATTCACAAAGTTCAATGGGTTTTGAATTTCATGGGCAATGCCTGCGGTAAGTTCTCCCAACGAAGCCATTTTTTCAGATTGGATAAGTTGAGATTGTGTGGATTTTAATTCATGTAGTGTTTGCTCCACCTTTACTTTTTGTATATCTGTTTCTCGTTTTTGTTTTTGCAACAAAATATAGGCTTTTTGTTTATGCCTGTTATTCCTCCAAAGAAACAATCCAATTAATAAAAGGAATAGCAATACGGCTAATAAAATATATGTTTTTAGCGTGTTTTGTACCTGCTTTCTTTCATTATCAAGTTCCTGCTGGTGTAACTGTTCATTAAAAGCAAGATTTTGTTTTGATTGGGCAAATAAATGATCTTTTGCACTCATCATTAGTTCTGAATATTTAAATGCACTATCCGTAGCATGGGTAGATTTATAATTATCTACCATAATTGCACACGCATCAACCAATTTAGCAGGTATTGCTGTTTGTTGCGTAAGCGCTACAGCTTCACGTGCATAAAAAACAGAAGAATCTAAAGCATTCATATTTTTGAAAACAGCAGCTATTCCAATATATCCCTCAATAAAGTCAATTTTATTTTTCGAAATGTTGACCCCACTTTTATAATATTGAAGTGCCATTGGATATTCTTTTTTTTGAGAATAAATTGCACCGAGATAAAAATTTGGAACCGGCCATTTAAATTCATTTCTGGTACATAAGTCATAGCACTTTTGTAAGTAATACAATGCAGAGTCTATTTTGCCTAAATGAAAATAAGTTTCTCCTAATTGCCCCAAAACGATTTCTTCCGGAAAATTGAAAGATTTGTTAATCAATTTTTGTTTATTGTAATAAAAAAACGCTTTTTGATAATTGCCCGAATAAAAATAGACACCGCCGATAAAACCTATTGACCATCCAATAAGTATTGAGTCTTTCAAATTTTGAGCAAGTTCAAGTGCCTTTAGTTCTGTTTCAAGTGCTTTAGGATAATTGCCCTTTTGAGATAACGCTTCACCCATTCTATTCAAAATCTGAACTTCTCCTTTTTTGTAATTCAGCTTTCTTGCTAGCTGCAAACCTGTAAGGGCATAGGTGATCGCAGTATCCGGATAAGACCACTGGTATTCCCAAACCAGGTCCCTGTATAAATTAACCTTACTGGTGTCTTCACCGGCAATTGCTAATCTCTTTTTTAGACTATCAGTAAAGCTTTGTTGTGCTACTGTATTTGAAATACAAATAGAAAGAAAGGTGACCGTAAAAAATATTTTTTGAATTAAATTATTCATTGTGATTAAACAATTTAAAAAGGAAGTTTAATAATAAACTCACTTCCTTCACCTTCTTTACTCTCTACTTTTATTTCCCCTCCATGTGCTTTTATAATATCATAACTCAAACTCAAACCCAGGCCGGTTCCTTGTCCTGTAGGTTTTGTAGTAAAAAATGGTTGAAAGATTTTGTCTGAATTTTTTTGTAGAATTCCATTTCCATTATCTCTTACAGTGATCTGAATTTTGCCATCACATTCTTGTGTGCCAACAAAAACAGTTGGCTGATACGAAATAGAATTTTGTTTTTTTTGTTCGTTCACTGCATAAAAAGCGTTATTGAAAAGATTCAATAATACTCTTCCAATATCCTGCGGAATGATTTTTATTTTTCGGGTCTTTTCCTCAAAATCTGTTTCCAATAAGCATTAAAAGGTTGCCAACATATAAAGCTGGCAACCCTAAATAGGAACAAATTTATATTTCTACTCTGCCCCCATTTTTGAAAAATCTCCGAAAATATATTCTCTTGAGATTTTTCCATCTGCATTAAACTCGTCAAACATCACCATCGGCACTTTAACAATTTCTCCTGTTTTCTTTGATTTCCCCGACCATGTCCACCATGATTGCACCACCATCGTATTATCCTTTTTGTAGTGAAGGAAATCCGGATAGCCAAACTGAACCTGTTTAATGTCGTCAAATTTGTCAAAATCACTCTTCCACATTTTTACCGCATCAGCAATTGGAATAAAATCAGTCATGCCCGACACCCACCATTTGGCAGTATCCGCATAATAGTTTTGGGTTGTCGTAAAATTGTTGGCAAGATAATCCTTGTTGGCATTGTTTACCACCTCAATGTAAGGGTGTTTAATGTAGATGGTGCCATTTTCTTCCTGCTGGCAAAAAGCGGTGATTGTCGATAGAAATAAGACCGCTGTGATTAGAACCTTTTTCATTTTTTAAAGTTTTATTTTTTCCTACTCGTTTGGCTTTTCGGAATCGCCCCCGCAAAAAGCCTTGTGGGAAAGCCCCGTTTTTTAGAGTGATTTACAGACTTCACTTATTATTTTCATGAATCAATGAACTGCATTGGTTTTGAATTGATTTATGTTGAAAATTTTGGAACATATTTTAATGTTGAAAGAATTTCCTTAGGTGTGAATTCCGTGAAAGTACGTATTCGACGACCTTCCATGCTTTCCAGCAAAATCTTGTTTGTAAGTTTTTTTAAAACACGAAAATGATTGTTTCCAAAAGCCCGATGGGTTTTACATAGATTTTAAAACAACCAGTTCATTAAAGGATAATGAATTAAGTAAGAGAAAGAAGGTAAGAGAAAAATATTTTTACAAGGATGGATTAAAAGAAAATGAGCGTCTTATTTTTCCTTTAATAAAGATAAACGAATACTATTGGTTATTTCAAAAATATTTTTCGTTATGGAAAAATATGTTTTCAATTTTCGGATACTGACGCATCTTCGATACATGAGGCGATAAATTCAGTTGCGTCAGATTTTATAATGGTATCTGAATCATCAGTGTGGTTCCTTCCCCTTGCTTACTTTCCACTTTTATTTCTCCTCCGTGCGCTTTGATGATATCATAACTCAGACTGAGGCCCAATCCTGTTCCTTCTCCGGTTGGTTTGGTCGTAAAGAATGGTTGGAAGATCTTATCAAGAATTGTTTGGGGAATACCCTTGCCGTTATCACTAACGGTGATGCTTACACGATTTTCGAGTTTCCTTGTAGTGAGCGAAACCGTTGGTTCATAAAGAGGTGACACCTTTTCAAAAGGTGTCACTTCTTTATGCTGCTCTTTCTGTTTTTCGTTTACGGCATAAAAAGCATTATTGAACAGATTGAGTAAAACTCTTCCGATATCCTGAGAAATGATATTTATTTTACCGATGCTTTCATCAAGATCCGTCTTTATTGCGGCATTGAAGGATTTGTCTTTGGCTCTCAAACCGTGATAACTTAAACGCAAATATTCATCTGCAAGTGCATTGATATCTGTTGGTTCTTTTTGCCCTGAGCTTGAACGTGAATGCTGCAACATGCCTTTTACAATAGCATCTGCACGTTTTCCATGATAATTGATCTTCCCTGCATTTGCCTTAATATCATTCAATACCTCATCTATGATTTGCGCATCTCTTTCTGCTTCAGGCTTTTGGCATTCGGCCCTCAGTTCTTCAATCAATTCGGCATTTACCTCTGCGAAATTATTAACGAAGTTTAATGGATTTTGTATCTCATGGGCAATGCCGGCAGTAAGTTCGCCCAATGATGCTAATTTTTCTGACTGAATCAATTGCGCCTGCGCAGCCTTTAATTCGTTTAACGTAGTATTCAAACTATTGTTTGCTTCAGACAGCGAAATGTTTGATTCATCCAGTTCCTGTCTCGTCAGCAAAAGGTCATCAGTCATTTTATTAAAAGCCCGGCCCAATTCTCCAATTTCATCGTTTCCTGTTTTTTGAATCCGTTGTGCCAGATCGCCCTTTCCTACTTTGTTTGCAGCATTTCGCAAAGCCCTTACGGGCACCAAAATCGTTCTTGCAAGCAGGTAACCAATGAGAATGCCGATCAATAAAACGATGGCACTTACAACGAGTGAAGTGATGCGGATCTTTTTTTGACTTTCTGCAATCTCTTTTGTGGAAAATGCAAGCATCACGGAACCGGACATTACCGATGTTATAAACGGGGCACGTTTTACGATCAGTGAATCTGAAGATTCAATCGTCGCTTTAGGGTGTTGATTTTCGGGAAATGTTTTAAAGACAGTAGAGTTGACTTTATAATTTGTATGATCGTTATTCCAGGTGGTATCATTTTCCAGCATGCTCACAAACTTCAACCTCGGATCGTCTTTTACAAATTCCATCGCCGTTTGTACGCCCTGGAAGTTTTGTTCGGTTATCGCAATCCTCACTCCTAAAGCAACAGTATTTGCAAGGTTTTGCACTTCATCACTGTAGTTTTTTATTAACAGCTTTCTTTGTTGGGCAGGGAAATAATAAAGCGTAAAAAAAGTAAACATTAAAACAATACTGAGAACCGTGAGCCAGATCTTTGTTTTAAGGGTGATGAACATTTTTGTTTTGATTTTCGCAGGAATTATTGAATTATTATCGGCAATTCATCAGCATATCAGCGCATTGGCGCATTGGCATATTAATCTATAATTTTTTCCCTTCCACCTGCACAGTTTTAATTTCATCATTCGCCGCTACCTGGTCCACAATACCGATCGCGCCCGGGTTTTGAGCAACAAAATTTTCTAATTCACTTGCCGAATTAAAAAAATTAGGGGCCGAGGCTTTTCCCTGGAATACTAATGCCAGCCAGAATTTATTCAATTCATCTCCGCTCATCCCATAAAGTGTTTCAGAAGTATTTTTTCCTGCAGCGGTATTTGTTTTCATCAATGCAATGGTAATCTTGGTGCCACTGCGCCAGCGTTGTTGTTCGCCCATGAAAATGGATTTCAACTCTGAAAAATTTAAAGTAGCAGGAGCGCCTTTTTGATTGCTGATCACAGTTAGTGATGAAGTTTGTGATGAACCGGGGAAGGCAGAAAAAAGAACAATCGTTACAAAAAAGAATTTTGTAAAGATGAAACGTTGGTATCGTTTGATTCTTTTCATTTTCATAATTAAAATCCTACTGCAAATTGTGCGGTGATACTATTGGTATTTCCTTCGACTTCGGCATGCTGATGTTGAAATTCTAATTTTACAACAGCCAGGTAATTGATCTGGTAACGCAACCCGGCAATAACAGAAGTTGTATTGTTTTTGGTAAAATAAATTTCTCCATTTTGATATTGGAGATCATCCAGCCGGATGTACGGTATTAATTTTTCAGTAACCTTATATCCTGTGTAAAGATACGCTGCCAGTGTATTTTTAGAACCGGTAGTATCCGTTTTATCAATGCCGAGTGTACCTTCAGTAAGCAGTTCAAATTTATTTCCAAAATAGGCAACTGAACCCGTAAAAAGGTTCTGATTTACTTTCCAGCCAATTACTTTGCCCATTACGGTAGCGCCTTTCGAAACGGCATCATTATACCAGGACACACCAAGATAAAGGTTATCGACTGGTTTAATGTGAGCCGCTACTGTAACTGATTTTCGCTTGTCGTTATCCTGAACCGGCGCTGAACCAAGCCCGTTACCAATCACTACATCATATCCAAATCTCAGCTTTCCAAAATCATGCCCCTGCAAACTGATGCCGGTTGTATGAAGCGGGATTATTTCTGCAGCAAAAAGTAATGGCCGTCCAATTGTTGGATAAAAAACCCTGCCGTGATGATACGTGTTATTCCAATAATTTATGGGTGAATGGATCTTTCCAAGAATCAGGTTGTTATTGCCCTGAAAATTGTATTTAATGATGAGCCGCTCAATGCTTACAGAAAAATCGGTAGGAGAGGAGGGCGTATATTTAAATACACTTTCTCCCAGGAAAGAGATGCGATCTGTAAGTTCAGAAGTGATAAAAAGATCCTGTTCATCAAAGCCGAAAGAAGCTTTTCCGTTTTGATAGGAAGTAAGAACATCCGCAAAGCCTTTTATCTGGGTATTTTGAGCTGAAGATGAAAGAGAAAAAAATACAGTAAACAGGAATAGTAAAAAGAAAATGGCTGTTGTTTTTTTTGATATCATAAGAATTTATTGCAAATAATTTTATGAATATGGGAAACCGCCTCAATTGATGAGCTAAAATTAGTTAAAGAATTTTTAACAGAATAAAATTATTTGTAGTAAATGCAAAAACTTCTCAATGCAGAAAATGAGAATTACGGTTATTTATTCTTTTGTTGACCAAATTTGTGCATAGCCAGAGGCATCCGGTTGAAAGAATTCAATTACTATTTCGGCCTGCATGTGTTTCTTCAATCGCTTTTATTTAGCATAGCTTATCCGCAAGCCGATTAAATTTTCACAAAAGCATTATTTATCACCTATTTGCTATTTTTGGAGGACCGTGTGTAACAGATGAACAAATAACGCTTATGTTTTAAATTTTTAATCCTCCTTTCAATCAGCATGAAGAGTTTTATCATTTTTCTAATTCTGAGTATATCATTTTTATCATTAACTGCTCAGGAGATCGCTTATAGCAAACCTCGTCACGATGACCTTCTTTTTGGCGGTCGGTATGATATTATAGGGAAATTAAACGACAATGTTTTAATTTATAAGCACATTCGTTATAAACATTTAATAAGCATTTATGATAACAAGATGAAATTGAAAGAAGATATTAACCTTAAGTTTATACCTTCAAATGTTATTAGTGTCGAATTTGTAAATTGTTTTGACCGGGTTGATTTAATATACCAATTTCAAAAGAGAAATGTTTTTTACTGTATGGCGGCTGCGATAGACGGGAATGGAAAAATTATACATGAACCTATTCAGCTTGATACATCACACATCAAATTTCTTGCTGATCTTAAACTTTATCACGTTAGCAGCAGTGAAGACCGGTCCAAAATCATGGTATATAAAATTGACAAAGGAGATTTTTACACCGGAAGCGGCCTATTCCATTTTACTACACTGCTTTTTAACGAAAGCCTTCACTTAATACATAAATCGGAGATAGAAAGTTTTTTTGAGACGGAAAAAGATCTTTTCAGCGATTTCCTGGTTGATAACGACGGAAATTTTGTGTTTGCGAAAGGAACTAAGTTAGAGACGACTGATCTTTTTGAACATTTAGTACTGGTTACGAAAGGCCCGACCGAGGACAATTTCAATATTCACACACTGGACTTATCCGGCAATTTACTGGACGGTGTAGATTTGAAGATCGATAACCTGAATAAAAATTACCTCATCAATTCGTTGTATTATAAGAAAAGAAACGGTGACAAAGAAGGCCCATATACTGCAATTTGGAGCAAAAGAGGAGATTCGCTGTTGGCAAAGAACTTTTTTTCATTTGCAGGTGTTTCGACCTTGAATTATTTTTATTTGAGAAATGTTATTCTAACAAAAGATGGCGGATTTATAGTAGCCGCAGAAGACCTTGGGATACAGGGACATTATCTCTTCCCATGGCCTGAAAACTTTATTTTTTCATCTGCCCAATACGTATTTTCGAGTATTAGATTTTTGTCAAGTAGTTTTTACAAAAATGTTGTCATATTATACTTTGATAATAAGGCTCATCTTAAATGGAGTAACGAGATCATAAAATCGCAGACCGGACGTTTTCCCTCATTTGCTGTAATAAATACCGGGAACAGCTTACATTTCCTGTTTAACGAGATTGAAAGGCAAACCGAAATTATGAAGGAGCAGACACTTAGCAGCGACGGGGATCTTTCAAACAAAACGCCCCTCAGTAACCTCGATCTTAACTACCAGTTGGAGATTCATGGAAAGCAGGTGAGTTCTTCGGAAACGATTTTCCCGTGTGTTTTCAGAGGTTATATTTGCTTTGCAAAGGTCAAATATTAGTAGTATGTAAAAGCCGGAATGGGTTTAGAAACGACAACTGGTGAGCTGAAATTAGATAAAGGATTTTAAGCAAAAAAAAATTAATGGTAAGTGATTGCAAAACCTTAAAACAGAAATGAAAACACAGGTATTTGTTCTTTTGCTGATGATTATAGAAGTGTTCTAAAGCACATTCAAACGTTCAACCCTCAACCTTCAATGTCTTTTCAGCAACTGATAACACTGCATTGCAATTTCTAATTCTTCATCGGTAGCAATTACTAAAATGTTTACAGCAGAAGAAAGATCATTTATTTCACGGATGTCACCTGACGCAGTTTTATTTTTTTCTGCATCGAATTTAATTCCAAGATAATCCATATTGGAACAACACAATTCGCGCATCCGGTAATCATTTTCGCCAACGCCGCCGGTGAAAACAACTGCGTCCAGGCCGTTTAATGCTGCTGCATAAGAACCGATATATTTACGGATGCGATAAGCATACATCCGGAAAGCAAGCAATGCCTGCTCATCTCCATTTTCGATTTGACGATGAATATCCCGCATGTCGTTAAAGCCGGTGAGGCCGGTCATTCCACTTTTATAATTCAGCAGATCTTTTACCTTTTCCACTTCATATCCCAATTCATTTACCAAATAAAAAATAACAGACTGATCAATATCCCCTGCACGTGTGCCCATGATGAGTCCATTCATTGGCCCGAAGCCCATACTGGTATCTATGGATTTTCCGTTTTGAACGGCTGTCATGCTGCAGCCATTACCGAGATGAATGGTAATGATCTTGCTGTTTTCTATTTTTAGATAATCAATCGCTTTGTTGCTTACATACTTGTGGCTCGTACCGTGAAAGCCGTAAACCCTGATTCCAGAATCATAATAAAATTTATTAGGAATCGCATAACGAAAGGCAACCGGCGGAATGGTTTGATGAAAAGCCGTATCAAATACTGCAATCTGAACAGCTTTTGGAAAAAGTTTTTCTGCCACCTCAATGCCTGTATAATTTGGAGGATTGTGTAAAGGTGCCAGTGCAAACAATTGTTTGATTTTTTCTTTTACTTCGGTCGTGATAATGGTTGTTTGGGAAAAAGTTTCTCCTCCATGCACCACTCTGTGGCCAACAACATGAATCTCTGAAGGATCGTTGATGACGCCGGTATTTTTATCCGTTAATAAAGAAACTACTTGCTGCAGCCCTTCAGCGTGTTTGGCAACTTTCGTTACTTTTGAAGTAATTTGTTCCTTGCCTTTTTTGCCGGTTTTGTAAATAATGCGTGCATCTTCCTTGCCGATCCTTTCTACAATGCCGCTACAAGCCACTCTTTTAGAAGGCATTTCAATAAGCTGGTATTTTATAGAACTGCTTCCGGAGTTGATCACAAAAATATTCATGCTAAACTTTTACACTATCAAAATTAAGATTGCTGGGCTTGTATCGCCGTAATCACTACCGTATTAAAAATATCGTCTACCGTACAGCCACGGCTAAGATCATTTACCGGTTTGTTCAAACCCTGGAGCATCGGCCCAATCGCCAATGCCCCGGTTTCACGCTGAACGGCTTTATATGTGTTATTGCCGGTATTTAAATCCGGAAAAATCAAAACCGTAGCCTGGCCCGCCACTTTTGATTGAGGTAATTTTTGCAATCCAACCGCACGGTCAACTGCAGCATCATATTGGATTGGCCCTTCGACAGCAAGATCAGGGCGACGTGATTTTACCAGTTCGGTAGCGCGGCGTACTTTTTCTACTTCTTCCCCTTGCCCCGAGCTGCCGGAAGAATAAGAAAGCATCGCAATTTTAGGATCAATACCAAACATCCTGCTGCTTTCTGCCGAAGAGATCGCAATTTCTGCCAGCTCTTCTGAAGTGGGTTTTGGAACTACAGCACAATCTCCAAACACGATCACCCGGTCAGGAAGGCACATAAAAAAGACGGAGGATACAATAGAAACGCCTGGCTTTGTTTTTATAAATTGTAGCGCCGGCCGGATGGTGTGTTGTGTAGTATTGATAGAACCTGAAACCATGCCATCCGCGTCTCCTTTATAAACCATCATGGTGCCAAAATAAGCGCCGTCTTTCATGAAGTCGGTTGCCATATCCATATTTACATTTTTCCCTTTTCTTAATTCATAAAAAGTAGAAATGTAGCCGGGTAGCAGTGCAGAATCCGCCGGATTAATGATCTGTGCATTTTTCTTATCCAGTTCCAGGTTCAGCCGCTTGAGAGATGCTTCAATGTCTTCTTTCTTCCCGAGGATGGTTAATTTTACTACTTCCTGTTTTAGAAGTTTCGCTGCCGCTTCGAGTATTCTGTCGTCGCTGCCCTCGGGCAATACAATATGTTTTTTATCCAGTTTGGCTCTTTTTACCAATTGATATTGGAACATGTGAGGCGTAAGGCCTTCAGGTTTTGAAGTAACGATCTTGTCCATTAATGCAGCTGTGTCCATATTCTTTTCAAAAGTATTAATGGCGAGATCTATTTTAAAGTGATTGTCTGCATAGATTCTTGATTTTACAGAAGCAACATTGTTGACGGTTTCGAAAGTGCCGGTTTGTACCTGTGCAATTGGAACCACTGTCTCCAATCCTTCTACCAATTTTACAATCGGCTCCTCAGGAGCAAGGCCTCCGGAGAGTATGATGCCTGCCACTTTTGGATAATTTTTAGAAAGATTTGCCTGGATCATTGCAACGATAATATCGCCCCTGTCCCCGGGAGTAACGATGAGTGTATTTTCTTCCAAATGAGTGAGGCAATTACTCAACTGCATCGCGCCTACAATAAAATGATCAACCTGGTTGGAAAGATAATTTTGACCAAATAATAATTTGCCATTTATTGCCTCTGCAATTTCTTTCATGGTAGGGCTTCGCAATTCATTTATTACCGGAATGACAGAACTCAAAAGGTGTTTCGGTAAACGGCGGCTGAACATGACATGCAATTCTGCTACATCTGCAGGATTGGTTTTATTGGCAATAACAGCCAGCAAGGGTACATCATGGTTGCGCAAAAACTGTAACGTGGCCAGTATATTCCGCGTGATTTCGTCTGGCGTATATCCTTCAGCTTTCGAAACCAAAATCATCGGAATGGAAAGATTTTTCGCAATTTCTACGTTTGAAGAAAATTCGAAAGAAGCGCCTTCTCCTTCAAAATCCATCCCGTCAACCAGCACAAAGTCATAGGCGTCTTCCAGCTTTTTATATTTATTGATGATGGTATCGATTAAAAAAGAATTATTGTTTTCGCTGCGGTACCGGAGAAATTCATTGTAAGTAAAAGCAAAGCAGTCATTATAAGGAGTATCTATTCCAAAATGAGTGAGCATTGTTTGAATGTAGGTATCCTGCCGATGCACGTCGTTTTCCCTGATAACGGGCCGGAAGTAAGCAATTTTACTGATCTTTCCTAATAAGAGGTTCATTAAACCGAGGGTAACAACCGACTTGCCGCTATTCGATTCTGACGAAGTTACATATATCGCTTTAGACATTATCCTTCATTTGTTATTGATGCAAAAGTCGGAGAAAATTGTTTAAGGGTGGGAGTAAGCGAAGATCCTACTGCTAAGAGCTGAATTTGCAAACCTTTTCGAAAGTGGCAAACGCCAACTACATGGAGCAGCAAAGAAAGAAATAAACGTATTTTTATTTCCTGCAAAACGATCCGCTACTTTTTAAGCACTCTTTTATCTACCCCTTCTTTCGTAATCTTCACCGGTAAAATATTCCCATCTTTGTCGAAATACATTCTGTCAATACAAACTTCCCGGTGATTCCCATCCGTTTCCGTTAAAGGACGCCGGTGATAAACAATATACCAATCGTCGGTTCCGGGAATATTAATAACAGAATGATGACCGGCGCCGGTAGCTACTTTCGGGTCCTGTTGTAAAATTTTGCCGACTCTTTTAAATGGCCCAAACGGAGAATCACCGACAGCATAAGCCACGCTGTAGTCCGGGCCTGTCCATCCACCTTCAGACCACATGAAATAATATTTATGATTGCGTACAAACATAAAAGGCCCCTCTACATATTGATCCGGTGTGATCTCTTTGAAAAGAGTTCCGTCATCAAATGGAACAAAGCCGGTAAAATCAGCATTCAGTTTACCGATATTACAATGTTTCCATCCGCCATAAATGAGGTAGTATTGTCCATCGGTATTTTTAAAAACAGCCGGGTCAATTGGTTGCGCTCCATTATAGAACTGGTTGATCAATGGCTTGCCTAAATAATCCACAAAAGGGCCGCCGGGATTATCAGAAACAGCAATTCCCATTCCGCCCGGCTGCTTATCATTCTGAATGTCGTTGGCGCCAAAAAATAAATAATATTTTCCATCCTTTTCTGTGATAGTCGGCGCCCAAATTGCGTATGCGGCCCATTTTACATTTTTAATATCCAGGATATGCGGATGTTTTTTCCAATGAACCAGATCCGGCGAAGAAAAAGCGTCGAGGAAGGTTTGTTTCTTATAAGATGGATTTATGGTATT
>Ga0207667_10004534_pt1 | contig 17018 bp, 14 predicted proteins | sample KBSCornC52_FD_184301 | JGI IMG/M metagenome (GOLD analysis project Ga0207667, IMG submission 184301) | Corn rhizosphere microbial communities from Kellogg Biological Station, Michigan, USA - KBS Corn C5-2 (SPAdes) (version 2) | ecosystem: Host-associated > Plants > Roots > Rhizosphere > Soil ...
TGTACCGCTTCGCATGATATAATCTCATGCATTTGGGATGCGGAAATGACCGCCAGGCTGCCCTCGCTGAACGGATTGCGCGCCTTCGAGGCCGCGGCCCGGCATTTGAGCTTCACCCAGGCGGCGTCCGAGCTGAACGTGACGCAGACCGCGATCAGCCATCAGATCAAGCGGCTGGAAGAAGAGCTCGGAATTCCCCTGTTCGTCCGCCAGAACCGCGCGCTGACCCTGACGCCGCAGGCCAAGGATTACCTCCCCGGCATCCGCGCCGCCTTCAACGATCTCAGGCTCGCCACCGACCGCCTGCTGCGCAAGGACGACGACCGTGTGCTGACGGTCTCGACCCTGGCCTCGCTCGCCGCCAAATGGCTGTTGCCGCGGCTGACCGCGTTCCAGGAGGAACATCACGGCATCGACGTACGCATCACCACCTCGACCGGCCTGGTCGATTTCCAGCGCGACAATGTCGATGCCGCAATCCGCTACGGCCGCGGCCAGTGGCCCGGCGTCCGCGCGGACTGGCTGATGGCGGACGAATCGTTCCCGGTGTGCAGCCCGAGCCTGCTGAACCGCAGCAAGCCGCTGAAGTGCCCCGAGGACCTCCGCGACCATGTGCTGCTGCACACCTCCAACGCCAACAGCGACGACTGGCGGCTGTGGCTGACGGCGGCAGGCCAACCGGCCGATCTGTCGAAGCAGCCGGGCGTCACCTTCGACCTCATTTTCATGACCGTGCAGGCCGCGATCGACGGCGTCGGCGTCGCGATGGGCCGCACCGCGTATGTGCAGGAAGACATCGCCAGGGGCCGGCTCGTGGTTCCCTTCAAGATCACGCTGCCGACCGATGCCGGCTTCTATCTGGTCTCGCCGGCCGGGCGGACGGATCCGCCGAAACTGGCGGCATTCCGGCAATGGCTGGTGGCCTCGGCGCAAGCCAGATCCTGAAGGCAAGTCCTGTCCTGAAGGCAAGTCCTGTCCTGAAAGCAAGTCCTGTCCTGAAAATCCGGTATTCCCTGTTGTCAGGGCCGCGACTGCGATTTGCGGTTGGTCGGGCCGCGCAGGCGTGGCAGATTGCCGCACCAAGGCAGGGTAACTGTCTCGGCCGGCGGAATTTTCGCCGGAGTGCAAACGGGGGAAACAGCTGATATGTCGCAAACGGGCAATTCGGAAACACCGCAGATCAAATCGCGTATCGGCGCCATCCTGCGCGCCACCAGCGGCAATTTCCTCGAGCAGTTCGACTTCTTCCTGTTCGGCTTCTATGCGCAGGATATCGCAAAGGCGTTCTTCCCTGCGCAGAACGAGACCGCGGCCCTGCTCAATGCCTATGGCGTGTTCTGGCTCGGTGCGCTGATGCGCCCGGTCGGCGCCATCGTGCTCGGCGCCTATATCGACCGCATCGGCCGTCGTCAGGGACTGATCGTGACGCTTGCGCTGATGGCGCTCGGCACCGTGGTGATCGCCTTCTGCCCCTCCTATGCATCCATCGGCATCGCCGCAACGGTCATCGTGCTGATCGGCCGGCTGATACAGGGGTTCTCCGCCGGCGTCGAACTGGGCGGCGTCTCGGTTTACCTGTCCGAGATAGCGACGCCCGGCAATCGCGGCTTCTACACTTCGTTCCAGTCTTCCAGTCAGCAGGTCGCGATCCTTGTCGCGGCAGTGATCGGTTTCATCCTGAGAGAAGGCATTCCCGCCGACACCTTCCTGGATTCCCTGGGCGGAATCGCCAAATGGCGCATCCCGTTCTTTGTCGGCTGCATCATCATCCCCGTCATTTTCTTTCTGCGGCGATCGCTGGAGGAAACGCCGGCTTTCCTGGCCATGAAGAAACATCCGACCGCATCGGAAGTGTTTGCATCCGCCATCGCCAACTGGCGCATCGTCATCCTCGGCATGATGATCGCCGTGCTGACCACAACGACCTTTTACTTCATCACGGTGTATGCGCCCGGTTTCGGCAAGCAGCTCAACCTCTCGCCGACCGGGACATTGCTCGTGACCCTTCTCGTCGCGGTCACGAACTTCATCTGGAATCCGGTCGGTGGCGCGGTTTCCGACCGGATCGGCCGCAAGCCCGTGCTGCTGACGATTGCGGGGCTGGCGTTCGTGACGGCCTATCCCGCGCTCTCCTGGCTCGCGGCAGCGCCGACGATCGGAAAGCTGCTGGCAGTCCAGATGATGTTCTCGTTCTACTTTGGCGTCTACAGCGGCACGATGCTGGGATGCCTGGTCGAGATCGTGCCCGCACACGTCCGTACTACCTGCTTCTCGATAGCGTTCGCATTGGCTGCGGGCATATTCGGCACGTCCACCCCCTTTGTAGCGACCAAACTGATCGCCATGACCGGCCAGGACAAGGCCTCGCCAGCGTACTGGCTGATGTTCGGCGCGGCGCTCGGCATCATTGCCGCACTTACCGTCTATCGCGGCGGCAAGACCATCGCGACGCGAGACGCCGTGCCCGCCTAACCCCCGCGCGCAATCGCCGGGCGAGCCGACAGGCTTTCCCGGCGGCACGTTTGATTTCCATGCAAATGACGGTAACAAGAGCGCATGGTCGATTTTAATCGCAAATTCGATGTGCTGGTGATCGGCGGCGGCAACGCCGCGCTGTGCGCCGCGATCAGCGCCCGGCGTTCGGGCGCTTCCGTGCTGGTGCTGGAAGGCGCGCCGAAATTCTACCGCGGCGGCAATACCCGCCATACCCGCAACATGCGCTGCGCCCATGACGCGGCGACCGAGATCCTCACCGGCCCCTACACCGAGGAGGAGTTCTGGCAGGACCTGCTGCTGGTGACCGGCGGCCAGACCGATGAGGAACTGGCGCGCTTCATGATCCACGAGTCCAAGGACATCCTGAACTGGGTCGTCGAACAGGGCGTGCGCTGGCAACCCTCGCTCGGCGGCACGCTCAGCCTCGGCCGCACCAACTCGTTTTTCCTCGGTGGCGGCCGGGCGATGCTGAACGCGCTGTATCTCACCGCCGAGAAACTCGGCGTCGAGATCGTCTACGACGCTGAAGTAACCGGCCTCCAGATCGAGGACGGCATGTTTCTCGGCGCCACCCTGAAGCAGCCGATCGATGGCGCCACCGAAATTCGCGCCTCCGCGCTGGTCGCGGCCGCCGGCGGCTTCGAGGCCAACATCGAATGGCTGAAGCAGTATTGGGGCGATGCCGCCGACAATTTTCTCATTCGCGGCACACCGTATAACCGCGGTTCGATCCTGAAGATGCTGCTCGACAACGGCGTGCAGGACATCGGCGATCCCACCCAGTGCCACGCGGTCGCGATCGACGCCCGCGCGCCGAAATTCGACGGCGGCATCATCACCCGCCACGACTCGGTGGTATTCGGCATCGTCGTCAACAAGCACGCCCAGCGGTTCTACGACGAGGGCGAGGACATCTGGCCGAAGCGCTATGCGATCTGGGGCCGGCTGGTCGCGGCCCAACCCGACCAGATCGCCTATATCATTTTCGATTCCAGCGTCGTCACCAGCTTCATGCCGACGCTGTTTCCGCCGATCGGCGCCCCCACGGTCGCCGAACTCGCGGCCAAGCTCGAACTCGATCCCGCCGCACTGGAGAAGACGGTCGCCGACTTCAACGCCGCGGTGCAGCCCGGCACCTTCGACCACACCATTCTCGATGATTGCCGCACCGAAGGGCTGGCGCCGGCCAAGACGCATTGGGCGCGCAAGATCGACGCCCCGCCTTATCTCGCCTACCCGGTCCGGCCCGGCATCACCTTTACGTATCTGGGCACCCGCGTGAACAAGCAGTCGCGCATGGTGATGAAGGACGGCAAGCCCTCCGCCAACATGTTCGCGGCCGGTGAGATCATGGCCGGCAACGTGCTCGGCAAGGGCTACGCCGCCGGCATCGGCATGACCATCGGCAGCGTGTTCGGACGGGTGGCGGGACGGGAAGCGGCCAGGAATGCCAGGAATTAGATTTCGCCGATCGGAGGGTTCATGCCACGCCTTGCAATCGTTTCCGCCGCAGTCGTTCTGATGAGTACAACGCTGGCCGGTGCCGCCGAGCCGATCGCGCTGCGCGACATGGGCTCGTTCCATGTCGGCGGACGCCTGGTCGAGATCAGCGGCAAGCCGGTCAAGGAAGTCACCTTCACGCCGGGCGGCGTGCCGGCCAAGGTCGATCCCAACGGCACCTATCAGGTCGAGCAGATGTACGTGCAGTACTTCCTGCCAGCCAACGAGAAGGGCGCCTGGCCGCTGCTGATGTGGCACGGCGGCGGACTGACCGGCGTCACCTGGGAAACCACGCCCGACGGCCGCGAAGGTTTTCTGAACTACTTTCTGCGCAAGGGCTGGAGCGTCTACAATTCGGATGCGGTCGAGCGAGGCCGCGCCGGCTGGGCGCAGTATCCTGATATCTTCAAGGGCGAGCCGGTGTTTCTCACCACCGCCAACCCATTCCAGCGCTTTCGCATCGGCGACGGCCCGGATTCCTACGACCCCGATCCTGCCAAACGCAAGCTGATGCCGGGCAGCCAGTTTCCGAACGAGGGCTACGAGAATTTCGTCAAGCAGAACGTGCCGCGCTGGACCACGACCGACGATGCGATCGTCGCCGCCTATATCGCCGAGATCGATCGCGTCGGCCCCTCCATCATCATGTTCCATAGCCAGGCCGGCAGTTTCGGCTTCAAGGTCGCGCAGGCGCGGCCCGACAAGGTCAAGGCGCTGATCGCGCTCGAGCCCGCCGGTGTCGGCGATCCCGACAAGGCCGACCTGTTGAAGAACATTCCGACCTTGATCGTCTACGGCGATTACATCGAGAGGGATTCGCGCTGGCCGAAGATCCGCGCCACCGGCATTGCGTTCGGCGACAAGATCAAGGCCGCCGGCGGCAGCGTCGATGTCGTCGACCTGCCGCAAGTCGGCATCAAGGGCAATTCGCACATGATGATGATGGACAAGAACAACGCCGAGATCGCCGCACTGATCCAGAAGTGGCTTGAAGGCAAGGGACTGACGAAGTAACGCCCGGTCTCGGGCAGGAAGCAACCCACGATGCACGGAACGCGAATTCTCGAAGAGGCCGACCGCCTGATGACGGTCTGCAATTCCTGCCGCTATTGCGAAGGCCTCTGCGCGGTGTTTCCGGCGATGGAAATGCGCCGCGCGTTTTCCGACGGCGACCTCAACTACCTCGCCAATCTCTGCCATGCCTGCGGCGCCTGCTACACCGACTGCCAGTTCTCGCCGCCGCATGAATTCAACGTCAATGTGCCGCAGACGCTGGCGGTCGCGCGCAACGAATCCTACGCCGCTTACGTGTGGCCGCGCGCTTTTGCCGGCGCGTTCGCGCGCAACGGGCTCGTCATCAGTATCGTCGCCGCGCTCAGCGTCGCCGCCTTCATCTTCGGCTTTGCCGCGTTTACCGATCCTTTGGTGCTGTTCGGCGTCCACACCGGACCGGGCGCGTTCTACAAGTTGATGCCGCATAACGCGATGGCGGCGCTGTTCGGTGCCGCCTTCCTCTATGCGATCGCAGCAATGGCGATGGGCGTCGTCGCGTTCTGGCGCGACATCGGCGAGCCCGTCGGCATGAAGACCGACTTCAAATCGCTGTGGCAGGCGATGCGCGATGCCGCTGAGCTGCGTTATCTCGACGGCGGCGGCGTCGGCTGCTTCAACGAGGACGACAAGCCAACCGACCGCCGCAAGCTGTATCACCACCTGACGTTCTACGGCTTTGGGCTCTGCTTCGCCGCCACCTGTGTCGCGACGCTCTATCACTATCTGCTCGCGCGCGAGGCGCCCTACGCGTGGTGGGATCTTCCGGTGGTGCTGGGCACGCTCGGCGGCATCGGCCTTCTGATCGGACCGATCGGCCTGCTCACCGAGAAGTGGAAGCGCGATCCCGTGCTGGTCGACGGGACAAGGACGGGAATGGACGTTGCCTTCATCGCGATGCTGTTCCTGACCAGCCTGACCGGCATCGCGCTGCTGCTGTTGCGCGATACGGCGGCGATGGGCCCGCTGCTGGCGCTGCATCTCGGCGTGGTGTTCTCGCTGTTCGTCACGATGCCCTACGGCAAGTTCGTCCACGGGATTTATCGGTACGTCGCACTGGTGCGGTATGCGCGGGAACGGCAGATGATGCATGGCAGTTGATGCTGTCATTCCGGGGCGATGCGCAGCATCGAACTACGATGCGCAATTGCGCATCTGAGAAGTTCGAGATTCCGGGTTCGCGCTTCGCGCGCCCCGGAATGACAGACGATAGATACAACTTCGCCTTCTCGCAGCGCGATGCGCCCGAAGTTTTGCAATCAACCTTGCCCTCAAAATCAGAGGGCGCAGGGAAGACCGGGTGCGCGCCGCACCCGCGGTCTCATGTGCGATAGATGCAACAAAGTGCTGCACATGAGCATACAGGTTTGGCGGAAGCACCCGGCCTTCCCTGCGCAATGGCTTTACGGCTTATACGATTTCGTCCTGGTGACCGGCTTTCTTGCCACCATCATCAGCTCGAAGCGTTAGCCTCTCGCGAACTTGACGCCAGCACCGGGGCGTCGGACCCAAACGATTTCACCGTACGCAACAGCAGCGTTCGTCTTCGCTGCCTTCGCGTCCACCGCTCCCTGTCCCTCGTTTGCGACGATGGCCGACGCCCCTCCTGCGGGACAGGATGGCGGGAGTCATAAATCTGATTTGCCCGACGGGGCCAGCGGAATATTTTTGCGCGGAGGGCTGGACAGGTTTTGTTGATTTGCCCGTCGGGTTGATTTGTCGCACCCGCTCGTTCAACATCGCCCTTGCGCGAGGCAGCGACTCGCCCGCAGCCGCGCTCGCAAAATTGACCGGCAATACCTAGATAGGCCACATGAAAAAAATCGGATTTTTGTCGTTCGGGCACTGGACGCCTTCCTCGCAGTCGCAGACCCGCTCGGCGGGCGACACGTTACTGCAATCGATCGATCTCGCCGTCGCGGCCGAAGAATTGGGCGCCGATGGCGCCTATTTTCGCGTCCATCACTTTGCGCGCCAGCTCGCCTCGCCGTTCCCGCTGCTGGCAGCCGTCGGCGCCAAAACCAGCCGGATCGAGATCGGCACAGCCGTGATCGACATGCGCTATGAAAACCCGCTCTACATGGCCGAAGACGCAGGCTCAGCCGACCTGATCTCACAGGGGCGCCTGCAACTCGGCGTCAGCCGGGGATCGCCCGAGCAGGTCATCGATGGCTGGCGCTATTTCGGCTATCAACCGGCCGAGGGCGAGAGCGATGCCGACATGGGCCGGCGCCATACCGAGGTCTTCCTCGACCTGCTGCGCGGCCAGGGTTTTGCGCAACCGAATCCGCGCCCGATGTTTCCAAACCCGCCGGGCCTGCTGCGGCTCGAGCCGCATTCCGCGGGCCTGCGCGAGCGCATCTGGTGGGGCGCCGGCTCGAACGCCACCGCGGTGTGGGCGGCGAAGCTCGGCATGAACCTGCAGAGCTCGACGCTCAAGAACAACGAAACCAACGAGGCTTTCCACATCCAGCAGGCGGCCCAGATCAAGGCGTATCGCGCGGCCTGGAAAGAGGCCGGCCATACCCGCGAGGCGCGGGTGTCCGTCAGCCGCAGCATCATCGCCATCATGAACGATCGCGACCGGCACTACTTCGGCCGTGGCGGCGAAGACGATGACCAGATCGGCTTTATTTCCCCGGAGACCCAGGCGATCTTCGGGCGCGGCTATTCGGCCGAGCCGGACGTCCTGATCGAGCAACTCAGGAAGGACGAGGCCATCGCCGAGGCCGACACCCTGCTATTGACCGTCCCGAACCAGCTCGGGGTCGACTATAATGCCCATGTCATTGAGTCGATCCTGACACACGTGGCGCCCGCGCTCGGGTGGCGCTAAGGAACGTTTTCAACGGCCGACCATTTTACAGGTGTCGCCCGAAGGAGTTCGATCGTGAGCGTTGCCTTCACCAAGGAAGACAGTGCCGAAACGGCGTCGGAGACGCTGCTGCCCGATCGCCCGGTTTCGCCGCATCCGAACCACGTCACGGAAGCCGGACTGAAGGCGCTGCAATCCGCGCTCGACCATGCGCGCGCGGTCTATGAGACCGCGCAGACCATCGAGGACGTCAACGAACGGCGGCGGCAGTCCGCCGCGCCGTTGCGCGACGCGCGCTACTTCGCGGCGCGGGTACGGACGGCGCAGGTCATCCCCGCGCCCGCCTCGAATGACACGGTAGCTTTCGGCAGCACGGTGACCTTCAAGCGCGACGACGGGCGCGTGCAGACATATCATATCGTCGGAGAGGACGAGGCCGACCCCAAGGCCGGCTCGATTTCCTTCGTCTCGCCGGTGGCACGGCTGCTGATGGGCAAGGCGGTCGGCGATGTCGCTGAGGTATCCGGCCAGGAGCTCGAGATCATCGCGATCGCCTAGCGCCCGGCGGCGATCAGCGACCGGCAAACGGCGACGTCGTAAGCGACCTGATGTCGTTGGCGGGATTGACCGGCTGTTGCGTATAGCTCATCCCGAGCGAGAGGCTGACGTTCGGCGCCGGCTGGAATTCGACGCCCCCATGCATGCGATAGCCCGACTGGTTGTTCTGATTGTCGAAGGACGAAAACGGACCGCCGCCGACGCCGCCGTTGTATTTCAGGGTGTCGAGACCGCCAAACAGCGTGAGCGGTCCGGAAGACGCGTTCTGGAATTTGTAGCCGAACTGCACGCCCTGATAGTCGAGCGAGCCGAAATTGCCGAGGGCGCCGATCTGGCTGAAGTTGTTGACGCCCAGACCGAAGCGGCCGCTGTCGCCGCCGAGAAACCAGCCGCTTGGAAGATTGTAGCGCGCGGCCAACGAGCCACCGCCTCTGCCGTCAAAGCTCGGAAAATTGCCATAGCTGTTCACGCCCTGACCGTCCTCCAGACCGCCGCCGAAGCCGAACGGCCCGCCGGGAATCCAGTACGTCACCGCAACGGCTTGGGCATGGGCTGTCTGGCCACAACCGAGTGCAGCCAGCACCAATCCAACAGCCAGACTCAGCGAGATAACCTGCATATGTGCGACCACCAATTGCAGCGGAAATTATAGAGTCCCGAGGCCGGGAACGCTACCCCGATGCGGATCAAGAAAGGCTGATTCACGCCCGGCTGGGAACCGATGCCGAGCCTTATTTCACCCGTTCGTTGTCGACCCACCAGGTCTTGCCGCGATAGGTGACCACCGTGTAGCCGTCGTCGTCCTCGTTGGTGACCTCGACCGAAGCGCCCTTCGAAATTCGGATCGGGCAATTCTTGTTCATTTGACCGCCCTTCGGCGTCAGCGACTGCAGTGTATATTCGTGCGCGGCGGCCCAACTCGTGCAGGCATAGGTTTCGGCGCTGATCAATCCGGGCCGCGCGTTGGCAAGCATCACCGTGCAAGTAGCGAAAGCGACTGCGAGCCCGCCAATTTTCAAAAATACTCGGATCACGATCGCTCCTGCTTCTTGCCCAATGCCTCGTCAGTGTCCGCTTAAGTCGGGCCGAGACGTTGCCGAGTTCAAACCGTGGTGTCGCTTTCTCGTCGGACGCCGTCATCGGTGCTCGCGGCACTTCCAGATCGCTCCTAGATTTTTAGTTGGCGCACTACAATCAAGGCGGGATTTTTCGAGACCGATTGTGCTCACGCAAGAATGCGCTTGTGCGAGTACCAGTTTACCTCCCCTTCAGGAATGTCCCGTATATCCACGGGCGCCGAGGCCGCTTCACCCCCCTGAGCAGGAGGTGTGTTGCGGCCCTCCCCTCCGTGCATCCGAGGTCGCGAATGGCCGAGGAGCTGCCACCAAGCTGACAGAGAGCAGCGGCCGCTCGACCTTTCCACGCGCCCAAGGACCTCCCGTGCCTGTTCAGGATTTTCTCAACCAGCGATCGGTCAACGTCACCGTCGACGGAAGCTATACGCTGCCAAACTGGTATGACCCGCAAGGCAGGCTTCGCACCTTTGCCTGCCGCACCACGCGCGTGTCGCCGTTCCGGATGATCGTCGAGGTCCCCGTGGTCGGCAAGGTCGGCGACCGCCTGACTTCCTATTTCCGCGACTTCGGAAAATTCGAGGGCAGTATCAGCGACACGATGGAGCGCAGCTTCCTGCTCGAACTGGAGATGAGCCGCGCCCGACGCGAAAAACTCTCGGACTTGCTGACCTGGCTGGAGAAGAAGCAAAAGGATTCGGCCATCAAATGCGTCAGGAAGCACGCACGGTTCGTACCGCCGAACCACCATTCCACGCTGACCCTGGCGGACGGATCGGTCCATCCCTGCTTCATCATCGATGTTTCGGCCTCCGGGGTCGCGGTGTCGTCACCGGTGCAGCCGCCGATCGGCATGCCGCTCGCGGTCGGCGCCTGCATCGGCCGCGTGGTCCGGCTGCTGCCGAACGGCATCGCCATCAAGTTCGTCGAGCTGCAGAATTCCAGGGCGCTGGAACGCCTGAGCGTGCGGGTGGATCAAACGGAGTTGGCCGCCGATTCCGGCCCGTCCGAGCCGGCTCGCATGCGGTGACGCGATCAGCGCGCGAGAGGTGGCTTGGAGTTTACCGGGAAAACCAGTGGGCGGCCTGGGCGGTCCGCTCCGGCATGCCTTTCAAACATTCGCGCGCAGCCTCGATCTGCGCCTCGGTTGCACCGTGGCTTCGCGCCCACATTTCTGCTGCCGAAGCCGAATACCTGGCCACGTAAACCCGAACCATCGCGCAGGATACTCGGTGCACGACACCCCTCTCTGCCAGGGCCCCGGATGAAAGAGATAAGGTCAGCGCAACAGCGCCAATTCCACGCAACAGCATGGTGCCCCCGTCAGTGTGTATGTGAATACCCCGGAAGCAGAGGACCAGACTCGTTTCAGATGCGCAAATTAAACTGAAGAGCAGAATGCGCTTTCACCAGGAATTGGTGCAATTGCGCATCAATCGAAGGCGCGCTCGAAAAGTTCCCGCACGGAAACCGTCAGCTCTGATGTCTCGGCTCTCATGTCGATGGCTAGCGCCTTTTCGGTTCTGATTGAATCAGTCCACCGTCGGATCAAGTCCGAGGGCATGCTTCGCTCGAAAACGCCAAAGCAAAAGGCCGCAGGCATTTACGCGTGCGGCCCACCGGGTTCGAAAATTGAATGTCTATGAAAACTACCCCAGTCCCGGTCGGGAAAATCTACGGCCAGGTCACCGCGGACGTAAATTGAAATCGCGGTTCCAAATGCGGAACAAAATCTTTGTTGCCACGCGGCCACAGAAAAAAATGCGAGTCGGCTTACAGATCCACCACCACGTAATCGCTCTCGACCGCGACCTTGAGCGTCTCGGCGACGTAGGGCCCCTTCACCACGCTCGAGCCCGGCTCGACATTGACCGGATAGGCGCGGGCGCGAAAGCGTTTGGGGTCGCAGTAGGACTGTCCGGTGCGGATATCGAATTCCCAGCCGTGCCAGGGACAGCGGATGATCTCGCCCAATTTGGTGTATTCGATCTCGCCGGGATCTGAGGATTGCGCCAGCCCGATCAACGGGCCTTCGCACAAAGCCGCGCCCTGGTGCGGGCAGCGGTTCAACAGGCCGAAGAATTCGCCCTTGATGTTGAAGATCGCGATCGGCCGCTCGTCGATGGTGAGGAATTTTCGCGTCCCCGGCGGTAACTCGTCCACCGGGGCGATGACGTGACGAGTCATTTCAAGTCCGCATGATCTGATTCGAAAAACCGGCACCCACCCATCGAGTCGTTGCCCGAGGGCATGCTTTTTCGGATCATGCTAGGCAATCCCGTACAGCTTCTTCGCATTGTCGAGATAGAACGCCTGCTTGTTGGCGTCGCTGACGCCGGCCGGCAGCACCCGCGACGGCTCGTCGAAATCCCAATGCGGGTAGTCGGTGGCGAACAGCAGTTTGTCCCAGCCGATCCACTCGATCAGCTCGAACAGATGTTCGCGCCGCTCCGGATCTTCCATCGGCTGCGTGGTCCACCAGATGTGGTCGCGGATATATTCCGACGGCTTGCGCTTCAGGTGCGGCACCTCCGAGTGCAAACGCTCGAAATTCTTGTCGAGCCGCCAGGTCAGCGACGGCGCCCAGCCGAAGCCGGCCTCGATCATCACCATCTTCAGTTTCGGAAAGCGCTCGAACACGCCTTCGAGCACGAGACTGGCCAGCGCGGTCTGCTGGCACTGCGAGTGGCCGACCATTTCCTCGATGTAAAAGCTCGGCCAGCCCGACGCCGTGATCGGATTGCCGCCGAACCCGAACGCGTGGACGCCGACCGGCAGCCCGATCTCCTGCGCCGCCTCGTAGATCGGCCAGTAGCGGCGTTGGCCGAGCGGCTCGACGTTGCGGCTGAGCAGCAGCACCTGGACAAAGTTCTTGTCGCCGGCGCGCTTGCGGATTTCGGCGGCGGCGGTCGGGCCGTCCTCATTGCCGACGACGATCGAGCCCTTGAGGCGGGAGTCTTTGCTGGTCCATTTGTCGATCTGCCAGTCGTTGACCGCGGTCGCCAGCGCCGCGCTGAGATCGTGGTTGCGCAGGCCCTGCCCGGTGGCGAGCGGGTTGAGCACGCCCAACGCCACGTTGTGCGGATCGAGCAACTGCTTCTGCATGAACGACAGCGACGAGCCCTGCGGGCCGCCTTCCGGCGGATAAGCGTCGCGGCGCGAGGCATTGGGCTGCGCCTTCGGATAGGGCGGGCCTTCCATCATGCCCTGATAGGCCTGCTTGCCGTAGGTTTCGAGATGCTCGTGCCAGCGCTTGGCGAGGAACGGATAGAGCTCGGTTGCCGTCGCGCGTGCCGGATGAATGTCGCAATCGGCGATCGCGGTCTTGACGCTGGCGGACGCGGCCGGCTCGGGACGGAACTGCACGTTCATGGCGCGATCTCCTTATGTCCCTGCCCGCGCCGGCTGCTTCAGCCGACCATAGGTCGCGAGCGGATTATCGATCATGATCTTGCGCACGAGATCGGGCGAGAGCCCTTCAGGCAACGCCAAATCACCGTCGAACTGCCAGTGCGGATAGTCGGTCGAGAATAGAAGCAATTCGTCCGACTGCATATGGTCAAACAAGCGGTTCAGGGTCGCGGGATCCGGCGGCGCATCGATCGGCTGCAGCGAAAATCGGATGTTGCTGCGCACAATTTCGGCCGGTGCGCGGTCGACCCACGGCGTTTCCATCCGCACCCCGCGCCAGAACTTGTGCAGCCGCCACAGAAAGGCCGGCAGCCAGGTGAAGCCGGACTCCAGCATCACCATCTTCAGGTTCGGATGCTTGGCGAACACGCCCTCGACGATCAGGCTGGTGAGTTGGGTCTGGAACGCCTGCGCCTGGGCGACATAATCCTCGATGTGATAGGAACCCCAGCCGACCGAGGACGGCGGGTTGTGGTAGGCGCTGCCGGCGTGGACGCCGATGGTGAGCCCCAGCCGCTCGGCGGTGGCATAGATCGGCCACAGCGCACGTTTGCCGAGCGGCACGTCGCCCATGACCAGCATCAAGACCTGGACGAAGCGCTTATCCTTGGCGCAACGCTCGATCTCGGCCACTGATTTTTCGATGCTCTGGGTCGGGATCACGATCGAGCCGCGCAGGCGCGCATCCTTGTCGAGCCACTCTTTCACCAGCCAGTCGTTCAGCGCGCGGCAGAACGCATCCTGCATGTCCTCGGAAAACACCATCTGCACGCCGTAGAGCGGATTGCAGATGCCAAAAGCGGTCTGAACCGGATCCAGCGCCTGCCTCTGCATGTCGGCGAGGCTGGAGCCTGGCTTGCCCTGCGCCGGCCGCCAGTCCGGACGCGCGCTAATGGGCGAATTGAGCGGATAGGATTGCGAGACCAGATCGGTCATGCCGCGCGTCGTCACCTGGTCGCGCCAGTAGTCGTTCATATAGGGCAGCAAAGTGGTGAGATGAGGAACGGCGGGATGCAGATCGCAATCCACGCCGCCTGCGATCGGCGACGTCATGATGTTTCCTGAGCTTCCTCGTTCGCTGGCGTATCTGCGGCGTTCTGCTGGCCACGCCACCTGATTGTTGGAGCCATTCAATCAGCCCCGCCGCCGCGCCGCAACTCGGCAAACGTGACCCTCCCGTGCTAGGAGGGCATGGGTCCCCGTACGCCTGGGGTGCTAGGAAGCATTGGAAGCCGGGAGAATTTTCATGATTCGGACGCTACGCGCGGCGATGGCCGTCACTGTTCTCTCGGCCGGTCTCCTGACCGGCAGCGTGCTCGCCCAGCAGACGCCGCCGGCAACACCGCCTGCCGCCCCGCCGCCGGTCGATTTTTCAAAGGTCGAGATCAAGACCACCGACCTCGGCGACGGCGTCTACATGCTCGAAGGTGCCGGTGGAAATATCACGGTAGCGCTGGGCAACAGCGGCATCATCATGGTCGACGGCCAGTACGCGCCGCTGCACGACAAGATCAAGGCGGCGATTGCCGTGATCTCGAACCTGCCGGTCAAGTACCTGATCAACACGCATTATCACGGCGACCACACCGGCGGGAACGAAGCCTTCGCCAGGGACGGCGTCACGATCGTCGCCCAGATTCATGTCAAGACGCGCCTCGCAGCCGGCACCACCAACGGCCTGACCGGGGCCAAGACGCCGCCGGCCGCGCCCGGCGCGCTGCCGACCGACACTTACGAGGTGTTCTCCAAGGTCAGGATTCCCGGCCGCGTCGCCGACCTCAAGCACGTCCGCAACGCCCATACCGATGGCGACACCTATGTCTGGTTCAAGACCGCCAACGTGCTCGCGACCGGCGACACTTTCACCAACGGTCGCTATCCCAACATCGACTTCGCCAATGGCGGCAACATCTCAGGCATGATCGCCGCCGCCGACGCCTATCTCAAACTGACCAACGCCAAGACCCGCATCGTGCCCGGCCACGGCCCGATCGCCGACAAGGCGGCGCTCACCGAATACCGCACCATGCTGGTGACCGCGCGCGACCGGATGGCGAAGCTGGTAAAGGACGGCAAGAGCGAGGCCGACGTGATCGCCGCCAAACCGTTCGCCGATCTCGACAAGAAGTGGGCGCCGACCGAACTCGCCGGCACCAACTTCATTCGCGTGGTCTACAACTCGCTGGTGAAGCCTGCCGAAGAGAAGAAGTCGCTGATCAAACGCATCCTGAAGCGGAGCTGAACTCTCATGAAAGAACTTGTCGGGATCGCCGAACAGATTGCGGCCAAACTGATCGCGCGCAAGCAGACCATCGCGATCGCGGAGTCGTCCACCGGCGGGCTGATTTCGGCAGCGCTGCTGTCGGTGCCGGGCGCGTCGGCGTATTTCCTCGGCGGCGCCGTGGTCTATACCCGCGACGCGCGGCGGCTGTTGATGGATATCCCCGATGACGCGATGAAGGGCATTCGCTCGGCGTCCGAGCCCTACGCCAAACTGCTGGCGAGCCAGGTGCGCCAGCGTTTTGCGACCGACTGGGGCCTGTCGGAGACCGGCGCCACCGGTCCCACCGGCAACCGCTACGGCGACGCCGCCGGCCATAGCTGTATGGCTGTCGCAGGCCCCGCGCAGGCCGTGTTCACGCTGGAGACGGGAAGCGGAGACCGGCAGGCCAACATGCAGGCGTTTGCGAAGACGGCGCTGGCGTTGTTGCTGCAGAATTTGGCGGGGTGATTGGGCCATTCCGGGATGGTCCGGAGGACCAGACCTCAGGGGTGCAATTGCACCCCGGGGAATCTCGAGATCCCGGGTTCGCTTCGCGCCCTCAGATGTGCAATTGCACATCGGAGATGACGGCGCTAACGCGCCGTCACTTCTCCCGGAACGAGCGCATCAGCTGGTCGCTCAGCGGCTTCATCAGATAGGAAAACATGGTGCGGTCGCCGGTCTGCACGAAGGCTTCCACCGGCATGCCCGGGATGATCTTGTTGCTGCCGAGGCGTGCGACTTCCTCCGGCGGCATCGAGACGCGAATGGTGTAGTAGGACTGCCCGGTGCGCTGGTCGGTGGTGACGTCGGCCGAGACGCGGGTGACGACGCCGTTCAGTTCCGGCGTGGTGCGCTGGTTGAAGGCCGACAGCCGCAGCAGCGTCTTCTGGCCGATCTGCAGCTTGTCGATGTCCTGCGGATTGACCTTGGCCTCGACCGACAGCGCATCGGCCTGCGGCACGATCATCATGATGGCGTCGCCGGCGGTGATGACGCCGCCGACGGTATGCACCGTCGACTGCAGCACCATGCCGTCCTGCGGCGCGCGGATGTCGATGCGGCGCAATTGATCTTCGGCGGTGACCTTGCGCTCGACGAACTCGCCGATCTTGTCGTTGGCCTCGCGCAGGTCCTTGGAAACCTCGCTGACCATGTCCTTGTCGACCTGGATGATCTGCAATTCGGTTTCGGTGATCTTGCCCTTGGCCTGCGCGCGCGAGGCGATGTACTGCGCGCGTTCGCCCGACAGCCGGGCCTGATCGCGCTCCAGCGTCGTCAGGCGCGAGATCTGCACCAGATGCTGGTCGTAGAGCTGGCGCACGCCGGTCAGTTCCTTCTCGACCAGCGCGATTTCCTTGTCTTTCGACTGTTCCTGGGCCGTCAGCCCTGCGATTTCCTCGTTGAGCTGGATGACGCGCTCACGCAACTGCGCCTTCTGTCCGGTTCGGCCGTTGACGCGAACCTCGAACAATTTGGCTTCGCTCGCCATGAGGTCGGGGACGTCGGGATCGCTCTGCTGATCGAGCAGTTGCTGCGGGAACTTGATTTTGTCGGCGCCGCGCTGCTCGGCTTCGAGCCTTGCCGCGCGCGCCCACAACCCGTTCAGCGTCTTGACCACGATGGCGAGGCTGGCCTTCACCACGGTCTCGTCGAGACGCACCACGATGTCGCCGGCCTTGACCAGGTCGCCGTCACGCACGCGGACCTCGCCGACCACGCCGCCGGTCGGGTGCTGAACTTTCTTGACGTTGGAATCGACCACCACCGCGCCCGGCGCGATCAGCGCGCCCGAGATCGGCACGGTCGAGGCCCAGCCGCCGAAGCCGCCGGCCAGCACCCGACCGGCGGC
>Ga0207667_10004535_pt1 | contig 17017 bp, 18 predicted proteins | sample KBSCornC52_FD_184301 | JGI IMG/M metagenome (GOLD analysis project Ga0207667, IMG submission 184301) | Corn rhizosphere microbial communities from Kellogg Biological Station, Michigan, USA - KBS Corn C5-2 (SPAdes) (version 2) | ecosystem: Host-associated > Plants > Roots > Rhizosphere > Soil ...
ATGCGTAAGACCGAAGGGCAGTAAAAATAATTGGAGATCTCTTTATGGAAAGTTTTGTTCGTTGCATCTAATTTAACGTTGTTTCGTAAAAGATTTTTTTAATATGGAAGTCAATAAAATATTAAGCGCTGATGTTCTTGACATCATCTTCGAGGGCCGGAATAAGGAATACGGTGCTTATGAATTGCGCAAAACATATAATAAGCGGCTGGTGATGTCGCTTGTTATAGTGGGTGCCATTTGTCTTCTGCTGTTTATCGGATACATCGTATCTGGTTTACTGGGCGACAACGGCAAATCCAAAGCTGTGGTTGTGCAGGACGTGCAGCTCGAAGAAATCAAGCAGGAAGAGAAAAAGGAGGAACCACCACCACCTCCTCCCCCAAAACCACCGGAACCACCCAAAGTGGAGATGGCGAAATTTACTCCTCCCAAGATCGTAAAGGATGAGGAAGTAAAAGAGGAAGAAAAACCACCAGAAGTGGAAAAACTGGAAGAGACCAAGATCGGTACCATGAACCAGGAAGGTGTGAAAGATGAAGGTATCGTTGCTCCTCCTTCTGATGATAACGGAAAAGGCGTTGTGGAAGCACCTAAAAAGGAAGAAGAAGACTGGGATAAAACCTTTACCAAGGTAGAAATCGAGTCTGAATATCCCGGCGGTGCGGCTGCGTGGCAACGTTATCTGAACAGGAACCTGCGTTATCCGCAGGAAGCTATCGATAACGAAATTCAGGGCGCTGTAGTAGTACAGTTCATCGTGGATAAAGAAGGTAACGTGAGTGATGTGGAAGCTATCAGTGGTCCCAATGAATTACGTGCCGAAGCTGTTCGTGTAATCAAGAAGAGTGGTAAATGGACTCCTGCCGTACAGAACGGTCGCCAGGTAAAATCGTATAAGAAACAGCCGATCGTATTCCGTCTGGAATCAGAAGGATAATACGGTTCGTTAATAAACAGATTATAAATCCTCTCCATTACGGAGGGGATTTTTTTTATTTAAGTCCGCAAGTCTGAAAGTCCGAAAGGAATATATCTTAATACAAATGTCTTTCTGACTTCCGGACTTTCCGACTTCCGGACTTTATGGAATTCCTTCGGCTATACATCTCATTAGAAAAATATAGCCATGGAAATTTCAAACCTTCTAACCGCAGACGTACTCGATATCATATTCGATGGTCGTAATAAAGAGTATGGCGCCTACGAGCTGCGACGTTCGTATAAACGACGCTTAGCGTTGTCTATAACTGTTATGTTACTCGTAATGCTGTTGTTATTTATCGGTTTTACATTCGCCGGTAAAAAAACAGAAACGGCAGTAGTTTTTGATCTTTCGCCAGATCCGAAATTGGAAAACATTAAAGAAGAGAAAAAAGAAAAGATAGTAATTCCTGCTGCTGTAAAACCACTTGCCTCTCAGGTGCAGGTAAAAACAATCAGAGATGTTACGTTCAGAATTGTAAATGAGAAAGAAATCCCTGAAACTGAAAAGCCCCCTGTTAATGATGATCTAAAGGATGTTAGAATTGGTAAGCTGAGCACCGACGGAGTCAATGACGCCAGTGATGCAATAGCTCCTCCCGGAGATGGTGGTGTAGAAAAAGGGATCATAGAAGCTCCCAAAAAAGAAGATGCCGATAAAGACGTGATTTGGAATAAAGTAGAAATTCCTTCCGAATATCCTGGCGGCACGGCAGCATGGCAGCGATTTCTCAACAAGAACCTTCGCTTTTCGCAGGAAGCTATCGATAATGAAATACAGGGTGCTGTTGTAGTACAGTTCATAGTAGATCAGGAAGGAAATGTGAGCAATGTAGAAGCTATCAGTGGTCCCGAAGAGTTGCGTGCCGAAGCTGTTCGTGTAATTAAGAAAAGCGGACAATGGACGCCTGCTATACAAAACGGCCGCAAAGTGAAATCGTATAAAAGGCAACCGATCATATTTCGTTTGCAGGATAACTGATTTTTAAATTGCCACATTATTCTTATGGAATAATTTAGGTTGTGCATCTCATTTATAAAGTATAGCCATGGAAAATTCAACCATTCTCACTGCCGATGTACTCGATATTATATTCGAGGGACGTAACAAAGATTATGGTGCTTACGATTTGCGAAAGACCTATAACAGGCGGCTTGTGAAATCACTGCTCATGATGGGGGCACTTTGTATTCTGCTGTTTACAGGTTATCTGGCTTCAGGATTTTTGGGAAAGAAGAGCGATGCCAAAATTGTACTTGCGGATGATATAGAGTTGAAGAGTATTAAGCAGCCCGAAAAAGAACCGGAAGTACAGCCTCCACCTCCTCCCAAACCACCGGAACCGCCAAAAGTAGAGATGGCCAGGTTTACACCACCCAGGATCGTTAAAGATGATGAAGTAAAACCAGATGAAAAACCACCTGAAGTAGAAAAGCTGGAAGACACTAAGATCGGCAACATGAATCAGGAAGGAGTAAAAGATGATGGTATTGTTGCTCCGCCTTCGGACAATGGTACCACCGGTGTTATAGAAACGCCTAAAAAAGAAGAGGAAGACTGGGATAGAACATTTACCAAAGTAGAAATTGAATCCCTGTATCCTGGCGGTCCGGCAGCCTGGGCACGTTTTCTGCACAAGAACCTCAACTATCCGCAGGATGCAATAGATAACGGCATTCAGGGCACAGTACTGGTTCAATTCGTGGTAGATAAAGAGGGTAATGTAAGTGATGTGACAGCCGTTAGCGGCCCCCAGGAATTGCGTGCAGAAGCTATTAGGGTAATTAAGAAGAGTGGCAGATGGACGCCGGCTGTACAGAATGGCCGCCAGGTAAAGTCCTATAAGAGTCAGCCTGTAGGGTTCAAATTGGGCGATTCTGAATAAACGATCTCAAATGTATTTTATGCCGTAGTGCTCATTGTAATTCTAAATAGGGTCATCGGGTGAGTTGCCTTTGGCGGCTCACCTTTTTGTATTTTTGCACGCTGCCAAACAGCATTTACTTTTGATAAAATACCATTATGCAGGGCAAAACACCAGGTTGGGACGATACGATAGTTGCATTGGCTACACCCCAGGGGATTGGCGCTATTGGCGTTATAAGGCTTAGCGGTAATCAGGCATTTCAGATCATTGATCGTTTGTTCCCTGCGAAGGATCTTATGCAGCAGGCTTCCCATACCCTGCATGTGGGCTATTTAAAAGACAATGGGAAGGTTTTGGATGAAGCAGTGATATCTCTGTTCAAAGGTCCCAGATCATATACCGGTGAAGATGTAGTGGAGATCTCTGGTCATGGCTCGCCGTATGTATTGCAGCAAATTATTCAGGCTTGTGTACACCAGGGAGCGCGTTTAGCTAAGCCAGGTGAATTTACCCAGCGGGCCTTTCTAAACGGTAAACTGGATCTGGCCCAGGCAGAAGCCGTTGCTGATCTCATTGCCAGTAATACGGAGGCATCGCGCAAAACGGCGCTGCATAATATCAGGGGTGGCTTTTCAGATAAATTAAAAGATCTGCGTGATCGCCTTATCCGGTTTTCGGCATTGATAGAGCTGGAGCTTGATTTTTCGCAGGAAGATGTGGAGTTTGCCGACCGCACCCAGTTATTTGCCCTGTTGGATGAAGCACAATACACCACACAACAACTGGCTTCTTCTTTTCAGTTGGGTAATGTAATTAAGAACGGGGTAAGCGTAGCCATCATTGGTAAACCCAATGCCGGAAAAAGCACTCTGCTCAATGCCCTGCTCAACGAAAACCGCGCTATTGTAAGCGACATTGCCGGTACCACACGCGATACGATCGAAGAAGTATTGAATATAGACGGCATTCTATTCAGATTAATAGATACTGCCGGTATTCGGGAACATACCCATGATGTCATTGAAAGCATTGGCGTGGAAAAAGCGTTGGCCAAAATGCAGCAGGCCGATGTAGTGATCTATCTGTTCGATGTAAACGAAATCACAGAGCGAGAGCTCCAGCAAACTGTCACCGAACTCGAATCCAAAAAAATCAAATACCTCCTCGTTGGTAATAAGTCCGACACTCTCCCTGAAGCAGAGTGGCGCAATCGCTTTGGCCGCATCCCCGGAATAATCTTTATTTCAGCTAAAGGCAATCTGCATACCGAAGTGTTGAAAGAGAAGCTCGTCGACCAGGTATTGCAGGGCAAGGTTCAGGCCGATGATACTATTATTACCAATGCGCGCCATTATCATGCTTTACAGGAAGTATTGCAATCGCTTATCGACATACGTAACGGACTTGACAATAAGATCCCGGGTGATCTGGTGGCGCTTGATATACGGCGTTGTTTGCATTATTTGGGTGAGATAACTGGCCAGGTCACAACAGAAGATCAGCTGGATTACATCTTTAGTAAATTCTGTATCGGCAAGTAGCCATTTCTGTTACTTTTCCTTGTTTTCATTCGCTTAAGGCCAAAAGATTTCATTCAAACTTCGTTCAGGAGCGGTTGTAAAATACTATTACGTTCTTCAGCAGGCAGGTAAATGTGAAAAGCCGCCCCTTCATTTTCTTTGCCTTCCGCAAAAATCAATCCTTTGTGATTCTCTATAATTTTCTTGCAGATTGCAAGGCCAAGACCCGTACCCTCATAATCCTTGCGCCCAAACACTCTATAAAACATTTCAAATATTTTTTCAGCCTGTTCAGGCGAAAAACCTATTCCGTTGTCTGAAACGCTAAGATGGTGATAGGCCTTATTATTCTTGCTGAGGTCATTCGGCAAACTGTTACCTGCAACTAGTTCACTTTTCACCATGATGTGTGGGGCTATACCTGGTTTAGAGAATTTTAATGCGTTGTTCAGTAAGTTTGTAAACAATTGTTGACATTGAAACCGCACAACATTCAAAGTAGGTAATTCCCCAATGTTAATCGTTGCATTTTTTTCTGTGATCTTTGTATCAAGGGCATTCATTGAGTCTTTTAGAACAATATTTAAGTCAACTTCTTCCAGTTTCCCTACGTAGTCATTATTTTGTGCATAACTCAACAGATCCTGGATCAGGGTCCTCATCTGGTTTGCAGAATCGATGACCCTATGACATAAATCCCTGCCTTTTTCTGAAAAACTTTCACCTTCAATGGCAAAAAGCCTGTCAAAGTTCATTTGAATTTTTCGTAACGGTTCCTGCAAATCATGACTGGCAATATATGCAAATGAAGAAAGCTGGTTGTTAATGTTTTTAAGTTTCGCATTCTTTTCTTCCAACACCGTTTCAGCTTGTCTGAGATCTGCGTTCATTTTCCTAAGGTCTTCGGTTCTATCCAAAACCATTTTCTCCAATGAATATTTTATCTCTTCCTCTGCCGACACATCCTGAAGAATTCCTATGTAGCCTGTAACATCTCCTTCGGTATCAAATATCGGAGTGGAATTCGCATAGGCCACAATGTACTTTCCGGAAGAGCTCAAAAGCCTGAATCTTTCCTCAAAACGTTTATGGGCATAAAAAGAATCGGCCCATGAAGTGACGACGTTATTCCGGTCATCGGGATGGATAAAGTTGAACCATAACTTTATAAGGCCTTCGTGAACCGACTTTCCGGTCAATTTTTCCCAAGCGGTATTCAGATAATTGCAATCACCCTTTTCATCAGTAGTCCAGATTACCAGTGGAATAAGGCTTGCCATTTGTCTGAAACGCTCTTCATTATTTATGATGACTTTTGCAGCAAGTTTCTGCTCGGTTACGTCGATCGTAAAGCATCGCCTATGAACAAATTTTTCATCCTCCCATAACGCCGACGAATTTATTGTCACATGTCTGATCGAGCGATCCTTGCATATAAGATCGGTATTGTAATTCTGGATTCGCTCCTTATTGCCCAGCCGATTCATGATATCTTCGATGGCGCTTTTACTGGTATGAAACTCAGAAATGTTATGCCCGATATATTCTTCTTCATTGTAGCCCAGCAGCTTTAGTTCTGCAGCATTCGCCCAAATAATGATACCGGAAGCATTAACCCAATGCAGGCAAATAGAGGCATTTTCAAGGTAATCTTTAAGAACCCTTTCGGTTCTGTTTTTTTCAGTGATATCCGTGCAATGAAGAATGAAACCCTTAACTTGTTCCTGGTGGTCAAAATGGGGATATAAGGTAGCCTCGATGTATTGCAGACCGTTTTGAGTAGTTACTGAAATTTTGAAATGAGTAGCTTCCCCACCCAAAATATTATCCAGGTATTGTTGCATTTGATCAAATATTTCAGAGCCGGCTATCATCGGAAACTTTTGTCCGGCTGGTTCTCCATCTATATTGAACCAGATCTTAAATGGCTGATTGCAAAATTGTAGAACCATGTCACGATCTATATAGGCCACCATGGCCGGACTGGAGTTCAAAAGAGTTGCCAGGTCTACATTGGTCTTATTCGATATGTATCGCTGCTGTGTATTCAAAAGAATTGAATGGAAGAGGTATCAGTAATGAGGTAACTAACAATTATGTAAAAATTATGCCACGGTGGTTTTGTATGACTAATATCTCAATTTATAAGACCCGCTCCCCCAAAGGTTAAAGGCATTTGTGTTGTTTATTGAACTACCTTCACTGTATATGAAATTACAGGTTAACAGAATAAATGTGCGCTTGAATCCTGATGTGAGAAAAGTAATCCCACGGTTTTTTAATGCAGGTGATGAGCGTTCCCGAACGCTGATAAACAGGGTGATGCTGTTGCCCGACAGCCAGGTACATGAATTATTGTTAAAGGTTCAACATGAATTTCACAAACGCTATAGTAATATCACGCTTGTTTTTGAAAAGCATTTTGACATGGTAATGCATTTGTTGACAGAAAAGGAACAGCTTACTATTACCTGCGATAAAAGACTGCTGATAGGATCTTATTTTACAATGGAATATTCATTGGAGCATGCTGCCCTGTTCAACCCATCTATTGTGGAAGACCCTGACCAGTCAGATACGACAGCCGGGGAAAAAAATGTGATCGTCAGTTTCAGGGCTACAGGCGAAGGTCATATATCATCACTTGTATTTAAACGGGCCAAACTTGATAAAAATGCAAATATCCATTTTGAACCTTCGGGGAAGTATATGAACCAGGGTAGGGTAACTCAACAGAAACGGGATAACAAGCAAGCTTTTAAGGAGTTGCTATCCCATTACTCATTTCCGGAAGAGATCTGCACAAATATTTTAAACCACCTGAAAGATACGTTTTCTTATAAAGAGATCGAGTCGATCATAAAAAATGCCCTGCACCATGTAAAGACCGGAATGGCGAAAAACAAACTAAAATATGATATCCTCAGCCTGGTAAATACCAGTTATGAATTACATTTTTTGCCTGAAACTTTATTGTCGGAACGGGTTATTTTTCCGGTAACCTTTACTGAAAAGAATGGTATTGAAGATGCCCGGTTTATAAAATTTGCCGCTGAAGATGGCGCCACCACCTATTTCGCTACCTATACAGCTTATGATGGTTCTTTTATTTTACCTCATTTAATCGAAACAAAGGATTTTTTACATTTTAAAATGTCACCGCTTCATGGAAAAGCCGCAGTTAATAAAAACCTTGCTTTGTTTCCCAGAAAAATCAATGGTCAATATGCCATGATCTCCCGCATCGATGGGGTTAATAACTATATAATGTTCTCTGACGATCTGTATCTGTGGGAAACAGCCACTTTACTGCAGCAACCAGTGTATCCATGGGAGTTTGTACAAATCGGCAATGCAGGATCGCCCATAGAAACGGAAAAGGGATGGCTGGTAATTACGCATGGCGTTGGCCCGATGCGTAAATATTGCCTCGGCGCCAGCCTGTTTGATCTACATGACCCAACTAAAGAACTGGGACGCTTAAAAGAACCGTTATTAATGCCTGATGAAGATGAATGGCACGGATATGTACCAAATGTGGTTTATTCCTGCGGAGCCTTATTGCACCAGGACTGTTTATTTATTCCTTATGCCGTTTCTGACTATGCTACCGCATTTGCTACTGTACCGCTGGCCGCATTATTGAATGCCATGAATTAAACCAGTTGACAAGGAAGTTACAAACCACCAGGGTGATGGGACACCTTTTCGTATAATTGCAAGTAATGCCCGGCCATTACCTGGCTACTGAAATTATCCATGGCATGTTTCCGGCACGCCTCTCTGTTGATCATTTTAATGTGGTCCACGGCCGACACAGCCTCCTGAACATTCTGTACAACAAAACCGGTTTTTTTATGTATGATCAGCTCCTGCATGGAGCCGCGGTTAAAAGCAATTACCGGTGTACCGCACATCATCGCTTCTGCTACGCTAAGTCCGAACGGTTCTTCAAAATTGATTGGGTGTAATAACGCCAGTGCATTTGCTAATAGCTCATTGCGCAATGCCGCACCTACATTCCCCTTGTATATGATCGAGGTATCATTAAAGTATGGAACAATTTTTTCATTAAAATAATTTTCATCCTGCACCAGTCCGCAAAGAATTAACCTTTTATTTGATTGAATAGCAATCTGAATTGCTTCGTAAGCACCTTTATGCGGATGGAACCTTCCAAAATATAACAGGTAGTCTCCATCACCCTGGCCAAACTGAAACAGTTCTTCATTAATACCATTGTAAACGGTATCGAGATACTGAAGCTCAGGGTGCCGGTTGCTGTGGCTTATTGATACATACCATGCGTGCCCATTGTATTTTTTATACACCGGTAGAATTTCTTCAGATGAAAAACCATGGACAGTGGTAATGACGGGGCATCTGATTAAACGGGAATAGGTGAGGGGAAGAAAATCAAAATGATTGTGTATAATATCAAATTGCGAAGCCTGCTCCATAAGATTGGATATATGCAGGCATTCCCAAACCTTTGCATCGGCAGGGCGCTCACCCAATGGCGTTTTACATACCGACTGCAGTTTTGCTTTTGTAACAGAATCTCCGGTGGCGAATAAAGTAACATCCATCCCGTTTTTTACCAGGGCTTCCGTTAAAACAGAAGCAACCTGCTCCCAGGGGCCGTAATGTAAAGGCGGGGTTCTCCAGGTTATTGGTGCAAGTACCGCTATTTTCATGCCTATAAAGTTGAGGCTACTACCAGGTGCGAGATCCAATATGCCAGTGTACTCTCTGCGCCCTGGTTTAAATTAATTCCTTCCATATGAAGGCCGTCCGCGCATCCTCCGGTTGAAACATCGTACAGGGGAAGCCTCATATCATTATCGCCCAGGAACCATTGATAGCATTTATACATGCGGTCCAGGTACAGTTGTTCACCGGTAATCCTGAATGCCTGTTGGTAAAACAGCACCATCGCCATTACGTCTATGCCCTGTTGATCAAACCTGGCTATCGGGCCACCGCATTCATGCCATCCTGCGTTTCCGATTGGCCTGAGTATATCATTGTGAAATACTTTAGATTCAAGGAAAGTCATAGATTCAAAGGCGATCTCCAGATATTCGTTGTGTTGTGTTACTTCAAATGCGTTTAATAAAGCGAGCGGAAGCATGGCGTTGTCATAAGTAAGAATTGGTTCAAACCATTGCCAATCGCAGATTTTGCTGTCCTTATACATGGTAACCATTTTATCGGCAAGATGAATTACCATATTCCTTTTGAGATCATCGGGATAATTATATTTAATAAACTGGCAAATGCCTACAATGGTATTGGCAATGCCGCGAAGAGAAGTAAGTTTATTAACATGCGGGTATGCCTTTGTAAATATTCCCTGCGCTGTTCTGATCGATAAATGAGAAGAACCTTCGTTGATCAAAAAACCCAGTGCCATCATGGTTCTTCCAAATGAATCTTCTGAACCCCGGTCTTCTGTGACTGTCATCGTATAGCTCAAAAAGTTGCGGAAGTATCCGTCTTCACTTTGCATGTAATGAATAAAACTCAGGTAAATCAGTAAAAGGTCATGCGAAATTTGATCTTTCTTATTGTTCTTGCAGGCCCAAACAGCGAATAGCAATGCGCGTGCATTGTCATCGATGCAATAACCTTCTTTTCTGTTGGGCATTTCAAACAGGGCATGCTGAATAATACCGGTTTTATCTGTTAAATTACTGATATGCCCGAAATTTAAATCCGGCATTTGTGCTTTTGTAAATAACGCTGGCTTTGATAAAAGCAGCGCGTCATATGTTTCCATAAAAATTTTGTATTTAAAATCTGGCTATTAATTGGTCGGTCAACCCGGTTTTAACAACCGGTTTTTGTAGAATGGTATTGAACAATTCCAGGTGTTTTGCAGCAACTTTTTTCCAGCCGGTATCTTTTGTTTTTAAAGATGCATGATGCCCCAGTTGTACCCTAACCGTTTTATTCTGTAACAGGTAGATGGCATTTTCTGCCAGTTCATGTTCCTGGCCCGATTCGATGATAATGCCGGTGTTTTCATCCAGCATCTCTTTTGCCAGAACGAATGAATTGGAAATGATGGGGCAGCCTGCGCTCATGGCATATAAAAAAGTACCGCTTACTGCCTGATTGGGATCTCTTGAAGTGAACAGGTATATGTCTGTCAACGCCAGGTATTCCATTAGTACAGGCGTTGGTACATATTCATTCACCAGCCGTACATTATGCTGAAGGTTATTGTCGTCGATTAACTGTTGCAGGTAGTTACGGTATTGTTCGCCTTCCTTTTGCAGCAGGTTAGGATGCGTAAGGCCCATAACAATATAAACAGCCTTGGGAATTTTTTTACTGATCTCTTTCATGGCCAGTATGCCCTTTTCTATTCCTTTATTGGGACTTAATAAGCCAAAGGTGGTTAGCACCTGGTTATGTATAAGATCGTATTTATGTTTCAGGTCTGTAGCACTGATTTTACTATTGGGAGGAGTACCGTGTGGAATAATTATTATTTTTTCCCGGTCGAGTTGGTAATCGGTTGTCAATAACCTGGCAGAGTTGGCGGTCATTACGATTATCTTATCGGCCAGTAGCCCTATTTTCTGTATCAGTTTCAATCTTTGTTCATCAGGAGCTGGCAGCACCGTGTGAAACCGGATGATGAATGGTTTATCAAGCAACGCCAGAAATCCCAGTAAAAATTCACCAAGGTTTCCGCCATACAAACCAAATTCATGTTCAATGCAAACAAGTTCAATGTGCGGGTCACCGTTAATTTTATTAGCTGTTTCAATACAGGATGTTAAATCATAACTATTCATAACCATCGAAACCGGAAATTGATAGGGGTGGCCGATGTTTTTTTTATCCAGCGCACAAATATTGATTGAAAAGTTTTTATTTAACCCCAGCTCAATTGAAGCTGTAAGGTCCTGAGTAAAACTGGCAATGCCGCATTTTACAGGAGGGAAAGTGCTAATGAAAAGTATTTTTGATCGTGAATTAGAAATTGTCATGCAATTTTTTTTAGTAATTAATATAGGAGCAGTACCGACTGGCTCAATGCAATAAGATGGTACCTGGAGTGAGCGAACTACAATTAATTGTTACTTTCAAACCGGATGAGTCAATAAAGGGAGGGATTATCATCAAAGAGTAAGTGAAGGTAGTCTATTTATTTGATCGTAACTATTTATTTACGGGGTAGCCGGAAAAGACTTGTAAGCGAAGACTTAAAAAAACATAACGCCTGCCCGGGTGAATCGGCAAACCAACCGGTAAATAAAAATCCGGGAATATTCCCGGATTTTTCACCAGATAAATTTAATAGAAACTTACCTGGTATATATCCAGCTTTTTAAAAAGATTGATTGGGGAATGCTATTTCCCTAATCAATATGAGGGCCGATGTCGGTAGAGTAAGGATACTTTCCCGTTTTAAGAGTAATATTTTTTACAACTATAAAGGTGAGATCCTTTTTGTGTTGAATTGTTACATGTTTTCAGAAATGAGTTACAAAATTCACACTTAATAATGGCTTTGTGCTTCACGATTAGGAAAGTACAATAAAGAGTATTACCTTCAGTGGGTTAATTTGAGCCTCGCATTAGTATTCATTAATTACATTGCTTTACCTGCATTATAGTTAGTCTCTTACTTCTTGCCTTCCTCGAAATTTATTTATCAATCAATCTTTACAAATGAACATTTATGTTTCAAATTTAAGCTTCGACATGCAGGATGAAGACTTAAAAAAATTTTTCACTCCTTTTGGAGAAGTTACTTCTGCAAAAATTATTACAGACAGAATAACCGGCAGATCAAGAGGTTTCGGATTTGTTGAAATGACTGATGAAGCTGCTTCAGCAAAAGCAATTGCAGAATTGGATGGTACTAAGGTAGAAAACAGGGCGATAGGCGTTTCTATAGCAAAGCCTAAAGAAGACAGACATTCCCGTGGCTTGTTATAATGAAAATAGATACTCAATTTCATATTTGGCCGTATGTCAAAGCCCCCATAAGGGGCTTTTTTTATGCAACAAAATAATAACTCACCGGAATTTTATTGCAAGATGCACATGTTAATGAACTTTTTTCTGAAACATGCTTAGGGAAATGGCAATAAATGCAACGATCAATAACAGGTGAAAGGGGCCTCCGGTGTTAAAGCCGATAACGCCTACCAGCCATCCGATAATGAAAATAATACCAACAATATAAAGTAAGTTCCTCATTAGTTATTTATTGTCTGATTATGCGAACACTATTATTGTATTCGATCAAAGTATGTAATACTTTTAGTTTTTCAACAATCTTATTTTTGAATGTGCTATGGAACCTGGTTTTTTTAACTTCGCTCAGGGCGCTTTCATAGTTAGTAACAGCAAGTTCATAGAGGCCATTATTTTCGTTTTTTAATGCTTCATTAAATAGGTTAATAGAGATATTCTCCTTTGAGGATACTGCAAAACGCAAAACAAGAATAATAATTGACAGTCCTATAAAAAAAAGGATGTAGTAATAAAATGGCATATAAAATATTTAGTTCCGGGAAAATTAACTCTTCCCCGTCAATAGTTGTCTGCTAATGTGTTCTTCATAACCCATTATAAAGAATTTATTGTCGCGGGCCGATTCAAATAATGATTCCAAATGCGATGTTTTGAAGAAGCCTGATGTAACAATTCGGGCGAGTGCGGGATTTGCATTAACCCAGGTTATGGCCAACATGTGGTGCTTTAAATAAGATACAACTATCTCAACCTTGAAATAAATTGAAATATTTGATATCCCGGATCGTAAAGCAGCCAATTCGCTCATCGCATTTGGATAGTTTGCCGGATCAAATTGCTTGTTGTAATTAGTGATGTATTCGATATTGTTTGACATAATGTAAGTGAGATTGAAGTACTCCTGGGCTTTTTAAAGATTTCTATGTTTGTAGGTGCAGAAGTAACATATGGAATGTAATACAAAGCTGTGTTTTTTAATTCAAATGGCTGTTGCGTAATTGTAGAAATAAATTATATTATTCACACATTGAAGGAGATAGAAAAAATTAAAGTTGAAACAATCGCTTCCTAAAAAAGATGAATAAGGAAGTTTTTACGTATATTTAGTATGTAACGCTGAAGAAAAATGCGCCTTTGATACTGTATATAAAAAATATGGTTTGTATCCGCTGCAAAATGGTCGTGAAGGACGAGTTGACAAAACTGGGAATCCGTTTTACTTCAGTAGAATTAGGCGAAGTTGAATTGATGGAAAATATTTCAGCCGAACAACATACGCAGATAAAGTCAGCGTTATTGAAATCGGGCCTCGAATTAATGGACAACAAAAAGAGTATTTTAATCCAGAAAATAAAAAATGTTATTATTGAATTAGTCCATTATTCAGAAGAGCCATTGACAGTAAATTTTTCTGAATACCTAAGTCAGAAACTAATCTACGATTATACCTACCTGGCTAATCTCTTTTCTGAAGTACAGGGTACTACCATCGAAAAATTCCTGATCTCCCACAAAATTGAACGGGTAAAAGAACTTCTCGTATATAATGAATTGAATCTAACCGAAATCGCTTACCGGATGCACTATAGCAGCGTGGCGCACCTTTCTGCTCAGTTTAAGAAAGTAACCGGTCTTACCCCTTCACATTTCAAACAGCTAAAAATTAAGCGACGGTCCATGCTGGATCAAATGTGACTTCCATGTCTTATCAGGGATAATGCTCCAATACGAGCGTTTATCTGAATGTGGGAATTATGTAATATATTTTATTAACTGTATAACAGGAGGGAAGAATCGGTTTATATCTTTGTTTAGGTTTTTCATAGGATATTGGATTAATACAGGGCTGGATTTTTATCCTGGCCCTTTTTTGCATGTTAAAGGTGACGATAATATGTAAAATGTGTGAATAATATAAGGTTCTCTCAGAAGTATATAACATATAAACGGTGAAATTCAGGCAACTTCGAAGAACGCAGTTATGTTGATTTAAATCATTTGCTGATTCGATATGCCTAAAGTAATATTTAATAACAAGGAGCATTTGTTTTTCCAGTCACTTAAAAACTCCGTGGATGCTTATTTTCAAAACAACCGGCTCAAAAAAACCGGAAACTGGAAATTGTATCTAAAAGCGATGGTACTGATACCGGTTGGTGTGGCAACGTATAGCTGGCTTTTATTTGGTAATTATAGTTGGCCGGTTGGCATTTTGCTTTCGGTGCTTTTTGGATGCACCCTGGTATGTATTGCGTTTAACGTTATGCACGATGCCTGTCATGGCAGCTATTCCGGAAAGAAATGGGTCAATGATTTCATGAGTTTAAGTATGAATGTTCTAGGCAGCAACGCTTTTATCTGGAAGATTAAACACAATATTATTCATCATACCTATACCAATATTGACGGAGTTGATGATGATATCGCCAACGGTCCGTTATTAAGGCAATGCGTTACCCAAAAATGGTTGCCTATCCATCGTTACCAGTTTATCTATATGTTCTTGCTGTATTCTGTAAGCACGCTTGCCTGGATGTGGGGTACTGATTTTTATAAATACTTTTCAAAAAAGATCCATACTACCGTTATTAAAAAGATAGATGTGGGTCAGCATATCATGTTCTGGGTTAGTAAAGTACTGTATATGTTTTTTTATGTGCTTGTACCTGTTTATATTTTAGGATGGCAGCCATGGTTAACTGGTTTTTTAATTCTTCACATGACAATGGGGCTTGTTTTATCTATTGTATTTCAACTGGCTCATGTAGTAGAAAAAACTTCTTTTGATGTTGTTGCAAATGATAAAAAGATAATAGCATCGGAATGGGCTATTCATGAAGTAAAAACCACTGCTGATTTTGCTCCCCGCAATAAAGTGATCAGCTGGTTAGTGGGCGGACTGAATTTTCAAATTGAGCATCATCTTTTTCCGCACATTTGCCATGTACATTATCCGGCATTAAGTAAAATAATACGGAAACAATGTGAGCTATTTGGTCTTCCCTATAACTATTACCCAACGCTGCGGCAGGCCATTCACTCGCATATCCAACTTATGAAACAATTAGGAAGAAATCCTCAATACTATGCAAACTCTTAAAATTGGTGTTGTTGACCTTGTATGTAAAGGTCCATCCAGGTCATTATGGGGTAAGATCATGCATGCTAACCTGGCCAGTATAATGCCACAGGTGATAGCTACCTGGTATGAGCAGGAAGGGCATACCGTAACTATGATCTGTTATACGGGTAACGAGGATTTGAGCAAAGAAGTTTACCAATACACAAGGTTTTAATCCGAAATGGATGAATGTTATGCGCGCCATTTCTTCTGAAGGATAGGGCCGGTTGAAATTTTACCGGCAGGTAAGGCAAAACCTTATTCAGGATCGCAGTTTTAGAAAATATTTTGAAGGAGAATCACAGCTGTTGCCCGGAGGAGGAAACGGAAGGGAAATCTTTTTATCAGCTTAGTAAAGGTTTATGGGATATCCTGCCCTTCGCTGGGCCATGGAAAATAGTTTGCTGACAGATGGTCATGGCAGGTGAAGCCAAAGAACTGATCGACAAGATCAGCCTCGCTGCACAACGGATGTCGGAGCTTATCCGTGATGTGCTGAATTTTTCAAAGGTGTTGGATACAAATGTTTTTGAACAGGTAGACCTGAACGTTATTATGAAAAACGTCAGTAAAGATTTTGAGATGCTGATCGGGCAGAAAAAAGCCGTAATAACACAGGATAAGCTTCCTGTTATTGCAGCGGTGCCATTGCAAATGAACCAGCTTTTTTACAATCTGCCCGGCAATGCTATAAAATTTTCCAGACCAGACGTACCGCCCGTAATCCACATTTCTTTCAGGAAGCTTACATCAGGCGATGTGCAAGCGCATCCGGCCCTCAATAATGCCATCCATTATTGCGAAATTATCTTTTCTGACCATGGTATTGGGATCAATGAAATATTTATGGAACAGATCTTTCAAATATTCCACCGGTTGAATGCAAGCGAACGTTTTGAGGGTACCGGTATCGGTTTGGCCCTATGTAACATGTACTTCTACCTTTAAGCCAACAAAGAATCATTAATTCAATTACTTCAAACGAATGACTATGACTATTTTGCTAATCGATGATGATGAGGATGACAGGAAGTTGTTCTTTGAAGCGACTGCAGAATATGATAACACGATTAAATATGTTGCAGCGGCTGATGCCCGGGAAGCACTGCTATATTTAAATGATGCTGCAAATGTTTTACCGGATTTTATTTTCCTGGATTTGAGGCTGCCGGGCCTGAGCGGAGAGCAATGCCTGATTGAAATTAAAAAAGTTCCCCGGCTGGCAGCTATTCCCGCCATCATTTATACAACTTCAAGGGATGAAAAGGAATCTGTCAGGTTAAAAAGGCTAGGCGCCGCACATTTTATGAGCAAACCCGTTTTACCGGATGATGTGTATTATATGGTGTCTTTTGTGCTTGGCGAAAAATGGAGTTGAATTAGATTATCCATGATGTAATATTCTGAGTAGTCATTTTCATTCTGTTACGAAATACTCATTTAAGATTGAATGTGAACTTCAAACCGATGTTCCATTTCATCATCTGTAAGTTGTATTGTATTTCCTTTCTCTTCGCTGGATT
>Ga0207667_10004537_pt1 | contig 17016 bp, 10 predicted proteins | sample KBSCornC52_FD_184301 | JGI IMG/M metagenome (GOLD analysis project Ga0207667, IMG submission 184301) | Corn rhizosphere microbial communities from Kellogg Biological Station, Michigan, USA - KBS Corn C5-2 (SPAdes) (version 2) | ecosystem: Host-associated > Plants > Roots > Rhizosphere > Soil ...
CAGGCGCTGATACGGCGCAGGCTTCCGCACCGGGCATCACGAAAGGTCGTAAGTTCCCCCAATGAGGTTCAGCCGGTTTGAAGCCCGACACGGCGTCACCGGTGGGCTGCCAGTACTGCGCGCCCACCGGGCCCGAATACGGCAGCTCGTGGATGGTACGAAAGCCGTCGGCGTCCGCCCAGCGGATGATGGCCTCGCCCACCGCGGATCCGAAAACAACCGAGCGGGTCTGCGTGTCTTGGTCTGCGCCCGCGGCCTTGCGCGCCGCGAGCGTGGCGTCGCTGAACGCGGTGAGCGCCGCTACGGAAGCAGGTGAAGCCTCGAAAAGATGCCTTGCTACCCTCGAAATAGCCGCCGCCTGCGCGCTCGGCCAATCCAGCTGGCGATCGCCGACGAGTTCGGGTAGCGCGGGCAAACCGTTCAGCTGGTTGCCGAGTGAGCGTCGATCTGGAAGTGCCGGCACAAGCGCTTCGTATTGCGCGACGGAGACATATGCAAAGATGCGGGAGGCGACGGCCGGGTTGAGGTTGTCCGCCTTGACGCGCTCGGCGACGAGATGCATGAACGCGGTAAGCGTATCGGACCGCAGGCGAGCGGGCGCGCTCGGGCGGTCGCAGCCAGAACTCAACGCAAACGCGATCAGCATGAGAGCGAGCAAGAGCGATGCACGCCGGTGGCCGAGCGGGCGAGTAAGAGCGGAGCTCTGGACCAACTGAGCACCGCGCGTATACTGACTAGATGCTGTCTTCATCGCGTGGGCTCCTGGGCCCGGTGCTGCTTACATGTGCAGCCGTCGCTTGCGGCGGGCACGCGCATCAGGCCGGCCCCGTGCCAGCCGCTACATCGGGATCTGGAGGTGGGCTCAGCGCGGGCGGCACCGGCATGGGCGGCGCTCCAAGCGCGAGTGGTAGCGGCGCGGGAGGAGCCGGATCCGGTGGCCTCAACCTGGTCGGCCCGACCGGTTGTGACACCACGCGCGCGGCTGACTGTCGCGCGCGCATCGGCGATCCCTTCGTCGAAGTAACCCTTGGCGGGGTCGACCGCCGCTATACGCTCGGCTGTGACCCGATGTGCGGCGCCCAACAAGTCCCGGTGGCGGGCAGCGGCCTCGAGAGCAATAATGACTTCTTCGTCACGGGTTGCGACGCCGCGCAGCGTTCGGTCAACGTGCTGTTCAAACAAGCGAATACGCCAGCCGAAATCACGCTGTGTGAAACTGCCGACCACGGGCCGTGCGTGAGCTATTCGCTCGACAACTGGGTAAACACGCAAGGCGGGCAGCTGAGTTTTCAGGGCAGGGCGCAAGCCTCTCCCATCGCTGATGCCGGTACTGGGGCCGAGCTCGTGTTGAGCTATCGAGTTTGCCAATGATTGCGTTCGAGCCATCTTCACTCGCTCAGTTCGCCCAATAGCGCAGGCTCACGCTAGCTGGGGCAGAGCCGGTCAGATCGATCAACGTAGCGCAGGCGGAGCTCGTCGAGCCGAGCACCTGGCTTTGCCACACTCCGTTGAAGATGCCGCTGCCTCCGGAGTGCGTGCACGCATTCGACCAAGTGAACGGGATCGGAAACCCCGCGCTGGGCGCAGAGGTCTCGAGGCGCATGGCGCGGGTTCCCCACCAGGTCGGGTAGTGATCGCGAACGCGAACGCAGCCGCTATCCAGAACCGTCACGTCATGCCCCTGATCACCCAAGTCGATGGCGCTGGCTTCGGTGCACGAGGTCGAGGCTTGACACACGTTGCTCGTACAGACGCCGGAGGTGCAGTCGTTGCCGACGTTGCAGGCCTGCCCGAGCTGGCAGTTCGGCCCGCAGCTTCCACCGCAATCCACGCCGGTTTCGCTGCCGTTCCGCAGGCCGTCGCTACAGGTCGACGCGGGCGCGTCGGCGCCCGCGATGGGCAACGTGAAGGGCACTACGTTGATCTGCGCGCCGGAATCGACCACCTGCACCAAGCGCCCGAAGAACGCGCCAATGTGCGGACTCGTTGTCGCGCGCAAGACGAGGGTGCCGTTAGGGGCAGCCAGGGTGCCGCGATACGGCGACTCGATAAAGATCGAACCAGTGCCCAGGTAGGACACGAACCCAGCCGGGTGCGAGCCGGACACGGTCTGCTGAGTGCCCCGGAAGATCAGCGAATCTCTCAGGTAGATCAGCACCGGACCAGCGGCCTCATTCAATTTGAGCGTGGTTTGTGGTTCGAGATCCAGCGCGCGGACGAAGTACGTGCCGGCGCTCAGGTTGAGCGTAGTGTTGCTGTGCATCGTCACCGCGTTGTACGTGCCGGGCGCGAGCGTCAGCTGATTGCCAGGTTGCACATCGAAGCTCGAGCCGGTCATCGTCGGGAACTCAGTGGCAAATCCGCTGATTGAGGGCAGGCGCACCACCGAATGCTCGAAGATCGTGCCATCCACCACGGTCTGGTTCTGGCGTACGAGAGTTTGTCCTGTCTTCACGTTGCCGAACACGTGAGCGCGATCACGGAGCGTGACCGTCCCGACGCTGAACACGTTGCCCGCCCCGACATCGGGAAACAGCGTGACGCCTGGTATGCCCGCGGCGGCGACAACACCATAGCCGGTGCCCTGCCGCACTTGAGCCCGATCCCGAATCTCGACCCCGTCGGTGCCGAGGATTCCCAGTTGGCTCAAGGGGACATCGAGTAAATCGACACCATCCGGTTTGAGGGCGATGCCGACGCCCGGATCCGTCCAACAGACGGACATCCCGGTGCCCGCAATGGTGATGAGGTTGCCGCCTTTGATGATCAGGTCACGCGGATTCGCGAACAGTGGACAAGTCGCGTGCTTGGGATTGGCGGCCGCGCTCAGGTATTCCGTCAGTACGCGGTTGGCGATTGCCTCGCCGCTGTCGCCGGGCTGCGTCTGCACCGAGATGCTGCAGTTCCCGAGCGGCGAGACTTCTTGAAAGGTGAGCTTTCCGCCCTGCGCTCCGCTTGCCAGAGTGGTCAGGGCCAGATCGGTGATGTCGAGCTGACTCCGCATGTAGCCCGGGAAATGACTAACGGTTTGGCACATGCCAGCCGACCCCGGAGCAACTTGGACGGCAAAGTGCAAGGACATCCCGACGGCATTCTTCGCGAGCAGATGGAGCGCGTTGCCTTCGTCGACCGGATCCTCGTGCTCACCGGTGTCCGCGTCGGGCAAAACGGCGGTGACGTTTTTGGCAATGCAGTCGGCGTTGGAGTTGAACGCATCGCGTGCTCGCCTCAGGGTGTCGACGCGCGGCTCGCTCGGTGTGTACGGAATACTCACAGAGCACAGTTGGGTCGGAGGATCCGCAACCAAGATCGCGGACAGCGTGATGGTCGTACTCGGCGCTGCCGCTGCGGCTGCGCCGCCGGGCGGCGCTGCCGGTGCGCTCGGCGCAATCCCGGCCTGGGCGGCGGCCCCACCGGGTGGCGTATCGTTGAACTGCGCTGGATTCCAATCGGACGACGGCGGATTCGTCAGTGCGGGACAGTTCGCTCCGACACTGGTAATGACCGGCGGATTATTGGGGCAGGTCACCTGTACCGCTGCGATGGTGCGAGTGGGGTTCGAGGCATCAGGCAAGCAGCTGGCGATGGGGGTGGGCGTGCCCTTGGTGTTGCTCACACAGTTTCCGTTGAAGCATGCCGCGATCACTGCTCGGTTTTCAGCGTCGGGCGAGACGAGCTGATTTTGAGTCGTCAGCAGCCCGAAGCCCGAGCCTGCGGAATCCCCGTCCACGCCGATCGTATTTTGGCTGTAGCCGTCGAAGGTGCCCGTCGCGCATACCGTTCCGCTCGGGGTTAAGATGTCCAAATGGCAAGGGCCGGTCGTGCTGGGCTGAAAGCCCTCGCCGTACACGAGGATGTCCCAAATGCAGGGCTTGTTGCCGGGGCAGCTCTTCGAAGCCATCCAGCCCTCGAACACGCGCAGCGTCGGCTTCTTCACCTGCAGGTAGGCGCCGCGCCCATGCGTCATGGCGTACGTGCGGCCGCGTGAGCCATCCACGGTAAGACCGTAGACGGGCACGTGCGGAAACTGAAAGCCGCGCACCCAGCCCTTGCCGTCGTTCTTGCGCTTGTACACGCCGTCCTCGGTGCCGACGTACATTTCGGTCGGGACCGCCGCATTGATGCGAAGCACGTGCGCTGGCAGATCACTGTTCGCGAGCTCGCCGTCGCTGAAATCAGTCCATGCGCTGCCGTCCCAGCGACGGATGTGCTTGCCGGGCACGCCGAATCCGCCGATGGTCGCATAGAGCACGTTCGCGTTCTGGGGGTCCACCTCGAGCGAGCTTACAGGCGTGCAGCGCAGCTGAGTGCCGCTTTGCAGTGAGCCTGGCATGTTGGGTCGATCGAACGTGGGTAAATCGCACGTTCTGCCCGGCGCCAAGATCTGCGTCCACGCTCCGGCGTTGAGCGCAAACACGCTGCCGTCGTAAAGGCCTGCGTACACTCGATTTACATCCGTGCGCGCTGCCGCCAAGGCGGAAATCGCGAGCGGCTGCTCGACGTCGCCGAAGAACTGACGGCAATTGCCGTTGACGCACACGCCCCGCGTGCAGTTGCCTGCGGGATTGGTCCCCGTAGCGCCCGTGCACGTGCCGAGCGTGCCGCCAAGCGGCGTGCTGCCTCCGATGACCGTAAATGTCGTGGCTGTGGGAGCGCGAGAGTAAACCTTGTCAGTCGCGAAGAACAGCGTGTGCGTCGCTGCGTGTTCGATGAAAGGCGGTTCGAACAGGGCCGCGTCGCCATTGAGTTGATCCTCCTGCCAGTGCAGAGCAAGACCAGCCTTGATGCTCGGGCTATCACTGCATGCCTTGCCGGAGAGGGTGCACGCCACAGGATCGATCAGCTGGATCGTGTTGAAGGATTCGCGCGAATTGCGGAGGATGGTGTCGCCGCCGTCGCCGCTTTTGAGCGTGAACCAGGAGCGGCCGCCATTGTACAGCAAGATTCCGTTGTCTTGCGCGCCAGCGATCACGTTCTGCGTGTTGCACGTGCTCGTGTTGCCGGCCGCGCACTCCGTTCCGTCGTCGCTGCTCGTGCCGTCGCAGTCATCGTCGCTGCCGGGCTTGTCGACGCAGGGCACGATTTCGTGCGTTGCACCACTATAGAACTGTGTGCCGGGGAAACGATTGAGCGTGCCCGTGTTCCCGCCCGCGCTGAACAGGGAAAAGCCACCGTCGTTGGTCTCGAAGAACGCGGCTGACCCATTGAGCGAGAACCCAGCCGAGAGGATCTGCGTGTGATCCGGGTGCAGGTTGTTGCTCAGCGGCGCGAAGTGCGCACCAGCATCCGTCGATTTCCAAAGGCCCACACCGCCGTAATAGACCTCGTTCGGATCGGTGGGAGAAACGGCGAGCTCCCCGGAGTACCAGCTGTAGCCTTCCATTTGGCTACCACCGACGAGCGTGCGCGAGCCGCTTTGACCTACGGCGGTGGCGTTCGCGTTGCTCCATTTCACGCCGTCGGTCGTATGAAATAGGACTGCTGCGCAGCCCGCGGGATCCGCGGCAATGGACGTGAACGTACGCGAACAATCGGAAAACGTCGCGTAAATGACATTGGGATTGCTAGGCGCAGCGGCGATCGTGGGGCGATCGAAGATCGGCTTTGAATCGGGCCCGGGTGCCGGCAACCCGCAGGGAGTGCCCGCCGGCGCAGCACTACAGTCGGCGACTGGTGCCGTGCAACCGGGGGGCACTTCCACGCCGGGGTTCAGTGGGCACCAGGTCGCGTTCGTGCCCACAAGCGCGCGTTTATAGAGCCCGCGACTCGAGATTCCCGCAAATAAGCTTGCACCAATCTTAACGAGCTCGCCGGGCAAAAAGCGGTTCGGCGGCGCACCAAACGGGACGTCTTCACGTATCCAAGTGGTGGCGTTGGGGTCGAAACGGAACACGCCATAACCGCTGGGGGGAGGCGCGTGCATGACCGTGGCCGCGTGGGGGGAGGCGGTGTTGCCGGGCATGACCGTCGCGAACAGGCGCTTCGTGCCGTTGGATTTGTCGATGATGATGTCGTTCACCGCGCCGCCAGTGAAGGCGTCGCTGCCAGGTACCTTTGTGAACGTGTAGCCCTCGGACGGAAATTCCCCGCCGCTGGACGAAAACACGCCTTCGTAGATCCCGACGCCGTACAGCGTTTGGCGGCGGAGCTTGCCTTCGCCCGTGCCCACGAAAAGATCGCTGCAGCGCGTGGCGTCACACGAATCCGGATCGAGGGCGATTGCGCCAATGGCGGGCCATTCACCCAGCATCAAATTGAACGGCAGCGTGGTGAGCGCGTTGCTGCTGTCCAGCGCAAGCTCGCTTTGCCACAAACCGCCGCCGGCCATGCCCACCCAAAACTGCAAGGGCCGCGCAGGATTGTTCGCGATGGACGCAGCTCGCCCCGTCGTTTCAGTGGACCCGACCACGCCTCCAATTCCGCCGCCTACGGTCGGTGAAGCGATCAGACCTCCCGCGATCGGCGCAGGACCAATGGGGAACCACTGGTCTTCCGAGGGCGGGCCCGGGTCGGTGATGATATCGGCTTGTTTGAGGCTCTGCAGCCTTTCGTCCGAGCGGCTCTGACCGCAGCCTAGAGGCAACAAGCTCGAGCCCCCGACGAGGACGCACGCGAGAGCAAAGCAACGCCGGATGAACATGACCCACCTCCAAAGCGAACGAGCCTTCACCCATTCGAAAATCGATCCCTACAGGGTGCCCGGCGTCGACAACGGTCGCCACTCGTTCACGTTTCTTCAAAGTATGCTGTGAACTGCCCGCACCATTTGCCCGGCGCCGAAAAGAGTCGCCCGTCTGTTCGCCACCTTCATCTCCCAGGCGGGCGCCTGTCTCACCGCCAGCCCTGCGTCGAACCAGTATCAGTCCTCAGTGCCGCTGACAAGCCTTGCGCGCGATCGGACGCCGAAGGCTAGGCCGAAGCGCGTTGCGCAGCGTGACCATCAAAACTGATCGCGAGCAAAGTGTTCATTGATGGTCACGAGCAGCGGGCACAGGCGAACGCCGCCTGCGGCGTCGTGGACGAGATCCGCCACGGCAAGGTTACCAATCGCCGAGCGTACGCTTTGGCCGACTCGGGGCGGCCGCTCGCATGCGCAACGCTGTGAGATCTGATGCCTTTGTCCAGATCGCGCAGACGCGAGCTCTGCCGCCTTCGTCGACATCGCGTCGGAAGGTTCAGCTGCGCGCGAGGTGGAAGGACGCGTTCACCGACTTGCTGCTGCACCACGGCGATGGGTCGACGAACGACGCAAGCCATGTTACGCGATCCGAATGGGGCAAGCGCGTCAGGGAATCAAGCGGGTGGTGGTGTGCACGGTCGTCCTCACCACGGTAGCTCAACTTACTTCGATCGAGTTTGCACGCGCACAAGTCGCAGATGAGCCGGGGCTGAATACCGACGGTAGTGCGGCACCGCATCACTCCGTCGCTTTGGACGTCCCACGAGTCGCCTATACTGACACCGCGTTCGGAGTGGGCCCAGGAGTGCTCGGAGCTGCAGGCTTTGGCGAAGTTCGAGGCTCAGCGGCGCAAGGCTCGGACCCTCGGTTAGGTGGCGGAATTCGTCTTTGGGTCTCGCCGATCGATCGATTGTTATTGGTGCTGGATGCACAGCGGCGCGACAGCAACAACCAGTTCGCTCCCGCGGCAACCGCGCAAGTCCGTATTGTCGGGAGTGAACGCGAAGGCTGGGCTCTCGGCGCATTGGCTCGCTACAAGACCGAGGGGTTTGCGACGTTGGAGAGTGAGGTCGAAGCGGGCCTACTTGGCTCGGTAAACCGCAATCGCCTCCACGTGGACTTGAATCTGGTCGTAGGTGGTGATTTCGACGGACAAGAGGGCGACGGTGAGCTTTTGGTCCGCGGCGGCTACGAAGTCTTACCGTTTTTTCGCGTGGGCGCGGAGGGCAGAGGCAGATACCGGGTTGCGGGCAACACGGATTTGCCGGGAGGTCGGACCTGGGATGTGTTTGCCGGCCCGCAACTATTTGCATTTTCCGATCATTACTTCGGAGCTCTGACCGCAGGGCCCAGCACCGTCGCCATGGTCGATCGCTTGGGTTGGTCCGCGATCGCATGCGCGGGCGGCGTCATGTTCTGAACTCCGAGCTCGGAATACGAGCGTTTTCAGAGGCTGGATCTTTCCGCGCACGACCGCTGACGCTTGAGCCGCCCTGAGGTGACCAAACTGCGCGCGTCAAATATCGAATCGTGGGTTCCCGAAAAAATGAATCTGTCGCGCCGAAGAACGCGAACCGCGCGGCGCGCCCGGAATGTTGCCGCCCGGCCTCCGATGCCCGCCCCATGAAACACCCCGCCGCGTGCCGCTGGCGGTTTTCGCCAGGTCGCGAGCGCTGAGCGCGAGGCGTAAGATTGTCCGCGATGAAGTCGTATGATCTGCGCTCGGACACGCTGACCAAACCGACTCCGGGGATGCGCCAAGCGATGGCAGAAGCCGAGGTGGGCGACGACGTATACGGAGAAGACCCGACAGTGGCGCGGCTCGAAGCGCGCATTTCCGAAATTCTCGGCAAGGAAAGCGCCGTGTTCGTCCCTTCGGGCACGATGGCCAATCAGATCGCGCTGTTGGTCCACACGCGCCGTGGCGACGAGGTCGTCGTGGGCGAGGGCACCCACTGCATGCATTTCGAGGGCGGAGCGGCCGCGGCCTGGTCCGGCGTACAGTTCGCGGTAGTCGGCCGCGGTGGGCTATTTTCGGCCGAAGAAGTGCTGGCCGCGCTCCGGCCCAAGGCCGAACATCTGCCGCAGAGCGCGCTGATCGTCGTCGAAAACACGCACAATCTCGGCGGCGGGCGCGTGTTTCCCGAATCCGAGTGTCAACGCATCGCCGAGGCCGCACGAGCGCGCGGCCTTGGGCTGCACATGGATGGCGCGCGGCTTTGGAACGCCGCGATCGCGACGGGCAGCACGCCGCAGGCACTCGCCGCGCCATTCGACACGGTCAGCGTTTGCTTCTCCAAAGGGCTCGGCGCGCCCGTCGGCTCGGCGCTGGTCGGATCCCACGAGCAGGTGCGCGCCGCGCGGCGCTTTCGAAAAATGCTCGGCGGGGCAATGCGCCAATCGGGCGTGCTCGCGGCGGCAGCGCTGTATGCGATCGAGCACCATCGCGAGCGGCTCGCTGAAGATCACGCGGCTGCGCGCGGCTTCGCCGAGGTCTTGGCCGATACACCCGGCGTCGAGGTCGCGCCGGTCGAAACCAACATCGTCCTGCTCAAGACCGAGGCTTCGGCAAGCGCGATCGCCGAACGCGCGACGGCGAAAGGCGTGCTCATTCATGCGATGGGTGCACACATTCTGCGCGCGGTCACCCACCTCGACATTGCCCACGAGGAGGTGCTGAAGGCTGCCGCGGTGCTCCGCGCGCTCATCGCGAGCTGAAGAAGCCCGCGCGTGAGCTCCAGCTCCGAACGCCAGAATCAGGCGGGAGCGGATTCGATCCCAGGCTTCGAGCCGCGCTGGGCACGCCCCACGTCGTCGATTTCGACGCGACCGTCGCGCATGCGCACCACGCGCGGCATGCTCTCCGCGAACGCCGGATTGTGCGTGACGACGATGATCGTCGTGCCGTGCTCGCGGTTGATTTGAAAAAAGAGATCGTGGATGGCGTCGCTCGTCGCGCTGTCGAGATTGCCGGTGGGCTCGTCCGCGAGCACGAGCTTCGGGTCTAGCGCGAGCGCGCGCGCGACGGCGACGCGCTGCTGCTCGCCGCCCGAGAGCTCACCCGGCCGATGTGACGCGCGGTTCGACAGCCCGACTTCCTCGAGCAGCGACTCGGCGCGCTTTTGCATTTCACGCCGCGAACGGCCTTGAATCAGCCCCGGCACCATCACGTTCTCCAGCGCGGTGAACTCGGGCAGAAGATGGTGAAATTGAAAGACGAAGCCGATGTCCCGGTTGCGCACGGCCGCGAGGCGCGAACCGCTCATCGTGGTCAGCTCCTCGCCGCCCAGGCGAATTCGGCCGGAGCTGGGCAAATCCAGCGTGCCCATGCAGTGGAGGAGCGTGCTCTTGCCGGCGCCCGACTGGCCGACGATGGCCAAGATTTGCCCGGCATAGATGTTGAGATCGATCCCTTTCAACACCTCGAGCGTGCGGCCCATGTGCTGAAAGCTCTTCTTCAAATCTTCGATGATGACTAATGCTTCGGCCACGTTGCCTCACTCGTAACGGATGCCATCGACGGGGCGCAAGCGGCTCGCGGCGAGAGCTGGGTAGATCGTAGCGATGGTCGTGATCAAGAACGCGGCCAAGGCCACGAGCGTGAAATCTTGCCACTCGATGTTGATCGGCAATTTGTCGACGTAATACACGTCCGGGTCGAGCCGCACGCCGAACCATTTGAGCCCGGAGGTGACGGTCAAGCCGGTGGTGACGCCGAACACGGTGCCGATCCCGCCGATCATCACGCCTTCGGTCATGAAGATCTTCAAGATTGCGTTATCGCTCGCGCCCAGCGACTTCAAAATCGCGATTTCCTTGCTCTTCTCGGTGACCATCAGCAAGAGCGTGCAGATGATGCAGAAGCTCGCGACCAGAATCGCCAGCGAGAGAATGATGAAAGTCGCAATTTTCTCGAGCTTGAGCGCGCTGAACAGATTCTTGTTCAGCTCTTTCCAATCGCGCACCCGCACGTCGTCTCGGCCTTTGACCAGCGCCGCAATTGCCGGGCGGATTTCGGCGACGCGCTCGGCCTCGTCGATCTTGATCTCGATGCCGGTCACGTTCTGCTTCAAATCGAAGAAATCCTGTGCCGCGTCGATCTTCACGTACGCGTGACTCGCGTCATACTCGTACATGCCGCTGTAAAAGATGGCCGCGACGCGGAACTTGCGGCTACGCGGCAGTACACCCATCGGCCCCAAATCGCCGAGCGGCGAGATGAGCGTCAAATCATCCCCCACGTAAACATGCAGCGATTTGGCGAGCTCCCGGCCAATCACGATGCCTGGAAACGCATCCGGCGGGGTCACCGCGTCGCTCACGTCCGGATCGAGCTTCGACAGGTACGGCTTGATGTCCGGCCCTTTGAGGTAGAACTCACCCCCGCTACCGATGCCGATCGGCTCATCGGGCGGCAAATTGGCGAGCTTCTTCGGGTCGTCCAAATAGGAGAATTTACCGACCTCGATGTTCTGCAAAAGATCGATCACGGTGCCAATCGTCACCGTGTCGATGCCGCGCAGCATGACGCCCGCGGTATTCGACGAGCTCGACGCCATGGCTTCGCCCGCGGCGACGGGCGTCGCGGCGTGCACGCCCTTCACCAGCCGCACCTCGTCCAGCAAATCGCTCCAGTGCTGGAAGCCGCCGACGTGGCTGGCCTCGATCTTCACGTGCGCGTTGTTACCCAAAATCTTGTGCTTCAGGTCCGCGCCGAAGCCGCCCATGATCGCCACCACGGCGCACAGCGCGAACGAGCTCACTCCGACACCCGCGATCGACAGGACCGAGATCACCGTGAGAAAGCCGCTCTTTTGCGCGCGCACATGGCGCGCTGCCACGAGCGAGACGAAGCCACGGCCCTCGAACGCGTCCATCAGCCAGGGCACGGCCAAGATCATGAAGCAGACGACGAAGACCGTGCCCGTCACCGCCGCGCTCACGCGCACGATCTGATGCCAGAGAATGAACGAGCTGCCGCGCGGCTCGGGCAAGCGCAGTACCTCGAGCGCGAGCCCAATGAACGAGATCAGGCTCACGCCCGTGAGCCAACGCAGTAAATTTCGCCCGCCCTGGCGCAGCGCGCGCAGCAAAAGCCAGCGCACCAGAATGCCGAACAGCAGCAAGGCCACGCCCAGCAAGGCGATCCGGCCTGCGAAGCCACTCATGAACCAAAGGCGCAGCAGCCCACCTTTGAGGACGTCGAAGCGATGACTGACGGGGGCTCCGAGGATCATGCCGACTCGGGGCGCAGCAGCGGAAAGATGATCACGTCGCGAATCGAGGGCTGCGCGGTGAGCGCCATGACCAAGCGATCGACGCCCAAGCCGAAGCCGGCGGCGGGCGGCATGCCGTGCTCGAGCGCGAGCACGTAGTCTTCGTCATAATCCATCGTTTCTTCGGCGCCGCGCGCCTTGGCCTCGAGCTGCGCGCGGAAGCGCGCGGCTTGGTCGTCCGGGTCGTTCAGCTCGCTGAACGCATTGCACAGCTCGCGCCCGTGCACGAACAGCTCGAAGCGATCGACGAGCGACGGATCCTCGTCCTTCTTTCGCGCGAGCGGCGAAACTTCTGCCGGATAATCGGTGATGAATACGGGCAAGCTCTTTTCGCCGCTGTGCGAGCGATAATCGACGCTCAAAAACGGCTCAGCCAAATACTCGTACGCGACGAACAAGCGCTCGCCGTCGGACGCGCAATGGGTCAGCGCGCGGCGCAGGTTGCCCCAATCGATGGTTTTTGCGCGCTCCGAGCGCGCTTTCCACTCGTCCACGACGGTGTCGAGCGCGCTCGGCAAGCGCTTGCCGTCGGGCCCGAGCTGAAAAGCGATCTCGGCCAAACGCGCGGCGACCTCTGCCGGCAGCTCCGCACGCGCAAGCGCGGAGTCGACCGCCACTTTCATCGGCACGCGCGCGAACGGCTCGGCCAGCGTGAACGGCCGCTCGCCCGACCAGCGCGCGTAATGCGCGCCCAGGCCCAGCGTTGCCAGCCGCCGCTCGAGAAAGCCGTCGACGTGACGAAACAGCTGCTCGGTCTGATCCATCAAGGTCTCGTACGTGGCGTACGCTTGATAAAACTCGAGCATCGTAAACTCGGGGTTGTGCCGAGTGCTGATGCCCTCGTTGCGGTAGCAACGGCCGATTTCGTACACGCGCTCGAGCCCACCCACGAGCAGCCGCTTTAAGTACAGCTCCGGCGCGATGCGTAGAAACAGCTCCAAATCGAGCGCGTTGTGGTGCGTCTTGAACGGCCGGGCCGTCGCGCCGCCGATCAACGTGTGCAACGTCGGCGTCTCGACCTCGAGAAAACCCTGGCCGTCCAGGAAATCACGCAAGCCTTGGACGATGATCGAGCGCGCGCGCAACGCCACGCTCACGTCCGGGTTCGCGACCAAATCGATGTAGCGGCGACGGTAGCGAATGTCGACGTCCGACAAGCCGTGCCACTTGTCGGGCAAAGGGCGCATGGCCTTGGTCAGCAAACGCAGCGAGCTCACCTGCAGGCTCAGCTCGCCGGTCTTCGTCACCATCACCCGGCCCTTGGCCTCGATGTGATCGGCGATGTCGATGTCTTCGAGCGCGCTGAAGCCCTCACCCAAAATATCTTGCTTGGCAAAGAGCTGCAGCTCATCGCTCATGTCACGCAGACGCAAGAACGAGGCCTTGCCGAAACCGCGCCGCGCCACCAGCCGGCCCAGCACGTAAAACTCCCGCTCGCCCGCGAGCTGTTCGACCTTGGCCGCGTCGTAGCGCAGCTCGGACGCCGGCTCGAGCAGCGCGCCCTGAAACAGCTGACGCAGCTCGCGCAGCAGGCTGCGCTCGGAGGCACGCGCGTCATTCGCGAACGGATTCTGCCCGCGCGCGCGCAGATGCTCCGCCTTGCCGCGGCGCGCCTCGACCAGCGCATCTTCACCACTCTTTTCCATAGTTTTCGGAGCGCTGTGTAGCGCGAGTGCTCGAAGGCGTCTACTTTGAGCGCCCTCGAGCGCACCTTGAGGCCCGCCCCCGCTCCGGAAGGGGTTTGTGGGGGCACCGCTGTAACGGGCGCGCAACTCGGCGCGGGTCGGCCGTGGCTCAGACGCGCCACGCGCAAGCGCGTCGCGTTCACCGCGCCAGCCTCACCCTGCGTTCGGCTCGCTCTAGTACCGTCTCATCCCGCCCAGTCGCTGCACCACTCGGCTCGCCTCCCGCGCTGGGCGCGTAGGCATACCGTTGCCCCGGCGCTGATCGTTCTCAGAGCTTCGGCTCGTGCTTCGCCCAGCGCACGTTGATGCGCGCCGCCGCGCGACGAGCTCGCTTCGCAATCTCGACCTTCACTTGGTGTTCGCTAGCAGCTGCTCAGCGAACTCAATGCCGTCTTCGACATCGCCGTTCTCCACGTCGCGGTAACCCGCCTCGATCTCTTCTTCGAGCTCCGCTCGTTCCGCCGCTTCCATCCCCGCCCATGGATCAGGTGCGCTCACCAGCTGCAGTTCCACCTCCGTGCCCTCGTGCAGGTCGGTGCGTTCGTCGATCACGAAGTGGCCGTTTCTCACGTGCGCTTTTAGCGCTTGCATACCGCGCATCTTACCGCGTTCTCCGTCGTTCCGCCCATTCTTGCTAGAGCCCGGTGCTGGGCCTACGAGCGCGGGCACTTGACCACAGCCCAAGATTGCTCATGGACGGCTGGACCCCAGGCCGCATCCTCAGACAAATGGGCTGGCGGAACGTGCTTCTTAGCAGGGTATCCGGGGCATCTTACGACAATGCGCCGGGCGGAGTGCCCTGCCCTGCGGCGCGATCGGCATTCTTCAGCAAGAAGGCTTCGATGAAGCCGTCGAGATCGCCGTCGAGCACGCCCTGCACGTCCGAGGTTTCATGCTCGGAGCGCAGATCTTTCACGAGCTGATACGGCTGGAGCACATAGCTGCGGATCTGGCTGCCCCAGGCGATTTGGCCCTTGGCGGCTTCGTAGCGCGCTTGCGCGGCTTCGCGTTTGGCTTGCTCCATCTCGTACAGGCGCGCTTTCAACATCTTGAGCGCCATGGCTCGGTTTTGATGTTGGCTGCGCTCGGCGCGGCACACGACGACGATGCCGGACGGCAAGTGCTTCATACGCACGGCCGTTTCGACCTTGTTCACGTTCTGGCCGCCTTTGCCGCCCGCGCGCATGGTCGTGGTCTCGAGGTCGTTGTCGTTGACCTCGATGTCGATCTCGTCCTCGATGTCCGGCGTCACTTCGACGGCTGCGAAGCTGGTTTGGCGGCGCGCGTTGCTGTCGAACGGGCTGATGCGCACCAAGCGGTGCACGCCCATTTCGGCACGCAAATAGCCGTAGGCGTTTGGCCCACTGACGGTGAAGGAGGCACCGTCGATGCCCGCCTCTTCAGCCGCTTGAAAGTCGATCACCTCGGTCTTGAAACCGCGGCGCTCGGCCCAGCGCAGGTACATTCTGAGCAGCATCTCGCCCCAATCTTTGGACTCGGTGCCGCCGGCGCCGGGGTGAATGCTGACGATCGCGTTGGCGTGGTCGACCGGGCCCGAGAGCATGCGCTGCAGCTCGGTTTGCCGCACGCGCGCGACCAGCTGCGGCAATTGCGCCTCGACCTCGTTCACGATCTCGTCGTCTTTGTCCGCAGCGCCGAGCTCGAGCAGCTCGGCGGCGTCCACGACATCCTTCGTGAGCGATTCGATCATGCCCAGCTTCTCGACGGCGGAAGCTCGCTTCCGCATCAAGGCTTGGGCTTTTTCTTGGTTGTCCCAGAATTTGGGGGCCGCAGACAGTTCGTCGAGCTCTTCGATTTCCCGCTTTAGTGCCGGGACGTCAAAGAGACCCCCTTAGCGCATCAACGCGCCTTTGGAGGTCGGATAAGGAATTGCGGGCATCAGCGAGCATGGCGAGGCGTATCTACCTCGGGTTTCGATTTGTCGCCAGGGGTCGCAGAGTCAGATTCCAGGCTTTCGCCGATCGCCTGGGAAAACCAGCCGTCCGTGAGCACGTCCAGCTCGACCGCGGCTCCGAGCGCTTCGAGCTCCGCGGTTTCACGCACTTCTGGCTCGCTGTCTTCGTCCGCGGCGCGCACGCGGCTGCGCTGCCACAGAGCCAGCCGCTCCAGCACGTGCTCGACCAATTTGCGCTCGGCGGCGTCGCGCTCGCTCTGCAAACGCTCGAGGCTTACCTCTTGCTCCGAGAACAGCAAACGATCCAGGTGCCACGTCAGGCGTGCCTCGAACAGCAGCTCCGAGGTTCCGGCTTGCGTGTAACCGTAAGGGTTATCGGGCGTCGGGGTCAGACGCAGATTTTGACCCGTGCTGCGCAAGGTCCGTAGTCGAAGCTCCGGGAGCACGGCCGAGCTCCGCGCGCGTCCGGCGATGCTCGCCAGCCGCGTGCGCGCGCTGTAATAGCCGGCGACCGCCAGCGCGTGGTGCACCGCGCCGCGCGCGAGCCCCGGTGTGAGCCGAAGCTCCAGCGGAGCTTTTTTCTCGTGCGCTCGCGGCGCGGGAGGCGGAGGATCGCTTTCTTTTTTTGGGGGTTCCTCTGCCAAGCGCGGCTCGACGCGCATTGCTCGCGGCGCGGCCAGGCGATCGAGTGGCACATTGAGCACGACGAAGCCGCTCCAGACGTCGAGCCAGGTGCCAACGCGACGCTCTGCAGACAGAGCCAGCCAAAAGCCGTCCGGATTGGGCGAGGCATGCGCCGGCGCACTCGCTAAGACCCCGCTCAAAATCGCGGCCCCCAAAAATCCCCGCTGCATGCTGCAGAGTCGGTCCCGCGCACGCCGAGTTGCGCCGAGATCGAGTCGAACTCGAAGCGAGCGTGCATGGCGCTGTGCTTCGGGCCGCCACGCTCGACAGCAAAGCTCTAGGGGCGGCGCAGCAGGTGGTTGAGCGCGCGTTGTTCAGCTTCGGGCGGCACAGGGCCGACCATGGGATGCGGGCGAAAATGACCCTCGCGGTCTACGGTTTCGACGGAGCTCCCGAGATCGGCGGCAAGCAGGTAGGGCGTGAAGCGGCCCTCCGCCTCCCAGCCGAGCGCGGCGCGCACCACGGAGTTTGCGCCAAGCCCGGGCAGCTCGCTGCTGCCGACCGCTGCGTGCGGCGCAATATCGAGCGCGCGGCGTTCGACTTTGCCAGCGCGGGTTCGAAAACTGATCACGCGCAGTAGCGCGCGGCCACCCGGAGCCCGAGCGCGCAGCGGCTCCCAAGCAGCGTCCGGGACTTCCCAGTAAATCTGGCGCCGGCCGGAGAGGGAGAACGTGAACAGGCACGGCGGAGAGGGCGCCGCTGCGGCGGTCGCGGCCGGTTCGGCGGCGGGAACGGCGCTCGGCTCGGCGGGCGGGGGCGCGGGCGCGGGTGCGGGTG
>Ga0207667_10004540_pt1 | contig 17015 bp, 11 predicted proteins | sample KBSCornC52_FD_184301 | JGI IMG/M metagenome (GOLD analysis project Ga0207667, IMG submission 184301) | Corn rhizosphere microbial communities from Kellogg Biological Station, Michigan, USA - KBS Corn C5-2 (SPAdes) (version 2) | ecosystem: Host-associated > Plants > Roots > Rhizosphere > Soil ...
AGATTTTTAGGGAAAATTGAGACATTGGGCTGAAAATTATCAGCGTTTAAAGATATAATAACCTCGGTCATGGTTTGATTCCTTACGTTAATTGAATCATGTCAAGTGTCGGTTGGAGTGTTGATGCATTCCAGCCGATGCGCTTATATTGGAATAGTTTTTAGAAAAAAGCAAGTTTTCATGATCGTTTCTAACATGGAAGAACCTATCCGAGCCGCGACCGTTAGGGAGCGTTCTCAGGAGTCACAAAGAAATTCAAGCTAAAATAAACAACGAACAAATAAAACAATATATTAGAAATCACTGATAAGGTTTAGTTCAGCGAACGCTCCCTGACGGTCGCGGCTCGGACTTTTATCGCAAATAGATATTTTTGAGCATTCAAAACCCTTGATTTTCCCAAGTGCGATTATCATACCGCACGCCTGTCATCCTGAATAGTTTCATCTGCTGACATCAAAAAAATACAAAAGCGAGCATGAAAATTTATTCAGGAACCAGTCACAATATTCTATAAACATCAGGTACGAAATATTCCAATATGCCAAGCAAGATCAGTCGATAAAGTTACAACCGTATAATACAAAGATGTATTTTACGATCACAGGGATTTAGGTTCGTTTTCACACTGTCGACTGACATCGTATTTACTTTTCATGTGCAAGATGAATTATAAAGTGACTATGTCTAATTAAAATTATTTACAATAGGCGCAACATTCGGCGGCACAAACGGTCGAGCAAGCTCCATGCATTTTTCTCTTAATTGTCTAAACTCAAATATTTTATTGTTAATGTTTTTAATACTTGACACTCTTGATGATGCATCCTCATCATTAATATCACTCGAGCGATTGACAGCAAGAATCTCCATAAATGTCAGATAAGGCTTATTGTTTTCTGGATCTTTTTTATATTTATCATTTGAAATAGCGAGCTTGTCTTTGTGTTTGAGCTTAGCATCGTCTTGAGAACACAGAAATACTTGTCCATTGTTTGGATCTTTTACCAAAGTATAATCATTAATGATATTAAAAATATTTTTGAGAGCTTGATCAAAATCATCAGAACTAACATTATCTACGATTAGCTTTCTTAAAGCCTTATAAACATCTATTTTAATATCAGGGGCTTCATCCAAAATGCTTCGTGATTTTTCTAAGCGTTTAATTTCTGAATCAATAAAATCCACAAAATCCAATTTGATTTGAATATTAATTAACTCTTTAAAACTTCGAATTTTATAATCTGTTTTTTTAAATAAATCATCCATATTATCCACAGCACGATAAATCAAATCAATTTCAGGGCTTCTTGAGTTTAGCATGCCAAATAATCCAAACTTGGAAGTGGCGGCTGTTAACCCACTTTTTCCATGATTGCGAAAATGAAATTCTGCTTTAACCGATTGCAACGCATTAAATTTATCTAAAAATGGTTTAGTGGTTATTCGATGTACCGTATTAGAAATTGCCTCCAATCCATCGTGAAATGTTTTTGGGCTATATCGACTGGAAAATCGTGCGGGATATTTTATTTGTGCATGCAAAACGGTGTTTTCAATGGAAGCAAGACAGTCGTTCATTAAAGCAAGTTTATTGCCGTTTTGATAATCTTTATTTTTAATTCTTTCCAATCTTTCTTCAACATAAGAAAATCGCCCGCCTTGTCTAAACTTATCTGAAAAATTTGATGGTGAAATCAGTGTTAATGAACCATTATCAGGTTGTGATGTATGCGCATTGGAAATATTCGCAATTCTATCTAAGTCTCTATCCAACATAATAAAATCAGGATTGTTTTTATTATGCGTAACAGTGATTGGCATCAAATTTATATTGAGCTGATTCGCTACGATAAAAGTTGAAAAATCCGTTAATAATTTTGCTTGATCTTGAGGATGACCTTGAAATGTTTGTTGATTAAGAGGTCGATGATTATCATAATCATCATGCATTCTGTCTGCTATTATTTTATCCACTTGAACAATTATAATGTTTTTTCTTTTTTTAAAATACAAAGCATTGGTTAATACAACAGTAAAATTTCGCTCAGATAAATTGAATTTTGATAGAAAATTAATTAATTTAATAATTCCATCTCGAATATGATCATCTTGATTAAAAACCGCTTCGAATCCTTCTGTAGTAAGCAGATGATATTTCTCTAAGGCTATTATAGCGGATGCACATTCTGGAGTTATTTTATCGAGCAGTGCATTATTTAAAGGAATTTCTGCCGCATGCAATAATGAAACAGCTTGAATAACATTGGGATTTTTTAACTTATTTATATACTCTATTTTATGTAAAGTATCGAGAGGCCTTAAATCTTCATAGATACTTTTAATACTAAGTTGTTTATATTGCTCACATACTTTAAATAACAATGCAATCCATTGTAAATTTTCTTTTTGTCCAAATAATTTTATATTAGATTCTGTTAAGTGAGATTGATCAATTTCAGACATAAATCGGCATAATTCTATATTCACCCTTAACCAAGCGGAGCCTTCGATAAAATAGCTTGCTGTAATGTTATCTGTGGTTAATAAAGCATTAATAGATGAAATAAAATAAGGATTTTCATGATGATTTCTTTGATCAAGGAGCAAATAAAACAGTACAGTATCTTTATGATATACATCAATAAATTTTTGGTTAATAATAACGTTTTTTGTAAGCAAAAATTTTATATTAGATAGAAAGATAGCTTTATTATCATCGCCCGTCATATTTTTCATTATTGTTAATACACTCGTAAACGCATCATCATCCACTTTTTCTAACATGGCTTCAAAATCAGAAGCCGCATCAGGATGATTATCAATAAACCGTTTTAATTCTTGATAATCAGCCGAAGTATTGGTAACTTGAACATTAGCTTTGTTAAAAATTTTTCCTATCAGCTTTTTCTTCTGTAATTCAGCTTTAGCTTTTGTAATCATACCCAGTTTAATTTTTCTGTCTTTAGCAAGATAATTTGCAGGTTTTAATAAATCTAATTTTCTAGGTTTATACGCAGCACTTTTTTGATATTTTCTTTTTACAAGAGTGCCGCCTGGTTTTCGAATGTGAAATGTATCGACACCCACAAATCTTTGTAATTCATGACAAAGTTCTCTAAATTCTTTGTGAATTGGTTTTCGTTTACTTGCATCTTTTTGAGCATCATAAGGTAAAAACAAACCTTTACTTTCATCATAATCACCGTCCACACCTGTGACTGTGCCAGGCAGATTGGTTTGAGTACAAATAGCTTCTTGTGAAATGGTAGATAGGACCATGGAATCATTTGTTTTATATCCGGCTGGATCTCCTGCAATACTCACAAAAAGTTTACAATTCTTAAACTCGCCGCTTCCCATTTGTTCTTCTGGCCGCGACATGGCAGAAGGAAATCCATTATGACTTATATGTGATGCGGTTACAACAAATCGAATTTTATTTCCATTGGTTAAAGCGATATCTCTTCTATCAACCTTAAATTTATTTCCACCTTTATATTTATCAAATGTTACACCTTTTAAGTTTGAAAATTTATCTCCATGTTTTTGAATAAATTTTTCCAAGGTGGGTTGAAAATTACGACGAATATCTTCTGCATAATTACCACCGAAATAATCGCCACTCATCATGGGAAATGTAAATATAAAATTCGTATTTCCATCACTTATAGCATTTTCATTCGCAGCCATAAGTAAGTGCAGATATCGATTTTCAAAGTCTTGTTCATATTTTTGAAGATCAAAAACGCGTTTGCCATTTTTGACAGAGGTGATTTTCTCAATATCACATCCTGGCCCTGCATAAAGACCACCGCTTGTAAAAACAAATGCCGCTTTTGGAGGTGTATTTCTTTTATCATTCTCAGCATTACCTATTTTATTTGCATTTTTGTAAATTTCGCCGTGATTATTTAATAATCCTCTATCCGATTTAATTCTATCAGCGTAAATAATGACGTTATCAATAATCGCATTATGCAAAACACCCATGTGACGAAGTTCATTATCTGTCCAATCTGTACCATCACCATTTAATTGCTCAGCCGGGATAAAAGGCATTTGTGATTTAAAACAAGCGTCAATAAAATCATCCACCGTTATTTTATTTAAGTCACCTTTATCAATCACATCTTTAAGCACTTCACCCAACCGAAGTCCAAGAATCGCTGGATTTTTTTTAACATCTTCAAAAAATTCTGAAGCTTCTTCGTATACAGCTTCTGTTATTTCTGGATTTAAGAAAAATTCAGGCGGTGGTGGCTCCGAACTTATCTGCGCTATTTTTATCTTTGTTTTATTTCTTTTTCTGGTAATATCATCGCTTTCTTTATTAACTACTATTTCTTTATTAACTACTAATTGATCATTATTAATCTCATATATTTTATTTAATTTAGCCGCAATGTTGTCCGAATCATCTTCTACTTTTATATATCCAAAAAATGCTCCTTCTGAAGAAAAAACTATTGGCTTACTCTCCAATAATTTAAACTTTCCATTCTCATATTCATAAATATGTATTGCAGGAATTTTTTCGTCAACTGCACTAGTCGTAACTTCTGTAAGCTTTAAATAATGTTGTTTATTTTCATAAAAATGTTCTACTTTATAATTGGTTGAAGGTTCTTGTTCGGTCAGAATGGACGCTGAAGCCTTAGATGATGAAGAAGGTAAAGGTGAAAATGTTGATGTTGATGTTGAAGATAGTGTAGATGTAGTTGTTTTTATTGTGCTTTTTACTTGTAACTGTTTTTTTTGTTCGATTTTTTTTCTTAATGCATGTTGTAATACCAGCGGAAATTTTTGCGCCAGTTCCTGGGATACCGTTGCCCCTGTATCAAAACTTAACTTTTGAAATTCGGGATCGGTATGCCCATCGCAAACACCTATAACATGACCTTCAGTTGGATCGTCCACAATGACTGTCACATCATCATCTGTTTTTTCTTTTGATTTTTTACTCAATGCATTTGCAGCGGCTTGATTAGATTTATTTTTTGACAATACATCGCTAATTTCTTCCGGAAATAGCCTCAAACCATCAGAACCAACTACTAACTTTCTTCCAGGTAAAACACGTGTTGAATTAATGACGGGTTTGGTTTCAAGTCCATACTGTCTAAACCCTATATCACCAAATGCCCCCGTAACAGAAAGTAAATCCCCGAATATTTTAAGCGCATAATTAAATACTGTTTTGATATAAGTATTTACTCGGATATTTTCTTCTGAATTGTGCTTATAATCATGTAAATAGGGATTTAATTGTACACAGCTCTTATTTTCATGGTTACTTTCATTTTTTTCTTTTGTATGTTTTTTTTCTGATTTCTTTTTTTTCTTTTCAGGCAGGTTTGCTTTAGGTTCAACTTGAAAAGCAAGGCTATCGCCCAAGCTAAGGGTATAAATAAAACTATTAATAACAACACAAACGACTCCCGTGGATCCTCCAAAATGGTTTCCACATTCAAGCTGCATTTGTTTTCCAACATCCGTTAAAACTTGGAGTATTTCTTCATGTTCTAGAGTTTTTAATTGATTGAGCGTTTCATCATCAATTTGATGTGTAAAATAGGCATCTTCTTGCGGGGAGTTGGAATTTTTTGTATTTTTGATTTGTTCAACACCCAATATATCATCTGAAATAGGATTTACCTGTTTAGTCAAAGCAGGGACAATATTTTCAATCTTATTTTCAAGATATTGCTTGATAACCTTTCCTAATTCACCTTGAACAACATCTTTTAATTCTTGTTCTGTTTCAGATAAGCGTTGTGCTTTTTCTTTTGTTTTTTCCTCATTGATAGGTATAAATACTATTGTTTCAGAATCTGAACTGGGTAAGCGTTCAATATTATTGAGCTGTAGGGAATCTTTATCAGCTTCATAGCAAACTACCGTCTTACCTATTTGAAGACCTCCATCAGTAAAAACCTCTCGAATTTCTAAGAGATATTTATCGGGGTAGCTATTTGACTCAATAATCTTAATTTGATAGGTAATCACAAGCTGTTCCTCAATTTAAAGAAGTTACGCTAGCAGTATAGGTTAAATACCTTAATGTTTTCTTAATAATTGATGTCTATACTTACGTTGAACAGACATTATTAAGCGGAACATCATGATGGATGATAATTTTGATGATAACGAAAAAACACCTAAACCCAAAACAGATATAAAAGAGCATCAGCCTGTGGCTCGTAGCTCCTACGCTAAGCTAATGGCCAGAAAAACCAACTTATGGACGAGAAAAGCTAAAAGGTCGCTGATCGACGTAAAAGAAGAATACATCAAGAAACAGTTGAGGAAGAATTCGTTCAGCCTCTGCATGATTTGGTAAAAACCGGTGATCTTTACCCAAATGGCAAGTTGATGCGCGATGATGATAGTTATGGTGCAGAATTATTTTTGAAACACCGTAAGTGTAATTATTTCAAATCCTTTAAAACCTCTTATGGCCTAAGCAAAAAAACTCATGAAGTAATTTTATTTGAGGATGATATATATGTCATGTATAAGGAGTTGAATTCAGGTACCTTTGGCAGAGTAATACTAGCGCAAAATCAAACAACAGGCGAATGGGTAGCTCTAAAAATACAAGATACAAAACCAAATATACACAATAATGATTTATCTAAAATTCAACTGGAACATCAAAAACTTAAAGATGCAGGCCAAGCCAGAAGCGATATTGTATTTATTACACCATCTGATAACAACGGGAAGCCATCTGATAATCAACTTGCAATTTTTGCTAACGAAGATTAGAGAGAGATTATTATTATAAACCGAAGACCACTATCATCATAAATAGGCAGAATGAGATTCAATTATTAATAACTAAATTAAAGGGTGTTGATCAAAATAATAAAAAGTATACGTTTTCTGATTTAGAAAAAGATTTAAAAGAATTGCAATCCAAAATGACATCAACAGGAATTTTCAAAGTTTCTACATGCGCAAAGATTATTGAACAAATGGCAAAAGACCTACAAAAAGAGTATAAACGAGATATTCATCACATTCCAATCCCAAAATTTGGCGGCAAGACGTAAATATCCACAAAGAACTTAAGCTGCGTAGTACGGAGCCGCAGAGTGGCTGGAGACTGTTTAAATGGTGGGTCGTGTGCGAATCGAACGCACGACCAGCGGATTAAAAGTCCGATGCTCTACCGACTGAGCTAACGACCCCCTAAAAACTGACTTGGACAATCATACTGATTTGTGTGAAAATCGCAAGACTTTTTTCATTTTTTTATTTCGTATATTCGTATTTTTCTGGAGAGACTATGCTGACGAAATTTCTGCCTCGCCAAGAAGCATTTTTTGAACTATTCGAAAAGATTGCTGCTTGCCTAACTTCGGCTGCGCATGCCTTTTATCAGGAAGTTCAACAGCTTTCATCACCAAACGCTTTTGCAGATGAAGTACTTCATCATAAAAAAATGGCGGGTGCTCATGCGCAACGCCTATTTACGCTGATGCATAAGACATTTATCACACCATTTGATCGTTATGATATTCACCGGCTTAACGACATGATATATGACATTGTGAACATGATAAATCTGACCGCACAACGCTTTCCACGTTATGAAATTAAAGAAATTCCACCCATGCTCATCACACTTGCCGAGATATGCTATAAATCTGCACAGTTAGTTGAAGAAGTCGTTTCTCAATTACATAATCTTCGCAATAACGGAAATATTTCAAAAGCTTGCGACCAAATAAAAGCATATGAAAGTCAAGCCGATCAGCTACTCATTGATGGTGTAGCAGGTTTATTACGCGATGAATCTGATATCAAACAAATTATAAAATTAAAAGAAGTCTATGACCTGATGGAATCTATTACAGATAGATGTCAGGAAGTTGCATTTATTGTTGAAGGTATTGTATTGGAGTATGCTTAATGCACCTATCTGAACCTCTGTTGCTGGTTTATGTCACTGTTTTTACGGCGTTAGTGTTCAATTTTCTTAACGGTTTTCATGATGCGGCGAATGCGATTGCAACGGTTGTTTCTACTCAAGTATTAAAACCGTATCAAGCCGTATTGTGGTCTGCATTTTTTAATTTTATGGCGTATTTTGTATTTGGATTACATGTTGCAAATACCGTTGGAACAGGCATTGTTTCACCCCATATCATCAACACGGCTTTTATTTTTTCAGCGCTCTTAGGCGCTATCGTATGGAACATTATAACCTGGTATTTTGGCATTCCTTCTAGTTCCTCACATGCGTTAATTGGGGGGTTAGTCGGCGCTGCATTAATGAAATCTGGCACGGCTTATTTAGAATATTCGGGTTTATTAAAAACCGTATTAGCAATCTTTATTTCGCCTATTTTAGGCATGATTATTGCATTATTATTAATGTTTTTAACAGCAAGAATATTTTTTTATACATCGCCCATGCAAACTGATCGTTGGTTTAGAAGATTACAACTTGCAACATCTGCTTTGTTAAGTTTGGGTCATGGCGGCAATGATGCACAAAAGTCCATGGGAATTATTGCAGTAATGTTATTTAGCTCACATCTTCTCTCAGGAAAATTTTATGTACCAGCATGGGTGATTATTTCCTGTTATACAACCATGGCTTTCGGCACACTTTTTGGCGGATACAGAATTGTTCGCACAATGGGTATGAAAATTACGAAGTTAAAACCCGTTGGTGGATGTTGTGCAGAAACAGGTAGTGCATTGACCCTCTTTCTCGCCACCATTTTTGGTATTCCCGTCTCAACAACACATATTGCTGCAGGCTCCATCATCGGTGTGGGATCATTACATCGATTTTCAGCGGTTCGCTGGGGGGTCGCAAGCCAGATGGTCTGGGCTTGGGTTCTTACACTTCCTGCTTCAGCGATAGTCTCCGCTGCCATTGAATACCTTTCTTTGCATTTACTCAAATAAAAACAGGTGCCCGTAAAAAAATGGCAGTATTTATACGTATACAAATACAAATCTTCTTTATATCTTGAAGTGAAATAGGTATAGTATTTACTTGCAAACACGGATGAATCACCAGGGCAAGGACATTAAAAACTTTGATTCAGAGGTGGATTATGTCGCAAGATACATCGTTTCATGATATTAAACAGAACTGTATAGCTGAAGTAAGGTCTTATATGAATCCTGATAACACTTTTGCCAAACTACACAGAAACATAGGAATTTGGTGGGAAACTGGTGTACAAAGGGCGGCAGCTTTCCTAATAGAGATGGAAAAAGCAAAAACAAAAGAAGACTTTTCTAACATTGTCTGTGCTGATAAATACAAAGAGGGTAAAGATTTAATAGAAATCTTGAAGAAATATATTTTTGAAGCCTATCAAGTGACAGATATTGAGCTAACCACGATAGCAAAAGAAAATCCTATTTACGTAACCTTTTCAAATTCAGCTTCAATACCAGTTTTGTCTCCACCTAAAATTCTTGATGAAGTAAATACGCAGGAAAATGCAAAAAAAATTATGTTTGCCCATATATTACAAAATCACAAAAAATATACCCCTGCAAAAAAAGATAATACTGAAAAGGTTGCAGACGAAATTGAATTGACGAGTTTTCATAATAGATTTAATTAATTCTTAAACAAAACTCAGGCGTCGAAACTGGATTACTCCTATTCGCTCTTTTGCGACTACTACGCAATAGGAGTTATTAACTCATCTTGCGTAGTAAAAATTCAGCAAACGTGATGAAAGAAGTCATCTATATTGAGAATTCATTTCCTGCGCTATTTCTGCCGACTCTGGATGCGTTTGATTATCTAATTCTGCTTGAGTATTAACATATTCTGGATGGGTGACGTAATATAATCTCTTAGTTTTTAGATTAAATATATTCCTGAAAGTATCAGATTGTATCACCGAATATGTTTCCTGAGTTATTTCTGCTGACTCAGGCAGTGTTGAATTATCTGATTGTGTTTGAGTATTATCATACTTTGGATGAGTGACATAAACTAATTTCTTAGCTACATTAAATGTCTTTCTAAAAAAATCAGATTGAACTCCAGAATATGTTTCCTGTGTTAATTCTACCTGTGGCATTGACCGAACTGCATTATCGGCTGGTGACTGAGAAGTGAAAAAATTGGGCCCATTTCCAAATAAATACGACTCTGGCTCCATTGATGTGTTTGTTGTCGTTGTTGTTGTAGTCTTCATTATGGTTGTGGTAGTAGTTGTCATAGTTTTATCTTCTGCGGTTAAATCAATCATCATGTGTGGAGTTGCAATTTGTTTTTCGGTTTGCGTTCTCGCTTTTTTTGGTTTTCGTGAAAGTTGAATATCTTCTTCTGATTCTATTAATTCATTTATTTCTATTGGTGAAATTTTATCTGCAGTTCTTTTTTTGCCAACAACATTCTCATGCTGCAAATATTTGGTTGATGATTTAACTAAATCTTGTGCTTTTGGTGGTTTTTTTATTTCCTCGATGACCTCTTTTAATTGCTGAGTCATCATCTTCAACAATTTAGTAGAACTGTATTTTGGTTGCAGGTTTTGCTTTAAATCTTCTAAAACTTTTTCCAAAATATTAGGTTGAATCGTTTTAAGAAAATCTCTTCTCCACTTTACTAACTTTTCATTATTATTAAAAGGTGTGCCATTCCCCAAAAAATTTTTAATTACTGAAAACTGATCTGATTGTTCCGCCTCATTTACAGTCGTCGTAAACTTCATTAAACAAAATCTGTGAGTTGTAAGATTTTGAAATACTGAAGCTACACGAGCATTATCCCAAATAAGTTCTAATAAGCTTATTATATTTTTATTTGATAATGGCTTTATTGTTTTAGTTTCTCCACGACTATTCATTTCAACTTCAAAATTTCCACCAAGAAAGTCCAAAAAGTTTTGGTCAAAGAAAATGTCAGTGTTATATTCAGATAATGCGGATGCAACATCAGAGATTTTGAAGTCTTGAGACATCAACGGGAGCCAAAATTTTCTGACTAATTTATCTGGATTATTATCTTTCTCGGGCATGGTGAGTGTTCGTTTTTGATCTTGATTATAGTTTGACTGTACTACCTTTTGTCTCAATAAATTTAATGAATTTCTGTCAAATGACATAATTTACCCCTCAATTGCAAGCATCATATTTGGAAGCGGAATTTTACCAATGAATTCTTAAGAAAAACTTAAAATATCTGGCACAAGAGTGTAATTACTCTGTACTACTCTATTTCATTAAATTTGTCATAAAGAGATAAAAAGATTAAATTTTAAAAGAATAAATAATGGAGGGGATAAGGATGAAGAAACAGAGCTATAAAGTAAAATTGAGTTCAGAGCAACGCAATGTTTTACTAAAAGTTGTGCGCAACGGAAAAGAAAAAGCAAAAAAAATAACTCACGCGAGAATTTTATTACAGGCAGATAGCAGTAAAGATGGACCAGGATTAAAAGCAAAAGTAATAGCAAATAATTTGCAGATAAATGAAAGGACAGTTCATCGTGTGAGACAAAAATTTGGTACGGAAGGATTAGAAGCAGCGCTTAATAGGAAAGAGCATAAAAATTACAAACCACGAAAACTAGACGGGGAACAAGAAGCTCGGTTAATAGCGCTTTGCTGTAGTCAGGCGCCAGAGGGTCGAAAAGGATGGACGTTAAAATTGTTGGGGAGAAATTTAGTTAGATTAGATATTGTAGACTCCATGAAGTACACCCCTACAAATATTGGTGCTGACGCTCAGATTCGAACTGAGGACCTACTGATTACAAAGCATAATTATAAAACATAAAGTGTTGTTAAATCTAGCATTTTTTGCTGTGGCGCCCACTACGGTTTGCAACAAAATGCATTAGAGAGCAGAGTTGATCTCCGCAAAATCTCCACATGAAATTATTTAAAAATTTTATTGCAATATTGATTTTATATCCTCACATAGAATTAAAAATAGATTATAAATTTTTAAATAACAACGTTTATCTTTCCTTAATATTATCTTAAGATTATCCTGTTATACTTAATCGAGATTTTGGCAGCTGCTTTTTTATGTTTGAATTTTTTCGGAGCATATCATCTGTCAATGCAAACCTTATTATTTATAATTCGAGGAAAATATTTATGGATAACAAAGAAGAAACTATTCATCTTAGCGTTTATATAGCCTCTCAAAAAAAGAATTCTATCATCCAGATAGAAAAAGAATATCCGCTATACCCTATTATCGCTTATTTAAATAAATGCTTAAAAAATCCAACTCGTTTAGATTATCTTTCTTCTGAAAAAATCAATTATGTAAAAGATGATTTCTTAAAAACATTATCTGGCATAAATAAAATTTCTTTTACCAAAAAAAAATATATAGATAAATACAGATATTGTCTTGAATGGATTGAACAAGCAGTTCTTCTAATAGCAAAAAATACCCCATGTAAAATTAAATCTACAATTGATCTAACTGAATTTTTGTATGATGTCATGAAAGCTTATAGAAAGAAAATTGATTTTCAAGTTAAAAATAAAGGAATTATTAAAAACTCCATAGATAATTGTCTTTCAGAATATATGAGCATTATTGCAGCACTTTATCTAAAAAATAAAGATTTACAAAGCGCTGAAACATGGTCTCTACGCCATTTATTATGGCTAGATAAAATTCAAAATAAAGACCCTTCAGATATAGCAAAAAGAAAATTTAACGAAAAATTAAATCTTGCTAATATTTATTATGAATGGGGATATCCTGAATCAGCACTAAAATTAATCCAAGAAGCCAATGTTTATATTAAAACAAAATATAATAATGAATTTGATTTTTTTTTGGTAGATATGTCTGAATTTTGCAAAAAAGCGTCTAAATATTATTTTGAAAATCGTAAATTTGATTTAAGTATGGAAATCGCGCATGCTTTTTTATCCATGTTGAAAGATTTACCAACAGGTTCATTAACTGAAAATGCTAATAAAATTACAACATGGGAAGATAACAAAAAATACATATCTTTTTCTTATAAATTAGCTGCTGCACAACAGCAACAAATTCTCAAAAGCGTTTTTGATTCATTCAAAGGCCTTATTGATTTGCTGCCATTTAAATTTGATAATGAAAAAGGAAACATACAGATAACTCCGCTTCATTCTGATGATTTCTATTTTCTAAAAAAACAACTAAAATCACTGGGCATTCATTATACGACTAATGGGCAATATCTAGAGTTTTATACTTTTAATTGCCCTAAAGAGCAATTAAATAGCTTATTAGAAAGCTTTTCTAATTTTCTCAAGAATAAAAAAGTGCCGGATAAAATATTTACTTCTAGCTCCAGCCAAGGATTTTTTGCTTTACAAGATAAATCAATTGCTCCAATAGCGGAACCCAATATTTCTCTGTCAACAGCAATCTCTACAACAAACCCAACAACAATCACAACTACAACAACTACTACAGCTCATGCTACTCCTACTACAACAACGACAACCACTACTGCTAGTACTGCCACTACAACGACTACCACGACTTCAAATGCTACTGCTACAACCACCACCACAACATCTGATACGTCTACAAATAAAAAAGATCAGGCGAAAAAATATAATGCACCAAGAAGCTTTACCTGGCCAAATACCAACTTAGTCTATAGGAGTTCCGATGAAAACACTGGCACTGTAAAATCGCTTAATAGTGATTATATGCCTAATGAAGCTTGGTTTGGATATATTCCAGACTGGGTATACCGCGATGAGCATTATAATTCTGAGTTTGTAGATAGGGTGATAAGAGGGAAACTTTCTACAGATCACATTAGAGATATTACCAAAGAATTAAAAGCCAATAATAAAGAAGCTTTAAATTATGACAATCGATATAAATATAAAATCGTCATTCCAGGCACAAACTACCGATTATACGGCTGGATTGAAGAAGTCATCATCGATGCAGATGGTAAAAAACGACACTTAGTTTGCTTTGGACATCTTGAAGATTATCATAATAAACCTTTAAATCTACCCGACCCAAAAACTATAAAAAACAAAGAGCTTAAACATAGCCTTAACCAAACAAACGTCAAACTAAGCAAAAGTTAATTTCCATCCCTTTATAATGCAACGGAACTAATTATTGTTGTATTTTATTTTCTACTATAATTTTACTTATACTTCTCGACATTGAAGTCCGAGTATTTTCATCCTGTTTATTAAACATGTAATAACGCGATACAAACGTTATTAAATCTGGAAAAATAAATAAATTACCGAACATACAACTTCAAACCAAAAAAAACATACACTACACTAGACCCTATACTCAGTGTGTAGTACTAATGTCGTGCGCACCTCAGTATTTATGCCCGTTTTCGCCAACTTTCTGCGAAAGAATATCGCTAACCTTGCTCTGACTACATCATCACTAGGTTAGCGACTTGGCAGTTAACGGGCGAAGTTGGAGGTGCGCAAGGTATTAGCGGGTTCGTCTGAACCTGCATTCAACACTCCTTATCAAGCGAGGTCAGTCGACAAAGCGAAAACCGTAAAAGACAATGTCTTTTACGATCACACGGAGGTGGGTTCGTTTTCGTTTTTCGATTGTTTTCCTTTTAACTCAATTATGCGTAACATGAGTTCTTAAGAAAAACTTAAAATGTCTAGCACAAGAGTGTAATTAAATCAGAACCGCGAGTGTTAACGAGCGTTCACAGACACCAAATAGAAAGTTAAAGATAAAATTTAAGATGAGCAAATAAAAGAATCTGCACCCTATTAGAAATCACAGAAAAATTAAAGCTTTGCGAACACTCGGTAACACTCGCCGCTCTGATTTTGTTCTTTATATTGTGGCTCATCCTTTTTCAGCGCAGATGTAAATATAATGCTATCCACTCAATTTCGCGGTATGTTTTCGCTGTGGAATCTGTTGTGGTTGTAATAGCTGGCTATCTAAATACTGCTCCAACTTTTTAAGCGCTTCATTGTTATTTAGCTTTGAACCCATTTGATATAACTGTTGACGAGGATCTTTATGTTTAAACAATCCAATATGAGCAGATACATAACTCATCACACAAGCAGAATGATTTAACTTACTCTCTTCAACAAACTGATTTAAATTCATGCTTTGATCATTAAAATATTTTTTCAGCTTATTTTCAATACGATTGATGAGTTGCACACATAGCGGCTCACCCACAAAAGATTGATAAAAATGATTTTCAAACGGACTTTTGCTGTATATTTTATAATGAGAAATAGTCATTCTAACTCACCTTCATCGCCACCAAAATACTCTCCTTTCAATTCGGATAGTTTTACATAACTGTTTTTTGTTGGATTCACAAAAAAGCAGTCATAGTCTTTGACAACATGTGATCTATTATCAATATGACTTATTTGAGAATAATTATTTCTTTGTTCAAGATTGGTTGCATATTGAGAATTTCCAATAGCGCTTATCATATTTAATGAAGAATGATTGGTATCACCTCCCATTATTGTCAGCAAATTATTTTTGACCTGAGCACATTGATATTGATATATTAAATCATTGTAATCAATTTCATAGGCTAAATGTAAATTAGTTAATGCAATACGCGTCTGTGAAGCCGTGTGTAAAAATCGCCATTCGTACGCACGATATCCCGATCGCGGATGCTCAAAAAGCCCTCGGCTTTCTGATAAGTAAAACAAAGTTTTTGTATTGTAAATAATACCCAATGGATGACATTCTTTTTCATCCGATTCTTTGGTTGATGCTGGAGTGATGAGCAACCTCCAAGAAAGCTCATGTATTTTTTTTTGAAAATACGTTTTAAGCTGGTTTTTAAGTTTTTGAGGTATTTTATAACCCGCTTTATCGCCAGCTACAAGAAAATCAATTTCTTGTAAAAACAAAAAATCTTTGCCAATCATGATTTCATTGAATATCTTTTCAAATTGACTATTTTTCCTTTTTATATACTCTTTAAGACATTCTTCAATATCCCAAGGATTATTAGAAAAACTATTTTTTGTGTCTGGTCGACGAGCAAACCCTCTATCTTGGAGATTCCAAGTCGAGCCTGATAAAGAAAAAAGTAATTGATTGTCGGTATCATAAAAAGAAAAACATGCCGATTGATACGTATGATCAGACAAAAATGGCATCCTGCCTGTATCGGGTTTTTCGCTCAACTGCTGCATTGATCTTTCTCTCCTGATAATTCAAGGCGAAATTTCAATTTTTTATTAAGCTAATCTCTTAACAATTCGTTTAGTTGTACTTTGTTTCGTGTTTTTTCATCTACAAATTTAACTATAACCGCACAGCTCAGGTTATATGAATTATCAGCAGATGGCAATGACCCTGACACTACCACAGCATTTTTAGGAATCCGCCCATAGCTGATTTCTCCCGTCATACGATTATAAATTTTTGTACTTTGACCAATAAATACACCCATCGATATAACGGCATTTTCCTCAACAACCACTCCTTCAACGATTTCAGAGCGTGCACCGATAAAGCAGTTATCTTCAATAATCGTCGGGCTTGCCTGAAGAGGTTCTAAAACACCCCCAATTCCCACCCCGCCTGATAAATGAACATTTTTACCGATTTGAGCACATGAACCTACCGTAGCCCAGGTATCTATCATGCAGCCTGAATCAACATACGCCCCAGTATTTATAAAACTTGGCATTACAACCGTATTTGCAGCGATAAAACTTCCCTCACGAACAATTGCTCCTGGTACAACTCTGACTTTATCATTTTCAAAATCTTCAGTGTTATAAGACTTATGCTTAAGCGGGATCTTATCGAAAAAATTTGTATAGTGCGCGGGGATGGTTTCATTTGGAAATATTTTAAATGATAACAATATTGCTTTTTTTATCCAGTCATTGACCTGCCAACTCTGGTGCGTTTTCTCAGCAACTCTTATTTGGCCTTTAGACAATAATTCAAAAACAAGATTAACACAGTTTTTTAAATCTTCAGGCATTTGAGAGGGAGAAAATAAGTGCCTCTCTTCAAAATATTTTTCAATGGATTCCTTACA
>Ga0207667_10004542_pt1 | contig 17006 bp, 17 predicted proteins | sample KBSCornC52_FD_184301 | JGI IMG/M metagenome (GOLD analysis project Ga0207667, IMG submission 184301) | Corn rhizosphere microbial communities from Kellogg Biological Station, Michigan, USA - KBS Corn C5-2 (SPAdes) (version 2) | ecosystem: Host-associated > Plants > Roots > Rhizosphere > Soil ...
GCGCAGGCGGTGCAGCAGCTGATCACCGGCAGCGTCGACCGGCTGATCCTGTCGCGACCGGCGGTCGAGGCCGGCGAGCGATTGGGCTTCCTCCCCGGCGACATGAAGGAGAAGGTCGATCCCTATCTCCGCCCGCTCTACGACGCGCTCTACGACATGCTGCCGGCCGAGCAGGTCGAACGGCGCATCGCCTCGGGCGAAATCGAGATCGCGCCGATCGCCTTCATGCGCGGCCGCACGCTGGCCAACGCCTTCATCATCCTCGACGAGGCGCAAAACACCACGCCGGCGCAGATGAAGATGTTCCTCACCCGCTTCGGCGAAAACAGCCGGATGGTGGTCTGCGGCGATCCCAAGCAGGTCGACCTGCCCGAGCCCGGCAAGTCCGGCCTCGCCGATGCGGTGTCGCGGCTCGACGGGGTCGAGGGGATTTCGGTGGTCCGCTTCGGCGCCAGCGACGTCGTCCGCCATCCGGTCGTCGGACGGATCGTCGAGGCCTATGAAGGCAAGGATGATTGAGGTCGCGATCCAGGTCGAGCCGGGCTGGCCGGAGGAGGATTGGCAACGGGTCGCGACACGCGCGGTCGATGCCGCGCTCGACACCAGCCCTTACGGCTGGCTGCGCGAGCGCCGCTTCACCGCCGAGATATCGGTCCGGCTGACCGACGACGGCGAGGTCCAGGCGCTCAACCGCGCCTATCGCGGCAAGGACAAGCCCACCAATGTGCTGAGCTTCCCGCTGGTCCAGCACGATCTGCTCGAAGGCCTGACGAATTCGGACGACGGCGAGGTTCTGCTCGGCGACATCGTCCTCGCCGGCGGCGTCTGCGCGGCCGAGGCGGCCGACAAGCAGGTCGCGGTCGCGACCCATGCGACGCATCTGATTGTCCACGGCCTGCTGCATTTGCTAGGCTATGACCATCAGGGGGACGCCGAGGCCGAGGCGATGGAAGCGATCGAGCGCAGCGCGCTGGCATCCATCGGCATCGCCGACCCCTACGTCGTCAACGAGGCCTGAGCGGTCGCATGTCCGAGGGTTCCAGTAGCAGCGAGCAGAGCGGCACGTTCTGGCAAGCACTGCGAAATCTGCTGTTCGGCGACAATGGCGAGCCGAGCCTGCGCGACCAGATCGAGGACGTCATCGAGGAGCATGAGGGCGAAGCCCCGGCGGTCGGCGATCTCAGCCCGGTCGAGCGGCAGATGCTCAAGAACCTGCTCCACTTCGGCGAGCGCCGCGCCGGCGAGGTCGCGGTCCAGCGCGGCGACATCATCGCTGTTCCGGAGGATATTCCCTTCGCCGAGCTGGTCGCAGCCTTCGCCGAGGCCGGCCACAGCCGCCTGCCGGTCTACCGCGGCGAGCTCGATACGATCACCGGCATGGTCCACATCAAGGATGTCTATGCCGTGCTCGCCGCCGGCAGCGCGCCGCCCGCCGACCTTGCCGAGCTGATCCGCACGCCGCTCTATGTGCCGGAATCGATGGGCGTGCTCGACCTGCTCGCGCGAATGCGGGCCGAGCGGATCCATCTCGCGATCGTCGTCGACGAGTTCGGCGGCACCGAAGGACTGGTGACGATCGAGGACGTCGTTGAGGAGATCGTCGGCGAGATCGAGGACGAGCATGACGAGGAGGTCGAGGGCACGTTGGTGCCGCTCGACGATGGGCTGTGGGATGCCGATGCCCGCGCCGAGCTCGGCGAGGTCGCCGACACCGTCGACGCCCGGCTCGCCGCCGACGAGGACGATGTCGACACGCTGGGCGGCCTTGCCTTCCTGCTCGCCGGCCATGTCCCCCAGGTCGGCGAGATCATCACCCATCCGAGCGGCTGGCGGCTCGAGGTGACCGATGGCGACAGCCGGCGGATCACCCGGCTGAGACTCCATCCGCCATCGACCGAGGACGTGGTGGCCTAGGCTAGGAACCAGCGCCCAGCCAGCCGGTTCAACGACAGTTCGCGGAGAGGAACGACCATGCGCTCATCGCTTTCGCTCGTGACAGTTGCCGCGGCGCTGGCGCTGGCCGGCTGCGGCTCGAAGGCCACGCTCAGCGTCGATGACGTCACCGGGCCGAACCCGAGGCTGGTCGCGCCGAAGACGAGCCTGTTCCCGACGGTCAACCTCGCCAAGGCGGTCGGCTGGCCCAAGGGGGCAGCGCCGATCCCGGCCGAGGGTCTGCGGGTCGCCGAATATGCCGGCGGCCTCAGCCATCCACGCTGGCTCTATGTCCTGCCCAATGGCGATGTCCTCGTCGCCGAGACCGACGCGCCGCCACGCGCCGGGAAAGAGAGCGGCGGCCTCAAGAACTGGATTACCGGCCTGGTGATGAAGCGCGCCGGCGCCCGGCGGGAAGCCTCGGCCAATCGCATCACCCTGCTGCGCGACGCCAATCAGGACGGCATGGTCGACGAGCGCCATGTCTTCCTGACCGGACTCAACTCGCCGTTCGGCATGGCGCTGCACGATGGCACGCTCTATGTCGCCAATGCCGATGCGCTGGTCGCGTACCCCTATAAGGACGGTGACACCCAGATCACCGCCAAACCGCGCAAGATCGTCGACCTACCGGCGGGCATCAATCATCACTGGACCAAGAACGTCGTCGTCCGCGACGACGGCGTGCTCTACGTCGCGGTCGGCTCCAACAGCAATGTCGGCGAGAACGGCCTCGATGCGGAAGAGGGCCGCGCCGCGATCTGGGAGGTGATGCCGGATGGGCGCCATAATCTCTACGCCTATGGTCTGCGCAACCCTGTCGGCATGGCTTTCCGCCCCGGCACCGAGGAGCTGTTCGCCGTCGTCCAGGAGCGCGACGAGCTCGGCTCCGACCTCGTGCCCGATTATCTCACCGGCGTGCAGCCGAGCGGCTTTTATGGCTGGCCGTTCAGCTATTGGGGCGACAATGTCGACACACGCATCGCGCAGAGCCCGAAGCTGGTCGCGACCGCGCTCAAGCCCGACTACGCCATGGGCCCGCATGTCGCCGTGCTCGGCCTGAGCTTCGCCGAGGGCGCCAAGCTCGGCCCGCGCTTCGCCAACGGCGCCTTCGTCGGCGAGCATGGCTCGTGGAACCGCGAGCCGCGCTCGGGCTACAAGGTCGTGTTCGTCCCCTTCACCGGCGCCAAGCCCGGGCCGGGCAAGCCGGTCGACGTGCTCACCGGCTTCCTCAACCAGCAGGGCGAAGCGCAGGGCCGGCCGGTCGGGGTGACGATCGACAAGGCCGGCGGCCTGCTCGTCGCCGACGACGTCGGCAATCGCATCTGGCGGGTTACCGCGGTGACGCCCGCTCCCGCCCCCGTCGCCGCCCGCTAGAGACAGTCGCGCGGCCCTCGCGCAGCCTGTATAGCGCGCGCCGTGCCCTTCCTTTCCGCCTTCATCGCTGGCGTCCTGTCGGCCTTCGGCTTTGCGCCCGTCGGATGGTGGCCGTTCGGCCTGATCGGTCTGGCCTGGCTGATCCGCCAGATCGTGCAGCGGCCGGGATGGCGGCGCGGTGCGGCGATCGGCTGGTGGTTTGGCCTCGGCCAATTCACCGTCGGGCTGAACTGGATCGCCACCGCCTTCACCTTCCAGGCGGCGATGCCCGCCTGGCTGGGCTGGATCGCGGTCGTGCTGCTGTCGCTCTACCTCGCGGTCTTCCCCGCGCTCGCCGCCGGCTTCGCCTCCGCGCTCGGCGGTGGCGACCGGCTGCGAACGAGCCTGTTGCTGGCCGGCACCTGGGCGATCGCCGAATGGGCGCGCGGCTTCCTCTTCACCGGCTTTCCGTGGAACCCGATCGGCGTGCTCTGGCTGGACCTGCCGGTCGCCCAGGCGGCACGGCTGATCGGCACCTTTGGCCTGTCGGCGCTGTTCGTCCTCACCGCCGGTGCGCTCGGCATGTTCGTCCGTGGCAACGGGCGCGGGGTCGCGCTGACGCTGGCGCTGCCAGTGACCGCGGCGGTCTATGGTCTCGCCACCGCCGGCGCGCCGCCGCCGACGCCGACCCGGATCACCGTCGTCCAGCCCGACATCGGCCAGGACAAGCGCTGGAGCGAAGCCGCGGAAAGCGAGCGCGAGGCGCGCATGGCCTATCTGTCGCAGCGCACCGCCAATGGCCCGCGTCTCCTGCTTTGGCCGGAATCCGGCGTCACCGCCTATCTCGAGGACGAGCCTGCGGCGCGCGCGCGGCTCGCGCTTCTACTCAAGCCCGGGGATCTGCTGCTGACCGGCGGCATCGGCCTCGTCCGCGACAAGACCGGCGACGTCACCGCGGCGCGCAACAGCTTGTTCGTTCTCGGCCCCGACGGGCGGCTGCTCAGCCGCTACGACAAGGCGCATCTCGTCCCCTATGGCGAGTATCTGCCGATGCGGCCGTTCCTTTCCGCCCTCGGCCTCTCGCGGCTGGCGCCGGGCGATTTCGATTTCCTCCCCGGCCCCGGGCCGCGCGGCCTCGCGCTGCCGGGCTTCGGCACGGTCGGCGTCCAGATCTGCTACGAGATCGTCTTCTCCGGCCATGTCGTCGACCGCGCCGGCCGGCCGCGCTTCATCTTCAATCCGTCGAACGACGCCTGGTTCGGCCGCTGGGGACCGCCGCAGCACCTCGCCCAGGCACGGCTGCGCGCGATCGAGGAAGGGCTGCCGGTGGTGCGCGCGACGCCGACCGGCATCTCGGCGGTGATCGCCGCCGACGGCCGGCTTGAGGCGAGTCTCGGCTGGCACGCCGCCGGCCGGATCGATGCGCCGCTGCCGGCGCCGCTGCCGCCGACGTTGTTCGCCCGCGCCGGCAATGTCCTGCCGTTGCTCCTCGCCCTGCTGCTCGTCGCGGCCGGGTTTGCCGTGCGGCGAGAAGAGCGCTAGCGCTCATATAACGATAGCTTTATATCGCGACCCGCAGGGGCGACGACCCACCGCACGAAGGACCGAAGCACAGCCATGCGTCAGAACTATCTGTTCACGTCGGAATCCGTCTCCGAGGGCCATCCCGACAAGGTCGCCGACCAGATTTCCGATGCGGTGGTCGACCTCTTCCTGTCGCGCGATCCGGTCGCCCGCGTCGCCTGCGAGACGATGGTGACGACCAACCGCATCGTCCTTGCCGGCGAGGTCCGCTGCCGCGACGGCGTTACGCCGACGATCGACGAGATCGAAGCCGCGGCACGCGCGACGGTCAAGCGGATCGGCTATGAGCAGCATGGCTTCCACTGGCAGTACGCCGATTTCGCCTGCCACCTCCACGGCCAGTCGGCCGATATCGCCCAGGGCGTCGACGAGGCCGGCAACAAGGACGAAGGCGCCGGCGACCAGGGCATCATGTTCGGCTTTGCCTGCGACGAAACCCCGGAGCTGATGCCGGCGACCCTGTTCTATTCGCACCGCATCCTCGAGCGCATGGCGCGCGACCGCCATGCCGGCGACGCCCCCTTCCTCGAGCCCGACGCCAAGAGCCAGGTCACGCTCGGCTTCGAGAACGGCAAGCCGGTGCGCGCCACCGCGCTGGTCGTCTCGACTCAGCACGGCAAGGGCTACGACCAGGGCAAGCTCAGGGATTACGCCAAGGGCGTGATGGCCGATGTCCTGCCGACCGGCTGGCTGCCCGACGACGCCGGCATCTACGTCAACCCGACCGGCCTGTTCGAGATCGGCGGCCCCGACGGCGATGCCGGGCTGACCGGCCGCAAAATCATCGTCGACACCTATGGTGGTGCTGCGCCGCATGGCGGCGGCGCCTTTTCCGGCAAGGACCCGACCAAGGTCGACCGCTCGGCCGCCTATGTCAGCCGCTATCTCGCCAAGAACATCGTCGCCGCCGGCCTCGCCACGCGCTGCACGATCCAGCTGAGCTATGCGATCGGCGTCGCCGAGCCGCTGTCGCTCTATGTCGACACCCATGGCACCGGCACGGTCGATGCGGCGCGGATCGAGGAGGTGCTGCCCAAGCTCGTCCGGCTGACGCCCAAGGGCATCCGCACCCATCTCGGGCTCAACAAGCCGATCTATGAAGCGACCGCCGCCTACGGCCATTTCGGCCGCGAGGTCAGCGGCGATTATTTCAGCTGGGAGCGGACGGACCTGGTCGACGCGCTGAAGCAGGCGTTCTGACCGTCCCCGCGCGCCCGGCGTTGATGCGCGCGGTGCGATGAACGACCCGACGACAATCCGTCGCCTTTACGGCCGGCGCCAGGGCCACAAGCTGCGCGCCGGCCAGGCGGCGCTGGTCGACGAGCTGCTGCCGCGGCTGGCGATCCCCGCCGAAGGTCGGCTCGACGCCGCGATCCTGTTCGGCGACCGGCGCCCGCTCGAGCTCGAGATCGGCTTCGGCAAGGGCGAACACCTCGCCTGGCAGGCAGCGGCGCGGCCGGACCATGGCTTCATCGGCTGCGAGCCTTTTGTCGATGGCATGGTCGGCGCGCTCGGACATATCGCGCGCGACGATCTGCCGAATCTGCGGCTGCACATGGGCGATGCGATCGAGGTGCTCGAACGGCTTCCCGACGCCAGCCTCGAGCGGGTCTATCTGCTGCATCCCGATCCCTGGCCCAAGGCGCGCCATGCCAAGCGGCGCTTCGTCAATCCCGGCCCTATGAATCTGGTCGCCGCCAAGCTCAAACCGGGCGGCGAATTCCGCCTCGGCACCGACGATCCGGTCTACTGCCGCTGGTCGCTGATGGTGATGGGCAAGCGCGCAGATTTCGCCTGGCTCGCCGAAACCGCGCGCGATTTTCTCAACCGCCCCGACGACTGGCCGCAAACCCGCTACGAAGCGAAGGCGCGCAAGGCCGGCCGCGAAGTCTGGTATTTCCGCTACCGTCGGGCCTAGACCAGCACGATCTTGCCGACGCCGCCCGCTTCGAGACGGCGGTGCGCTTCCGGCGCCTGTGCAAGCGGCATCGTCTCAGTCGCGATCCACTCCGCTTTGCCCGCCGCCATTTCTGTCGCGAACTGGCCGAGACGATCCGCGTCCACCTTCACACCGAAATGGCGGACGGTGATGTCGGTGCGATCACTGTCGCCGATTGGATCGGTGGCAATGCTGCTCAGCACGCCGCCCGGCTTGAGCGAGGCCAGCAGCCGCGTCGCGGTCGCGCCGCCGACGGCATCGCAGATCGCATCGAACGGCGCGGCCGGCGCCGTGCCGTCGTCGAGGATCAGCACCTCATCGGCATGGCGAACCTGGTCGCGATATTTCTGGCGCACGCCGGCCGTGACATGCGCACCGCGCCGCTTCGCGGCATAGCAGGCGACCATGCCACAGGCGCCGGTTGCACCGGTCACCAGCACCCGCTGACCGGCGCGGACATCGAGGTCGTCCTCGATCTGCTGGATCGCGGTCGAGGCCGGGCATGGCAGGCCGGCGGCGGTCACCATGTCGATGCCGTCGGGAATCGGCGCGAACCACTGGGCCAGCCCAACCGCGCGCTCGACATAGCCGCCCTTCTCGCCCAGCGGCAGCATGCCGAAGACGCGATCGCCGACCGCGAAGCGCGACACGCCCTCGCCCAGCGCGACCACCCGTCCGGCGACGTCCATGCCCGGCGTGAACGGCATCTCCTTCGGAAAATACGCCGCCAGAGATCCGTTGCGAAACTTGAAGTCCGCCGGATTGACGCCGGCGGCCTCGACAGCGATCAGAATCTCGCCGCGCCCGGCAACCGGATCGGGCACCTCCTCCAGCTTCATCGCCTCGGGCGGGCCGTAGCCATGTATGCGGATCGCTTTCATCTCAGACTTTCCTCGGCCGCGAGAACTGCGGGTTGTCGATCTTGTGCACAGGCATCGCGGCGCGGAAGCGGTCCTCCAGCGCCTTTTGCGCCGGCGTCAGATTGCGCGCCTGCTCCGCGGTCAGCCGGCTGGTGATCGGCGTATAGGCGGCGATCATCACGCCCGCGCCATCGAGCAGCGGGCTGTCGAGGATCGTGCCCGGCTGGGCGAGATGGCTGTCGAAGCTCTCGATCGCCATCATCGCATCGCCGAGATGATAGACCGCGACGAATTCGAACGGCGCGGCATGGCTGACCAGCTGGAGATCGGCGGTGCGATAGAGCTCGCCGGCGATGAAGCCGACCAGCTTCAGCGTGCGCGGCAGATAATCCTGGCGAAACCATGTGGCGAATTCGGCTTCTTTGCCCGGCCGCGCGTTCATCCGCACCGTCAGCACATCGCCGCCGCGGGCATTGAACAACGCGACCGCGTTCACCCCGGGATCGATCGGAATGTAGTAATAATCCTCGCCGCCGCCGAGGTTCAGCGCGGCGGTGATCGGCATGCGGTCGGTGAAGCATTGCTCGACATGGTCGTCGAGATTCTGCTCGGTATCGCCGAGCTCGTAGATCGTCAGCCAGCGCGCCTTCGGGCCGATGTTCGCCTTGTTATACTGCAGCTGATGGCGCGACTGCTTGTAGCGCTGCACCGCGATGCTGCCCTCGAGCCGCATGATGTCGTGGCAGTGGATGTGCGTGTACCAGTCGTTGAACGCGTCTTCCTCGCCGGGATTGGGCTCTGTGGTGACGAGGAAGATCGACGGCACGGCGACACGCGCGCCGGCCGTCGCACTGGGCGCATCTTGCTCGATAAGATCGGCCATGTCCCGCTCCTCTCCGCTTGGGCACATCACTCGCCCGCGAATGGCGAACTGGTCAACTCCTCCGCCTGCGGCAAACGCAACAGATGGCTGCCATTGTCGACCGGTAGCACCGCGCCGGTCACCGCCGCCTCCGGTGAGGCCAGCCACAGGCAGGCCGCGCCGATCTCGGCCGGCGCGACCGGCCGATGCAGCACCACCTCGCGCATGAACAGCGCCCACATCTCCGGCATCGCCTTGACCGCCGCGCTCATCGGCGAATCGATATGCCCGGCGGCGACGCCGTTCACCCGGATCCCGCGCGGCGCATATTCGATCGCGGCATGGCGGATCAGCGCATCGCCCGCCGCCTTGGCCGAGGCATAGGGCGCATTGCCCGCGGTCGCCTTGCCGACTGCCAGTGTCGTGACCAGACTCATCGCGCCGCCCTCGGCCATGCGCCGCGCCATGTGGCGGATGAAATAGACGGCGGCCATGAAATTGGCCGACCAGGCCTGCTCCCAGATCGCATCATCCGCCGCGTCGATCGAGCCGGGGATCGGTTCGCCGGCCGCCAGCACCGCAATGTCGATCTGGCCGGATCGGGCCGCAGCGGCTTCGGCCAGTGCCTCGACCTCCGCTTCCACCCGCGCATCGCAGCGAACGGCAAGACCGCCGATCTCGTCGGCCAGCGCGCGAACCCCGTCGAAGCCGCGCGCCGCGACGACGACCTCGGCGCCACGCCCGCGCGCCAGCTCGGCGGTCGCCCAGCCGGTGCCGCCGCGCGCCGATGCGCCCAGCACCACCACCGTCTTGCCGGTCAAATCCATCGACGTCCCCCTCTGATCGCCATGGCGCGACATAGCGCCTCGGCGGGTGGAGTCGACCGCGCTAGCGGGGGTTGGCGTAGAAGCCGACGAATCCGCCGTGACCGACCGCCTGCCCTCTGATCGCTTTCAGCACGTCCCTGCGCGAGGCGCCGGCCGGCAGGTTCACGACGTTGGAGATCGCGAGAATTTGAAATTGATAGCGGTGCGCCCGGCCCGGCGGCGGATGCGGCCCGAAATAGCCGATCTTGCCGGCGCCGTTCCTGCCCTCGACGAATTTCGCGCCCGGCTTGCCCGAGGCGCCTTCCGGCAGCGACGTCGCGTTGTACGGAATGTTCCAGGCCAGCCAGTGCAGGAAGGGCACGCCCGCGGCCTTGTCGCCGGCGTCGATGTCCTCGACGATGACGACATAGCTCGCCGCGCCCGGCACCGGTTTCCACGCCAGCGGCGGCGAGACGTCGACGTATTTCCTCGGGATATCGCTGTTCGGCTTGATCGCCGGCGAGCTGAGGCTGGCGAGATAACGCCCGCCCGCCGCCTCGGGCAGGTCGGCCATCACCCGCATCGGCCTGGCATCGGCCGAGGCGACGGCAAGGGCGATCAAGCCAAGAGCGGCGAAAGCTGCAGGGCGATGCATCCTGATATCCTCGCCAGAGACGCCGGCGACAACGCGCGGCGGGTTTACCGGTTGGGTAGTGCCTCAGTTTGAAATTGGTTCCGGGTTGACATCCATCCCATAACACGCGGCGATGCCCTATGCTGAGCGAGAAGCCTGGAGGCGAGGTGATGGCAGACACAGCACCGATCATCATCAAACTATATGCGCGGCGCAGGTTGTACGATGCGGCACGCGGCCAATATGTGAACCTAGACGTCCTCCGAGACTGGACAGCCAAGGGCGTCAGTTTCAGCGTTGTGGACGTGGAGACGGGGAACGACGTGACGCGCGTTCTATTGTCCTGACGCCTCGCAGCCCCAAATGATCTAGCGAGCACCTGCCGCTCTATCGCCGCGCTTTGGCCAAGCGTGTAGGACTAACCGTCAGATTTCAAACTGAGACATTACCGCCGGTTGCGGCGCTTGCCGCATCACGGCGATTGCACTATATCACCGCTTCTTCTCGACATTGGTAACATTGCCGAGGTCGGTTCCCAACGGAGCCGGCGACCCGGGCCTTTGCCCACAAGAAAAGGAATTCGATGACCGATATCGCCGTGCTGACCAGCTTGATCCAACCCGAGGCGGAGAGTCTCGGGCTGGCGCTGGTGCGCGTCGCGATGTTCGGTGGCGAGAGCGATCCAGTGCTGCAGGTGATGGCCGAGCGGCCCGACACCCGCCAGCTCGCGATCGACGATTGCGAGGCGCTCAGCCGGCGCATTTCCGACCGGCTCGACGCGGCCGATCCGATCGAGCACGCCTATCGCCTCGAGGTATCCTCGCCGGGAATCGACCGCCCGCTCACCCGCCCCGCCGATTTTGCCGACTGGGCCGGCCATGAGGCGCGGGTCCGGCTGTCGACGCCGCTCGACGGCCGCAAGCAGTTCGAAGGCGTGCTGCAGGGGCTCGACAAAAATCTGGTCCGGATCGATGTCCCCCGGCTCGGTGTGGTAGAATTGCCGCTCGACCGGATTGCCAACGCCAAGCTGATACTGACTGACAAGCTGATCAGGGCCACCGCGCCCCTGTCGACCGAAGGGGTCGACCGAATTTCGACGGAAGGATAACTGGATGGCCACCAACGCCGTTTCCGCCAACAAGGCCGAGCTGCTCGCCATCGCAGACGCGGTCGCGCGCGAGAAGCTGATCGACCGGGAGATCGTCATCGAGGCGATGGAGGACGCGATCCAGCGCTCCGCCCGCGCCCGCTACGGCGCCGAGAACGACATCCGCGCCAAGATCGACACCACCAGCGGCGACCTGCGGCTGTGGCGCGTCGTCGAGGTGGTCGAGGCGCCGGAGGATCATTTCAAGCAGATCAGCCTCGCCGACGCGCAGAAGCGTGAGGCCGGCGCCCAGATCGGTGATTTCGTCGTCGACCCGCTGCCGCCGATCGAGTTCGGCCGGATCGCGGCACAGGCGGCCAAGCAGGTGATCTTCCAGAAGGTCCGCGACGCCGAGCGCGAGCGCCAGTTCGAGGAGTTCAAGGATCGCGCCGGCGAGATCATCACCGGCGTCGTCAAGCGCGTCGAGTTCGGCCATGTCGTCGTCGACCTCGGTCGCGCCGAGGGCGTCATCCGCCGCGACCAGCAGATTCCGCGCGAGGTGGTCCGCGTCGGCGACCGCATCCGCTCCTTGATCCTGCGCGTCACCCGCGAGAACCGCGGCCCGCAGATCTTCCTGTCGCGCGCCCATCCCGACTTCATGAAGAAGCTGTTCGCCCAGGAAGTGCCGGAGATCTACGACGGCATCATCGAGATCAAGGCGGCGGCGCGCGATCCCGGCAGCCGCGCCAAGATCGGCGTGATCAGCCATGACAGCTCGATCGACCCGGTCGGCGCCTGCGTCGGCATGAAGGGCAGCCGCGTCCAGGCGGTCGTGCAGGAGATGCAGGGCGAGAAGATCGATATCATCCCCTGGTCGCCCGACACCGCGACCTTCGTCGTCAACGCGCTGCAGCCGGCCCATGTCGCCCGCGTCGTGATCGACGAGGAAGAGAGCCGGATCGAGGTGGTCGTGCCCGACGACCAGCTGTCGCTGGCGATCGGCCGGCGCGGCCAGAACGTCCGCCTCGCCTCGCAGCTGACCGGCTCGGCGATCGACATCCTCACCGAGGCTGATGCCTCGGAGAAGCGCCAGCGCGAGTTCGTCGAGCGCTCGGAGATGTTCCAGACCGAGCTCGACGTCGACGAGACGCTCGCCCAGCTGCTCGTCGCCGAGGGCTTCGGCGCGCTCGAAGAGGTCGCCTATGTCGAGCCGGAGGAGCTGTCGGGCATCGAAGGCTTCGACGAGGAGCTTGCGGCCGAGCTGCAGAACCGTGCCGCCGAGGCGCTGGAGCGGCGCGAGGTCGCCAATCGTGAGGAGCGCCGCACGCTCGGCGTCGAGGATGCGCTGGCCGATCTGCCCTATCTGACCGAGGCGATGCTGGTCACGCTCGGCAAGGCGGGGATCAAGACGCTCGACGATCTTGCCGACCTCGCCACCGACGAGCTGATCCAGAAGAAGCGGATCGAGCCGCGCCGGCGGGTGCCCAATCCCGAGGCCGAAAAGGGCGGCGTCCTCGCCGACTATGGCCTGAGCGAGGAACAGGGCAACCAGATCATCATGGCAGCGCGCGCCCATTGGTTCGCCGATGAGCCTGCATCCGGGGAGGTCGCACCCGCGGATGACAGTCAATGAGACCCTAACCGCCGACAATCCATCGGAGCGCCGCTGCGTCCTGACCGGCGAGCATGGCTCGCGCGACAGGCTGATCCGCCTCGCGCTCGGGCCTGACCACCGGGTCGCGCCCGACGTCCGCGCCAAGGCGCCCGGCCGCGGCGCCTGGATCGGCGTCGACCGCGCCGCGCTGACCGTGGCCATCGCCAAGGGCAAGCTGCGCAGTGCCCTCGCCCGTGCCTTCCGCGAGGGCCAGGTCGAGGTCGGCGAGGATCTGCCCGAGCGGATCGAGGCCGAGCTCGCCCGGACCTGCCTCGACCGGCTGGGCCTCGAAGCCCGCGCCGGGACTTTGATTACGGGATCGGAACGAATTGAAACCGCGGCCCGCGCCGGCCAGGTCGCGTTGCTGCTCCATGCCGAGGACGGCGGCGAGGACGGCCGCAAGCGGCTGGATCAGGCCTGGCGGGTCGGCGGAGAGGTCGAGGGAAGTGGCCGTCAGGGGGTGGTTATCCCGGCGACAAGAGCCATATTGTCTTTGGCGTTGGGCCGCGAGAATGTGGTACACGCCGCGCTGATCGATCGCCGGGCGGCGGCACGCGTGCTTCACACGCTGTCTCGCTGGTGTGACTTCAAGGGACGAGACGGTCTGACCGGGGCTTGCGTCAATGTGCCGCAAGCCGCGTCTTCTGCGTCCGAGTGTTCGAGGGAATTGGGTCGGTAATGAGCGATAACGAGAAGCCGAAACTAGGGATGCGCGCGCCGCTCGGCGTGAAGCGCACGGTCGAGACCGGCAAGGTCAAGCAGAGCTTCAGCCATGGCCGCTCCAATACGGTGGTGGTCGAGGTCAAGCGCCGCCGCGTGCTCGGCCCGGCCGGCGGCGGTGAGGCCGCGCCGCAGCAAGATGCCGCCACCACAGTGATCGAGCCGCCGGCGCCGCCGAAGCAGGACGTGATCCCGCCCAAGCCTGAGCCCAAGGCCGACGAGCGGCGCGCGCTGACCCCGCTGGAGCGTCGCGAGCAGCAGGACCGGTTGCTGCGCGAGGCCGAGGAAGCGCGGATGAACGCGCTGGAGGAAACCCGCCGCCGCGAGGAGCGCGCCCGTCAGGAAGCGACCGACGAGGAACGCCGCCGGAGCGAGGAAAACCGTCGAGCCGAGGAGCAGCGCGCCGAAGAGGAGGCGCGCCGGGCCGAGGAGGAAGCCAAGCAGCCGCCGCCGATGCCAGATATGCAGCCGGTCATTTCCGGCGGCGCGGTGGCGCGCCCGGCGCCGCCCGTCGTGGCTGACGCCGAGGACGAGGACGAAGGCCGGCCGCGCGGCAATTTCCGCCCTGCCCCCGGCGGCGCAACCGCGCCGCGCCGTCCCGAAACCGCGCGCCCGTCGCGCGGCCGTCAGGGCGACGACCGCCGCCAGTCCGGCAAGCTGACCGTCACCCGCGCGCTCGACAGCGACGAGGGCGGCCGCGCCCGTTCGCTCGCCGCGCTCAAGCGCGCGCGGGAAAAGGATCGCCGCGCCCATCAGATGTCCGGCCCTTCGGCCAAGCAGGTGCGCGACGTCGTGGTGCCGGAGGCGATCACCGTTCAGGAGCTCGCCAACCGCATGGCCGAGCGCGCCGCCGATCTGGTCAAATCACTGTTCAAGATGGGCATGGCGGTGACCGTCACCCAGACCATCGATCAGGACACCGCCGAGCTGCTGGTCACCGAATTCGGCCATAACATCAAACGCGTGTCCGAATCCGACGTCGAGATCGGCGTCGTCGGCGATGCCGACAGCGAGACCGATCTCCAGCCGCGGCCGCCAGTGGTCACGATCATGGGCCATGTCGACCATGGCAAGACGTCGCTGCTCGACGCCCTGCGCGGCACCGACATCGTCGCCGGCGAGGCGGGCGGCATCACCCAGCACATCGGCGCCTATCAGGTGACGGTGAAGTCGGGCGAGAAGATCACCTTCCTCGACACGCCGGGCCATGAGGCCTTCACCGAGATGCGCGCGCGCGGCGCCAACATCACCGATATCGTCGTGGTCGTGGTCGCGGCCGACGACGGGCTGATGCCGCAGACGATCGAGGCGATCAATCACACCAAGGCGGCGAATGTCCCGATGATCGTCGCGATCAACAAGGCCGACAAGCCGGGCGCCAATCCCCAGCGCATCCGCGAGGCGCTGCTCCAGCACGACGTCCAGGTCGAGGCGATGGGCGGCGACACCCAGGATGTCGAAGTCTCGGCGCTGAAGAAGACCGGGCTCGACGAGCTGATCGAAAAGATCCTGCTCCAGGCCGAGCTGCTCGAACTGCGCGCCAATCCCGACCGCGCCGCCGAGGGCACGGTGGTCGAGGCCAAGCTCGACAAGGGCCGCGGTTCGCTTGCGACCGTGCTGGTCCGGCGCGGCACGCTCCGGGTCGGCGATATTTTCGTCGTCGGCGCGGAAAGCGGCAAGGTCCGCGCGCTGATCGACGATCGCGGCCAGCAGGTCAAGGAAGCCGGCCCCTCCGTTCCGGTCGAGGTGCTCGGCCTGGCCGGCGTGCCCCATGCCGGTGACGCGCTGTCAGTGGTCGAGAACGAGGCCCGCGCCCGCGAGGTCGCCGCCTATCGTGCCGGCGTGCTTCAGCAGAAGCGGACGACGACGGCGCCGGCGAGCCTGGAGTCGATGTTCTCGGCGCTCAAGGACAAGCAGGCCGCGGTCGAATTCCCGGTGGTGGTCAAGGCCGACGTCCAGGGCTCGGTCGAGGCGATCAATGGCGCGCTCAACAAGCTGTCGACCGACGAGATAAAGGTCCGCATCCTCCATTCGGGCGCCGGTGGCATCACCGAGTCCGACGTGACGCTGGCCGCCGCGAGCGGCGCGCCGATCATCGGCTTCGGCGTCCGCCCCAACGCCAAGGCGCGCGAGATCGCCAACCGCGATGGCGTCGCGCTGAAATACTATGATGTGATCTACGACCTGATCGACGAGATGCGCGAAGCGATGGCCGGCAAGCTCGGGCCGGAACGGTTCGAGACCGTCGTCGGCCGGGCCGAGGTCCGCGAAGTCTTCCAGGCCGGCAAGCATGGCAAGGCGGCTGGTCTGCGCGTCACCGAGGGTGCGATCCGTCGCAACCTGAAGGCGCGTCTGATGCGCGACGACGTGATCATCTACAACGGCGCGATCGCCTCGCTCAGGCGGTTCAAGGACGACGTCAACGAGGTGCTTGCCGGTTATGAATGCGGCGTCACGCTCGAAGGCTCGTCGGACATCAAAGCGGGCGACTTCCTCGAGACCTATGAGGTCGAGATGCGCGCCCGTACGCTTTAGCGGGCGAGCCGGTGAAGAAGCGCATTGAAACCGCCGAAGGCCGGTCTGTTCGTCTGCTCCGCGTCGGCGAGCAGGTTCGTCACATCCTCAGCGAAGTGCTGCTGCGCGGCGAGATCCATGACGAGGTTCTCGCCGCCCACAGCATCTCGGTGAACGAGGTCCGGATGGCGCCCGATCTGCGCCATGCGACCGTCTTTGTCCGCTCGCTCGGCGGGGCCGACAATGACGCGGTGATCGCAGCGCTCCGCCGCAATAGCCGCGTGCTGCAGAGCGAGGTGGCCCGGCGGATGACGATGAAATATGCCGCAACGCTGAAATTCCTGCCCGACGAGAGCTTCGCCGAAGCCGGCAAGATCGATGCCCTGCTGCGCTCGCCTCAGGTCGCCCGCGATCTCGATCAGTGAGCGTTCATGCTGGCTGTGCAACGATGGCGGCAGAAAGGAGTCGCCAGGATGTTCAAATCCGCACTCGCCGGCCTGCTGCTGCTGACCGCCGGCACCGCCATGGCGGCCGACAGCACGAAGGAGGTCTCGATCCCCTTCGCCGACATGGGCTCGATCCGCAATTTCGATCCGGTCGACAGCCACACGATCCTGATCGAGGATATCCATGGGCAATGGTTCAAAGCCTCGCTGATGGGGCCGTGCATCGATCTGCCCTTCGCCACCGCCGTCGGCTTCGATGTTGGTGGGACACGGACGCTCGATCAATTCTCGTCGGTGATCGTCAACGGCAATCGCTGCGCCTTCCAAAGCCTCGTCGCAACCGATGCGCCGAAGGGCGCGAAGCCGCACAAGCCCAAGGGCTGATCGGCTGTCAGCCACCGCATCGCCGCGGCCTCTAGCGCCCGGCGGTGCATGGCTGGATCATCCTCGACAAGCCGTCCGGCATCGGCTCGACCAAGGCGGTCGGCGCGGTCAAGCGCGCGCTGCGCGCCGGCGACTATCCTAAACGCCGGGTTGGCCATGGCGGCACGCTCGACCCGCTGGCTTCTGGCGTGCTGCCGATCGCGATCGGCGAGGCGACCAAGCTCGCCG
>Ga0207667_10004543_pt1 | contig 17002 bp, 11 predicted proteins | sample KBSCornC52_FD_184301 | JGI IMG/M metagenome (GOLD analysis project Ga0207667, IMG submission 184301) | Corn rhizosphere microbial communities from Kellogg Biological Station, Michigan, USA - KBS Corn C5-2 (SPAdes) (version 2) | ecosystem: Host-associated > Plants > Roots > Rhizosphere > Soil ...
CACCGAGTTCCGTGACTACAAGCGGATCGAGGAACCGACCGGCGCGTCTTTCTACTTTGCCAACCCGCACCACTCCTGGGAGCGCGGCACCAACGAGAACACCAACGGGCTGATTCGACAATACTTGCCGAAGGGCATGAGCATGGATGCCGTGACGCAGCAGGACTGCAGCTTCATTGCCGACTCATTGAACCATCGACCGAGGAAACGACTGGGGTTCAGAACCCCAAAGGACTGCTTCAATGAAAGCTGATCAATTGTGCACTTCAAACTTGATGCTGCGCCCCACCGCTGCCATGAGCAAATTGCTCTACAACCCTAGACACGCAGTCATGAAGTTGCCAAAGGGTCGGCACCACTTCTTCGCCAGCAAACACACTGTCGCTAGGGAACGTGAACTTCACGGCTGGTGGTTCATTTGGATTCACCTGTAGTTCTAGCTTGCCCTCCGCGAAGCCGATGGGGTTGCCAGCGGGATCCATTTTTACCCCGACGCTTGGTGTGGTTATGAGTGCCGCGTGCGGAATCAGTGAATGATGCTTATCTTGGATATCCAAGTCGTGCAGCGCTCGAAGGAGCGGATGGCCTCCGCTATACGGTTTGAGCTCCATGAGGATTGACACGTCTGCGTTCGACGCCCGGTGAAAGTTCCTGCGCTTGATCATTTGTTCAAGCGCCTCGGCTGAGTCTGCGAACGGAAAATACACCCCTTTGGTGTTGCCGCCATTGCGGCCGACGACTTCGACTGCGAGAAGGTCAAGCGCGGACCGCAGGTTATGCACGGCGTCGCCAACAATCTCGCCGAAACCAAGCGGCGATCCATGGACCACGACGTTTAAGTGGTATTGCCCGTCTGGCTCCCGACCGAAGTCGCACGTGTACCACTGTGTCTGGAAAAAGTCAGCAATCGCGGATTCGAGCGCCTTGATGTGCACGGCGGCGCGGCGGAGTTTTTGATGAGGCTGCGCAAACGGTGGCATCGTGCTCACGAGTAGCAAGAGGACATTTGTGGGACCTAAGGAACGTCTGATTTATTCCCCGCCTGAGGCATCATACCCACACCGCTGATCCGGAACCCGTCACCGATGAAGCAAGCCACGCCGGCGGCGATGCAACCGCGAAATCGTTTCCCTCAAAGCCTCTCGAGGACCTGCCTCAGATGGCAACGGCGATTCCTCAAACCGGCGCCGCGTGCCTTCATCGCATTACATTCGAATAAGTATCATTTCATCATGTCACACCATGTCATATCAGTCCAGCCGATGTGATGTCATATTAAACCGTTCATGTCGCTAAAGCGATCGTGATTCCGTATCAAACCATTTCATATCATTCGAGTGAATACGATGCTATTTCATACCATGTTATCCGACTGGTCCAACAATGGTGGCCACGTCCGTGGACGGTGACAACTCGCGACCCGTTGCTGCCGGCCACGAGCGACCGCTTTCGGGAAGAATGATCAACCGCATCACCAGTCGCCGCAACACACGGATCCCCGAGAACCCGAGGCCGGGAAGTCATCGCCGGGATATCTACCGGGTCGACAGGAAGTGGAAGCTGTTGTTGGCGAGGGAAGACAGACAAATGATCCTAGGCATAGTACTTGAAGTTGTGCTTCCACTTATCCGGCGGCAGACCCGGGTTGGCCAATAGGATTTCGCCCACCCGATCAGAATATTTCACCGTAATTGGCTGCCCTTCGCCAAGCTGACAGGAGTTGTAGTTGAGTTTCGTGAGTCCCAAGATGTCACGGGCGACCTGCAGCAGGTCGCCGTCACCATGCTGGATAGAAATCGATAACGGAACAGGCACCTCGAACCCATCGTAAGTTGCAATCCTTGCTTTAAAGCCGTTCGTAAACAGAAGTCCATGTCGCGAGGAGCGCCTCCAAAAGACACCTCGCTGAACTGGGTGCTGACCACGCTTTGCAGTGATCGGATTTTCGTCGTACCGGTAAAGGCGCAAGCCGCCTCGGTCTTGACGAACGCGGACAGCAATTAGTCTGACACCTGTCGGGCATGCCCGAAGGAAGCCCTCATATTCCTCGGCGTCGATCCCCGAGCGCGCATGCAGGAAAATCTCCTTCAATGGACGACCATCTTGTTGTCTGTAAGTATCGATGGTGCCACGCAGTAGGGCCTCGGCTTTATCAGGCGGTAGATGAAATTCTCCTCGCTCTTTTGAGTACCAAGGGCCGAATTCGCCAACGAAAACGACGCCGTCTCCACTGTCAAGGAACATTTGAGCAGCGCAGCATGCATTGCGCCCGTCCTCAGTGCGCTTGTATGCCAACCCTACATAGCAGACGCCTTCGCGAGCCCAAGGAGTCTTCCACGGCTTCGCGCCGCACTTGTAGAAAACGGCAGTGCCGAAATTCCAAAGACGGTCAGACAGAGGATTAGTACCAGGTTCCCCGTTGCGCACCTGTGTCGTAATCCGAAGCGTGGACTCCCTGATGACTTGAACCGGGAGCTCGTGGGCCATCATTCTGGCCTTCAGTTGTCGCCGGAAATCTGGTGACAATCCGCGTGCTTGTTCGAATTCGTTCATCGTTTCAAGCACAGCAGTCAGCGCAGGATCATCGTGATCGAACATGCGCGCCTGTCCGATGCTGCGATCATCGATAGCTTGCTTTAGGAAATTGACCTCCCCTCTAGTCCGCATGGCGTCGCTACGGTCAGCGAGAGCCACTGACGACTTCGGGCGGCAATTCTCGAATACCTCATCCGGAACCACACACACGGCTAATGCAGGTCGAGCATCCAATCTGGATAGTCGTTCAAGTGTGCCCACATAGAGATTTGCGACCGCATAAGCTCTCTCGAACCTGTCCGCCTTCCTGGACGCGTCAGAGAGCAGACCGGCATCTACTGTATAGCTGCGAATCGGGCCTGGCCAATTTGCTCCAAACGCGATATCGAAGCCAGGGAAAGGCGGCCAAGCGCGATGGCGACCAGGGTCGACACATGCAGCCGGCGCGTTCAACGCAGCACACCATTTCGCCCACAGCTCAACCCCCTGGTCCGTTCCGATAACTATATTGTTCGGCAGCTGCGAGTAAGGTTCAGCAGGCCCAAATAAAGCGAGGCCATCATGCGGGTCTTCAGCAGTTTGATTGTGACCGAACTCTAGCAGCGGCTCGCCTAAAAAGTGGAAAGTATCAATCATGCGCTGTGGACTCCGCCAGAGGGGAAGACGCGTCGCCTTCGGTGTCTCCGTCATCATCCCGAGTACGATATTGCGCAATTTCATGGCCCATGTCCGACAGACCAGAAAGGGCGGCGACATCCAGTCCAACCGGACACTCCCAACTTAGCGGCGCCGTTTGCATCACTACCGCCCGCTTTCCCTCACCTACAGTCACGGCACCTTCGGAATTTTCAATTGCTTGGACAATGCCAAGCAATCGCGCAAGCCATTCCTTGTTCCACCAGCTCCTGCTCACGATCTTCCGACGGCGAGCAACTTCCTTGCCATCGAAAAGTACACCTTGCGGGGTGGTGACTCGGATGTAAGGACTAATAGCAATGGACCAACTCCCGTCGAAGTCGCACATTGGACGGAATTTAGGCCCCAATTGGTAAAGAAACGGAGATGCTCGGTCACCCCACCCTTTGGTGCGCTCGCCGGTAAGCTGCACCGTCGTCATTCGCCCGTCGACATGGCGGATCGGTTGATTCCACTCCCCGGAGTTCCTTCTAGGGAAGTAGTAGCTCCGCCTGTGATGGCAAAACGCCAGCTCCTTCATTGCGCACGCTACATCAAGACTTCGCCGGGCAAGCTCCCGGGCGAGGTCGGATGTCTTCTTACCATCACGATTCGGAATGTCCACCCACGAAAATTCCGTCGTTTGCTCAAGAAGCAGCTCTCCCGGGGGAGGGGCAAACGAGGCAACGTGCTCCGCCGACAATTCGGCAAACGCCCACTGCTTGCGAATCGCAAGTATCTCCTCTTGCGTCAAGCTGCGTCGAAGTTCGAATACCAACATCGTCTTGGGTAGTTGGATTGGGAACACATTGGCGAAAACAGGCTCGGGGCTCGCAACTGTGACCCGAGTAGGCAGGAAGTCTCGCAGTGCGATCTGCCGCCCCCGCTCCGGGTCGAAGGATGGTTCGATGCCAAGTGCTCTGAACCGAGCCAGCACTTGATTCAAGCCGCCATTCCAGGAGTTCAAGAAATCTGCCGGGGTCAACTTCCCGAAGCTGGCTGGCTGCTGCACATCCGACAAAGCAGCCGATCCACACGGAAGCACGAAATTCTCTCCGATAGCGGTGGCGATGGCGCAGCGTTCACGAAACAGGTCGTCTGAGAGACTCTCGGGCGATAGCATGGGGAGGTATTGGTTTGCCCGCAGCTTGAGCAGGGTCCGCACAGTCGCATCGGCGTCTTCTCCCGCAAGAGGTGCAGTGCCTCGACACCAGCTTCTAAAGCCTGCAAGTGACAATCGACGCGCCAACCAAGTAGCCACTGCACTATCTGCGTCTACATGGTCGATGAGAATCGTATCGCGACTCTCAAAGATTGACTGACCTCCCCGCTGTGGAAAAAAAGGTGGCGTAAAGATACTGGTGTGCTGCGCAATCAGATGTCGCTGCGCGCCGACCAATTGCACCCTTAGTCGTTCGAGATCAAACAGATCAAGAACCCAACCGTATTTCTCGGTAATTGATTTATGCGCAAAGTCCTTCTCCGATGCTGAGAGTGCTTCGGTGCAAACAAAAACGAACACGTCGGGAGCGTGACCTTTCTCGTCAACGCGTTTGCTGTCGGCCGCTAGCTTGGTGCGCCAGTCCGACCGAACCGTGTAGGCGAAGCAAATTTTCCGCCCCCTCTCATCGCTCCGAATGATTGCGTCGCGCCCCTCATCGCCCGTTCCACCCAATGGTTCAATGGTTGGATAGCCAATGCCCGCCAAGAGCGCTGAGCACAACCGCTCGAAGTCCCTAAAATCCGAGATTCGTTCCAGGCAATAGGTAATGGGGTCAGCAGACACGCCAAGACAATCCTATGAGCAACACCCTAGTAGATATACGTCGCACAACCCATGTGAAATTGTGCCTCAATTCGTGAAGTACATGGTTACAGACTCGGATGATTGCCCAACTCGACTTGCGATTGATCAGAGCGCATTTTCTGCGATTTCCCATTGCCTCTCCCGCACCATCGCGAACTTGCAGCGCCCGCCGCTCAAAGCCGCCCACAATCCGCCGATGTCGCGATCGTCCTGGGCATCGTTCCAACGGTCGGTGCCCTTGTACTCTACGGCCAGGATCGTGTTGTCGTTGAGCTTGCACAGGAAGTCGGGGTAGAAGCGACCGTCAGCTTTCTGCAGGAAGAATGAGCAGCCTTCCTTGCGCACGAGGTTGCGCACCCAGAATTGCATTCGCCCCATCTGCGCCCAAGCGTCCAGTTTGCAGGCGCACTCGAACTCTTCCTTGCTGTCGAAATCGCCGATGCGGCCGTAGTAGTGCTTGCGGAAGTCGAACACGCCGAAGCGGCCGTCGTAATCGCGGCTGGGTGCGTAGCCCTGCGGATTGAACGCAAAAGTGTAGTCGTCACCAACCGCCACGCGGCTGGCCGCATCATCACCGAACAGCGCCGTCTGGTACGCCTGGTTGACCGCTGCCTGGCGCAATGCGCACACCCGCGCTTCCAGTAACGTGCGGATCAGGAATTTCTGGCGGTTGGCCCGCGCAAGGTCGAAGCCTTCGGTATCCAGCAATGCACGCAGCCAGCGCGCGACGAAGGCGCGCTTGCTCGCGTGGGTGATCGCGGTTTCCGGCAGGTTGCGCGTCAACCAGGTCGCCAGCCGGGTTTCGTCCCAGTGCTCCGGCCGATAGGAAAGGCCAAGGTCGCGCTGCAGTTCGGCGATGAAGCGCGTGGTGACCTTGCCAGATTCGGTATCGACGTCGATCTCGCCGCCTTCGCCGATGCGATTGCCATCCAGCGCCTTGATCTGCTGTTCGGTGGGATCGGCGTCGTAGGGCGACAACTCCCACGGGTAATCCAATACCTCTGGATCGTCGAAAAGCTGCAATTCACCCTGGACGCGCAGTGCCATTTGCGGCACCGACAGGATTTCGCCGCGCTCGGCTGGCGTCTGAAACATCTCCACCGACGCACGACACTTTTCGGCCGCGACCTCGATAGCCCTCCTGGCTTCCGGTTCCGTGACACTCGCTTGCACGGTCGCGGTTTCGTCCATACTGAGTGGTGCCGTGATCGTGAGCGTGCCAGCCTTTCTGTCCCACTCCAACTTGTCGCGCACAGGTTTGGGCAGGCTGCGCAAATCGGGCACTTCCTGCAACGCCACGCTCACTGGCGTTACCACCACCTTGCCGGGCCGCGCCGACAAGTCCAGCCGGGCCTGTTCGTCCTTGCGCGCCGCCACGAACTCGCCGACCTCGCGCCGCTCGAAACCCGCGCCGTCCACCAGCCGGTCGCGCAGCGCGCTTGCGGTCTGACCGAAGTCGCGCGACACCACGAACGCGTAGGACTGATTCAGCAACGCCGACGTACGCGCCTTCGCCTGCGGCTGGCGCAAGATGCGGCCCAGCAACTGCTCGACCGCCGTCGATGAACGCAGTTCGGCCATGCTCACCAGCACGTACGCACTCGGGCAATCCCAGCCTTCGGCCAACGCCTGCTGGGTAATCACATACTTCACCGGACAACGCTCGTCGGCGATGCCCGCTGTGTATTCCCTTTCGATCGCTTCCAGGCCACGCGTTTCGCCGGTGGCGATGACGATTTCGTCCTCGGGGACGTTGTGGTTCTCGATGAGCGCTCGCTTCACCGCATCCACATCGCGCGTTTCCACATCCCGGCGTCGCGCCTCGGCCTGGATCAGCACAATCGGACGCAGGTACGCCGCACCATGCCGGCGTTCGGTCTCCGCGGCGGCCTGCAGCTGCCCGCGGCAATCGATCGCATCAGCCAGGCATTCCTGCCAGTCGCCTTCTGTTTCGAGGCGGATCGGCAGCTTGATCATGTTCTCGGTTTTCAGTTCCGAAGCCGACACGCTGTGCAATACGTTGCTGGGCGTGCTCTCGGTATCCGGTGTGGCGGTCAACTCCATGACTCCGCTCGGCCGGAATTGCGCGAAGGTGGCGAACGACAAGGGCGTTCGGCTGTTGTGGGCTTCGTCCACGATCAGGAAGGGGCGGCGCAGGCGCAGCACGTTGGCCAACGAGCACACCACCGCGCCGTTCTCATCGCGCTGCAGTTCCGCAGTTTGGGCATGGTCCAGATGCTCGAAGTGCGACATCAGCGCGCCATTCGATTCGAACACCTTCAGTCCTTCGGTGTTCTCGCGCCGGAAGGCCTGCACCGTGGATACGACCACCGTGGTAGACGATTCCAGCGTGGCACGGGTGACGCTCTTGGCCTCGTCCAGCGACAGCACCGTTATCGGGCCGGCCTCGCGCAAGGCGGCATGGTACGGATGCTCGCGATCGCGCAGCGCACGCAGGGTCTGCTCCCGGATGGTGTTGGAGGGCACCAACCACAGGAGCACGCTAAACTCGGATCGCAGCAACTCGGCATTGACCAGCGCCACGCTTTTTGCCGCCAGCCAGGTTTTCCCGCCGCCGGTCGGTACGCGCAGGCAGAAATAAGGCATCGCCGTGTCGAAACCGTCGATCGAGCGGTAGGCGATGCCGCGGTTCCATAGTTCGAGCGTAGTGTTGTAGAACGCCTTGTCGGCGTTGCCGACCTGCTGCGTTTCACGGAAATACTGTCGCACGCTGTCTAGGACAGATCGCTGGTATTCCTTGGGGAGGTAAGTCGCCATGCTCAGCCCTCCAGCGCGTAGGGAGTTTGCTTGAACACGATGCCCTCGCGCGCGAGACGCGCCGCGCCCAGCCGGCAAGCCGCGGCGTAGATCACCCGCGGACCGTCGAACGGCGGCAGCACGTCCAGCACTGCGGACGTAAGCACGTTGCCACCGGCAACCGATTTGTCTTTGAGAATGCCGTTGTAGAGCAGATAGACAGCGCGGTTCTCGTGGGTGCCGATCAACGGCGAGACAGTCTTACCCGCGAAGCCCGACCCGGTTTCCACGAACCACACGAATTCTGCAAGCTGCGCGAAGGTTACGTCCTCGCGCACCTGGCCTTCGGCGGTGAACAGCGGTTCGTCGGACAGTTTGCAGAACTGGAAGCCGCTGCCCAGCCCTTCCACCTGTTCGCCTTTGGCGTTGGTGTATCCCGCAGCGCCACGGCGCACGCGTTGGGCGGTGACATCGCGCGCGATCTTTTCATCCATCTCGACCAGGATGAAACGGCGGTTGCCGCCATCTTCGGCGTTCTGCTTCAGCACTGCGTGAGCGGTGGTGCCGGAGCCGGCGAAGGAGTCCATAACTAAAAAATCGTCACCTTCAATCATCGACACCAGATACTTGATGAGCTCGACGGGTTTCGGGAACGGGAACCGAAATCCCATGCCCGCCAGCTTCGCGGACTGCGTCTGTGTACTCCCCACTCCGCTGATGACCGAAATGACATGGCTGGCCTGCTCGCGCTCCTTGATTGATTCGATTGCGCCAGTCGGGGTAATTACAAAGCGTGTCTGTTGACCTTTGGAATCCGGGACAGCGACAAAACCTGACCCGATGAAGTCCAGAAGAATGGACTTCGAGGACCATCCGCTCGAAACCGATACTTCATTCGCGAGTTTGCCGCCGGCGATCCGTGCGTCGCTCGCATAGTGAGGCCAAGCGTTCGTACGTTTCGGAATGCGCGCGCTCTTCACACTCGCCGGAAACCCAACGGGCAACACTACATCGCTGACAGGATTTTTGGGGCCATTCTTGACGATCGTGTTTTGGATGTAATTTCTAGCGAGCTTGCTCCGCGATCCGACCGACGGATCGACAACCTTCGGGTGAGCGAAGCGATCTGGATTCGGCGAGTACGCAAGTATGTACTCGTGGCAATTCTTTACCTTGGCTTGGTTGTCGAAATTCCCGTCAGTCCGCCAAACAAAGCTTGCCAATCGACGGCTACCGCCGAAGATTTCATCCAGCAAGCTGCGCAAGTGGTTCTCTTCGTTGTCATCAATCGACACGAAGATCACGCCGTCCTCGCGCAGGAACTGCTTCAGCAGCACAAGTCGCGGGTACATCATGCACAGCCAGCGGTCGTGACGATCCAGCGTCTCGCCTTCCTTGCCGACGACTTCGCCCAGCCACCGGCGAATTTCCGGGCTGTTGACGTTGTCGTTGTAGGCCCAGCCCTCGTTGCCGGTGTTGTAGGGCGGATCGATGTAGATGCACTTCACCTGCCCGGCGTAGCGTGGCAACAGTGCCTTCAGCGCCAGCAGGTTGTCGCCCTGGACGATCAGGTTGCCGCTGCCAGCATCGCAGCAGTCCAATTCCGGCACCGGCTCCAGCAGGCGATAAGGCACGTCTCGATGATGTTTGACGACGGCCTGCTTGCCGATCCAATCCAGTACGGGCATGCCCTGCGTTCCCCTCGTGCAACGACGACGTGATCGTAAGTTATCCGGCTAGTGTACCGGTCTGCGTGGCGGTTGCTTCCGTGCCGCCGAGGTGTAGGTCGACAGCGCCATTTGCATGTGGGAACGAGGACGGTGGCCAGCCTCGCGTGCTGTAGTCGATGAACCCGCCCCGATAGCCAATTGCTACAAACAAGAGGCGGTAGAAAAGGTCCAAACAGCAGAAAAATCGGTCGAAGTGCTGCTGGAGCCTGTCTTCGTCATCTTCCAGCAGTTCCACTGATACGAGGCAGTCGCGCGGCTACCGGCTGCTGAGGATTACTGACGAGCCGCTCCGTTGATAGTGGACTACGGCACCGGTGTTGACCAGCCGTGCCGCCGCCGCAGTAGGGTCGGCGACAGGCGCAACCGGCCAGAAGTCGAAGTCCGTGCCTGCTTGAGTCGTCCGATAGCGGCCATTGCGCCGTTGCCGCTGCGAATCGTACGTGATAACTCGTAGCACCTCCGTTCTGTCGCATAACACCTGTCGTCTACGTGCGCTCCATAGCTATGGCCACCGGGCAAGCGGCTGCTTGGGCGTGGACTTTTCCGATTGACATCGGAAACGACGGGCGCGACGATCTGTGTTACACGCCTGAACTGGGGCAGAATTGGCGTTAGGGGTCGATGAAAGTCCGCAGGGGTGTAGGCATGCTGTACGGAAATCCAAATTGGAACCGGAATCCTGATTGGCCACACGAGCTTGCCGAAGAGCTTGGCAACATAGCGATCCAGTTTGCCAATTACGAGTTCGTCTTCAGTCACCTTGTGGGGTTCGCCGAGCGCCTCGATAAGCCCACGCTCTATCGTGAAATACTCACGCTTCCGCCGGCGGAGAAATTGAAGAGGCTGAGAAGCTTCGTGGCTGGCAAGTCAGACGAAATCTCGCGCCTCTATTCGAACCTCTGCGACAGATTCGAAGTCGTGCTCACCGACCGAAACCGCTACCTGCACGCGTATTGGTATAAGGCAGCACCTGATTTCAACGAGTTCGTGTTTGTCGACATACACGGGAAAAAAGACAAGTTAAGCAAAGAGACACATAAATGCACCATCCGCGATGTCGCGGTGGTCGGTATGGCTTGCGCCGTACAAATCCACAATCTCAATATGCTTCGCGGAGTACCTGAAATAGACGCCTTCTTTGAATATCTATCGCTACCAGACGCCCTCCAGATCTCCAACACAGCCCCGCGTAAGATTCCGTACGATCATCGCAAGAAGGCGGCAGAGCGTGGTAGATAGTTGTGGTGTCTATCGGTGGCGGTGTACGCAAGATGCGCGTCGGCCGCCAATCTCAATGCAGCGGACGCGGTTCCCGCGCCGCTGATTTCAAGCGTTAGATCTTAGGAGGAATTTCGTTGAGTACTGAGAGCGAGAAGGCTGCTTCCGAGAAGCTCATCAAGTGGTTGAATGAGAAGTGGGGTGGTAGAGCTTGCCCAATGTGCAATAAGGGGCCGTGGGAGGTCCAAGGAAAGATCTTTCAGCTCAGTGAATTCAATCAGGGCAACTTAGTTATTGGTGGTCCTCTTCTACCTGTCGTTCCAGTCTCGTGCTCCAACTGTGGTTACACCGTTCTTGTTAATGCGCTACTAACTGGTGTACTAGCACAACCGGCTCCTCCATCGGAGAAGCCTAAATGACTGATAACATCAAGGCGTCTACAGGGTTTGAGATACTGTTACCAAAAGCTGTACAGGCAATTCCCGTTCCGTGCGGCGAGTGGGATATCTTGCACTCGCGAATCGAGGCACTTACAACAGAGCCATGGCTTTTCCACACCATTGGTTCCATGCTCATCGGGGTGTCCCTAGCGACATTTATATCAATTCTTACGGGAGCAGTTTCAACTCAGAGCGCTCCTAACGCAGTGTTAATTGCATGGGCGGTTGTCGTTTGTACGGGGCTCGTTGGGGCAATTTGTTTGTTGTTTGCTGATAAGGAACGAAGGGCTTATCGGCAAAGAGCAACGGATGTAGCTACCCAAATGTCATTCATTGAGCAGCGATATGAGCGCACAGAGGTCTAACAACCCATTCCAACGTACGCTCATCCGCTACGCGGCTTCCCGTCGCTAAATTCAGGCGTTAGTTGCTTAGAAAGGGGGATTCGATGGCTGAAGGCCGAGAAGCATACGAACACGGCATTTTCACCGTGCGGTTTACCGGTGAGAACCTTAGTACTCGTGGTGTAAGCATCTACGACCTAGCAACGACGTTGCTCGCGATGCAACGCATGGTGCATAAAGCGTACTTGGCACAAAACGATCGCCTAGAGAAAGGTGCATTTCCGAACAAGGAAGAGCGAGAACAGCTCGCGCTTCAACTCGGAGAGCGTCGCAGAGCATCCGATGCATTCGCGCTGATACCAATACTCGCTGACCCTACTGTTCAAACGCTCCTTAAGACAGTTGCAAACTATGTCATATCAGGAGTCGTCGGATACTACGTTGGAGATGTACTAAAGCGCGTTGGCAACGAGCAGAGTAGCGAAAAGCAGATCTACATTGGGTCAATCTACGCAGAGGTTGTCAACATTGCAAATCGCGTGAACGCAACTGGTGGTGTCGAAGGCATAGCGATAGGTTCGCCGCTGTTAGGGCAGGAAACAGTTGCAGCGTTTACTCCTGAAACTAAAGAATATTTGAGTAGTCTTCGAGGGGAGATTTACTTAGGTAGAAAGATGAATATCAAGGGAAAGGTCTACAAAATGTATCCAAGCTCAAAAATAGTTTCCATTCGACGCGCGGCAGGAAAAAAGGTAGACATTTTTCTCAACGAGGATGACTTTGAAACTATACGGTACCACCCGGAGGAAAATCCATACTTTGTGTTTCATGGCCGCCCACGGTACCAACTCGGAATAGAAACCAAAGAAGTTACAGAGTTCGAGGCAGAGAGCATTGAGCCCGCACCCACGAAGCACGGCTAATAATTCGGTCGACCGGACGCTCGCCCCGCTGCGCCGGGCTCACGTCGGTTACCTCGGGCGTTTGAGCTGGGCAGATAGCGCATGGCCTTTTTTGCAGTCTTGCTCGCGACAGCTCAGGTGTCTGCGCCATCCGTTGAGGGGCGCTACCCGGTAGTGGTAACCCGATACCAGCAGGCTGGTTAAACGCCTGCCGGAACCATAGTCAGCCTTTGCCTGTGCACTCAGCTAACCAGGCAACACTACTGACAACGGCAACGTTTCAAGGACCGCAATCGCCTCTGGCACGACGTTATGGGAAACCATTGCATCCATTGCCATTGCATCCATTGCGCGACAAGTTGAAGATCGGGACTCGTTGGAGCCGTTGCCCCCCGTCCTGCGTGGGGCCGGCCGACAGCGTAGGAGACCGACCGCAGCAGGCGCAGTCGCTTTGCGATTTGTTGCAATTCGCGCGGCGATGCGTGAAAGCCATCACGTCAGGATATTCAGAATCTGCCGGCAGGCAACCAGCCGGTCGGTTGCCTGGTCTGAATACTGGGTCTTGATCTGACCGGCTAGTGCCTCGCCACCGCTGTCCCCACAAGCTCCGGAACCTCTCTGGCTCAGCGCAGATAGCCAAGGTGAGATGCATACATGACAGCATCGGGCCAACCGGCAGCCACGCTGGATCCCAAGCACGGCGGTGCGGCGATTGCCTCGTTCGCCGTGGGACCGGGCAACGTAACTATCTTGCGCGCTAATTGCACTAAACTGGCCGCACATGGTTGGTCAGATGCTCATCCTAAGCGCCGGGCTCAGTCTCTTCATCTTGCTGGGCGTTGCGGGTAGATGGCGCGTCGACCACGTTAAGCAGAATCGGAAGGGCGCGCGGTTGCCACCCGGGCCGGGGAACCATCCGGGCCGGCCCGGCGGCGAATGAAGCCCGTACTTGCCGGCAGAAGCTGGTCAAGAAATACGACGTCGTAACGGTGCAGCGCGCATACTAGCTACTTGCCCTGACGATTGGCCTCACCTCCTTCAGGCGCCTGCTGAGTCGACAAGGCTTTCCTCGTCTCTTGCCAGTGGGCATATTGCGCTCGCTTCGCCGGGTCGGGATCCTCATAACCTTGCAGCCAGAACCGGAACCAATCGAGATTTCGTTCATAGGCGGCCAGCTTGTGCCTGGGCTGGAACTTCTGGTGCGGCTCGTGGGGGAAGACGTACAGGTCGGCGCGATGCTCGCGAATCAGCGGAATCGCGTAGTCAAGCGCCATCACATATTCCTGTTCTGGCGTTTGCATCAGGATCGGTGCCTTGATCTTGTCCAGGTTGGCGGCAGGAGAAAGGATCCGCCAGCGCTCGGGTGTTTCATCCGGGGCGCCAAGTTGCCAGAATTTTTGCAACTCCTTCGAGAAGGCGTTGCCTCGCATGCTTCCGAACAAATAGTAGCTGCTGGACATCTCGGGCGAAGTCACCGAAGCGGCGGCGAGCAGATCGGAATTCATCAGCGTCCACATGGTGACTTCGGAGCCAAAGCTGAGGCCACCCATGCCGACTTTGGTCCGGTCGACTTCTCCCTTCGACGCCAGGAGGTCAATGACGCTTCTGACCGCCGAAAGGCCTTTTCCGTACCGCTCAACCGCATCAAGAATGTAGGGGGCGCTGTTGATACACAGCGCCGAAATGCCACTCTCGGCCAGTGAAGCCAGCGGCCACTCATCGCCCACCCCGCCGCGCACAAAGCCTCTGCATTCGTAATAGGTCACGAACAACGGAGGAAGGCCAGGGCCCGTGCGCCGTGCCGGAAAGAACTGGCCGGTGAATTCCTGGCCTTTCGCATCCGTCCAGCGCAGCAACCGGGATGGTGTCGTCTTCACCATGTCCAGTGTCAGGGCCTCGTTGGGATCGAACAACACCTGCCGCTTGCCTGTTACCAGATCAATCCCTTCCAGACGAGGTGGCTGGTCCGCCCCGGCGGCCACACACACCAAGGTTTCGGACGATACCCCGCAGGCACTGGAGTAATCGCGGCCGCCACTGAGCAAGCCTGCTGACCGGATCACCAGATGCACGTCACCGGTTCGAGTGTTCCATCGGTAAATCGATTGCGCCTGGCCTTCGTGCGGGTCTGTCACGGTGAACAACACCTCGTCGCTCTGCGGTCGCCACTGGATACTGCTGATCGCCTTGCCCGTGCACAGCTCGGCTTCGCATTTGATGGATCGGGTTGAGCCCGCTTTGGGCAACATGGCAAGTTGCACATCGGGCTTTGCCGCGAGTCCTTTCCCATCGCCGATCCGCGTCAGTAGTGCTATCCGGCCCGTATCCGCATCAACCGCCAGCTTCCAGGGTGATGGCAGCTTGTCGGACAGGTCCGCTGGCGTAGGTGGTTGGGGCGGACGCTCGGAGGAAGGCAGATCCTGCGTCTTCCCCGTCTCCAGTTCCATTGCTTTCCATTGGTCCGGAATCCCAGCCAACAGCGGAGCACGCCCCCATCCGCTAGCCCCCGAGTGAAAACGCTGTGTTTCCAGGCGACCCTCGATGTTGCCGGAGCGGAAAAGACCGCCTTGGCCGACGGGCACCGTATCGTCGATACGTATGCCGCGATCGTATTCGCGTTGCTCCGCCGCGATGACCGCGTCGCGCGTGGCTCCTACGCTGTACTTCAGGATCCTGCCGTCGGCACTCAATGCGAAGTCGCGAACATCCGCTGGATCGTACGTCACGGGCTTCGCGCCGGAACCATCCGCAGCCGCGCGCCACACGCCCATCTGGCCATCCACCAGCGCGCGGTAGTAAATCCAGCGTCCATCAGGCGACCACACGGCATGGCCGGGCACCGAGATTCCGGCGGTACCGTGCAGCAGAACGCCGCCATCCGCAATCTTGCGCGAAGGCGATTTGCCGTCCACGGCTTGAACGTACCAAAAGGTATCGTAGATGTTGCGCACGACCGAGGCCTGCTCAAACCTGAAGGCAACTCTGGTCCCGTCCGGGGAAATGACAGGGCCACTGAGGTCAGCGACTTCCAGAAGCCGGCGGGGAGAGATCATTTCTGCATGAGACAGGCCGGTGAACATCAGCAGCAGCCCGCTCACTATCAGGATCTTTTTCATCAGGCTTCTCACAAGCATGGTGGATAACCTGGTGTGGTGTCCCGGAAATACATTCCAAAGATTCTTCCGGGACACCACACCCAGTGGACGAATGCGCGCACTTCGACACAGAGCCAACTGTTTCGGCCCAAGAGACGACGCATGCAGCAAGGCTGTTCCGCGCCGGCCCGGTATCAGAAGTGTTTCGACACCGAAACGCCCAGATAGCGGCCGATTGCCGAATAGTTGGTCGAGTCGTAGGGCGCCGCATAGAGAGGTGACGCAACCTGGTACAACGGCGGATCACGATCGAATGCGTTGTCCATTGACAAGGCAAAATCCATTCCCGACCAGGCATCGTCACGCTTGCCTGTGGCGTAGTGAAGCGCCGCATCGAATGTAGTGAAGGAAGCGGATTTCACGTGGTTGACCAGATTGGTCACTCCGCTCCGATAGTTGGCGAAGAGGGAAGCGGTGAACCCGCCCTGCCCCCAGACTGCGCCAACACGACCGCTGACCTTCGGCGGATTGAAGAGCGTACCCGACAAGGGATACTCCGGTTCGGTGGGAAGGGTTTGTTGCGTGCTATCCAGCCAGCTTGCCGAGCCGCGTAGTGTCAGCACGCCCGATCCCAGCTTAAATCGATATGACCCCGACAGATCGACGCCTCGTATGCGTTGCTGGGCAACATTGGCGTACTGCGTGTAGATGAGCGCCGCGACTTTGTTCGGGTCGAAAGGCACCCCGGCAAAGTTGTACAGCATCCGCGCATTGGCGATGACATCCGCTACTGCTTCAGGCGTTGGCTCGAGATCGACGAACGGTGCGTAGATCGTATTGCTCAATGCCTGGCTGGCATTGACGATGGGCTGAATCACACGATCACGGTAATCGATTCGAAACCAGCTCAACTCCGCGTCAAAGTCGCGCAGCGCCTCGGGATGAAATGCCAATGACAACGACTGGGTGGTGGCACGCTCCGGTTGGAGGTTCTTGTTGCCACCATCCAAATCCAGCGCAGTGGCGTCAGCGGCATACCCAATGCCGCCAAAGACGCTCGGAACGAACAAGTACGCGTTTTGGGCATAGTTTCGCTCGAAGAGCGTGGGTGCCTTGAAGGACTTGCCCCAAGAGGCCTTCAAAGTGAGATTGGGATCCGGGTCATAAAGTACACCCAGTTCCGGCGTCGTCACACTACCGAAGGTGCTGTAGTGTTCATTCCGCGCCGCGGCTGTGATTTCCAGGCGCCGGATGCCGTGCACCTGCTGGCCAGGACCGATCAGGGGCAGATTGAGTTCCACATACGCAAACCTGACACCCTCGCTCCCACCAAAGGTGTTGGCGTTCGTAACGTAGTCGATATTCCGAAACTCGTTCTCCCTGTGGCCGATGCCAGTGGCCAGGCGTGCATCGCCTCCAGGCAAGGAAAACAAAGGTCCTTCCGCACCAAGCTCATAGCTCCGACTGTTGTTGTAGTAGCAGGTATCGATTACAGTCTT
>Ga0207667_10004545_pt1 | contig 16999 bp, 14 predicted proteins | sample KBSCornC52_FD_184301 | JGI IMG/M metagenome (GOLD analysis project Ga0207667, IMG submission 184301) | Corn rhizosphere microbial communities from Kellogg Biological Station, Michigan, USA - KBS Corn C5-2 (SPAdes) (version 2) | ecosystem: Host-associated > Plants > Roots > Rhizosphere > Soil ...
CGTTTGAACCCACGAATTTTACGCCGTTAGGGTAACTATCGCTTGCAAGAACTCTCACTCCGTTCGCAAATAAACTTTCTGTTTTAAAAGGGCCATGCACATCCCACAAAGCATCCTTTGGTGGCCATTCCACTTCCTGGCAGGATATTTCTATGGGGCCGGTATGCTCCGTTCCCATTCCCCAGTTAGCAATATCGAAATGATGCGCTCCCCAACCGGTTATCATTCCTGCGCCATATTGTTCGCAGCGTAGCCAACCCGGGCGTGAGAAACTGCCATCCTGCGGATGTACTCGTGTTTCCGTATACACAGAATAGGGCGTGCTGCCCGACCACATTTCGTAGTTGAGGTTTTTGGGTATGGGCATTTCCTGTTGTGGCTTAGATTCTCCGGGCTTATCAATTGGCAAACCAACATAAATGGTTTGTATATCGCCTATACGTCCATTGCGCACGAGTTCGCACGCTTTGTGAAATTGCGGCCACGGAGAAAGAGATCGCTGTTGGGATCCGATTTGAAAAGTAATGCCGGATTTGTATACTTCGTCACTAAGTATCCTTCCTCCGGCAATAGTGAGAGATGCTGGTTTTTCCATATAAATATGTTTTCCTGCTCTTGCCGCATGAATAGCAGCCAGCGCATGCCAGTGATCTGGTGTACAAACCAACACGGCGTCAATATCTTTATTGGCAAGCAATTCCTGGTAATCATCATAAGTTTTTGTTCCATTATAAGACTTGCCGGTTTTTTTTGCATAAATGCCGTCTACAAAATCTTTCCCTTGTTTTACACGGTTGCTATCCAAATCACAAACCGCCATTATGTTAGCCAAATCCCATTTGGCGGTACCGGGAATATCCCATTCGTGTGCTATACGGCCGGTGCCGATAACGCCGATATTAATACGATTGGATGGCGAATTTTTTCCAATGACGCTGGCAGGTACTATAGTTGGAAATCCCTTTCCATTGCCAGGCAAATGAGTTAAAGCAAACGCTCCCACTGCACCTTTCACTGATGTTGCAATAAAATTTCTCCTGTTGGTTTGATTTCCTGGTTCCTTAGTGTCCATATTTATAAGTTTTTAATTTACGTAGTACAAAATCGTTTTCAGATAACTCAATACGCTACCGGGTCTTCGGGACTTTTCGCATGAGATTTTGAATAATCCAATGGTTTGTTTTTACCAACCACCCATTTTATTCCGCCCAATATGTGCTTTTCGAAAAGAGGATCGGAATATCTTTCTCCATCATGTCCCAAAGCGGTGTACCATTCGCGTCCACCGTCAAATTCCTGGCACCATGCAGATGGAAAAACATCACCATATATAACGGGTTTATCCTTGTCATCAACCGTAGTAAGATCGTGAGCCATTAATACATGTATATCCGGGTTAATGTCTGTTACATAATAACACTCGTCATTTACATCCCAATGCCTTGGTAAAAAAGAAGTGGATGGATTTGTTGTGTCAACAATGATCTCCTTAAACTGCTGGTGCTTAGCATGACGAACAAATGTGCCTCCCACCAACCTGATAAACCATTGCCAGTGGCGTTCCGTTCCGGTAACGGAATGAATGCCAACAAACCCGCCGCCAGCCTGTATATACCTCATCAACGCAACCTTTTGAGCATCGGTATCAAACACGTCATTGTTGGTGCTGGTAAAAATTAATGCATTATATTTTTGAAGATTTGCATCATTGAAGTCGGCCGGATTATCTGTAACAGCCACCTGGAAACCGTTCTGTTTTCCTAATCTTTGAATGCAGGCAACTGCAGAAGGAATATTATCATGCACATATCCCTTTCCATTTTTGGTATATACAAGAACACTTACTTTTTTCCAATTTACAGAACTGTTATCCGCATGTCTTCCTGCGGCGCAGCCGGAGAGAATGAATGAAAAAAGTATTAAGCTCTTTATACAATTAAAAATTCGTATCTCTCGCATCTCTATTTTATTACTATTCTATTTTGTAACTACTACTTGCGGTGGATTAGCAAAACCTTTCCACACCATTTCTGCCTGTTGCGGAGAAATAGTTCCGTCATAAACCAACATTCTATATTTCAAAACATATCGCTTATCCGGAGCTAAAGGCCCAGTCCATATTCCGGGTTGGGCTGAAACTGAAGAACACATCACCTCTTCCATTCATATTTTCCGGCCATACCCGCATTGGCTCCGGGAAATTGTAATTAGTTGGGTAATCCATAAACAAAATGTCTGAATGCCCGGTGCCTACATCGCTGTCAATCATACACCAGCGGGCACGGCTGGCATCCGCATCTTTTCTAGTCTTACCGGCTGAAGTGTACACCTTGCTGTTTTTGTTGTTCCAGTCTGGTGTGGCTCTGAAACCAAAGCCTCCATAACGGTATTCTTTTAAAATAACAGAATCAGGAGTGGCGCAATTAAGTGTAGAGGTAAAATCCCATAACCACATATTAGTCCCGACATCAAATACTCTAATATCCCACACCTCATCTAAAGCTACTTCACCCTCTTTGATAGGAGGGTCAGTCAATACTACATGCTCTTGTAAAGCTTTAAAACCTCCGTAAACAGGGCCTTCGGTTTTTGAAATAAATTTAGCAAAGCGTACAGTTCCCTGCTTTTTTACAAGGTTCCAGAAATCCACATCTTTTCCTTCAAAAGAAACTTCTGTCCACAGATTCCAGATACCTACGTTATGACGGTGGTCAGGTGGGTTGATTCGGGTGAGTACATTACCATCCGGAGACCACAATGGATGTATGAATCCGCTTCTTTTATAGATAGTGTCTACGCCGTCTGGCGGATAAACTGTTTTAAAATTATATTGTAATACGTTTTTGCCATGATCGGTAAGAAGTAATAATCCTCCCTGGGTTACTACTTTTACAGGCGATTCATTTGTATAGGTATCTTTTCCTTTTGATAATTCGTAAACCTGGGTTTGAGGATCATTGCCTTTTTGGCTTTTTACTCTCCACCATAGAAAGCGATGATATCCATGTTCTATTTGAAATGGAACAAGTACTTTTTTGTTTCCAACGACATGAGTCAATAACAGGGAAGAATCTGCTAAGTAAGTCAACGCATCTAAATCAACGTTTACAGGAGTTTCAATACTGCTATTTACATTATGAAGAGTAAGTTTTGCAATTTCCTGGGCAGATATATTCCCGTTAACAAGGACAGATAAAAGTATGCCGAGCATAAATTTCCTTCTCATATTAAAGCAATAATCAATGAGGTGAGTAAAAAGAAATTTGTTAAAATAAAGGTAAAATAAAAATTCTAAAATGCAACCGCTCCCACCAAAAATAAATTTTTCTTGTAAATGATACATTTTTAGACGAGTAGAGACCCTAATTAGAATGCTAATGACCTTAAGAATAATTTTCAAATAATGCACGCCAAGTTCGCACCTGTAGCCACACGATTCCTCTACGTCGCAATAGCACAATTGTCGGCAGGTTGTTTATAATTAAAAGTTTTAAGTTGCTATGAAGCTACGTAACTATTTATGGGCATGGGTTACAACGTAAGTGTAGTCGTGATTCATAGTATGTAATTGGTATAAACGGCCTGGCAAAATAAATCGCTTTTGGCGGATGTAGCGCTTTCCCTTTCTTGTATATAAATATAACTGTGATTGATTTTATCGGCAATGTTTTAAAAAATGTCTAAATTTATTCCTAAAACAACCGATTGCATGAAAAACAGCAAAGAGGTTACAATTTATGATATCGCCCATAGATTGGATATTTCGCCCTCGACTGTAAGCAGGGGCCTCAACAACCATCCGTCAGTAACAAAAGGTACCCGGAAACGGGTTTTGGATATGGCAAAGCTTATGGGCTATCGTACCAATTTATTTGCAAGAAATTTACAAAAGCAGCGTACTCATACTTTAGGGGTGATTGTGCCAAAACTCAACAGCAATTTTCAATCTTCTGTTCTTGCTGGCATCGAAAAAGTTGCCAATACAGCAGGCTATAACCTGCTTATTTCGCAATCGCTGGAAACTGAAACTAAAGAAGTAGCAAACGCGGCTGTTATGTTCAATAGCAGGGTGGATGGTTTAATTGTTTCCCTGGCTTTTGATACTAAAAAATTTTCGCACTTTGAGCCCTTCTTTGAAAAAAATATTCCGGTGATTTTTTTTGACCGTGTAGCCGATGGCAAATTAAGTACAAACGTAGTTATCGACAATTTCAAAGCCGGATATGATGCTACCTCACATCTTATTGATCAGGATTGTAAAAGGATAGTGCATATTACGGGTAACCTTTCCCGTAATGTTTATGCTGATCGCATGAAAGGTTATCGCCAGGCTCTCGCAGAACGTAATATTCCTTTTGAGGAGAAATACGTAATCTCAAATAATCTTGATGAAAAAAGTGCCGTAGAGGCCGCCAAACAATTGCTTACAATGAAACCAATGCCCGATGGATTATTTATAACTAATGATAATTGTGCAGCAATCTGTATGCAGATGCTGAAAAATGCAAACTATAATATTCCGGGGGATATACGCATTGTTGGTTTTAATAACGATCTTATTACAACACTTGTTGAACCTAATTTAACTACCGTCAATTATCCGGGCCAGGAAATGGGAGAAATCGTGGCAAATGCAATCGTTAATCACCTGGAAGGAAAGGCGCCGATGACAGTTACCAGTACTATCATTCTTAAATCTGAATTATTAATAAGAGAATCATCCTTGAAAAATAGTAAAAAAGAAAATTAAAATAAGTAAGACGTATACGAAGCAAAGAGGATGCATTAGATTTCTAACCGCAGTTTGAAATATAAAATTGCAAGTGACGGATTTGTTTAAAAAATAACTTGAGATATAATTTTTCATCGACAATAAATAAATATGGAAAGCGATAAAAATAAGATTGCAATTGTTACAGGTGGTGCATCTGGAATTGGATTGGCGATAGCTCAAAAATTTGTGGATAACAAAATTATCACTGTCATTATTGGCCGCGATGTTACTAAATTGAACGCAGCGAAAGATATGCTGGGTAAATTATGCAAGACCATTTCATTCGATTTAAATAATCTTTCTTCCATTCCCGAAATGATAAACAATCTTATTAAAGAAAATGGTCAGATTGATATTCTTGTAAATAACGCCGGCATTAATTTAAAGAAGGATTTTACAGAAGTGACGGACAGCGAATTCGAAAAAATTATGCTAACTAACGTTACATCGATGTTTGCGATTTCAAGAGAAGTGGTAAAATTTATGATACAAAAACAAACCGGAAGTATTATTAATATAAGTTCAATGGCTTCCCAATATGGTATCCCTAAAGTTATTGCGTATACTGCTTCAAAAGCCGCAATTGAAGGAATGACGAGAGCTATGGCGGTAGAGCTATCGCCAAAGGGTATTCGCGTAAATTGCATTGCCCCTGGGTTTATTGCGACAGACATGTCTGCAAAAGCCTTGAATAATGATATAGAACGAAAAGCCAAAGTGATGTCGCGAACTCCAATGGGTATGTTGGGCCTGCCCGCCGACGTTGCCGATGCAGCCTTATTTCTTGCGTCATCAGAATCTGCATATATAACAGGAGTTGTATTGCCGGTAGATGGAGGTAACTCCATTGGATTCTAGACCTTTCGCTAAAAACATACGTTATAAAATATGAAAAAAATATTCTTTTTGATCCTATACCTGGCTCCGCTTTCTCTTGTGGCGCAAAAGGATTCGCTTGTTAGCAGGGTGTACAACTGGAAGCAACCAGTTAGCAATAATCACAGACAAAAAACTTCAGTCGTTCTTTTTGATGGAAGTACTTACGATATGAAATGGCTTCAAATGAATGCAGATGAACTTACATCATCCGCCGCTGCAAAAAAAATGATGGTTCCTGTTACAGAAGAACAATTATACATTATTAAAAAAGGGGAACTAACGGTCGGCATAAATGATTCAGTATTTACGCTGGTTCACGGAAGCATTATCTTATTACTTCCGGGGCAAAATTTTTCAATTCAAAATAAGGCTGCTGCGCCATGCGACTATTATGTAATGAAATACCGTTCGAAGAGCCCGGCTGATCTGGAAAGGGGGAAAACTAACGGAGGTTCATTTATTAAAGATTGGAACAACATTATATTTAAACCGAATGATAAAGGTGGAACCCGAAATTATTTTCAACGCCCAACGGCAATGACTAAACGATTAGACATGCATGTTACCACATTAAAACCAGGATTAAAAAGCCATGAACCCCACACACACCGTGCTGCAGAAATGGTGATAATGATTGACGGTCACACGGAAATGCAAATCGGTCAGAAATTTTACAAAGGGAATGAAGGAGACATTTATTATCTCGCTGCGAACGTACTGCATGGCATCAGGAATATCGGGGCAGAGCCATGTACCTATTTCGCTATTCAGTTTGAATAATAGGGAATGGTGATCAGTATCACCAGGGGAGGCATATTAGAATTCCCGTTGGTGAATGGAATATTCAGAAGGTTACTTTGTATCAATATAAATAATGCTTGATTGTGTTGTACGCATAATCAATCAAAATAAAATATCAATCCATAAAAATTTTAATTAATGAAAGAACTTTTTTTTGTTACGATTGCAATTGCGATTGCCAGCATTGGCCTCGCTCAAGACACAACGATTAATGGAAAAAAATATCCAAAGCCTGTAAATTTTACTTCGCAGCAAAACCAGGATAACATGATGCAACAATTGGGCATCAAAGAACTACGGCCGGGGCCTAGCGGAAATCCATCAGCCCCCAACCATGCAAACTATGATACAACAAAAGCAGACCCTTGTCCACAATTGCCGGATATTCTAACCACAAAAAATGGAAAGAAAGTTACGACCCCCGACATATGGTGGAAAGTGCGTCGTCCCGAAATAGTGGAAGATTATGAACGCGAAGTGTATGGCAGAATTCCGAAAGATGTGCCCAAGGTAACATGGACAGTTAAGGTAACCGATCGCGAATTTATTTTCCAGGGATTTGTACCGGTGATTGCAAAGCAAATTGTAGGTCATGTTGACAACAGCGAATATCCATTAATCGATGTTGATATTAAAATGATGCTGGTAATTCCAATGAACGTGAAAGGTCCTGTTCCGGTTTTGATGATGTTTGGACAGCCATCATTCCCTGCGCCGGCCCAACCATCTAACGATGATATGGAAACTTTGAATGCGACATTTAAAGACCTGATGATAAAAGCCAATCCCGAGGTGAAAGATATCTTTGACAAATATCCTGCTTACTCGCCGATTACTAAAACGACTTTTAATTTTTTCGCACCGCCTCCTGCAGGAGGTCCGTCGCCTACAGAACAATTGCTTGCAGCGGGCTGGGGTTATTGCACTATTGATCCGGCGAGCATCCAGGCAGATAACGGTGATGGATTAACGAAAGGAATTATTGGTTTGGTGAATAAAGGTCAGCCACGCAAACCCGATGATTGGGGCGCATTACGAGCATGGAGTTGGGGCGCTGCACGTGCATTGGACTACCTCGAAACAGATAGCTTTGTAGATGCAAAAAAAGTAGGCATTGAAGGTGTATCGAGATATGGAAAAGCTGCATTGGTAACGCTTGCCTTTGAGCCGCGTTTCGCTACCGCGTTAGTTGGTTCGCCTGGCAAAGGAGGCGCCACGCTATTACGCAGAAATTTTGGCGAGGCTGTTGAAAGCCTTACCGGTGGCGAATTCTATTGGATGGATGGAAATTTTTTAAAGTATGGTGAACAGGAAGGAAAGTTTGGAAAAATGACGGGTTGCGATTTGCCTGTTGACTCACATGAATTGATTGCGTTGTGCGCACCACGACCAATGTTTCTTAGTTATGGTATTCCGGAAAAAGGCGATGCGAACTGGTTGGATCATCGTGGTAGTTACCAGGCCATCGTCGCAGCAGGGGTAGCCTATAAACTACTAGATACAAAAGATTTGGGCGTCGGCAATGATTATATGAAACAACACATGCCGCCGGTAAATGTCGGTTTGTTGGATGGTCAGCTTGCATGGCGCCAACATGATGGCGGACATACCGATGCGCCGAATTTTAAATACTTTATTCCATGGGCAAATAAAATGCTGGGATATGAAAAGAAATCACAATAAATAAAATCATCTCTATGAAAAAAATATTCGTTATTCTTAATTGTTTGTTGTTCTCTTTTATTTTGAACGCTCAAACATCTACTACGTGGAATGGCAAATCATGTGCTGTCGTACTAACGTACGATGATGGCTTAAATGTTGACCTCAACAATGTTATACCTGCATTGGATTCGGTTGGCTTGAAAGGAACTTTTTATATTTCTGATTATTTTGATGGATTGAAAAACCAGATTTTTAATTGGAGAAAAGCTGCAGGAGAAGGTCATGAATTGGGGAATCATACGATATGGCATCCGTGCGAAGGCGGGCGACCGGGAAGAGAATTTGTAAAGCCCGAGACAGATCTTAACAACTATACAATTTCACGCATGGTGAAGGAGATCAAGACAATGAATAACATTTTAAAAGCAATTGACGGAAAGGAAGAACGAACATTCGCTTATCCGTGTGGTGATACGAGAATTCATGATACAGCTTATTTAGACGGACTAAAAAATGAATTCATTGCGGCAAGAGGTGTGACGCCTGAAATGCTACCGATAAATAAAATTGATTTATATAATATTGGTTGTTATGGCATTAATGGACAAACAGGCGAGCAACTTATCGAATTGGTCAAAAAAGCAATGACAACACGTACACTATTGGTTTTTCTTTTCCACGGAGTTGGTGGCGAACATTCTCTGAATGTCTCACTGGAAGCTCATAGCCGCTTACTGCATTATTTGAAACAGCATGAGAATGAGATTTGGATTGCGCCAATGATAGATGTTGCAGCGTTTATAAAAAGTAACAGGCATTAGGTACCGGTAGAATTTTAAGGTAACGGAATTACATTACCTGGCAAATGGATATATCAATCAATTACTACTTTTAGAAGGGAAAGTGATATCGATTTTCCACCACACTAAATATTATTTTTTATAAAATTGTCTTATGAAAAAAATCGAGCATATAGGCATTGCCGTTAGAAGCCTTTCTGTTTCTATTCCTCTTTTTGAAAAGTTACTTAATACGCCTTGCTATAAAACAGAAGCTGTAGAAAGTGAACAGGTTAATACTGCCTTTTTTATTAAGGGAGAAAGTAAAATTGAGTTATTGGAAGCTGATGCACCTGGAAGCGTCATTAGTAAATTTATAGAAAAAAAGGGCGAAGGCATGCATCACATTGCTTTTGAGGTGGACAATATAGAAGAAGAAATGAAACGCCTGGTAAAGGAAGGATTTACGCTGATAAATGAAAAACCTAAAGAAGGCGCCGATAATAAAATGGTTTGCTTTCTTCATCCGAAAGATACTAATGGTGTTTTGATTGAATTGTGTATGGAGAAAAAACGAATTTAAAAATGAAAAATAACCCGATATATAATACCCTGGTACTTGTTTGTATTATGTTCTGTAGCTTTCAATGCAATAAACAACCCTGTATTTGTGACTTTTCTCCCGTTCACTCTATTAAAGTAAAAATTATTAATCAACAGAATCAAAATTTGCTATTTGGTACAAATGCCATATATCAAATAGACAGCATTCAATTATTGCAACAAAAAAATAATTTTAATATAAATAATGCAGCGGTGAGAAAAGATTTGTCTGACTCTAACAATGTTGAATTCGATTTTTATACACCAGCTGCGAAAAGCTATCTCTATTATAATCAACAAACTGACACAGACAGCATCGAAATAAAATGGCTTACTAAAACAGGAAAATGTTGCGGGAATTCTCAGGAATATAGCGTGGTTGATTCTGTAAAATTCAATAATACAGTTATCACAGGTATTAATGGTGTATATTATTTTATTAAGTGACTGGTAATATCAATAGTGCCAATGAAGCTAATATCATCCATTTTTTATCCAATGTGCTTTTCGTCGTATGGGTGTTTTCTTATACCAGATACGGATTGTACTTTATTTCCTCTCCGATAGTGGTTGCCGGGCCATGACCCGGGTACACTTTCACATCCGGCGGCAATACGAATAATTTTTCCTTGATATTTTTAATAAGGCCTTCATGACTCCCGCCAGGCAGATCAGTACGTCCAATGCTTTGATAAAATAAAACATCACCTCCTATAACAAATTTTTGCTTTTCGCAATAAAAACAAATACTTCCCGGAGAATGTCCTGGCGCCTCTATAACCTGTAAAGAATCTTTCCCTAATGAAATAACATCGCCTTCTTTAAGGAAAATCAATTCCCCGGTGTAATTATCAAAAGGCAGATTGAACATTAGTCCCGACGCAGGAGCCATCTGTAAAATTGCTTCTTCATTTTTATGAATGTTAAGTGTTAACCGATAGGCTTCGGCAATAAATTTATTACCAAAAACATGATCGAGGTGGCAATGGGTGTTAAGCAACATAGCAGGACGCAACCCGTTGTTAGTAATAAACGATTGTAATACGTGCTTTTCTTCCTCGGAGTAGCAACCCGGGTCAATGATTATGCAGTCGTTAGATTCATTATAAAGAACGTAAGTATTTTCCTGAACAGCATTAAAAGTTAAAACTTTGATAAGGAACATGGCATATATAAAATTGAGGTAATTTCATTTTCCTGATTAACCTGAAACGTTTAATTTTAGGCAATTATAACCTACAGTACATGCAAGATCACAAGAATCAATTTGACAAAAAAATTTTTCTTCTTCTATCATTTTTCTTCTTTTTGGCATCAATGGCAAATGCGCAGGTAAGTAGCGTTCAATTTGGCAAAAACCGGGTTCAATATAAAAAATTCAAATGGCAATATTATCAAACCAAAAATTTCAATTCATATTTTAATCAAGACGGGCAGGAACTCGCAAAATATGTTGCCCAGGTAGCTGAAGAAGAACTGCCGGCTATGGAGAAATTTGTTGAGTACAGTTTGCAACGCAGGGCCAATATTATTATTTACAACAGCTTTGGAGATCTGCAACAAAGCAATATTGGCATTGGTATTGACTGGCAAAATACCGGCGGAACTACCAAACTGGTAAATAACAAAATGGTCGTGTATTATAACAGCAATCATGCAGACTTGCGCCGTCAAATTCGTGAGGGCATTGCAAAAGTGCTTACAGAAAATCTTTTGTTTGGCGATGATCTCGGCGAAGTTGCTGGTAATGCAGCGCTTCTTGATTTGCCACAGTGGCTTATCGATGGCTATGTGGCTTATGCCGGACAAAACTGGAGTACGCAACTTGATGATGAATTAAAGAGCGAAATATTAAGTGGTAATTATAAAAACTTTTACCAGTTCGCTTTTGATAAACCATTGCTCGCTGGACATGCATTTTGGTATTATATCGAAGAAAAATATAAGCGGGAAAACACCACCTATTTATTGTACCTGGCCCGTGTTTATAAAAGTTTAAACAGGGCTTCGCAAACAGTTACTAAAAAAAGAAAGTTCAAAGAAGTATTATCTGATTTTATGACCTATGAAGAAGATAAATATGATAATGATATTTCGCGCCGTAAAAACTATCCAAAGGGAAGCGAGATTACAGATTTTACTGTAGGAAAAAGGGTAGATTATTTTCATTTTAACGTAAATCCGAATAAACGTAACGGCTCTTTTGCTGTGGTTCAATATAAAAAAGGGAAATACAGGTTGTTGCTTAACGAGGATGATGTGGATAAAACATTATTGAAATTTGGGTCCGTTAGTAAGGTTGATGAAATAAACACTAATTATCCAATGATGGCCTGGGACCCGAAAGGCACAAGGCTTTCAGTATTATATGAAGAAGAAGGACACATCAAACTTTTTGTTTACGATGTTATTACAAAAATAAAACCTTACAAGCGGGACCTTACTGACCGCTTTGACCAGGTGCAGGATATGAAGTACATGATCAATAGCATGACATTGCTTTTCAGCGCTGTTAAAAACGGACATTCGGATATATATTCTTACGATATTGAAAATGACAAAGTGAGACCAATAACCAATGATGTTTACGATGATCTTGATCCGTCATTTGTTTCTTTTCCAAATAAAACAGGAATTATATTTTCGAGTAACCGGCCAACCGCCGGAACAAGAGGTTCCGACACTTCGTTATTAAACAACCGTTTTAATATCTTTTTAATTACTGATTTTACAACCAACCGGCCGGAGCTTAATCAAATAACCCAGCTCACCAATTTAAAGTTTGGTGATGCAAGATTTCCCACCCAATACAGCAACGTTCATTTTACATTCGTCAGCGACCTAAACGGTGTAGGCAATAGATATGCGGGACTCTTTTCTACTGAAAAAGAAGGGCTGGACACACTTGTTCTTATTGGTGATGATATTCTTCGAAACCCATCTGAGAACGAAGTGGACTCGTTGTTAAAGGTGTACAAAAAGAAAGATATTGATTCTGTGGCGATCGTTTCCGTTTCAAAAGACTCTGCCTACGTATTTCCATTAACGAATTACGAAAGTAGTCTTCTCGAAACAAGAGAAGCCGGAGAGAATCACCAGGTGAGTGAAGTAACAAGGCAGAGTGATGACAAAATTTTATATAAACTTAAGATTGATGAGAACGCTTTGCGAAGAAGAAATGTAAGCGCTACGCCCACCGCTTACATGAAACACCTCATGGAGATGGATAAGATTTCAAGAGGGGCAGAAGTTATAAAACCAGCCATCGATACTTCACAAAAACAGGATGTTTTTCAAAATGAATTTAAAGACGAGAAGAAGGACACTGCGGGAAATTATAATGGCGAAGTTGTCAGTGAACCAACGGTATTATCAGAGGCAAAACTATACCCTTATAAACCATTGAAATTTGCCACCGACTATGTAGTTGCTGGTTTTAATAATGATGTTTTAGGAACAAGATATCAAATATTTGAAGGTGGCGCAGGACCGATAACACTCACTTCCAATAGTGGGCTTGACGGTACGTTGCGCATGGGCACTGCTGATATAATGGAAGATATAAAAATATCGGGCGGCTTCAGGCTTTCCACAAATTTAAAAGATAATGACTGGCTGCTTCAGTTCAACAACCTGAGAAGAAGAGTCGATTGGGGACTCACCTATTACAGGAGCGTTCAGGCGCTTAATTTTGGTGTTGATTCTTCCGCCTACAGCTATCCTGGAAAAATATTTTCTAATCTCTACCAGGGAAGCGCCAGCTACCCCCTTGATGCAACAAAGAGTATTCGTTTAAGCGCTGGCGTTAGGAAAGACCGTGGCGTAGTAAGTTCGTTCGATAATCTGTCTTTAACTGCTTCTGATATTTCTAAAACCTATGGTTTATTACACCTGGAGTATGTATATGATAACACATTAAATCCTGCGCAAAACATTTGGGATGGTATACGTTATAAGGCTTATATAGACTGGAATACCGAAATCAGCAAACCGGCAGCTTTTGAAGGCCGTAACACTTTTAATTTTGGCTTTGATGCGAGAGGTTACTATCCCATCTATCGCAATTTTATTTGGGCAGGCAGAGTTGCGGGTGATTTTAGCTGGGGCAATCAAAAACTTGTTTATTATCTGGGCGGCATTGATAATTGGTTTATGTTTAGTGATAACCAAAAAAGTAATGGCACTTATCGTTACTTCAATCCGGCTAATAAACCAGCAGCTGATGCCAATTATGCATTTCAATCTCTTGCAGTAAACCTTAGAGGCTTTATTCAGAATGCTGCCAACGGAAACAATAACGTTGTTATTAATAGTGAATTCAGGCTGCCTGTTTTTACCACGCTATTTAGTAAACCCATAAACAATGCGTTCGTAAGAAATTTTCAATTAACGCAATTTATTGATCTGGGCTCAGCATGGAACGGCGCTTATAATAAACTGGCCAGGCCTGATATAACATATGCCGATGCAAGCGACCCGACCGTTACTGTTAGCATTAAAGCGCCAGGTATCGGGCCTTTCCTTGGCGGATACGGATTTGGCGCAAGAAGTACTTTGCTTGGATATTTCCTAAAGTTTGATGCAGGCTGGCCAATGAATGGTTTCTTTAGAGGTAAGCCAATTTATTATTTTAGTATGGGGCTTGATTTTTAATTAGCGTATTTTTTTAATAATTGATTGCCCGGTTTGATAGTTAAACCGGGCAGTTTTTTTCGGAAACAAAACAATACTTTATTCACTCCTACGCTTAACCAAGAGATTTTATAAATCGCATAATTAATTATTCTATCCTTATAAAATAGTATTACCGCATAAAATAATTCTAATCCCATACACACAATCCATCCAATTAAAATCATCGTTACCAGATTGCACTCCCGTATTTCAACTTTCTTCAGTGATCTGCCTGCGGTAATAAAGCCAACCGAAAGGTGCGTTTGCCTAAAGTATTATCATTAAGCTCAAAAAATTTATAAAAAGAGGAAGAAGATAAAACTGTCACAATTTGTTTAGGACAGAATTTATTATTTCACATGCCTGCACGATTTCATCATTTGAAATGATAAGTGGTGGTACAATTCTAAGGCATTCAGATGCAAACAAAAACCAATCGGTAAAAATTCCTTTATCAATTAAAGCGCTAATCACTTTTTTATTTTCTTCAAAATTTTCAAATTCAAGGGCAATCATTAAACCAGCGCTTCTTATTGCCTTTATCTTTTTTGATTTTAGTAGTGCAAGAAACAATTGTTCTTTTTCAAAGACCGAATCAATAAGTTTTTCCTGCAACAAATATTGCATGGCCGCCATGCCTGCAGCGCAACAAACCGGATGGCCGCCAAATGTGTTTATATGGCCAAGGACAGGATTGTTCGTAAGACAATCCATTATTTTTTTATCAGCAATAAAAGCACCTAACGGCATGCCGCCACCTAAAGCCTTTCCAAGTAACAATACATCTGGTATAATACTAAATTGCTCAAATGCCCACAGGCTTCCGTTACGGCCAAAGCCACATTGTATTTCATCAAGTATTAGTAGAGTTCCTGTCTCATCACATTTTTTTCTAAGCCCTCGTATCCATTGTTTATCCGGAACAATTACGCCTGCTTCGGCCTGTATGGTTTCTGCAACTACGCATGCCGTTAGTTCTGTTATTTGTTCGAGACTTTCATAAGAATTAAATGTTAGATGCAAAACATCCGGTAACAGAGGGCGAAATGCATTGCGCCAGTATTCACTGCCCATAATACTTAATGAGCCCTGCGTACTTCCATGATAGCTGTTATTAAATGCAGCGATTTGAGTACGGCCTGAATATCTTTTGGCAAGCTTCATTGCCCCTTCTGTTGCTTCCGTTCCTGATGCAGTAAAGAAAACCGAATTGAGCGAAGCAGGTAGATTATCGGTAAGCAATTTAGCATAACTGGTTTGAGGTGTTAATACCAGTTCGCCATTAACCATCACATGCAGATAGTCATTTATTTGTTTATTGATGGCCCCGATAACTTTTTTATTGCCATGCCCAACATTGCAAACACTAATGCCGCCAATAAGGTCAATATATTCTTTACCATCTACATCATGCAATTTGCAGCCTTCCGCTTTTATAATTTCAAGGGCCAACGGCGTTGGAGATGTTTGCCCAATATGATCTAAAAATATCTGCCGGTTAGTCATAAACAATCTTCGATTTAAGATGTTTGATACACGATGTTAAAACATTTTTTCACTCGCAATTTTTCACGAATTTAGGAAGTAATTAATTGAAGTATTTTTTGAGTTAATAAATTTGTACTGCAAACACGCAGCTTTTTTCTTTACGTTTCTTTGCAATACGCTTTATTTATAAATAATGGTCTTTAAAGATGCTCAATGAACTAACAGTACAAGTGAGTGACACAACCGGGATGCTCAAAGAACTATTGCTGGCAACCAAAAAAACAAATTATGTCGTTTATTATTGAGATAAAAGGTATTAAGCCAATATTGGGAAATAATTGTTACGTAGCGCCTAATGCCACAATTGCAGGCGACGTGGTTATGGGCGATGATTGCAGTATTTGGTTCAACGCAGTTTTACGCGGCGATGTAAACAGCATCCGGATGGGAAATAAAGTAAATGTGCAGGATGGGGCTATAATACACTGTACTTATTTAAAGGCGGCTACTACAATTGGAAATAATGTGAGCATCGGACACAATGCAATAGTACATGGATGCGTTATACATGACAATGTGCTTGTAGGCATGGGAGCCATTGTAATGGATCATGCCAAAATAGGCAGTAACAGCATTATTGCTGCCGGGGCCGTGGTGCTTGAAAATACGGAGGTAGAGCCAGGTTCGATATATGCAGGTGTTCCCGCTAAAAAAGTAAAAAATATCCCTGCAGACCTGATAAGCGGAGAAATAAACCGGATTGCTGATAATTACGTGATGTATTCGGAATGGTTTAAAGAATAGCTAATGTTAGCATTGTAAATAATATTTTTTTTCAATTTATTGAAATCTTAACAAGGCCTTTTTAACGTAGGTAACAAATTTGCATCTTACTAATGAAAAAATTTTTAATTGTTGCATTTTGCGCATGGATGCTTGCGGGATGTTCAATTTTTAGAAAGAATGAAAAATATGGATGCCCAACCAACGGGAAGAACATTGGGGCGGAAAGAATTTTATCGGGAGATAAAGATGCCATAAAAGCGGCCAGAAAGGCAAAAAAGTTTAAATCATAAAAGAGAGTACATTAATCTATTAAAGCACCAAAACCCATTGTATGTGTTATCATTTAAAAACAAATTTCGGCGGAACAGAAGCAGTCATAGACGACAATTGCGGCGTTTCAAAATTTTATTCAATTGCAGATATATTGGCTGACGGGTTGAAAGTAAAATTTATTAACCAGATCGACGATGCAGATACGCTGGATTGGGATTTCAGGTATAAAAAGCATTTCCTCACCTTGCATTACAGTATATTTAATGGTGTTTCCATA
>Ga0207667_10004546_pt1 | contig 16998 bp, 13 predicted proteins | sample KBSCornC52_FD_184301 | JGI IMG/M metagenome (GOLD analysis project Ga0207667, IMG submission 184301) | Corn rhizosphere microbial communities from Kellogg Biological Station, Michigan, USA - KBS Corn C5-2 (SPAdes) (version 2) | ecosystem: Host-associated > Plants > Roots > Rhizosphere > Soil ...
GCCGCGACGACCACCGGCTGACCGTGATCCTTGAGGATATGACCGTGCCAGCGCGACAGGCTGGGCGCGATCAGGTCGCGGTAGCGGCCGCTGGAATAGGTGAAGTCCTGGTCGCGGGTGACCATGCCGTCGGAGGAGCGATTGCGGATCGCGGAGATGATCGGCTGAGCCAGGGCGCGGCGCGCCTCGAAGGCTGCCGGGGGCAGATCATGGCCGGCATAGGCCAAGATCGGCTTGTCATCGCCGCCGATGATGTAGACCTCGCTGTGGCCGTAGGTCTCGCTCAGGAACACGCCGAAATTCGAGCGGATGAAGGCGGCATGCTGCTTGGGTGCCCGCATCGCCAGCACCGCATCGTCCCACCAGGCGACGCTCTTGTCCTCGCTCAGCGTCTGGACGATGCGCTGGTTGATCGCATTCTCGATCAGCTGCTGCTCGCGCTCGATCGCGTTGCTGTTGGCCGACCAGCCGGCATAGACGATGAAGCTCAGCAGAGCCGTGCTGAGAACGATGATCGCCGCGAAGATGATCGTCGAAAGCCGCTGGACGCTGGCGCGGAGCGCAAAAGCCCCCCCAGGGTTAACCATCGAGGATGGCAGTTCCGACATGTCTCTAGCATGGTCGAAAACGCTTAATTTTGGATGATCGCAGCCTGTGCGCGGCCTCTCGGGCGCGCTCTGACGGGCGGCAGCGGGGGCCTTGCCGCTAGCTCAGCGAGTCTATCACGGCCCCGACGATATCGGGCGAAGGCCCGGTCAAATGGGGGGACGGCACCGCGCGGTGGGCCTTGGATTGGCTGCTGGCCGGCTCGCCATAGATGAAGCCATAGGTCGGATAGGTCCGGCCGCCGAGGGCGCCGTTGCTGTCATACCACACCCTGACCGCGCTCCAGTCGCCGCGCGGAGAACTGTCCACCACGGTGACATCCTGCTCCGGCTGGCCGCGCACCCCGCCGATCCGCGACCAATTGGCGTGAGTCACCATAATGATGTTTTTCGCGATCACCTTGCTGACCACGGCGACGTGACCGGATTTCATCACGCCGCTTGGCTTGAAGACCAGCACCGCGCCCCGTTTCGGCCTGAAGCCCTGCGCATAGCGGCCGGCCGCCTGATCCCACCAGGTCCAGGCATCGCCGTAGATCTGGACGCCCGACATCTGCCGGGCGAAGGGCACGCATTGCCAGCCGCCGAAGGCCGGCGGCTCGGCCTTTGTCGGGGATGTCGCAAGCAGGGCGATTGACAGCACCGCCATCGCCCGCCGCGTCACTCGATGACGCAACCACATTCGGCGCCGGATGCCGCGAATGGCTTTAAGGAAGCGTTACACGGGCCTTACCAAACATTTAGCGTCGAGCAGCAGCAGCGTCCGACTCTCGTAGAGGCGGCATGCATTGGCATGGGTTGCGACCCAGGAGGTCGGTCCGGGCGACAGCCCGGGCGCAATCAATGTGGCGTAGCGCGGCGCGAGCGGCTTGCCGGCAAGCAAGTCGCGATCGACCGCGATGACGTCGATTCGGTAGCCGTGAACGAAATCGGCGAAGGCTGTCCGATTCGGCGTCGCCAGCGCCGCGACGCTATCCGCCATCCGCCGGCTCGCAGCGCGGAAATAGCCGAGCTGATAGGGGATCGCGTGCTCGGCGGTGGCGAGCACCGCCCGTCCGGTCAGCGCCGGCACGAAGTCGAGCGTGTCGCCGATCCCGGCGATTCGCGTCGCCGGCGGCAGCGCCGCGATGCGGGCAATTGCGCCGTCGTCGTCCGGCGAGAGCAGGCGCATCTTCGGCGTCAGAAAGCCCGCCGGCAGCAGCAACAGGCCGAGGGCAGTCGCGATCGCCGGATGGCGCTCGATCGGATCGGCTAGCAACGCGCCGAGGATCCGGCCCAACGCCAGCGCACCGAGCAGGCCGAGGACGGGTTGGCTGTACCGTCCCGGCAAGTGAAGATCGAACGCCATGGCGGCGGCGATCGTCCACCAAATCGCGGCGGCGACGAAGGCCTGGGCGAACATCAGACCGCCGGCGTCGGGAATGACCCCGCGCCAGCGGTGCTGCAGCGCGCGTGCGCTCAGCAACAGGACGGGCAAGATGAACAGCGCGATGTCGATCAGCGCGCCGCGGCTGACATCGCCATGACAATTGACCACCGACGGCACGAAGCCGAGCCGGTCCGAGCAGAGCCAGTGCATCCGCCGATCGGCCTCGACCAGATTGCCGCGTCCTTCCGGCGCCATGAACACCGGCATGGTCCGCGCCTCGGCGAGGGTGACGTTCGGCGTCCATCGCTGCGTCTCCTGGCGCAAAGGCAGCACCGCCAGGGCGACCGCGATGGTCGCGGCGGCGACGAACGCGATCGTGCCCGGCGCGAGGCGCGGGATGCTGCTGCCTTGCCAGCGGAGGCGCGACAGGCCGAGCATGGTCAGGCCGACCAGCGCCGGGGCCGGATAGATCGCGGCCAGCAGCGCGAGGGCGATGACCGCCTGGATCCGGCGCTGGCGCAGCAGTCCGTCGAGAAAGAACAGGAAGAGCGGCGCGAAGAAGGCGCGCGGCGTCGCCGAGAAGATCCCGTCCTCATGGATGATCGCCAGCATCGCGCAGGTGGCGGTGATGAAGGCGGCGATCGGCCGCGGCGCGATTGCGGTGGCGACGCGCCAGGCGGCGAGCGCGCTGGCGATCAGGAGCAGGGGGACCAGCAGCTTGGCGGTCACCAGCGGATCGATCCCGGCCATGGCGGGCAGCGCGAAGGCGAGGCGGAACAGGGGCGGCGAGACGGCGTGGAAATAATCGGCGACGAGGTCGCCAGCCATCGCGCCCGGATCGCGCAGCCGCGCGGTCCAGGCGAGGAACTGTCGCGCATCGTCCTGGATGATGAAGCGGCCGGCGAACGCGCGGATGAGAAACAGCCCCGCGGTCAGGCCGGTGAGCACAATCAGCCCGAGCTGCCAGACGGTTGCGGTTCGCAATCTCAGCCGGCGCATCACGTCGTTGCGTCCCCCCGCGCTCGCTCCGCCCAATAGTCGCGGATGAACGGCAATCCGGCGAGCGCCGGGATCAGATAGCGGCTGGTCGCGAGCACGCCGAGCACCGCCGCCTGACCGGGTCGCAGCCAGCCGGCGTAGAGCAGGACGATAGCGGCGTCGCGCGTGCCGATGCCGGCAAGGGTGAAGGGCAGCAGCCCGATCAGGATCGCCAGCGTGGCGAACGCGGCGTTGTCGATGAACGGCATCGCGCCGCCGAGCGCGCGGACGAACAGCCAGAATTGGGCGAGGTGACCAGCCCAGATCGCCAGCGACAGCGCGACCAGCCGGCCGGCGCGGGCGCGATCCCGCCAGAACCAGCCGACCGCGTCGCTCCAGCGGCCGCCGAACCCTGCTACCCGCTGGCCGATGCCGTGTGGCAGCCGGTGCGTGAGCCCGGCGAGCAGGCGAGCGACGCTGGGCGAGGGCGAGAGGATCGCCAGCAGCAGCGCCAGCAGAAGCGCGGTCGCCGCCAGCGCGAGGCTGAGCAGCGGCCGGGTCAGCGCGCCGATCCAGAGCAGCGCCGCCACGCCCCAGACCAGCAGCGACGCGAGGTCGAGAAGCTTTTCGATTATGACAATTGCCAATGCGAAGCTGCCGTCGAAGCCATGGCGCCGGGTCAGCACCCAGGCCTTGGCGAGATCGCCCATCTTCGAAGGCAGGATCAGGTTGAGCGTCGAGGCGGACAGAATCAGCCGGGTCGCCGTGCTCAGCCCGATCGCGGGTCGCACAAGCAAGGCAAAGCGCCAGGCAGTCGCCAGCGTCAGCGGCACGACGGCGGCAAGGCCGAGCGCCAGCCAGACGGGATCGCAGCCCCGTGCAGCCGCGAGGATTGCCCGCAGATCGATCCGCCACCACAGCACCGCGATGATCGCGAGGCTGATGGCGAGACCGACGAGCCTCCTCATCGCGTCAGCCGTCTGGTGACGATCAGCGGCGTGTTGCCGCTCAGCCCGGCCAGCCGGTCGCTGAGGTCGATCCAGAGCGCAATCTGCGCCGCTTGCCAGACCCGCGCCATCACCGTCGTCGTCGAGAGCTGCGAATGGCCGATGCCGATCGCCCTGACCTTGTTCCAGCCGCGCGTCGGCGTGATCGTATCGGTGATCGTCCAGGCGCCATCATGCCAGATCAGCTCGCGGCGGAAGGCGAAGGGCGCATCGCGCCGGCCGGTCACCAGGATTCCCTGCAGCACTCGCCGAATGAGATTCGGAAACAAGCGCCCCGCGATCAGCATGACGATGCGCAGCAGGATCGATTTCATCGGCGTCAGCAGCGTCGCCTTTGTCCAGGCCATGCGACCGGCGATGACGATATGATTGTCTTCGATCGAGCTCTGTGCGGGACCTTCGAGATGGGTGACCGCGCTCTTGCCGTCACGCATGCCGAGCGCCGGACCGGTGTCGGAGAGCAGCAAGGTCTCGCGCGCGAACAGCTTGAACGCGCCGCCACGCGACCAGCCGAGATGAAGCCGGGTCTCGCCATGCACGTCGACCAGCAGCCGGGCATCGTCGAAGCGGCGCGTTGCGCCTGGCAGGGCGATCGGACCCGGGCGCGCGTTGCGCCATGCGGCCCAGGTCATCAGCCATGACCAGAGATGATGGCCGACGATATGGTCGTCGGAAAAGCTGGGCTGGCGCCCCTCGACGAGCGGGCGGAGCGCGCGATCGTTGATCGGCGCGGCGTCGCGGTGCCAGTCGGCGGCGATCTCGAAGCCATGGGGAAAGAAGCCGAGCGTGCCGCGACTGGTATATTCGCCGCCGGTGCTGCCGTCCGGATGAAGTGTCGCGGCGAAGAAATCGATCGCGCGGCGAAGCGGTTCGCGCAGGCCCAGATCCGGTCGGCGGCGATCGATTTCGGCGAGCAGGCCGATGGTGAGCGACAGATAGCCGGGGTCGGCGCCGCCATATTCATCGAACCAGCCTTCGTCACTCTGCCAGGACAGGAGCCGTGCGGTCCTGTCGTGCAGGCGATTCTCCCATTGGCCCGGTTCGCGCTCTTCCATCCGCGCGAGGCAGGCGATGATCAGTGCCTCGTGGTTCGACAGCCGCCCGCTTTCGCGGTGGTCGGCGAGCCAGCCAGCGCGGCGTCGCAGGAAGGCGAGGATCGATGCGTCGCAGGCGAGGTCGGTCAGCTCGATCGCTTCGAGGCAGGCATAGAGCGAGAAGGCGGCGGCGCCGGTGGCGCGCTCGAACGGATAGTAATCGTCGCACGAGCCGTCGCGATGGGCGGCCTTGGCGGCGAAGCGAATGCCGGCGGCGACCGAGTCGCGGATCGCGGGGGCGCGGTGGAAGGCGTTGCCGGGGATCGGCAGCGCCCAGGCGAGCGCCAGCGGCAACACGAACTCCTGACACATGCCCGAGGGAAAGTCGCGCATCCGGTAATGCCAATAGGCGCGGTCGAAGCAACCGTAGGTCGCGCTCGTCGGCGTGCGGTCGAGCAGCGTCAGCAGCTTCGGGATTTCGGCCAGCGCAGCGGCGGCGAGGGCATCGCGCAGAGCCGGCCCGGCGCTCATGCGTCGCCGCCGCGCCTCACGCGATTTTCGCGCCGAACCATATATTGGATGTCCTGCAGCAACCGGCGGTTGATCGCCAGCTGCTCGCCGAGCAGACCCGCGACCCAGAACAGCACCGCGGTGATGACCAGCACGGCGCTGGCGACGAGGCTCGGGACATGGGTGCGCGGCGTGCCGTGATAGTAGAGCCACAGCCAGCGGCCGGCGAGGAACAGGCCAAGACTCGCCGGGGTCAGTCCGAGCAGGAAGAAGCTGCGGCCCGGCTTGTAGATGAAGAAGGTGCGCAGGATCGATCCGCCGACGCGCAAGACATAGCTGCTCAGCGAGTTGACCAGCCGCGACGGTCGGGTCTCGCCGTTGACCCGGACCGGCACCGAGGTGATCCGCATCCCCGACAGGCCGGCCTGGACGATCGACTCGATCGTGTAGGTGTAGTCGTCGAACACGTTGATCCGCAAAGCCGCCTCGCGGCTCAGCGCGCGAAAGCCGCTCGGCGCGTCGTTGACCGTGGTTCCCGAGACCGCGCGCACCGCCCAGCTGCCGAGGCCCTGCAACCGGCGTTTGACCCAGGAGAAATGGGCGATGGTCGAGATCGGCCGGTCGCCGATGACGAATTCGGCGCGCCGCTCGAGGATCGGCGCGATCAGGCGCGGGATGTCGCGCGCGTCATATTGATTGTCGGCATCGGTGTTGACGACGATATCCGCGCCCTCGGCGAGGGCGCGCGCCAGCCCGACGGTAAAGGCGTTGGCCAGCCCCATGTTGAGCGGCAGGTCGACGATATGGTCGACGCCCTGGGCGCGCGCGACCTCGACGGTGCGATCGCGGCTGCCGTCGCTGATCACCAGCCATTCGACGTTGTCGACCCCGTCGAGCCTGCGCGGCAGGGCGGCGAGCGTCGCCGGCAAGGCCTCCTCCTCGTTGTAGCACGGGAGCTGGATGATGACCTTCATGGGCGTGCGCTTATCGTGGCCTGTCCGGGCTGGCCAGCAAAGCCTGTCAGGCCGTAACCGCCTGGCGCAACGGTGCCATTTGCGGCGCTACCGAGAGAAAGGCGAGAATCGCCTCGGCCGCGCGCTCGGATGACGGGCGGTCGTCGAGATCGAAGCTTTGCGCGAACAGTCGCCGCTGGATCGGCCGGTAAAGCTGGTGGCGCGAGCCGGCGGCATCGATCGCCGGGCCGAGCTCGGCGACATCCTCGATCACGTCGCCGGCCTGCCAATGGGTGTAGTTCGGGTCATGGCGCCAATCGACCCGGTGGCTGTTGAGAAACAGGCAGGGGCGCGGCCGCTGGAGGAATTCGTAGACCTGGCTGCTGACGTCGCCGAGATAGATGTCGGCCGCCGAGGTGTAGCTCATGTCGGTCGAGGCGCGGCTGCCGAGATCGATATGGATGTTCGGCGCCTCGTAATATTGCCGCCGGATCGCTCCCGGCCGATCGATGCCGAAATGCTCGATCGAGAGCACGAAGCGCCGCTGGAACAGCATGACATGCGGCGCGAAGATCAGATTGTAGCGATCGTCGCGGAGGAAATGGTCGAGGACCGCGCGGCCCTGCCGGTACCAGGAGGAAAGATGCGGCGAGACGTGCGGATTGTAGAGCACCGTTGGCCGGCCGTCGCGGGCGAAGGGCAGTGACGGTGGAGACAGCGCCAGCAGGTCGAACTTGGGATAGCCGACCACCGCCATCCTGTCGGGCGGCACGCCCGCCTCCGAGCGCAGCCGCTCGTAGATCTTCGCGCCGGACACCAGCACCAGGTCGAAGCGGCTGCTGGCCTTGTCGAAGCCGATCGCGCGGTCGCCGGCGCCGTGCCGCGTGTGGATCAGCTTCAGCGCGTCGAGCCGATAACGGGTCCTGAGGATCGACGAGGTCTTCTCGGCGACGATCAACGCGTCGAACTGGTCGAAGATGTCGACATTGTCGCCATAGATCGCGAGCTTGGCGGCCGGCAGGACGCGATCGAACAACGCGGCCGCAATCCGGCTGCGCGGGCGGCGCAGATGCAATTCGGTGATCGGGATATCCGGCGCGCCGAGCAGTCGCGCCAGCCGCGCGGTCTCCGCGCTCAGCGCGGCGCTGGTGGTGACGACGGTCACGTCGATCCCGCGGCCGTGCAACGCAGCAGCGATCGGCACGCAATGCGCGGCCTGATGGATCTGATCGTGATTGAGCAGAACGCCGATGCGCATGGCGCTGGGACGTTTCCGCGGTTGCCCTACCTCAGTCAACATCCTGTCGCCGAAGAAATGCCAGCCGCTGGCCGGCCGGTGTCAGTTTCCCGTTCGGACGATCCGGTTCATTGCCGGTTGTCAGCCAACGGCCTAGGTGCGCATGCGCTGTGGCCGTGGAGCGCCTCGGGATGACCGCCGATCGCATTGCGATCCTGCTGCATGACTTCGCGCCCGGCGGCAGCGAGCGGATCGCCGTCCGGCTGGCGAATGAATGGGCGCGGCAAGGCCGGATGGTGACGCTGCTTGTCGGCAATGAGGGCGGCGCGCTACGGAGGATGGTTGAGGCGGATATTGCCGTCATCGCGGCTGAACCGCCGGTGAAGCGCGCCTGGGGCATGCGGCGCCGGCTGGCGCGGCGGTTGCCGGGGTTGGTCGCCGCTGCGCGCCCGCAGCTGCTGTTCGTTCCGGGCAATTATCATTTCCCGATCGTCGCGCGCTTTGCGCGGCGCAGGGATCGCCCAGCGATCGTCGCCAAGCTGAGCAATCCGGTTACGCGAAATGGGCGCAGCCGGCTGGCCCAGGCGCTGTTCGATGCCGTGCTGCGCCAGCGCCTTGGCCGCGTCGAGGCGGTCATCGCCATGTCGCCGGCGCTGGCGGGCGAGGCGGAGGCGGTCCTGGGCCGGGGCAGCGTCGTCGCCATCGCGCAACCGAGCCTGCCCGATCAGCCGCCGCCGTCGGGCCCCGCGACCGCCGAGCCGGTGATCATCGCCGCCGGGCGTTTCGTTGTCCAGAAGCGCTTCGATCTGCTGCTCGCGGCGATGGCGCGGCTTGCCACCGCCGATGCGCGGCTGGTTCTGCTCGGCGACGGCCCCGGCCGCGCCGCGCTATCGGCGCAGGTGCGGCGGCTGGGGCTGGTCGGGCGGGTCGCCATGCCCGGTCATGTCGACGATATCCGCGCGGCGCTCGATGGCGCCCGGCTGTGCGTCATCAGCTCGGATTACGAAGGCTATCCGGCGGTTGCGGTCGAGGCGCTCGCCGCCGGCGTGCCGGTCGTCGCGACCGACTGCTCGCCCGCGATCCGTGAGCTGCTCGGCGATCCGGCTCTCGGCACGATCGTCCCGCCACGCGACGCGGCAGCGCTGGCGGCAGCGATCGATGCGCGCCTTTCCGGACCGCCGCCTGTGCGAGCAGCGCTGGCGCGTTCGGTGACCGGCCACCGCATCGGCCCGATCGCCGGCGACTATCTCGCCCTGTTCGACCGGTTGATTGGATGAGCGAGACGGGCTCGGCCTTTCGCCGCATCTTCGCCAATCTCGGCCTGCTGCTCGGCGGCAAGGCGGCGGCGGGTCTGGTCAGCCTCGCCTATGTCGTCATCGTCGCGCGCACCCTGGGGGTGGTCAATTACGGCGTGCTGACGCTGGTCAACGGCTTCGCCGTCCTGATCGGCGAGGTCGTCGCCTTTTCCGGCTGGCACGGTCTGGTGCGCTACGGCAGCGAGGCGCTCGAGGCGGGCTCGCATGAGCGGCTGTTGCGCGTCACCCGGCTGATGACGCTGATCGAGCTCGGCTTTGGCGTTGCCGCCTTTGCCGTCGCGGCGCTGCTCGCACCGCTGGTCGGCCCGCATCTCGGCTGGCCGGCGGCGGTGACGAGCTTCGCATTGATCTACAGCCTGGCGATCTTCGGTACGGTCCGCGCCACGCCGCAGGGCCTGCTCCAGCTCGCCGGCCGCTTCGACCTGATCGGCGCGCATCAACTGCTCCAGCCGCTGGTCAGGCTGACCGGCAGCGTGATCGTCTGGTGGTGCGGGGGAGGGTTGATCGATTTCCTCATCGTCTGGCTGATCAGCGCGCTGGTCGAAGGCGCCGGCATGTGGCTGCTCGGGCTCTGGGCGCTGCGGCGCATGCGCCTCGACGCGCGCATTCTCGGCCCGGTCGACGGCGTGCTCGCGGAGAATGCCGGGCTGGTGCCGTTCATCGCGACGACCAACCTCGACCTGACCTTGCGCGATATCGCACCGCGGATCGCGCCGCTCACGGTCGGCTGGCTGCTCGGCCCGGCGGCGGCGGGCATATTGGCGCTGGTCGAGCGCGCCGGCTCGGTGCTGCAGCAGCCCGCCGTCCTGCTCGGCCAGGCGAGCTATGCGGTGCTCGCCCGGCTGGTCGCGGCGGGCGACATCGCGACGCTGCGCCGCACGGTCTGGCGCGGCGCTGCCGCGGCCCTGGCCGGTGGCATTCCGGTGGTCATTCTCTACGCGATCTGGGGTGAATCGTTTCTCAGGCTGATCGGCGGGCGCAGTTTTTCCGGCGGAGAGTTGCTGCTCGTGCTGATCGCCACGGCACGCACGCTGATGCTCGTCACGCCGCCGCTGTCGGCGGCGCTGACCGTGATGGGCCGGCCTTCGCGATCGATCCTGGTCAACCTGGTCATCAACTTCGCGCTGTTTCCCCTGCTGCCGCTGCTGTTGCTGCTGGCCGGCGTCAATGGCGCCGGCTGCTACGCCCTGATCCAGGCGATCGTCGCTGCGCTCTGGCTGGGAGCGATGTTCCGCTGGGCGGTCGCAACTGCCCGCCAGGCCACATAAAAGGTCGCGGTAGGCTAATTTTAGCGTGTATGCGGGCATTCGGTGGCCAGAAGGGTAACCAGAATGCCGCGTGGGCGTGACCAGTTCATAGCGATTCACCGTCACGGTTTCGTGCGGGTGGCGAGCTGCACGCCGCTGGCATCGACCGCCGATGCCGCCGCCAACGCCGCTGCGACGATCGCGCTCGCGCGCGAGGCGGATCGCCGTGGCGTCGATCTCGCGGTGTTTCCCGAGCTTGGCCTGTCGTCCTATGCGATCGACGATTTGCTGCTGCAGGACGCGCTGCTCGATGCCGCCGAGGCGGGCCTGGCCAATGTCATCGCCGCGAGCAGCGGGCTCGGCACGGTGCTGCTGGTCGGCGTGCCGCTGCGGCGCAACGGCCGGCTGTACAATTGCGCGGCGGTCGTCGCCCGCGGCCGGCTGCTCGGCGTCGTGCCAAAATCCTTCCTGCCCAACTATCGCGAGTTCTACGAGAAGCGCTGGTTCGCTGCCGGCGCGGGACTGCGCGGGCTCGACATCACCGCGGCTGGCCAGACCGCGCCGTTCGGACCCGATCTGATCTTTGCCGCCGAGGATCTCGCCGACTTCATCTTCCACGTCGAGATCTGCGAGGATTATTGGGCGCCGATCCCGCCCTCCAGCGCCGGCGCGCTCGCCGGTGCGCTGATCCTGTGCAATCTCTCGGCGTCCAACATCACCATCGCCAAGGCGGCCGACCGCTCGCTGCTCGGCCAGTCCCAGTCGATGCGCGCGACCGCCGCCTATGCCTATTCGGCAGCCGGCGCCGGCGAAAGCACGACCGATCTCGCTTGGGACGGTCAGGGCATGATCTACGAGAATGGCGTGGAGCTCGCGGCCTCCGAGCGCTTCTCGCGCGAGCCGCAACTCGCCGTCGCCGATGTCGATGTGCAGCGGCTGCGGCTGGAGCGCATGCGCACGCCGACGTTCAACGATGCGGCGGTCGCCGAGGATCACCCCGAGCAGCGCTTCCGCAAGATCGGCTTTGCCCATCAGCCGCATTTTCGCGACGTCGGCCTGATCCGCCCGCTGCAACGCTTCCCCTATGTCCCGGCCGATCCCTCGCGGCTCGATCAGGATTGCTATGAGGCGTTCAATATCCAGGTCGCCGGGCTGGCGAAGCGATTCACCGCGACGCGCGGCCAGCACATGGTCATCGGCGTCTCCGGCGGGCTCGATTCGACCCATGCGCTGATCGTCGCGGCCAAGGCCTGCGACCAGCTCGGCCTGCCGCGCTCGACCATCCTCGGCTACACCATGCCGGGCTTCGCCACCGGCCAGCAAAGCAAGAAGGCGGCCCTGGCACTGATGAAGGCGGTGGGCTGCGAGGCGGCCGAGATCGACATCCGTCCGGCGGCGATGCAGTTGCTCAAGGACATGGGCCATCCCTTCGCGCGCGGCGAGAAGGTCTACGACATCACCTTCGAGAATGTGCAGGCGGGGCTGCGCACCGACTATCTGTTCCGCCTCGCCAATCAGCGCGGCGGCTTCGTTATCGGCACCGGCGATCTCTCGGAGCTGGCGCTCGGCTGGTGCACCTATGGCGTCGGCGATCAGATGAGCCATTACGGCGTCAACGCGGGCGTGCCCAAGACGCTGATCCAGCATCTCATCCGCTGGACGGTGTCGAGCGGTCAGGTCGTCGCCGCGACAGGCAAGATCCTGACCGGCATTCTCGAGGCCGAGATCACGCCCGAGCTGGTGCCGGCCGACGCCTCGGGCGCGGTGCAGAGCACCGAGGGGACGATCGGCCCCTATGAGCTGCACGACTTCTTCCTCTTCCATGTGCTGCGCTACGGGCTGCCGCCGTCGAAGGTGGCATTCCTCGCCTGGCAGGCATGGCATGACGCGGCGGCTGGCGACTGGCCGCCCGGCTTTCCCGATAAGGCGCGGCACGCCTATGATCTGCCCGTGATCGCGCGCTGGCTGGAGCTGTTCATCACCCGTTTCTTCGCCACCAGCCAATATAAGCGCTCGGCGTTGCCCAATGGGCCGAAGGTCTCGCCCGGCGGCAGTCTCTCGCCGCGCGGCGACTGGCGCGCGCCGTCGGATGCGAGCGCGGCGGTCTGGCTCGCCGAGCTTGCCGCCGCGCTGCCGCCGGGCACGGTCAAGAAGGGGAAGGCGAAAAGATGACGACCGCTGACGCGAACGACACCGACGGCGACAAGCCGGCCGAGGGTGAAGCGAAGCCCGAGGCCGCGGCTGACGCGAAGCCGGAGGCAACGGCCGCGGAAAAGAAGAGCAAGCTCACCGGCCGTACGGCGGCGTTGGGCGTCGGCATCGGTATCGGATCCGCGGCGCTGGTCGCGGCGCTGCTTTACGCCAACCGGAACAAGCCGGGGCAGCGCTAAGGGCCGCCCTAGCGCTGACTGATCTTGTAAGGCAGCGACACCGTCTTCACGCTCGGCTCCTCGGCGTCCGACATCGCTGCGATGGTCTCGACCGTCTCGCTATCGAGGATCGGGCTGTCGCCGGTGATGGTCACCGTCGTTCCGACCCTGGTCGCGCCATAGAGCAGCTTGGCGAAGCTTTTGGGCAGCCGCACGCAGCCATGTGACGCGGGATGGCCGGGGATCGCTCCGGCATGGAGCGCCACGCCGTCCCAGGTCAGCCGCTGCATGAAGGGCATCGGCGCATCGTCGTAGAGATTGGACTTATGCGTCAGGTTCTTCTGCAGGACGGTGTAGGTGCCGGTCGGCGTTTCATAGCCGCTTGCGCCTGAGGAAATCGTCGACAAGCCGATCAGCGTCTCGCCACGGTAGACCCATGCACGCTGGCTGTTGAGGTCGACCGTCACGGATAGCGGCTCAGCGCTGGCTGGCTGCGCGTCGTCCCAGACATACTGCCCGGGCTTCATCGTCTCCGGCGCGGCGGCGACCGTGGCCAGATCCCGGGTTGTGCCCGCCCATGTCGGGGCGGTCACCGCAGTCAGCGCCAAACTGGCCGCGATGGCGAATAAATGCCGAGTCTTGTGCATGTTACACCTGCACGCAAATACGGCCTCCAAACGCACGACCGGCTATTCGGATGCGGCGACCTCACAAAAAGTTAACTTAGCGCAGGGCTGATCAAGGCAGCTGGCCGAGGCCGACAAGCTCGAACAGCTGCGGCCGGGCCAGCCGCTGGTCGCGGCGGACGTCGCGCCGATAGCGGCCCGGGGTGACGCCGAAATGGCGCTGGAAGCGGCGGCTGAAGGCCGCCTCGGAGCGATAGCCGACGCGTGCGGCGATATCGTCGACCCCGGCCTCACCCGCTTCGAGCAGCGTCGCGGCGGCACGCATCCGCGCATCGGCGACGACCTCCATCGGCGGCTTGCCGGTCAGCTTGGCGAATTTCTCGGCGAAGGCCGAGCGCGACATGCCGACGTCGCGCGCCAGGCGGTTGAGGCTCCACGCCTCGCCTGGCGCGGCATCGATCAGGGTCAGCGCGCGGGTGATCTGCAGCGAGGCGGTGTCGGGCGGAAGCTGGCTGATCAGCTCGACATTCTCGCGCAGCGTCCTCAGCATCGCCAGCTCGGCGAGCTTGGTGAGATAGGCCGAGGCGCCCGCGCCGGTCATCGCGCGGGTGAACAGCGCGACGATCTCCGCCGCGCTCGCCGCGGTCGGTCCCATGCGGAGATGGAGATAGGGCGGCAGACCCGCCGGCCGCAGCATGATCGGCCAGCTGATGCCGATGCGGCCCACCAGCAGCCGCGCCGCAGCCGGTTGGCCGCCGACGCGCAGCACGGGCGGGACGTCGAGATCATGGCGCTTGCCGAAATAGTCGAACGGCTGGCCGGTTTTGGGCGCGCCGGTCTCGATCTGATGAGCGATGCCGCCGAAGACAATCGCGACGTCACTCGGCGCGAGCGCGAGCGAGCCGCCGCTGCGGATCGCGATCCGCACCGCGCCGTCGAGCACGATGTAGAATAAAAGCTCGTCGCAACGGGCGGGGAGCAGCCGCTGGTCGTCACCCAGCTCGAGCGCCGTCCAATCGCCCGAATTGGCGTGGATCTGGTGGAGGAAGTCGGAAAGATTGGCCATCAGCGATCGCGCCGGGACCAAGAAAAACCTCCCCTCCCTGAGCCAGGGAGGGGTTCGGGGGTGGGTTCGCCCCTGAGATTAGCTGCAACCTTGGGCATAGCGAGCACGCCCGATCACATGTCGATGTCGGTGCGGCGCGCTGCGCGCCACCCCCAGCCCCTCCCTGATTCAGGGAGGGGAGGAGAACGGCCGATCAGACGTCGATCTTGTAGACGCGGGCCGCATTGGTGCTCATCACCTTCTTGCGGTCCTCCGGGGCGAGCTTCGCCAGCCCGTCTTCCATGTACTCCAGCGGCGCCGGATGGAGGCAGACGACATGCGGGAAGTCTGTCTCGAACATGCAATTGTCGACGCCGACCTGCTCGATGATGTGGCTGAGATCGCGCTTCTCGAACCAGAAGCAGGCATAGAAGTTCTTGCGGAAATAATCCGACGGCCGGTGCTGCAGGTTCGATTTCGTGATCAGCGATGCGAACTGATAATCGATCGACTCTAGGATGAACGGGATCCAGCCGATCCCGCTTTCGACCGAGACGAACTTCAGCTTCGGAAAGCGATCGAGCAGGCCTGAATAGATGATGTTGCCGACCACCCGGCCGTTGTCGATGAACATCATCGAGCCGGCGAGGCCCGAGCGATGGTTGCGCGACAGTGACGGCCAACCGGCATTGCCGATCCAGTCCATCGACTGCTCGGAGGCGCCGATGTGGAAGTTGATCGGCATGTCGAGCTCTTCGCAAACTTCCCAGAGCGGATTCCAATATTCGCCGCTGAGGTCGGGAAGATTATTGCCGTCCTGGTCCTTGTGGCGATGCGGGTCGGAGTTGATGTTGATGCCCTTGAGGCCGTCGGCATAAGCGCGGCGGGTTTCCGCGACCGCGGCGTCGATGTCCCACCAGGGCAGCAGCGCCATCGGGCAGAGCCGGCCGCCGGATTCCTCCTGCAGCTCGACCATCGCGTCATTGTAAATCTGGGTCGAGACGAGCCGCAGCTCGGGGTCGACATGCGAGGTATTCTGGCCGCCGAAGCCGATGACGTTGGGATAGACGATCTGGGCCCAGATATTCGCCTCGTCCATCAGCTTGACGCGCTCCTTGGCGTCATAGGAGGCGGGCAGCACCTCGGCGTTGCGCCAGGTGGTGAACTCGAGGCCGTCCGACTTGCGGCCGTCCTTGTAAAAGATGCTCGAGGCGGAGGCGCCGAGACCGATGGCATGGCCGTCGATCACCCAGGAGACCTGGCCGTTGACCGTGCCGACCTGCGGCACGCGGTCCTTGAACTTGGCCGGCGCGCGCTTGGTCCAAAGATCCTCCGGCTCCGACAAATGGGTGTCGACGTCGATCACCTTGATGTCGGCCATCGTCTCGCTGACGCGCTCGGGCGCAATCGTCGCCATGTTCACTCTCCTCGGTCTCGCTGGCTCGCAATGCCGGGATCATGCGCCGGAGGCTGAGTCGGGGCAATGCGAGGCCGTCCGGCAAATATGCCCCATCGTCCATGAAATGTCGAGGCGTCCGGCCGTGCTTGTCGTGGTGCGCGTCCCAAATTCAGGTGCTAAGGATCGGCGATTGGGAGAGTTTGCATGAACGTCCAGACGTTGCCGCGGATCATCGATTTCGCCGATCCGGACTATAATCCCTTCACCGCGGCCAAGCTTCTCGGCGGCGAGGGCGCGGTCAAGGACGTCCACCCCGAATTCCATCGGCTGCGCACACTCAACCCGGTGTTCGACGGCGATCTCAGGACGCATTTCGGCATCGCCCCCGATCTGACGACGCAGCATCTCCGCCAGGTCGCGGTGCTCGGCTATCCGGAGGCGATGGACCTGCTGACCGACACGGCGAATTGGTCGAACGCGGTCTACATCAACAATATCGGCGCCTTCTTCGGCCGCTCGATCTCGATCATGGACAATCCCGAGCACGCCCATTTCCGGCGGCTGTTCCAGCAGGCGTTCGGGCCAGGCCACGTCAAGCGCTGGGGCGAGGAGATCATCCCGCGCGTGATCAACGCGCTGATCGATCGGTTCGAGGATCGCGGCGAGGCCGAGCTGGTCACCGAATTCTCATTAAACTTTCCGTTCCACTTCATCCACGAGCTGATGGGCCTGCCGCTCGAGGATCGCGTGATCTTCCACAAGCTCGCCTTCGGCCAGCTGCTGGTGACCTTCGACAAGGCGCATGGCGACGAGGCGATCGCCAACCTCCAGCATTACCTCGAGCTGGTCGTCGCCGACCGGCGCGCACGCCCGCGCGAAAACGACCTGATGACGATGGTCGCCAACGCCGAGATCGACGGCGAGCGGATTCCGGATTCGGTGATCTTCGGCTTCTTCCGCCAGCTGATGAACGCCGCCGGCGACACCAGCTACAACGGATTCTCGACCTCGATGGCCGGCCTGCTGTCGAACCCGGAGCAGCTGGAGGAATTGAAGCGCAACCGCAGCTTGGTGCCCAAGGCGATCGAGGAGGGCCTGCGCTGGAATTCGCCGGTGATGATGATTTCGCGCACGCCCAAACATGTGCTCGAGCTATGCGGCGTGACGATCAATCCGGGCGATCACGTCGGCGTCAATCTGGTCGCCGCCAATCGCGATCCGCGCATGTTCGAGGATCCCGACAAGTTCGACATTCATCGCGGCACGCGCAATCATTCCGCCTTCGGCCTTGGCCCGCATATCT
>Ga0207667_10004549_pt1 | contig 16995 bp, 16 predicted proteins | sample KBSCornC52_FD_184301 | JGI IMG/M metagenome (GOLD analysis project Ga0207667, IMG submission 184301) | Corn rhizosphere microbial communities from Kellogg Biological Station, Michigan, USA - KBS Corn C5-2 (SPAdes) (version 2) | ecosystem: Host-associated > Plants > Roots > Rhizosphere > Soil ...
GGACATGCTGATGTGGAACGCGTCCTGCGTCGTGCACGACGAGTTCAAGGCGATCCAGCTGGAAGAGCTGAAGGCGCTCCACCCGGGCGCGAAGGTGCTGGTGCACCCGGAATCGCCGAAGGCCGTGATCGACCTCGCGGACGCGGTGGGCTCCACGACCGGCATCATCCAGGCGGCCGAGCGGCTGGGCGCGAAGGAGTACATCGTCGCCACCGACGGCGGGATCCTCCACCAGATGAGGAAGCGCCTGCCGGGCGTGACCTTCATCGAGGCGCCCACCGCCGGCAAGGGCGCGACCTGCCAGAGCTGCGCCCACTGCCCGTGGATGGCCATGAACGGCCTGCACAACCTGCTGGAGACCCTCGAGGGCGCGCCGGGCCACGAGGTCTTCGTCGATCCGGAGGTGGGGCGCCGGGCGAAGGTGCCGATCGAGCGGATGCTCGAATTCGCGAAGGTCCATCTCCCCACCTTCCGCGGCAGCGGCGACGCCTGACCCCCGAAAAACGGGAGGAGAGGGGGCGAATCGGTTAAAATTCCGGATCCGAATCAATCGGATCCCCGTGAGCCCCACCGTACCCCTCACCTACCGCGAAGCCGGCGTCGACATCGACGCGGGCGAGGCCCTCGTCGAGCGCATCAAGCCCTTCGCGAAGCGCACGCTCCGCCCGGAGGTGCTGGGCGGCATCGGCGGCTTCGGCGCCCTGGTCGAGGTCTCGAAGAAGTACCGCGAGCCCGTCATGGTCTCCGGGACGGACGGCGTGGGCACCAAGTTGAAGCTCGCGTTCCGCATGAAGAAGCACGACACCATCGGCATCGACCTCGTCGCGATGAGCGTGAACGACATCCTCTGCTCGGGTGCGGAGCCGATTTTCTTCCTCGACTACTTCGCGTGCAGCAAGCTGGACGTCGACGTGGCGGAGGCGGTCGTGAAGGGCATCGCGGAGGGCTGCGAGCAGGCGGCCTGCGCGTTGATCGGCGGCGAGACCGCCGAGATGCCGGGGATGTACGACCCGAACGAGTACGACCTCGCGGGCTTCGCCGTGGGGCTCGTGGAGAAGTCCGCGATCCTCGACGGCACGCGCGCGGCCGCGGGCGACGTGGTGATCGGCCTCGCGTCGAGCGGGCCGCACTCGAACGGCTACTCGCTCGTGCGCAAGGTGATCGCGGTGAGCGGCGCGGACCTCTACGAGCCCTTCGACGGCGACCGCACGCTGGGCGAGGCCCTCCTCGAGCCCACGCGCATCTACGTGAAGCCGGTCCTCGCGGTGATGGAGCGCGTGGCGGTGAAGGGCCTCGCCCACATCACGGGCGGCGGCCTCACGGAGAACATCCCGCGCATCCTCCCGCAAGGCCTCTGCGCGCGCCTCGAGGCGTCGAAATGGCCGCGCCCGCCCGTCTTCAAATGGCTGCAACGCCACGGGGCGATCGAGGAAGCGGAGATGGTGCGCACGTTCAACTGCGGGATCGGCATGGTGGCGGTCGTCGCGCGCGCCGATGCCAAGGCGGCGATCGACGCCTTCTGCGCGCTGGGCGTCGAGTCCTTCGAGATCGGCGCCATCGTCGAGCGGCCGGCGGGCGCTCCCCAGACGATCGTCGCCTGACGGCCGCGTGAAATCGGCCGTCATCCTGATCTCCGGCCGCGGGAGCAACATGCGCGCCATCGTCGAGGCGCGCACCGGCCTCGACGTGAAGGCGGTGGTCTCCAACCGCCCGGATGCCCAGGGCCTCGCGTGGGCCGCGTCGCAGGGGATCGCGACGCGGGTCGTCGATCACCGGGAGTCCGCGACGCGCGAGGCGTTCGACGCGCGCCTGGAGAACGAGATCGCGGCGCTCGCGCCGGATCTCGTGCTCCTCGCGGGCTTCATGCGGATCTTCACGGACGGGTTCGTGCGGCGCTTCGAGGGCAGGATCCTCAACATCCATCCGTCGCTCCTGCCGGCGTTCCCGGGGCTGCACACGCACCGCCAGGCGCTCGCGGCGGGCGTGAAGCTGCACGGAGCCACGGTGCACGTCGTGACGCCGCGGCTGGACGACGGGCCGATCGTGGTCCAGGGGGCGGTGCCGGTCCTCGCCGGCGACACCGAGGAGACGCTCGCCGCGCGCGTGCTGGCGGTCGAGCACCGCATCTATCCGCAGGCGGTGCGCTGGTTCGCCGAAGGCCGCATCGAATTCCCGCGGCCGGGCGTCGTCCAGGTCCGCGGCTGCGGCGTTTCAACCGACTGGATCGCCTCCCCCCGCAACGCCGAATGAAGACCGCGCTCGCCCTCGTCCTCGCCCTCCTCGCGCCCGCCGCCGCGTTCGCCGTCCCGAACGACATCGCGGCGGAGTACCGGCTGAGCGTGACGGGCCTCACCATCGGCCACGTCTCGGAGACCTATTCCCGGAAGGGCGACACCTATGCGATCCGCAGCGTCGCCCGCTCGGACGGGCCGCTCAAGCTCTTCCTGGACGACCAGCTCACGCTGCAAAGCTCGGGGCGCGTCGTCGCGACGGGACTGCAGCCGCTCGAGTTCGCCCAGCGGCGCGCGAACACGTCGAAGGGCGCGGTGCAGGCCACGTTCGACTGGGACCGCGGCGTGATGCACTCCGAATCCGGCGGCTCCACCTCGGACGTCCCCCTCCCCGGGGAGACGCAGGACCGCATCTCGGTCATGTACCAGTTCATGAACCTCAAGCCCGGCAGCCGCACGGTCGAGATGCACATGTCCAACGGCCGGAAGGTCGAGCTCTACATCTACCGCTTCGTGGACGAGCAGGAACTGCAGACCCCCGCCGGCCGCTTCGACACGCTCCACTACGAGCGCGTCACCTCGAACGCCGGGGAGAGCAAGGCGCAGGTGTGGCTCGCGAAGGACCGCTTCAACTTCCCCGTCCGCGTCGTGTTCGACGATCCCAAGGGCCTGCGCGTGGAGCAGGTCCTGGTCGGCCTCGAAGCGCACTGATCGCATGGCCCGCGCCTTCCCCATTCCCGCGCCCTACCGGTTCCTCGCCGCGGCGATCGCCGTCTCGGCGGCGCTGCATGCCGCGGTCTTCGTCGGCATGCCCGCGCACCTCGACGGGCCGGACGCCTCGCCCCCGGAGGCGTTCTCCGCGCGGCTCGATGAATCCGCGCCCCCGGCGCCCGCGTCACGAGCACCCGCCCCGCGGCCACCGGCGCCGAAACCCCGGCATCGGGCACACGTCGCCCACCCGCATCCGGCTCGCGCACCCGCGCCCCGGCTTCTCGCCGCCGTCTCGCCCACGGCGGGCGATACGGCCGTTCCGCCTCCCGCGCCGGAGCCCACGCCGCCGCCCCCGCCCGCGCCGGAGCCGGTCGCGATGGCGGAGCCGATCCTCCCGTGGTTTCCGGCGCCGCCAACGCCCGCGCAGGAGCCGCAGGTCTTCCCGATGGAGGCGCTCCCCCCGCATCTCTCGGTCGCATACGAGCTCCACTCGGGCCTCCTCGGAGCGGAGGCGACCTACAACTGGGATCGCGAGGGGGACGGCTATCGCATCACCGGCGAAGGCGAGGCGGTGGGGCTCTTCCAGCTCTTCGTGGACGGACCGATCCGCCAGGAGAGCGTCGGCACGATCACCTCGGCGGGACTTCGCCCGGAGCGTTTCGTGGAGACGAGGCCCGGAAGCGACGTGGAAGGCCTCGAGTTCGACTGGCCGCGGCATACCGTGACCCTCGAGCGCGGCGCCAACCGGAAGACCGCGATCCTGGCGGACGACACGGTGGACTGGCTCACGATGATCTTCCAGCTGGCGAGCGTCCCTCCCCGCGCGGACGGCGCGACGTTCCCCCTGCGCGTCTACACGCAGCGCAAGCTCTACGACTTCCGCCTGAGCGTCGTGGGGGTGGAGGAGATCGAGATCCCGTTGGGCAAGGTGCGCGCCCTTCACCTGCGCCATGTCGATCCGGACGACGGCAAGGCGACGGACGTGTGGCTGGGCCTCGACCAGCACTACCTTCCGGTGAAGATGCGTTATCCGGCGGCGAAGATGCGGATCATGGTCGAGCAGTCGGCCGCGCGGATCTCGGAGCGCTGACATGGCCATCGCCCGCGCGCAGCTCGAGGCCATCGTGGAGGCGCTCACCGTGGTGCTCCCCGCGCGCGAGCCCGCGGACACGCAGTTGCGCCGCTTCTTCCGCGAGCACAAGAACCTGGGCCAGCGCGACCGCGGCGTGGTGGCGGACACGGTGTACGCGGCGCTGCGCCGCCGCCGGCTCCTCGAGTCCGTGACGCCGGCCGCCACGCCGCGCGAGATCGCGCTCGCCACGCTCGTGAAGATCCAGGGCGTGGGCCTCTCCCAGGTCGAATCGGCGATCGCGCCGGAGGAAAAGGCGTGGCTCTCGTCGCTCAAGGCCCTCGACCTCGACACGCTTCCCTTCGCGGTGCGGGCGGACCTCCCGGATTGGGTGATCGCGCGGCTTCGGCCCGTGATGGGCGACGACGAGCTCCTCGCGCTCGCGCGCGGGCTGCAGGATCCGGCGCCGCTGGACCTGCGCGTCAATACGCTCAAGGCGCCGCGCGAGGGCGTGCTCGACCGCCTCGCCTTCGACGAGATCGAGGCCGCGCCCACGCGCCACTCGCCGCTGGGCGTGCGCGTGCGCGGGAAGCCCGCCTTGAACCAGCACCCGATGTTCCTCGACGGCGCCGTGGAGGTGCAGGACGAGGGCAGCCAGCTCCTCGGCATGCTGGTCGAGGCGCGGCGGGGCGAGATGGTCGTCGACTTCTGCGCGGGGGCGGGAGGAAAGACGCTCCAGATGGGCGCCGCGATGGGCTCGACCGGCCGCATCTACGCCTACGACGTCTCGGACAAGCGCCTGGACCACCTCGCGCCGCGGCTCAAGCGCTCGGGCCTCTCGAACGTCTTTCCGCAGAGGATCGCCAACGAGAACGACGCGAAGGTGAAGCGGCTGCGCGGGAAGATCGACCGCGTGCTCGTGGATGCGCCGTGCACGGGCCTCGGGACGCTGCGCCGCAACCCGGACCTCAAGTTCCGCCAGACGGAGGCCGGGCTCGCGGAGCTGAACGCGAAGCAGCGGGCGATCCTCGCCGCCGCCGCCTCGCTCGTGAAGCCCGGCGGGCGCCTCGTGTACGGCACGTGCAGCCTGCTCCGGGAGGAGAACGAGGCCATCGTGGAAGAGTTCCTCGCCGCGCATCCGGATTTCCATCTCGTGCCGGCCGGGCCCATCCTCGAGAAGGCCGGCGTGAAGCTGGCGCTGCCCGGCGCGTACCTGCGCCTCTACCCGCACCTGCACGGCACGGACGGCTTCTTCGCCGCCGTGATGGACCGCGCGGCCGCCGCGAAGGCGCCCGCCGTGGAGAAGGCGGAGCCATGAGGCGCGCCGCCTTCCTCGCGGCCATGGCGCTCGCGGCGCTCCCCGCCCTCGCGCGCGCCCATGCCGAGGGCGTGGCCAAGGTCGAGGTCGCCTTCACGCCGGGTGACGACGTCGAGGGGCTCATCGCGCGGCGCATCGCCTCCGCGAGGGAAAGCGTGCGCGTGCAGGCGTATCTCTTCACGGACCGGCGGCTCGCCCGGGCGCTCTTCGCGGCGCTGCGCCGCGGCGTGCGGGTGGAGGTGATCGGGGATGCGGCGGAGCACGCCCAGGGCGGGCTCCCCTGGCTGGCATCCCTCTCCCGCGCCGGCGCCCGCGTGTACCTCGATGCCGCCGCGGCCGCATCGCACAACAAGATCGTGATCGTCGACGGCGGCACGCCGTGGGCCGCCGTCGTCACGGGGAGCTACAATTTCACGCGTTCGGCCCAGGCCCGGAACGCGGAGAACGTCGTGGTGATCTCGGGAAATCGCACGCTCACCGACCGCTTCGTCGCGAACTTCCGCTCGCGCCGCGAAGGCGCCTCGCCGCTGCCGTGAACCTGGACTTCTCCCGCCTCTCGGACCTCGTGGCGGACATGGCGAGCTCGGCCTCGCCGTCGGAGTGGCTCTGGCAGCTCGCGGCGGTCGCATTCTGCCTCGCCCTGGGCTTCTACGCCTCACGCGCGGTCTGCCACCGGATCCGGTCGACCCCGCGCTGGAAGTTCGGCAAGGGCGACTTCGAGCGCGTGGCCTTCCCGCTCTTCACGCTGGGATTCGTGGCGCTGGCGGAGCTCGTCCTCGCGCGCTACCAGACGGTCGTGCTGGTGAACATCGTGAAGTCGCTCCTCGTGGCACTGGCGGCGATCCGCGCGGCGGTCTACGTCCTCGGCCACATCATCCCGGAGGGCGCGTTCCTGCGGACGGTCGTGCGCGCCATCGCCTGGATCGCGTGGATCGCCGTGGTGCTGCACGTGACGGGGCTCCTGCCGGACGTGATCGCGGCGCTGGACGACGTGGGCATCACGCTGGGCAAGGGGAAGCAGAAGGTGACGCTCTGGATCGCGCTCCAGGCGATCGCCGCCCTCGCGATCACGATCACCATCTCGCTCTGGCTGGGCCGGATCACGGAGACGCGGGTCCTCGCGGCCGAGACCATCCAGATGTCCACGCGCATCGTGATCGCCAAGCTCATTCGCGCGGGCGCCCTCCTCGTTGCGATCCTGGTGGCGCTTCCCCTGGTCGGCATCGACATCACGGCGCTCTCGATCTTCAGCGGCGCCCTCGGCGTGGGCCTGGGCTTCGGCCTGCAGAAGATCGCGAGCAACTACGTGAGCGGCTTCATCGTCCTCCTCGACCGGAGCCTGCGGATCGGCGACGTGATCACCGTCGACGGGCGCCGCGGCGAGGTGAAGGCGATCGAGTCGCGCTACACGGTGATCAAGGGGGCGGACGGGGTGGAGTCGATCATCCCCAACGAGACGCTCATCACCCAGAGCGTGAACCACCACACGTACAGCGACCCGAAGGTGTCGATGGTGGTGGCGGTATCGGTCTCCTACGAAAGCGACGTGGAGAAGGCCTGCGATCTCCTGCTCCGGGCGGCCAGGAGCCAGTCTCGCGTGATCGCGGACCCGCCCTCCGCCGCGCGGGTGAAGCACCTCGGGGACAACGGCATCGACCTCGAGCTCACGGTCTGGATCGGCGATCCGGCCGTGGGCGAGGCGGAGCTTCGGAGCGACCTCCTGAAGGAGGTGTTGAGGACCTTCCGGGAGCACGGGATCGACATCCCGTATCCCCGGCGCGACGTGCGCCTGATTGCTACGCCTGAAACGCCCGAAAAGCCCATTTCTTCAAAGGCTTGAGCGAGAGTGCGCGGCCGAACATACTGGACGCGCGCGGGCCATGTACAATCGCCTGGATAAGCTTCCGTCCCGCTCGAGGATGGACCTGTGAAAAGGGCGCAAACCGAATGTTCAGCGGTCTCCTGAATCTGCCGTGGTGGGGCGATCTCCTGGCGGGGCTCGTCCTCGTCCAGATCACCATCGCGGGCGTCACCCTGTACCTCCACCGCTGCCAGGCGCACCGCGCTCTGGAAGTGCACCCGGTCGTGAGCCACTTCTTCCGCTTCTGGCTCTGGCTCACCACGGGCATGATCACCAAGGAGTGGGCCGCGATCCACCGCAAGCACCACGCGAAGTGCGAGACGGAGGACGATCCGCACAGCCCCCGCATCCACGGGATCAACAAGATCCTCTTCACGGGCGTGGTCATGTACGTGAAGGAGTCCCACAAGCCGGAGACCATGAGCCGCTACGGCCACGGCACCCCGGACGACTGGCTCGAGAGGCACGTCTACACCCCGCTCAACAAGTGGGGCGTGGTCCTCCTCGCCGCGATCGACCTCCTGCTTTTCGGGCCGATCCCCGGTGCGATCATCTACGTGGCGCAGATCGCCTGGATCCCCTTCTGGGCCGCGGGCGTCATCAACGGCGTGGGCCACTACTTCGGCTACCGCAACTTCCAGACCGACGACGACAGCACGAACATCGTGCCGTGGGCGGCGTGGATCGGCGGCGAGGAGCTGCACAACAACCACCACGCGTACCCGACGTCGGCCAAGTTTTCGCTGCGCTGGTACGAGTTCGACCTGGGCTGGGCGTACATCCGCATCCTCCAGTCGCTGGGCCTTGCCACCGTGCGGAAGCAAGCGCCGAAGGTGAAGCTCGACCCGTCGAAGTTCGAGGTGGACGCCCAGACGCTGCAGGCGGTCATCATGCACCGCTACGACGTGATGATGAACTACGCGAAGTCGGTGAAGCGCGCCGCGAGGCTCGAGATCGCGGCGCTCCGCGAGAAGGGCTCGGACTGCACGGCGTTGAAGAGCGTGCGCCGGTGGCTCCACCTGGACGACGCGGTCGTGCCGGCGAAGCACCGCGCGACGATCAACCTCCTCGTGGAGGCGAACCCGCGGTTGAAGACCACGCTCGCCATGCGCGACGAGCTCGCCCGCATCTGGGAACGCTCGACGCTCAACACCGAGCAGCTCGTGGGCCAGCTGAAGGACTGGTGCGAGCGCGCCGAGAAGAGCGGCGTCGAGCCGCTGGTCGCCTTCTCCCGCCGGCTGCGCTGCTACGCGTAGCTGAACGTCATTCCCGCGCAGGCGGGAACCCGGGAAAGCCCCGCGTAGCGGGGCTTTTCTTTTCCGCTGATCCCTTGACTGCCCGCGATGACCGCGGCTAGGCCTGCTCCGCTGCTTGCCTTGCCGCGTCCCTCTGCGCCCTTATCTTCTCGATCGCGCCGGAGCGGATCAGCTCGCGGCGCTCCTCCAGCCCCCGGTTCAGCTCCGCCAGGATGCGCGCCGCGCACTCTTCTCCCTGGATCGCGGCCCGGTAGGCGGCCACATTGGCGTTCGCGGCGATCGGGTCGGCGAGACCCGTGCCCGGCAGCACGCTCTCCAGAAAGAAAAGCGCCGGCACGAGCGCGCAGTCGGCCAGGGTGAGGCGGCCCAGGCACGCGAAGCCGTCGCGGCCGATCATCCGGTCCAGCGCCTTGACGTTGCTTGCCAGCTGCCCGCCCAGCAGCGCGATGATGCCTTCATTGCCGGTGATGACGGGGGTCTTGGCGGCGAGGACGCGGGTCTGAACCCCGAGCATGAACGTGTTGTTCATCAGGTAGATGTCGCCGATGCGGGCCAGGGTGCGGATGTGGGCGTTCTCGCGGGGCGTCGCGCCCAGCAGCGAAGGCTCGGGATGGATCTCCTCGAGGTACTCCGCGATCACATTCGACTCCGGTATCGCCTCCCCGTCGATCTCGAGCAACGGGACGCGGCCGATCGGTTGGTCCTGGTAGAACTTAGGCGTGCCGTAAGTCGGCGGCCGCTCGATCGCGATGTCGGTGAGACCCTTGGCGTAGATCTGCATCCGCACTCGCGCCGAGTAGGGACTGAGATCCCAGGAATAGAGCTTCATCGTCATCGCGCTTCCTCTTTCGCGTCAGGCCTGCCCGGTCGGGACACGCTCCTTAATCGATGTACTCTTCAAAACATGAATTCCGCGGTATTCTGATGCGGCAGTGAAGATTACACAAATTCATTGTTATCACGATTATCGTACCCTCGACGCACGATTCTGACCCGTCGGGAAAGCGCTTCAGGAGTCCCCCTTGCTCGAAGATTTACGCGCCCTCGTAGAGTTTGCCCAGGCCGGGTCCATCGCCGGCGCAGCCGGCCGCCTATTCCGGACGCCCTCCGCGATTACCAGGCAGGTGCAAAGGCTGGAGGCGGCATTGGGTGCCGAGTTGCTCGACCGCTCGGTAAAGCCCCCGCGCCTGAACGCGCTGGGCTCCAGGGTGCTCGAACAGGCGCGAGACCTGCTGCAGCGGACGGAGGCGCTGAAATCCCTTGTTTCGAGCGACGCTGAACCTCACGGCCTCTTGCGCATCGGGATCTCGTTTACCCTGGCCGAGGGGACGCTTATCGAACCTATCCGGGCGCTGACCGAGAAATACCCCAAGGTTCGAGTGCAGCTGTCGAGCGAACAATTACTTCAGCGGCTGCTCGCGGGTGAGCTCGACGTCGCTGCCGTGCCTTTGCCCGAAGGTAAAACCGCGCCCGCGCCGCTCCTGACGAATATCGTCGCCACCGACCGCATGGAGATCGTTCAGGGCGCCGCAGGCAACATCGACGGTGATTGGAAAAGTCTGGGCCGGGCACCCTGGGTGCTCAATCCGCCCGGGTGCTTTCTTCGCGCGAGCCTCATCGATCGGATGGAGCGTGCCGGCTTGACCCCCATGATTGCGGCTGAAGTCAACAACATCCAAATGCAGCTGGCGTTCGTCCAGGCCGGCTATGGTGTCGGGCTGCTACCCGCCCGCTTTATCGCCAGGAATCGTTCTATCGCCCCCGTGAAAGTATTGCGTCCCCCATCGTTCGACCTGCACCGATGCGTCGCGATAGTGCGGGTCGGAGAACTCGGCGCCCTGGGGAAGGCCGTCGAACTGCTGGAACACGGGCTTCGGCAAATGTTTGAGGCAGCCGACGCCCCGAAGCCCGCGGCGAGGCACCGAAGAGGCGCGCCCGTGAATCGGCGGGCGGCGCGACCGCCCAGGTAGTCGCCGGCCATCGCCCATTCCAGCGTCCCCACCTGGCACGGGCTATCGAGTGGTCACCACCGCCAGGTCATGACCGTTCGCGCAGCGATGCGCGTGCTGCGGCTCGGACTTGACCGACGAGCGCTCGACGTAGCTCGCGAACTCCTCCTCGCACGCGGCGCGGGGGTCGGCGTTCCAGTTGCACACCAGCCGACCGCCGCTGTCGATCAGCTTGTTTTCCCAGCAGTAGTACGTGCCGGTGGCGGAGCGCTGGGCGTTCACCGCGTTCGGCACGTTGGTTGCACAGCCGGCGGCGAGGGAAAGGGTGGCGGCGAGGAAGATGCGAAGTCTCATTTCAGGCTCCTTGTTGCGTTCTTGGTGGATCAAGGTAAGGGGCGGCATGCTCCGGTTCGAGGCGGATCGAATCCGATTCGCTCGCGAATTGCCTGAAATTCTGATGGGCGACAGAAAATTACACAAATTCATTATTATCACGATTATAGTACCCACGGCGCAGTATTCTGCGCCCAGTTCCTGCTTGACTTTGCGGTTGCCGAGCCTCGAGTCGCCGCAGCGAGCCGCTATGCCGGCGCCGGCGCCGGATGGCCCGCGTTCTCGCCCGTGCGCGGGGGGCGCTCGTCCATGAGCCACTGCAGCATGAACGCCGCGATACCGACGACGATCAGCGCACCCCAGGCGAAGTTGTAGTTCCCCATCCGGTCGAACACGACGCCCCCCATCCACGCGCCGAAGAACGAGCCGACCTGGTGGCTCAGGAACACGATGCCGTAGAGCGTGTTGAAGTGCGTCAGGCCGAATACGCGCCCGACGATTCCGGTGACGAGCGGCACCACGCCGAGCCAGAGCAGGCCCATCGCCGCGGCAAAGACGAGCGTCGAGGCAACGCTCACCGGCACGAGCAGGAACACGGCGATGAAGAGCGTGCGCGCCAGGTAGATGAGCGCGAGCAGGTGCTTCTGGCTGTAGCGCGCGCCGAGCAGGCCGAAGAGGTAGGTGCCGACGCAGTTGAAAAGGCCGATCAGCGCAAGCGCGCTCGCGCTCACGCCCGGCGCTACGCCGCAGATCGCAAGGTACGCCGGCAGGTGCGTGGTGAGAAAGACGAGCTGGAAGCCGCAAGCGAAGAACGCCAGCGTCATGCAGACGTAGCCCCGATGGGCCATGGCTTCGCGCACGGCCTCTCCAAGATTCTGGTTGACTGCAGAGCAATTGCCCTTCGCAAGGGGCTGCTCACGGATTGGCAGCGATAACAGCGCCATGGAGGCCGCGATCGCGGCGAACGCCACCATCGCCAGCTTCCAGCCGAAACCGTCAATCAGCCCTTGACCGATGGGCGCGATCACCATCGTGCCAAGTGAGCCGACCGCCGCGACGATACCGACCGTCTGGCTGCGCTTCTCCGGCGGCGTTGCGCGCGACACCGTGCCGATGAGGACGCCGAAGCCGGTGCCCGCTGTGCCGATCCCAGTGAGAAAACCCGCGATCCCCAGACCTCCTGGGACCGCCTTCGCGAATACCATGAGCAGCAAACCGGCCGCGTATATCAACGCCGTACCGACAAGCACCGGCCTCGAACCGTAGCGGTCGGCGAGAGCGCCCACGAAGGGCTGCGACAGGCCCCAGACGATGTTCTGCAGCGCGATGGAGAAGCCGAAGGTCGCCGACGAGATGCCGAGCTCGAGCGTCATCGGACGCATGAAGAGACCCAGGCTCTGGCGCAGTCCCATGCAAATCGAGATGATGAGGCCGCTCAGGACGAGCAGCACGAGCATTGCACGGCGCTGGTTGGGAAAGGTCATGGGATCGTGGCTACGCCTGCTCCGCCGCTTGCCTTGCCGCCCGGGCTGCCGCCCTTCTCTTCTCGATCTCGCCGGAGCGGACCAGCTCGCGGCGCTCCTCCAGCCCCCGGTGCAGTTCACCCAGGATGCGCGCCGCGTGCTCGTCTCGCTGGATCGCGGCCCAGTAGGCGCCCACATTGGTGTTCGCGGCGATCGGATCGGCGAGACCTCGGCTCGTCAGCACGGTCCGCAGATAGAAGAGGGCCGGCACGAGCGCGCAGTCGGCCAGGGTGACACGGCCCAGGCATGCGTAGCCGTCGCGGCCGATCATCCGGTCCAGCGCCTTGGTGCTGCTCGCCAGATGGCCCCCCAGCAGCGCAACGATGGCCTCATTGCCGGTGGGGGCCGGATTCCCGGCGGAGAGGGCGGGGACTTGGCCCGCGAGCATGAACGCGTTGTTCATCAGGTAAATGTCGCCGATCCGGGCGAGGGTGCGGATGTGGGCGTTCTCGCGCGGCGTCGCGCCCAGGAGCGAAGGCTCGGGATAGGCCTCCTCGAGATACTCCGCGATCACGGCCGACTCCGGTATCGCCTCGCCGTCGATCTCCAGGAAGGGGATGCGCCCGATCGGATGGTCCTGGTAGAACTTCGGCGTGAAGTATGTCGGCGGCTCCTCGATCGCGATGCCGGTGAGACCCTTGGCGTAGATCTGCATCCGCACCCGCGCCGAGTAGGGGCTGAGATCCCAGGAATAGAGTTTCATCGTCGTCACGCGTCCTGTCTCGCGTCGGGCCTGCCCGGGCGTCGCGTGGGGACGCGCTCCTTGAACACGCACGACAATTTCATTTGAAGATGAGCTCACGAGTCACTTCAGTGCCCAAGACTTTCCTGAACTCATTCCGGTGCACTCTGGCCTGGTTCTGACACGCGCTGCTGCAGATCACCTTCTCGGTCACGGCTTCAAACGCGTCGAAGCCATCGCCGATGTCCCCGGCATAAGCCGCCATGTTTTTGTAAGTGATCTCGAGATACACATTGGGCTGATCCGGTGATTTTGGAGAAGCCCTGAAGACCTTGTAGTCGATGATCAACCCGGCTTTCTTCGCGGCTTCCATGGTCGGCACCCATGTCGAAGCTACCCATGCGATGTACTCGTCAAAATGCCCGTACTCGACGTCTATGTAGTCCACCTCGGTCACCGGGCCGTAGGCATACCCGCGCTTATCCTGGGCACCTGCATCATTGCTTGCCTTGTCCGCGGCATTCGCCCCGGAAACAAGCGCGGCGACTCCGATCAAGGTAGCTATGATTTTCATCGTCATTTTCTATCGACTCTCCTACATTTCACTTCAAGATAAGTTCACGAATCAATTCACTGCCCATAAGCTTTCTGTAATCATTCCGGGCCACCCTGGCCTTGTTCTGAACCTCGGTGCTACCGATTACTTTCTTGGCCACTGCTTCTTCCTCGACGCCTCTATCCAAGGCCGCCATGTTCTTATAAGTGATCATCCGAACTATATTGGGCTCATCCAGCGACTTGGGAGTCGCCCTGAAGATCTTGTAATCGATGATCAGTCCAGCTTTCCTCGTGGCTTCCATGGTCGGCTTCCATGTCGAATTCAGCCAATCGATGTACTCTTCAAATCTCCCGTACTCGACTCGTATGTAGGCCACGTCAGTGACCGGGCCGTCGGTATATTGGCGATCATCCTGGGCACGTGCATGAGATGACATGATTTACCTTTCCGGATTTCCGTAGTAATGAATGACGCAAGGCTGAAATGGTTTTCGCGTCAACCGCGCGGACAGCGCACCCGAGCTCGAGCGGGGAGACGCGCCGGCCTTAGTCCGCAGCTTGAGCAGCCAGGTCGTTCATCCGGCCTGGTATGGGCTGGAGATCCCCACGCTCGATCTGGCGTACAAGGCCTGTAATTCTGGTATTCATATCCACAGGCACTCCGGATGCGTGGCCTAACGTCGCCACATAGCCGTTGATGAAGTCGATCTCGGTTTTCCGGCCGCGCTCGAAGTCCTGGAGCATCGAGGGTTTGACATCCCCGTAGAAGGCAACCATCGCTTCGACCCACGACTCGTAGCGTTCCTCTACTGCCACATTGCCCGCCCAGCCGGGCGGAATCGGGTCCACGGCCAGGCGCTCCGGCCGAGTGCCGGTTGCAAGTGCCACGGACAACGCCTCCTCATACGTCTGTCGGAAGACCTTCCTTCCCGCTCTCGTTTCCATGTACTGGCGCATGGTCTGAGAACAGATGGCGCCGATGGTTGTAACGGAGCAGTTGATGAGGAGCTTCGACCAGATGGCACCACTCATGTTTGCGGATACCTTGACCTCGATCGCTCGACCCAACGCCTGCGCAACCCGCTCGACGCGCTCACTGACACCACCGGCAAGTTCGCCTATCACCAGATGCCCGGCATTCTTCTGCTCGTAGACACCGGGTTCAACCATCGTGGCGCCGAGATTCGAGAATCCGCCAAGGATCTTTTCTTCGCCCAGACGATCGGCAAGGACCCTTGCAACGCCGCCGTTCTGTATAGGCAATATGACTCCTCCGGGGGCGAGCGCGCCCACCACATGGGGCGCGACTTCCAGCGCGTCCTGCGCTTTGGTGGCCAGCAGGATCAGGTCAAACTGGTCTCCCTTTCCGTAGGTCTCGACCGCGCCAACCTCGATGGCGTCTGCCCTCACCTCTCCTCCGATGCCGGACACTCGCAGGCCCGATCTGCGCAATGCCTCCGCAGAATCGGCATCGCGAGCCGCAAGCCGCACGGGCAGCCCCGCGCGGATGGCGCGCGCCGCAATTGTTCCGCCCAACGCGCCAATGCCCACGATCAGTATTTGCATTTACGGCAGATATTCCTTGGGCAGCGGCGCAGTGGGCGACTCCGCCTGCAGCACGATGCTCGTGATTCGCCATCCGCCTGCTTCCTTGATCGCTTGAATGCTGTTGATGCCGCGCGCGACCTGCTTGCCATCGCTTTGCAGGGTGTAGCTGCTCCATAAGTGCGCGATGTTGCCGTAGCGCTCGATGCGAAACTTCAGCTGCTTTTCTTCCAACATCGTGTGGCCACGGGTTTTGACGCGGGCGATCCAATCGTCCAGGGTCTCGAGCTTGTAGCTCGGCGCACCGTCCGCGGCGATTGAAAGGCCCATCAGGCGCGCTTCGGGTATCAACAGGGCCTTCATGCAGGCTCGATCCCTGTCCGCGGGCCCGGTGATTGCCGCATCAAGCGCGGCTGGAATGTCCTCGGGGTCGGACGGCAACGCGCAAGAAAACGTCGACATGAAACTCGTCCTTTCCTGGGTGGAATTGATAAGCGCGCTCCGCTTGTTCAGGTGCCGATCGAAGTACACATTTGCCGCATTGAACAACATCATCCACGATGAGTAGCGTGCCATGTCATGAATCTCGTTCGGAACCATGATGACGTCGTGGTCGATGTTGTGCGACCGCAAGCCTTCGATAAGCTCGGTGGCCTGCTGGGAGGGTACGGCGCGGTCGTCGTCCGCCTGCACAAGCAGCACGGGTGAGTGCCACTGGTCGATCGTCGCGATCGGGGAGGACTCCATCGCCCGGCGGTTCGCATCGCCTCCATCGATCGGCACGCCCACGGAAGGCAGGAACGTCGACCAGTCATGTATGCCCGAATAATCGACACCGGCCGCGAGTGCATCCGAGGCACGCGCGAGACCGAGGGCCGTCATGAATCCCCCATAGCTTGGCCCCCAGATGCCCAATCTGTGGGAGTCGACGTCCTGTCGGCCTCGCAGATAGGTGATGGCGCCGAGCACGTCATTGAGCTCGCTGCCGCCGCCGGGGCCGAAATTGTCGGCCTCTCTGTAGTCGAGGCCATAGCCGGTGCCGCCGCGATAATTGACTGACAGCACGATGTAGCCCTCGGCGACGAGGTACTGATTGAATGCGTATATCCAGCTATAGGTACGCTTGGGATCGAACCCCAGCAGCATCTGTCTTTGAGGGCCCCCGTGGAAGAACAGGATCGCGGGGTGCGGCCTGGAGCCGGTCTCGCGCGGCAGGAACAGTTGCGCGTGCGTTTCCTGGCCGTCCTTCGCCCTAAAGGTCACGGCCTGGGGCATGACGAGCTTGGAGCCCGGGAAGGACGATGGGATCGCTTCCGGAGCGAGCCGCCGCCATTGTCCCCGTGCACTCAACGCGACCGGCTGCACCGGTTGGTTGCCGTCGCTCTGCAATGCGAAAAGAGCGCCGTCAGCGCCGATCTGCGGAAAGTCTTCGATGGCGCGGCTCTGGTCGGTGCGCACCATCCAACCATGCTCGGCATCGACCGTCCAGATATGCATCCTGTCAGTGTCATCCTGAGTGGACGAATAGGCCAGGCGCTTGCGGTCATGGCTGAAGACGACGTGTGTGACCTCGAACTTTCCCGCCGTGAGTGCGCGGGCCGTCCCGCCTCGCACGGGGACGGCATACAGATGTTGCCAGCCGCTTTTCTCCCAGGGGAACACGAGATCGCCATGGTGGGTCCAGAACAGGCTCGTCGTTGAGGGAGTGTCGTTATTCGTCGAGATCGTCGGACGGAATACACTTCCGGGTCCCGCGTCGGCAGTCCAGACACGTCGCGCCTGACCGGTTTTCGCGTCCGCCGTCCAGATCGACCACGGCCGTCCGCTGCGCCGGGAGAAAAAATCGCGTGCTTTCTCAGCAGGCACATGAACGAAGGCGATCCGCGCGCCGTCCGGCGAAAACGCGGGCGAGCTGTCGTAGTCAAGGCTCGGACTCAACCAGACGATGGTCTGGTCAAC